>Ga0126377_10000361_pt1 | contig 27118 bp, 21 predicted proteins | sample PanSoiMetPlot_22_FD_92647 | JGI IMG/M metagenome (GOLD analysis project Ga0126377, IMG submission 92647) | Tropical forest soil microbial communities from Panama - MetaG Plot_22 | ecosystem: Environmental > Terrestrial > Soil > Tropical forest > Bulk soil | place: Panama | collected 2016-02-17 | reverse complement strand
TGGGGACAACCTGGCCGCCTGGTGCCGCGCGGCGCCGCGCAGCTGGCGCGAGATCGTCGATGCCTACGTGCAGGCGGCGCGCGGGCTGGCCGCCGCCCACCGGGCCGGGCTGGTGCACCGCGACTTCAAGCCGTCCAACGCGCTCATCGACGGCGACGGCGTCGTACAGGTCACCGACTTCGGCCTGGTGCGCGCCGCCGATCAGCCCGAGCGCGAGCCGGGGCCGCCGGCCGCGGCGCCGGCCGGCGCCTCCGCCAGGCCTCGTGAGAGCGCGGGCGCGCTCCAGCTGAGCTTGACCCGGACCGGCGCGGTCGTCGGGACGCCGGCCTACATGGCGCCCGAGCAGCACGCCGGCGAGGCGGTCGACGCGCGCACCGATCAGTGGGCGCTCGCCTGCTCGCTGTACGAGGCGCTGCACGGCGACCGCCCGGTGCCGGGCGACAGCTACGAGGAGATCGCCGCGGCCGCGCAGAGCGGCACCATGCGGCCCGAGCCGTCCGACAGCGCGGTGCCGCGGTCCATCCGCGGCGCGATCCGGCGCGCCCTGTCGCGAAGGCCGGCCGATCGGTTCGCGAGCATGGACGAGCTCATCGCCGCGCTGTCGCCGCCGCTGCACGCGCGGCGGTGGTGGATCGCCGGGCTGGCCGGCGCGGCGGCCGCGATCATCGCGCCCGCCATCGCGCTGACCCTGTTCCCGCGCGGCGGCGACGAGGTGACCTGCACCGGGCTCGACGCGCCGCTGGCCGCGATCTGGAACCGCGCGCGCGCGGGCGCGCTCACCGCGCGGTTCGCCTCCGCCGGGACGGGCTACACGGTCGACTCGGCCCATCGCGCGCTCGGCGGCCTCGACGCCTACGGCGCCGAGTGGCTGGCCGCGCGCCGGCGCGCCTGCACCGACGCGCGCGACGGCCAGAGCTCGTCCGAGCGGCTCGACCGCCGCATGCGCTGCCTCGACAGGAGGCTGGTCGAGATGTCGGCGCTGATCGGCGCGCTCCTGCAGGCCGACCCGGTCGCCATCCGCGGGGCCGGCACCGCGATCGGCCGCCTCAACGCCGTCTCCGACTGCGCCGACCCGCGCGAGACGGTGCCGCGGCCGTCCGATGCGCAGGCGCGCGCGCGCATCGCGGCGGCGGAGGATGATCTGGCCCGCGGCTGGGCCTTCCACGCCCTCGGCGAGTGCGAGCGCGCGCTGCCGCTGGCCCGCGGCGCCGCGGAGGTGGGTGAGCGCACCGGATGGTCGCCGCTGCGCGGCCGCGCGCTGGTCCTGCGCGGCGAGTGCGAGAACCGGCAGGGCGACTACCAGGCTTCGGTCGCCACCCTCGATGGCGCGGCGACCGAGGCGGCGCGGGCGCAGGACGATGCGCTGATCGCCGAGGCGCTGGCCGATCGCTTCTACGTGCTCGGCGACCGGCTCGGCAAGCCGGCCGACGCGCTCAAGGGCAGGCGGTACATCGAGCTCGCCCTCGAGCGCGCCGGTCGACCGCCGCGGCCGCGCGCGATCTGGCTGCACGTCCTCGCCATCGTCCTCCTCAACCAGGGCAAGGTCGACGAGGCGCTGGCCGCGCAGACCGAGGCGATCCGCATCTGGCGGCAGATCTCGCCGCCCGGCGGCGTCAATCTCATCGACTCGCTGCAGACCCAGGCCAACATCCAGCTCTCGCGCGGAGAGTTCGTCCAGGCCCGCGCGCTCCTCGACGAGGTGATGACCGCGGAGGTGTCGGCGAGCGGACCGGAGCACCCCCGGGTCGCCGCCGCGCTCACCAACATGGGCGTCCTCGAGGTCCACCGCGGCGACATGCCGGCCGCCATCGATCTGTGGATCCGGGCGCTCGACATCCAGCGCAGATCGGGCATCTCCGACTGGATCGCGACCTACAACCTCGGACTGGCCGAGGCGACCGTGGGCCGCTGGCGCGACGCGCGCGCGACGCTGGTCGACGCGCTGGCCGCGGCCGAGGCCGCCGCTCCGGGCGATTCGCTGCCGGTGGCCGCGTGCGCCAGCGCGCTGGGCGCCCTGCTCGTCCGGCTGGGCGCGCTCGACCAGGCCGATGCGCTGATCGCGCGGGCGGTGCGGGCGGGCGGGGCGGCCGGCGACGTCTGGCTGGCCGAGGCGCTCACGTCGTCGGCCCGGCTGGCGCTCGCGCGCGACGACGTGGCGGCCGCCAGGACGACCCTGGATCGGGCGGCCAGGGTCGCCGAGCCCGACGACGCGTCGGTCGCGCTGCTCGCCGCCGAGGTGGCGCGCGGCGAGAAGGGCTGCCGGGGGGCGCGCGCCGCCTACGAGCACGTGCTCTCGATCGCCGGGGCGGACGAGGTGCTCGAGACCAACGCGGCCGCCGGCGGGCTGGGTGAGTGTCTGGTCGAGCTCGGCGACGCCGCCGGCGCGGTCGCCCGGCTCGAGCCGCGCGTCGCCTGGCTGGAGGAGGCGCGGGCCGATCCCGCCGCCGTGGCGCGCATGCGCTTCGCACTCGCCCGTGCCCTCGCGGGATCGGGCGGCGACCGCGTGCGCGCGCGTTCGCTCGCCGAGTCGGCGCGCGCCGGCTTCGCCGACCTCGGCGCCCCGGGCGAGCGGCACGCGGCCGAGGTCGCGAGCTGGTTGAAGCGCCGGTGACACGGCGGCGCGGCCGGGCATCCGCGTGGAGTAGAAGCGGCGGCGATGTCGGGCGCACGCGGCTCGTGTGGGTCGGGCGCGGCGGCGTCTTGGGGGGTCAACCTCGAGGCCGCCTGATCCGATTCGCATCATGGATGCTGCCGAACTCAGCGCAGCCGGTCGCACGGGTCCTGGTGGTGGATGACAGCCCCGCCATCCACGACGACTTCCGCAAGATCCTCGCCGCGCGAGGGGCGGGCGACTTCCTGGACGAGCTCGAGGAGACCGTCTTCGGCGGGCTCGTCTCCGCGGCGGAGCCGTCGCCGGCCGTGGCCCTGTCGTTCGCCGGGCAGGGCGCCGACGCGCTGGCGCTGGTGGAGCGCGACGCCGCCGCCGGCCGCAGCTTCGACGTCGCCTTCGTCGACGTGCGCATGCCGCCCGGCATCGACGGCGTCGAGACCGTGGTGCGCCTGTGGCGGATCGATCCGCGCGTGCAGGTCGTCATGTGCACCGCCTACTCGGACTACTCGTGGGACGACATGGCCGGCAAGCTCGGCTCCGCGCACAGCTACCTCATCCTCAAGAAGCCGTTCGACCCGGTCGAGGTGCGCCAGCTGGTGCAGGCGCTGAGCGAGAAGCGCGCCCTCCTGCTCGAGCGCGAGGGCCGGCTCGAGGATCTCGACCACCAGGTGCGCGAGCGCACCGACGAGCTGGCCCGGGCCAGCAGCGATCTCGCCGCGGAGATGCGCCAGCGCCTGGCCACCGAGCAGCGGCTGCACCGCTCGCAGAAGCTCGAGGCGCTCGGCCGCCTGGCCGCGTGCATGGGCCACGAGATCAACAACCCTTTGTCCTACGTCATGACCAACATCGAGGAGGCCGGACTCATGCTGGCCGGCGACGCGCCGCTCGGCCCCGCCGAGCGGGCCGAGCTGTGCGCGATGCTCGAGGAGAGCGCCGCCGGCGTCCAGCGCATCGCCGTCCTGGTCCGCAGCCTCAAGGTCTTCTCGCCGTCGCAGCCCCAGCCGTCGCGGCTGTTCGCCGTCAACCAGGCGATCGAGTCGGCCCTCGCCCTGGTGGGCAACGAGATCCGACACTGCGCCACGCTGGCGACCGAGCTGGCCGCGGAGCTGCCGCCCATCATGGGTGAGCGGGACCGCATCGTGCAGGTCCTGGTCAACATCCTGCTCAACGCGGTGCAGTCCATCCCGCCCGGCGACGCCGCCACCAACGCCATCCGCGTGACGTCGCAGAGCGGCGGCGACGGCGACATCGTCGTCCAGGTCAGCGACACCGGGTGCGGCATCGCGGCCGGCGATCTCGAGCGCGTCTTCGAGGCCTTCTACACCACGCGGGCGGTCGGGCAGGGCACCGGCCTCGGCCTGGCCATCTGCCACTCGATCATCGAGGCCCACGGCGGCCGCATGTCGATCGAGAGCAGCCTCGGGAACGGCACCAGGCTGACGGTGTCGCTGCCGGCCTCGCACGACCCGGCGGTGTAGAGCCGGGAGCGCTCGACGTCGAGCAGCGCGCCGGCCGCGCGCGTGGCGGTCCCGGCCGCGTCGCAATACACTCATGGGGTGAACCCTGCGGGCCACGCCCCCGGGCATCGCGCCCCGGGCCGCCATCGGGGCGAGAGATGAGGCGCTGGCGGCTACCCGACGGGCGCACGCTGGCGGAGGCCCCGTCCTTCGGCAAGGTGCAGTACTACCAGCTCGATCGCGACGGGAAGATCGAGCGCCTGTTCGGCGAGAGCACGACCTCGGTGCAGGAGGAGCTGCACCGGATGAGCTTCGTGGTGCTGGGCCGCCAGCTCATGCGGCGGCACACCGTCGAGCGCGGCATGCGCTCTCCCGAGGATGTGAGCGGCGTCGAGATCGACGGCCTCGCACAGCTCACCGCGCTGGAGGCGCCGGTCGAGGCGCAGGTGCGCGCGTCGATCGCGGAGCACGAGGCGAGCGAGCGCGCGGCGGAGGCCGAGCGCCGGGTGCGCATCGACCGCTTCTCCGAGGCCATCGGCGCGAGCGCGCGCGACGTGGCGCGCGGGCTGGCCGACCGCGTGGTCCGCTACGACGACGAGCTGGCCCGCGCGATGCTCGCGAACCTGCGCTCGCTCGCCGAGCTCAAGCGTGCGCGGCGCGGCACGGACCCCGACTCGCTGCGCGGCGCCGCCGAGGCGATGGCGCTCGCCGCCCGCCTCATCAGCTTCGAGCGCGCGGTGCCGGAGCCGTCTCGCGGAGCGCCGCCCGTCGACGACGCCACGCGCGCGCTGATCGAGAAGCTGGATGGCCTCCGCGATCAGCTGCGCAGCGCCGCGGACGGTCAGGACGCGGTGTCCGACTCGGTGACCGGCAGCGAGAACGGCCGCATCTATCGCAAGGCGGCCGAGCTGCTCCGGCAGGCCATCCACCACCTGCTGATCTCGAGCCGGAGCCCGGGCGGCGGCGAGGCCTGAGGCCGCGCCGCCCGACCCTCGTCCCGCTACTTCTTGCTGTCGGACTTCGGCGCGTCTGGCGCGGCGGGCGCTGCCGGCGCGGCCGGGGGCGCCGACATGCTGCCGTGCGACGCCGGCGGAGGCGGGCGCCGCGGCGGCCCACCGAGCCCGAGGTTCTGGAACGCGTCCGCGAACTCCTTGTCCTTGCTGCACTGCTGCACGACCATCCCCATCTTCTGCAGCGAGCCCATCATCTTCGGCGCGTAGGTCTGCTGGAACCACATGATGGCCTGCTGATCGCCCTTGAGGTCGTTCTGCAGCTTCTGGGTGTCGGCCATGGCGGACTTGAGCGGACCGCTCTCGTTCTTGACGACGGCGGTCGCCTTCTTGCAGTCGCCCTTGGTCGCCTCGAGCGCGGCGGAGAACTTGCTAGTCGCCTCGACGATGTTGTCGGCGGCCTTGACGTGCTCCGGCTTGACCGAGTCGGGCTTCTTGGCCGGTGCGGCCGGGGCCGCCGGCATGCCCGGCGGCGTCGGCCCGCCTGCCGGCGGCGGCGGGACCTGCGCGGCCTTCGGTGCTCCGGTAGCTGCCGACGGGGCCGCGCCGGGCTTGCTGTCGGCCGACGTCGAGTCGGCCGCCTTCTTGTCCACCTCGGCGGGCTTGTCCTGCTTGTTGCAGGCGGTCGGCGCCAGGGGCAGGGCAAGGGTCACCGCGGTGAGCGCCACGGCGCGGGACAATCGGATCATGGGAAACTCCTCGATGGGGTATCGGTGGGGAGGGTTGCGTTGGTCCGGGCAGTGTGCCCGACTCCGGTGCGGCTCGGGCCCGGAAGTGCCGGTGAATTGAAATTCCGTAATGGTCGAGACCTTGAAGCGCGTGAAATTCACATGCGCATTGCGATGAGAGCGGCGGTTCTGCCACGGGCGTCGATGTGCGAGTCGACGGCGTTTCGCCCCGAGCCGGCGCGGTGAGCTGCCGCGGTGAGCCGGCGATGAGTCGGCTCGCCGGAGCTGGCTCGGTGAGGCGCGAGGTACTTGCGAGGTGACGTGCGCGCTCTGCTCGTCGCGAAATGCGCAGATTGATCGCATGCGCGCGCGCGGCGATCGATTCCGTCGCACATGCGCCCTGCGGTCGGATGAGGGCTCCTCTCAGGAAGCGCTCGTGCCGCCACGCATGGACTGATAGAGTTGATGCGCTGGTCGGTGCGCTTGCCGACGCTGCACGCCGAAGGGGGGCGATGAGCATCTTCACGCGGATGTTCCGTCGAGGTCCACGAGATCCGGATGATGGGCCCCTGGAGGGGAACGCGGACGGAGCAGAGAGTGAGGCGGCTGATGCGGCGGCGGGCGCGCGAGCTCGGGCGCGCGCTGCGGCGGCTGCGGCCGCGCGAGCGGCTGCCTCTGCGCAGGACGAGGATGGGGACGAGCCGGATACCGATCCGGGGCTCGCACCGGTTCATGCCGGACTCGTGAGCGAGGAGCCGGCCGAGTCTCCTCGCCCGACCGAGCGGTTCGAGCGGTTCGGGCGCGTCGACCCGCACGATCCGGTCGCGTCGCTCCGCGCGATCGAGATCAAGGGCGGCGCGGCCGCGCGCGGCGCGCGGACCACGACTCCGCGCTCGAGCGGGAGCCTGCACGACACCACCCTCGTGATGCCTGCGCTGTCGAGAGAGCCGGACCCCGACCCGGCGGCCGCGCCGGCGCGCCGCACCGGTCGCTCGCCGCGATCGTATGCGCTGCCGCCGGGCGTGGTGGAGCCGGGGCCGATCGATCGCACCGCGCAGCCGCCCGACGAGCGGGCCGCGAAGACGCCCGCCTCGGCCGCGAGCGACGCGCGCCGGAACGGCCAGGAGCGGCGGCCGGGTGGAACCAGGACGCTGACCGGCATGGCGCGAGTGACGATCGAGCCCGCGACGTCGGGCGCGAGCGCGTCGTCGAGTGGGCCGTCGGGTGCGTCCGGGTCGCCGGCGGCGGGGTCGCCGCGATCGCCGGCGTCTCCATCGGCGGCGCCGCCGACGCGCTCGCCGTCGATGCCGTCGCAGGCCGCATCGTCGTCGGCGTCTGCGCCGGGTTCGCCGCTCTCCAGGATACCGCCGGCCGTCGAGGCCTCGGGTGCCTTCGAGGCGGCCGCAGCGGCGTCGGGACCGGCCATGTCCGCCGAGGCGGCGACCATGCTGTCGAGCCCATCGCTCGCGCCGGGCCCATCGCCGGCGTCCGGCGCGTCGGCTGCGCCGGGTGCGTCGCCGGCGTCGGGTGGATCGGATGCGCCGGTTGCGTTCGCAGCGACGGTCGCGTCGTCTGCGCTGGTCGCGTCCGCTGCGCCGGTCGCGTCTGCTGCGCCGGTCGCGTCTGCTGCGCCGGGTACGTCGTCTGCGTCGAGCGCATCCGCGGCGTCGGGTGTATCGGCGGCGTCGAGTGGGTCGGCTGTGCCGGGCGGATCAGCTTCGCCGGGCGCATCGGCTGCGCTGGGCGCGTCGCCCGGGTCGCCTGGATCGAGCTCGTCGCCGTCGTCGAGCGTGTCGGCTTCGCCGAGCCCGTCGCCGTTGCCGGGTGTCTCGCCGCTGCCAGGTGTCTCGCCCCTGCCGGGTGTCTCGCCCTGGCCGAGCGCATCGGCCGCGTCGAGCGCATCGGCCTCGCCGGGCGGATCGGCTGCATCGATCGCGTCGGTTGGAGCGAGCGCACCGTCCTCGCCGAGCGCACCGTCCTCGTCGAGCGTCTCGCCGCTGTCGAGCACGTCGCCCGGGCAGAGCGCCTCGCCGGTGCCGAGCGCCTCGCAGCCGTCGAGAGGAGCCCCGGCGGCCCCGGCGCTGCTGAACTCGCCCGGAACGCCGCAGCAGGGATCGCAGGCCACCCCGTCGACGCCGGCGTCCGCGCGCCCATCCGGGGCCGCATCGCCGCAGCCACCGGAGCGAGGAGGCCGGGCGCGCCCGTCCGCGCCGGCGCGGTCGACGCCGACACCGCCGCCGCGACCGCCAGTGCTTCCCGCTTCGGGGCGCGCGTCGGAGAAGAACGAGAAGAAGCGCGCCGCGCGGGCCCCCGCGCCCGCGCCGTCCGCGTCCGCGCCCGCGCCGGCGCCGTCAGCGGCCGGAGCATCGGCGCCCGCGTCCACACCGCCTGCGCCCGCGCCGTCCGCTGCCGTCGGCGCGGCCTCCGCGTCCACGCCGTCCGCGCCCGCGTCCACGCCGTCCGCGTCCGCCGCCGCGTCACCGGCGTCCGCGCCGGCCGGGACCGACTCGCCGCGCTCTCCTGCATCGGCCGCGCCCTCGGCGTCTGCCGCGCCCTCGGCGTCTGCCGCCGCGCCCTCCACATCCGCCGCCGCGACCATGCCATCACCACGCTCCCCCTCCGCGTCCGTGCCACCGCCCGCCGAGCCCGGCCCGGCCCGCCACGTCGACCGCGTGACCACGGCCGAGGACCGCGCCGAGCTGCGCGCTCTGTTCACCGAGCTCGCCGGCCACCACATGGTCCAGCTGCGCGACTTCATGATCGAGGTGCGCTGCGGCAGCGCGCTGGCGGAGTGGATCGCGCTGTCCGAACCGGCCGTGCGATCGGTCCGCGGCATGGCCGAGCAGCTCGAGCTCGACGACATCTGCGAGGCGCTCGACCGCCTGCTCGGCGCGCTCACCGCCGCGCATCGCTCGGGCGGCGCCATCAGCCAGGAGCACCAGGCCGCCCTCCTGGCCGCGTACCTCCCGCTCATCGATCTCCTGCCCGGAGTGCTCGAGCTCGACGCCGAGCGCAACCGGCGCGAGCCGATCATCGTGCACTCGCTCCTCCTCCAGATCCCCGGCATCGAGAAGGTGGCGATCGACAAGCTGGTGGCCGCCAACCTGGTCTCGGTCTCCGCGCTGTCCGAGGCCAGGCCCGAGGAGCTGGCCCAGGTGACCGGCCTGGCCGGCGACCTGGCCGCGCGCGTGGTGGCCCGCTTCCGCGAGTACCGCCAGCAGTCGGGCGCCGTCGCATCCGCCGATCCGCGCGCCGAGCTGCGCGCGCTCACCGACCTCGTCGCCCGCCTGCGCCAGCAGAACGGCGAGTACGACTCCGCCGCCGGCAGCTGGGCGCCCGGCGTCAAGGAGGAGAAGCGCAGGCTTCGCCGCGAGCGCGCCGCGACGCTGCTCGCCATTCACGTGAGCCTCGCGCGCCTCGGCGAGGTCGATCGCCTGGTCGAGCTCGACCGCCTCAACTTCCGTCGCAAGGTGGAGTTCATCGAGAGCACCCTGCAGGCCGCCCGTGCGGCCACGCGGGCCCGCACCGGCCCCGCCTGAGCGTGGAGCAAACAACATGGCCGAACTCAGTCGCGAAGAAGTCCTCCGCCGCGTCCAGCGCGGCGAACGCCTCGAGCGCGCCGACCTGCGCGAGATCGATCTCTCGCATGCTGTGCTCGAGCGGGCCGAGCTGCGGCGCGCCGATCTGGAGGGCGCAAATTTACAGGGTGCGCGGCTGGCCGCCGCCAACCTGCGCAACGCCAGCCTGCGCGAGGCCTACCTGGTCGCCGCCGACCTGCGCGAGTCCAACCTCGAGAACGCCGATCTCGAGGGCGCGCGGCTCGAGGGCGCCGACCTGCGCGGGGCCAACCTGGCGCGCGCCACCCTCGAGGGCGCCAACCTGACCGGCGCGCGACTGGCCACCGCCCAGCTGTCCAACGCGCAGCTCGAGTCGGCCAGCATGGGCGCGGCCGATCTCACCGGCGCCAACCTCATGCACGCCGATCTCGGTCACGCCTACCTGGGCGGCGCATGCCTGGCCGGCGCGCGCCTGGTCAACGCCGACCTGACCAGCGCCAACCTCGAGGAGGCGGATCTGCGCGACGCGGATCTGACCGGCGCCGATCTGACCGGCGCCAACCTCACCGGGGCCAAGCTGTCCAACGGCGCGCTGGCCGCCGCCGGCCACGCCGCCGCCGGCGCGCCCACCAACGGCCGCCGGCCGGATCTCGCGCGCTACTTCGGCCGCGGTGACATCCTGCGCGGCGCCAGCCTGCGCTTCGACGCCGGCTGCCGGGTCGAGGTCGAGAGCCTGTTCGAGCAGTGCACGATCGAGCTCGGTGAGGCCACCGAGCTCATCATCGGTACGTCCGGCGTTCTGAGCGACTGCCGCATCACCGGCCGCGGCATCGTCATCATCGCCGGCAAGTTCTACGAGCGCGAGAGCCCCGGGATCGTCGGACCGTTGCAGGTCGTCGTCAGCGCGGGCGGCTGCCTGGTCGGCGAGGTGGAGCAGTCGGGCGAGCCGACCCACTTCGCGTTCGAGCCTGGCAGCAACCTGCGGGTCAAGATCCGCGACTCTCGAGCGAATCAACGAGGAGGCATTTCGTGAATCACGCGAGCAGGACGGGCCAGGGCGGCCAGACGGGTCAGAGCGGACAGGCGGCCAAGACCACGCTCATCGAGGACGACACCGAGTTCAAGGGGACCCTGTCCTCGAAGTGCCCGGTCATGGTGAAGGGATCGGTGGAGGGTGAGATCATCGGCCCGTCGCTGCACGTGAGCCCCGGCGGCAGCGTTGCGGGCAAGGTGAAGGTGGGCGAGCTGCGCTCCGAGGGCTCGCTGGCCGGTGAGTTCGACGCCGACTCGGTCCACCTGGCCGGGACGGTCAAGAGCGACACCATCATCCGCGCGCGCTCGCTCGAGGTGCGGCTGGCCCCGCCGAGCGGCCGCATGCAGGTCACTTTCGGCCAGTGCGAGCTCGCGGTCGGCGACGTGCCGAGCAAGGAAGACGCGGTCGCGGCGGCGTCTGCCCCGCCGCCGGCCAGGCCCGCCCGCGCCGATGGCGACGAGCCCTCGACCCAGGTGCGCGACGGCGAGCGCGCGGCGACCGAGGCGGAGGGCACAGGCTCGCCGCGCGCGAAGACGCGCCGCGAGAACTCGAGCGCCCCGAGCGGTGCGTAGCACCGGGCGACGTGCGATGGAGGTGCGCGCCCGCCGGCGCGCAGGGTAGCTGGGGCAACCTCATGGGGTTCCTCCTCGCCGGGCTCGGCATCCAGGTCGAGGTGGGCCCGCTGCCGACCTGCCCGACCGCCACGTGGCGCGCAACCTCATGACGACGTGGCGCCGCGTGGTGGGCTGGAAGTAGGGCTGCGCGGAAACCGCCGCGGTGGCTCGAGCGTTGGAGGCTCGCATGCCCGAACCCGCCCGGCTCCTCCCTCCTCTCGACGACAAGTGGCGCGACCGCGGCGCGGTCGCCGCGGTCCTCGCCGGCGCCGCCGCGCTGACCCTGGCCGCCGGCCTGGCTGGGTGGTCGATGGGGCGCGGACAGGCGGGCGAGCCGGCCGGCGCACGTGCCGTGCCCGACGCATGCGCGCTGCCGGCCGGCATCGAGCTGCGCGCGCTGGGCGCGGCGGAGCGCGACCGGGTGGCGGAGCGCGCGATGCTGTGCGCCGACCTCCAGCACGGTCGGATCGCGGCGGGCGAGTACCGCGCGGGGCTGGCCGCGCTGGCGCTGCGGGCGGCGGAGCCGGCGGCGCCGCTGCCGGACGTGGTGTGGGCCGCGAGCGTGCGCAGCTTCTCGACCCAGTACACCGCCGACAGCTGGTCGGCGGCCAAGGTGCTCGGACCGCCGGACGCGCCGCCGGGCGGGGGCGACAGCCCGAACGCGTGGGCGTCGACAGAAGCGGACGCCGGCGCCGAGTTCCTCGAGGTCGCGTTCGCCGCGCCTCGGCGCATGAACGGAGTCGACATCGCCGAGTCCTCCAGCCCGGGCGCGGTGTCGCGCGTCGAGCTGCTCCTGGCCGACGGCGCGCGCGTCGTCGTGCACGACGCACCGGCCGGACCGCTGGCCCAGCCGGAGCTCCGCCGCCGCATCGACTTCGCCTGCACCGAGCAGCCGGTGGTCGGCGTGCGCGTCACGATCGACTCTCAGCGCGTGCCCGGCTGGAACGAGATCGACGCCATCGGCGGGCGCCCCTGCCGCGATTGACGGCGGCGGGCCTTCTGCATTGATTCCGTTACGACTACCGAGGTAGTACTATAGCGGTAGTCGTCGCGCCGTCAAGCAGGGGACCCTCGCCCATGAAGTTCTCCGTCGGAGACAAGGTCGTGCGAAACCCGGCCACGTGGGTGCCGAACGAGCTCGACGCGTGGGGCCGCGGCCGCGGGGTCGGCGTCGTCATCGAGCCGCCGCTCCACACCGAGGACAGCGCGGTCGACGTGCGCTGGCCGTGCGGCCGCTGCTTCGAGGAGGTGGCGGGCCTCCTGCCGGCGCCCGACGCCGACGATCAGGACTCGCCGCCTGCCCACCTTGTCGCGCCGATGCCGGACCGCTCGCCGGGGCGCGGTCCTTGACGGCGCCGGCGAGGCGCTACTCGGCCGGCGCTGCCGTCGCCGCCATGCTCGGCCGGTCCTCCATCGCGCTCCACCAGCGGCCGAGGCGCGGGTGGGAGCTCATGAGCGCGGCCGCCTCGCCGGCGAGCGTGAAGCAGGCGGCCATGGGCGCGAGGTGGAGGTCGGCCAGCGACAGCTGCGCGCCGACCGCGAACGGGCCGGTCGCGTCGAAGAGCTCCTCGAGCGCGCCGAGCGAGGTGCGCGCCAGCGGCAGCGCGGCGGCGATCTTCGCCTCGTCGGTCGCGCGCCCTTCGGTCGGCCGCAGGCAGCGCTCCACGTAGATCTGCCGCACCAGCGGCCGGTAGACGTGGCTGTCGATGATGCTGAGGATCTGGTGCACGCGCGCGCGCGCCCGCACCGATGGCGGCATGAGCGGCGGCCCGTCGAACGCCTCGTCGACGTAGCGGGTGATGGCGCCGGTCTCGTACAGGCAGAAGCCGTCGTGCTCGAAGGCGGGGATGCGGAGAAACGGCTGGCGCCGCGAGTAGCCCTCGGGAGGCCCGCCGTCGGCGAAGATGTCGACCTCGACCAGGCGATGGGCGACGCCCTTCTCCACCAGGGTGAGGCGGGCGGCGCGGACATAGACGCTGTACGCGGCTCCGTAGAGCGTGGGTTCGCTCATGCGCGCGCTCGGATCACCGGGCGGCCGCCGCGCCTCGCCGCCGCGCGCCGTCCTCGCCCGAGCGGCGCCGGCGCGCGCGTCCCTCGCGCCGCGCGCCGGACAGCACGGCCGCGAGGAGGCCGGGGAAGCGGGCCTCGAGATCGTCCTGGCGCAGCGACATGTAGCGCGACGGTCCGTCGAGCCGCACGCGAATGACGCCGGCCTCGCGCATGCGGCCGAAGTGGTACGACAGGTTGGCCTTGGAGGCCAGCGCCAGGAAGGCGGAGCAGCGGTCCTCGCCGCGGTCGGCCAGGCGCAGCACGATCTCGAGCCGGACCGGGTCGCTCAGCGCCTCCAGGATCGACGACAGGGCCAGCTGCTCCCGCGACGGATGGTGGAGGGATCGCGCCATGACCTGTCAAGCACAGTAGCAGCGGCACCCGGGCAGTACAAGGGTCATTGAACTCTTGACGCGCCGCTCCCCCGCCCTACAAGAGTTCAACGTCTCTTGAACTCAACAAAAGGCGCAAACCGATGATGCTCTCGCTCCTATGCCTCGCGCTCGGCGCCTTCGCCATCGGCACCGAGGGTTTCATGGTGGCCGGGCTCCTCCCCGACATCGCCGGCGATCTGCACGTGTCGATCCCGGCAGCCGGGCAGCTGGTCACCGTCTTCGCGCTGACCTACGCGCTCGGCTCGCCGATCCTGGCGGTGGTCACCGGCGGCCGCGACCGCCGGCGGCTGCTCATGTCGTCGATGGCGATGTTCGCGCTCGGCAACGCCTTCGCGGCGCTGTCCACCAGCTACGGCGCCCTGCTCGCGGCCCGCGTCGTCCTCGCGCTGGCCGCCGGGACCTTCATGCCGGCCGCCAGCGCCTACGCGGCCGCCATCGCCCCGCCGGAGCGGCGCGGGCGCGCGCTGTCCATCATCTACACCGGCATGACCACCGCGGTGGTGGTCGGCGTCCCGCTCGGCATCGTCGCCGGCGATCGGTTCGGCTGGCGCATCACGTTCGCCGGCGTGGCCGGGATGGCGCTCATCGCGCTGGCCGGGGTGTGGCGCCTGGTCGAGTCGATCGGCGTCGGGCCCACGACGGGCCTGCGCGAGCGGCTCGCCGTGGCGCGGCGGCCCGACGTCCTGACCGCGCTCGCGCTGACGGTCCTCGCCCTCACCGGCGCGTTCACCGTCTACACCTATCTGGCGCCGTTCCTGGGCCAGGCGGCGGGCGTGACCGGTGCGGCGCTCGCCCCGCTGCTCTTCGTCTCCGGGGTCGGCGGCGCGGTCGGCAACCTGGTGGGTGGGATGGCGTCGGACCGGTTCGATCTCAGGACGCTCTTGACCGTCATCCTGCTCGGGCTGGTCGCCTCCTTCGGGCTGCTCTCGCTGGCGCCGCACCTCCTCCCGCCGGGCGCGGTCCTGCCCGCCCTCGTGGTCCTCCTGTTCGCCTGGGGGGTCTTTGGCTGGGCGTTCCCGTCGGCGCAGCAGACGCGCCTCGTGCGCATGGAACCGCGGCTGGCGTCGGTGACGCTCTCGCTCAACGCGTCGGCGACCTACATCGGCATCTCGCTGGGCGCGGTGCTCGGCTCGGCGGCGGTGGCGCACGATCGCGTCCTGGAGATCGGCTGGCTTGGCGCCGCCTGCGAGGTGGCCGCCCTCCTGGTCTTCCGACTCGCGCCGGCCGCGTCTCGGGCGCTGCGCTCGAGCGATCGGCGGAGCGAGCGCCTGCCGGTGGGCGACGAGCTGCGGCCCGCGCCCGCGCGCATCTCGCAGTCCATGTCGGTGTCGCAGATCGGCGCGCGGCGCTGATCCCGATCCCGGTCGGCCCCGGGTCGCCGCGTCAATCGTGGCGAGCCCCGGGGCCGGAGGGCCGAGGTCGCGCCCACTGGTGGGCACGGCCGCGGTGCAGGGCGGCGTAGATCGCATCGCGCAGCTCGTCGGCCTCGGCGTGGGTCAGCGTGCGCTCGAGGTCGCGCAGCACGACGCGGACGAGCAGGTTGCGCTGGCCCGGTCCGATGCCGAGGCGCGCGCGGGCCGCCTCCGGCAGCGACTCGCACGGCGTGTCGGACAGGACCTCGACCGACTCGACCGAGCCGGCGCGGGCTCCCAGCGCGGCGCGCACGCGGTCGCCCAGGTCCTCGGCCCCCTCGTCGGCAGAGGCGGCGATCGACAGGTCGCGGCGCACCGGCGGCATGGACGAGACCGGGCGCCAGCGGGCCAGATCGCGCAGCTGGTCGGCGATGCGCGGATCGGCGGCGCGCAGGAGCCGGATGTCCGGGATGCCCTTGCGCATCATGAGCAGGCGGTCGAGCCCCAGCCCCATGGCCAGCCCCGAGGTCGCGCCGCCCAGCCCGGCGTCGGCCAGGACGCGCGGGGAGGCCAGGCCGCATTCGCCGATCTCGAGCCAGTCGGCGCCGTCGCCGGCGTCGATCTGCAGGCCGCCGGTCGTGTACGGGTGCGCCGACTCGACCGCGCGCGTGCGCCAGCCGGGCAGGGCGGCGGCCGCCACCGCGTCCACCATGGCGGCGAGGTCGGCGGCCGCCAGCGCCGGGCCGCGACGGATGCGCCAGAGATCGACCTGGTGCGGCTCACCGACGTGGTGTCGATCGATGCAGTCGCGCCGGTAGACCAGGCCGGGGCAGACCAGGAGCACGTCGCGCCAGGTCGGGTCGCCGGCCAGCGCGTCGAGAACCGGCGGGACGATCGCCGAGGTCTGCGTGCGCAGGAGGACGTCCCGGCCCAGCCAGCGGGTGTAGCGCGCCTCGCGGGCCACGCCGCCCTGCGGGTAGTACAGGCGATCGTAGTTGTCGCGCGCCGAGACCACCGGCAGCGCGCGGTGGACCCGGACCTCGGGCCCGGCGGCGGCCAGGGCGCCGACGATCTCGTCGAGCAGGACCTGCATGGCGTGCGGGCCCTGGGCCGGGTCGGTGAGATCGCGGAGCGAGAGGGCGGCGCAGAGCTGCGCCGCGTCGATCGGGAGCGGGATGGCCAGCGGGATGGAATTCATGGCAGACCTCGGGCGTGGAGTGGGTGAGGGGACGGACGGACGAGACGTGGTCCCCCGGGCCGACCCCGGGTCCGGCTGCGCTGCCCTGAATCAGTCGATCGGTCGATCGATGGATCGGTGGATCGTCAGGCGGCCGCGCCGAACCCGAGCTGGGTCCGGGGGCCGGTAAATCGACGAGCCGCGCGCGACATGCGGAGATGATGCCGCGCGCGCGGCGCCGGCGCAAGCGCCTCGCCGGGGCGTTGCGCATTGTTGAATCTTGACTATGATATTTCAACGACGCGGGCGAACCCGGCCGGGAGGGCAGCGATGCGCGGAGTCATGGTGGTTGCAGCGGCTGCGGCCGCGCTCTGCTGCGGCGGTCACCGGAGCCGGCCGACCCGCAGCGGCGCCGCCCCGGTCGCGGAGAGGGAGGCCGGCGCGGCGCGGCCCGCGGCCGGCGATCCGCTCGCCCGGCGCACCGCGCGCATCCGCGCCGCGCTCGAGAAGGAGCGCCGGGCGCGCCACATCGCCGGCCTGGCCCTGGCCGTGGTCGAGCGCGACCGGGTCGTCTTCCTCGAGGCCGCGGGGCTGCGCGACGCGGCGCACGACCTGCCGGCCACGGTCGACACGACCTTCTCGATCGGTTCCTGCACCAAGTCGTTCACCGCCCTGGCGGCGCTCATCAGCCAGGAGCGCCACGTGCTGTCCATCGACGATCGTCCGCGGCGCTTCTTGCCGACCTTCAGGATGGCCGATGCCGACTCGGATGCGTCGGTGACGATCCGCGACATGCTCTCGCACCGCACCGGCCTGGCGAGCAAGGCCGACCTGGCGGCCGTGCCGGGGGTGCTCACTCGCGAGGAGTACGTGCGGGCCGCGACCTCGGCCCGGCCGGAGGTGGCGCTGCGCAGCGAGTTTCGCTACTCGAACGCGATGTTCACCGCGGTCGGCGAGATCCTGGGGCGGGCCAACCACTCGACCTGGGAGAAGGTGGTCGAGGCCGACATCCTGCGCCCGGCGGGCATGACCTCGACGACCACCACGCTGCGAGAGTGGGTGGAGTCGCCGCGCCGCACGCTCGGCTATCAGTTCGTCGACGGGGCCGGCCTGCGCCCGATCGATCCGCCCGCCAGCCTCGACACGATGGGGCCGGCCGGCAGCATCGCGTCGACCGCGCGCGACATGGCGCGCTGGCTGCGCCTCATGCTCGGCGAGGGCGAGCTGGACGGCGTGCGGATCGCGTCCGCCGCGAGCGTGGGCGAGGTGACGCGGCCGCACATCCGCGTCGGCCCCGCGCTGGAGTACGCGCTCGGCTGGGGCGTGTTCGCGTGGAACGGCCACCGCGTGATCGGCCACACCGGCGGCTCCGACGGCATCAGCGCCGTCGTCAGCTTCATGCCGGATCGGGGCGTCGGCTTCGCGCTGCTGGCCAACACCACGCAGAGACCGCTGGTCGGCATCGGGACCTGGGACGCCATCCTGTGGCCGGCCATCCTCGACGAGGCGGCGCCGGTCGCGCCCGCGGCGCCGACCCCGCCGGCGTCACCTCCGTCCGCGGGGTCCCGGGCGGCCGGGCCCTCGGCGGGGGCCGCGCCCTCCGCGCCGGCGGCTGACCTGCCCGCCGCCGGGGCGCTGCTCGCCCGCATGGTCCGCGCGGCCGGCGGCGAGCGCACCCTGCGCCGCCACCGCTCGCTCGAGATCCACGCCGTCAAGACCTACGAGCACCAGGGCGTGCGGGCGGAGCTGACCATCCTGGCCCGCGCGCCCGCCATGCGCGTCGAGGACGAGGTGTGGACCGCGGCCGGCCGCCGCTTCGCCCGCGTGCGCAACTTCGCCGACGGGACCCGCGGCGCGCAGGAGACGACGTTCGGGCAGGACGCCGCCTACGGCGACGAGGAGCTCCGCCGCGCGCGCCGCGACTTCGCGTTCCGCTGGCTCCTCGACCTGCGCCGCCTCTACCGCGACATCCAGGTCGTTGCGCGCGCACCGGTCGACGGCGAGGACTGCTACGTCCTCGCGCTCACCCCGGACCGGGGCGAGCCGGTGCGGCTCAGCGTCTCGGCGCGGACCGCGCGCGTGGTGCGGCGCGAGGCCGGCGGCGAGTCGTCCAGCTTCGCCGACTACCGGCGCGTGGACGGCCAGCTGGTCCCGTTCCTCACCACGATCCGCGACGCCCTGGGCGAGACCACCGTGCGCGTCGAGCGCGTCCGCTTCGGCGCCGCCATCCCGCCGGCGGCGTTCGGTCCGGCGGCGCCCCTCCGGTACTGAGCCGCGCCACCTCGGTCCGCCTCGCGCCCTCGGTCCGCTCCGGTCCGCCCGGCACGATCCGGGTCTGCCCGCTCTGCCCGACTCCGGGCCGGTCGCCTCAGTTCGCCTCGGCCGACGACTTCTCCACCATCTCGAGGGCGCGGCGCGTGAGCAGGAAGCGGACCTGGCCGGTGCCGCCAGGGGTGGCCAGGTCGGCCTCGAAGCCGGGGCCGGTGATCGCGCCGAGCGCGAACGTCTCGCCCAGCCGGCGCACCTCGCCGGTCGCCAGGTCGCCGGCCAGCCGCTCCACGCTGCCCTGGTTGCGGTGCAGCTCGACCGCCGCGTGGTAGAGGCGGATGGCGAGGGGCTCGCTGAGCGGAAACGAGCTCTGCAGCACCGCGATCAGGAACCAGGAGGGCACGGGTGCATCGGCGGCCATCGCCGGGAACGTACATCGTCCCGGACGAGCCCGCACCTCGCCGCGGCGGCGCGCCGGATCGCGGCCCGCAGGCGGCCAGGCCCGGCGCCGCGTGATCGCGCAATCGTTTCCGGGCTACCCTGGCGTCATGGGCGGGCGTCGCAGCAGCGAGAACACCGGTCCGGCGGCGGAGGCCGGCGAGGCTCTCTACGGCATGCCGCTCGCCGCCTTCACCGCCGAGCGCAAGCGGCTGGCCACCGAGCTCGCCCGCCAGGGCGCCGCCGACGCGTCGCGCGCCGTGGCCGCGATGGGCAAGCCGAGCGTCTCGGCCTGGGTGGTCAACCAGCTCCACCGCGGCGCGCGCGACGACGTGGAGGCGCTCCTCGCCGCCGGCCGCCGCATGCGCGCCGGCGAGGTGGAGGCGGGCCGCGATCAGCGCGCCGCGCTGTCCCGGCTGCACCAGCTCGCGGCCGATATCCTGCGGCGAGACGGCCACGCGGCCAGCCCGGCCATGCTGCGCCGCGTGACCACGACGCTCCAGGCGCTGTCGGCGATCGGGTCGTTCGAGCCCGACCTGCCCGGGCAGCTGGTGCAGGACCGCGACCCGCCCGGCTTCGATCTGCTGGCCGGAGTGACGGTGCCGCCGCGCGCGCCCGAGGCCGAGAAACCGGCCCGCAGGGCGGACAAGGCCCGTCCCGCGCGCGCCGCGCCCTCGCCCGCGGTGCCGGCGGAGGAGCCGAGCCCGGCCGAGAGGCAGCGCCAGCAGCGCGCGGCGGCGCAGCGCAAGCTGCTCGAGCGCAGCGCGTCGCAGGCGGCGAAGCGGGCCGACACGCGCGCCCACGAGGTGGCGGGGCTGCGCGACGAGGTCGCGCGCGCCGAGGCCACCGCCGAAAGGCTGCGCGACGCGCTGCGCCGGGCCGAGGCCGAGCTCGACGAGGCGCGCGCCGCGGCGGACGCCGCCATCCGCGCCCTCGACGAGGCCTGACCTCGCGCGGTCGGCCGCCCGGCGCGCTTGCCCCGGCGCCCCGCGCTGCGTATCACCTCCGACATGGACCACGCGAACGACCTTGCGCCCGCCGCGGCCGTCTACTTCTACGGCTCGTACATGAACCGCGCGGTGCTGAGCGAGGCCGGGCTCACGCCGCGCAGCTGGGAGGTCGCGATCCTGCCCGGCTTCGACATCGAGATCCGGCCGCGGGCGAACCTGATAGCCTCGCCCGGGACCTCGGTGTGGGGCATCCTCGCCAGCGCCAGCAACGCCGAGCTCGACGTGCTTTACGCCCACGCGCGCGACGTGCTCGGCGAGATCTACCTGCCGCAGGCGGTCCTGGTCGAGGTGGCGCACGGCGGCTATCGCCCGGCGCTGTGCTACATCTGCCCGCGCATGGAGGCCCGCCCGGCCGCGGACGACTACATCGATCGCATCCTCGCGCCCGCCCGCGAGCACGGATTCCCGGCCAGCTATCTGGCCCGCATCGAGCGATTCCGCGCGCGCGGCGATCGCGGCGGCTGAGCCTCGCCGGGCCGCGCCGCGGGCCGGGCTACTTCTTCATCCGGCCCTGGTCGGCCTCCTTGCCGTCGGTCTTGCCCGCGCCCGCGCCCGCGCTCTCGGCCTCGGCCGCCACCTCGCGCTGGCGCTCGGTCACGTACCTGGTCCAGCGCGCGCTCTTGAACAGGCCGGACGCCGCGCTCTGGTACCGCTTCCCTCCGGTGCCGAACACCTTCAGGAACGCCTCGACGTCGCCGAACCGATCGAGCGTGCCGGCCTCGGGGGCCAGCACCGTCTCGTTCTCGTATCCGACCGCCGGGTACTGGATGCAGTACTGCAGGAGCGAGTGGCCGGGATCGGGCGCGGTCGCGTGCCGGAGGCCGGGGGCCTCGTAGAACACGGTGCCGGGCGAGATGTCGGACACGTTGCCCTCCGCGTAGTGCTTGCCCTTGCCCGCGATGCAGATGTGGATCGACCAGGTGCGCGGGTGCATGTGATACGCGTAGCGCTCGGCGTTCGGCGTCCCGGCCGCGAACTGATACACCAGCGTGCACGACATCGGCGGCCCCGGGATGATGAGCCAGCGCATGCAAAGCTCGTTGACCTCGTCGGGCGGTCCGAAAGCAGCTGGGACCACGCACCAGTTCTCGCCATGCCAGCCAGCGAGCTCATCTGCATCGGCCATCTGACACCTCCGAGTACATCGATCTCGAAATCGGTCGGTCTCGAAACCGGTCGCCCGGACCGTAACATCGCCGTCGAGAAGGTGTCAAAACCGGCGAGCCGATCGACGTCCCTGCGGTCGAGCTCACCGTCGACCGGCAGCCTACCTTTCGGTCAGTGGCGCCCTCTTCAGTGCGCCGCCTCGTCCAGCTCCGGGTAGTGGCGGAAGATGCCGTCCTGGTTGAAGGGGATGCGCCGCGGCGAGGCCAGGTAGGCGGCGATGCGCGGCCGCGCCGCGACCCGCCTCTGCACGGCCACCGACAGCGGGACCCGACTCGCGAGGTGCTTCATCGCGCGCGGGAACGCGTAGTCGAGGCCGGACAGGAACTGGAACAGCGACAGGTCGACGTAGGTGAGGCGATCGCCGACCAGGTGGTCGCTGCCTGCCGGGTTCTCGCGCAGCGCCGACTCGAAATGAGCGAGGAACTTGGGCAGCCGCCGCTTGAGCACGTCCTGGGAGCGCCGGCGCGCCTCGGGCCGCTGGTCCTCGTAGTAGAGGCCCGACGCGATCGGATGGTGGCTGTCGTGCACCTCGGTGACCGCGTCGGCGATGGTGAGCTGCAGCTCCAGCGCCCACGCGCGGCCGTCCTCGTCGTCGGGGGCGAGGCCGATGCGCGGCGCCAGCCAGTGGAGGATGGCCGCGGTCTGCGACAGCACGAATTCGCCCACCACCAGCGCGGGCAGCGCGAAGGGCCGCGGGCCGCGCATCTTCTCCTCCAGCGCGCGCATGACCGCGTCCTCGCCGCCGCCCTGGTCCTCGGGCATGCGGCCGACGTCGACGTAGGGGACGCCGGCCTCCTCGAACGCGAGCCGCACGAACTCGCCGCGCCCCTGGATGGTCGGCCAGTAGTACAGCTCGTACCGCTCGCCTCGCGCGTCAGCCATGGTTCCCTCCCAGCTGCCGCGGAGTGTAGCAAAGCGAGCCCGCCCGACGGCGGGCTCAATATCGCGCTCAGTAGATCGATACGCCGCCGGTGAGCTCGAACAGCCCCTCGTCGTGCGCCGCCACCACGCCGGCCCGCACGGTGAGCGCCAGGCGCGTGGTGAGCTCGAGCTGCAGCAGCCCGCCGCCGCCGAACAGGGCATCGACGTCGTCGAAGCTGACGCCGTCGTCGGACAGCGAGGAGAGGCCGATCTGGCCGTAGCCGCCGGCGTGGACCGCGCCGGCCCTGAAGGGCAGGGCGTCGAGCTCCAGCGAGTAGCGGCCGTCGAAGATGTCCGCGCCGGTGTCGTCCTGGGTCCAGTTGTAGGCGATGTCGGCCTGGATGCCGATGATCTGGCTGGGGAAGAATCCGATCTGGAAGCGGCCGAGGAACCCGGCGTCGACGCCGGCGTTCACGACCGGGACCTGGCCGGCGCCGAGCAGGAACGAGTAGCTGAAGCCGCGCCGGTCGAGCGGGGCGCGGCCGAGCGGCTGCCACGGTCCCTCGTCGGAGCGGACCGCGCCGTGGTCGGCCCACTCGGCCACCTCCGGGGTCAGCTCGGCCAGCGGCATCCACGTGTAGTCGCCGTAGGGTCCCCACAGGTGGAGCGGCTGCATCGGGTGCAGCTTGACCCAGCCGTCGTAGCGCACGCCCTCGGTGAAGGCGAGCGCGCCGGCCACGATGCCGGCCACGATGAGCCACGCCTTGGCCTCCTCCTTCTGGCCGCGCGCGACGTTGCTGCGCCTGACCACCGAGCCGCCGCCGTCGCCGTGATAGCCGCTCGACGGTCCGTGGTAGCCGTGATGGCGCGGCGTGCCGTCGACCCAGATGGGCGCCGCGACGTAGACCGAGACGCCGGCGTGCACGCGCGGCGCGGGCGACGGCGGCTCGTCGGCTCCGCCCAGGCTCTGCACCACGCGCACTCGCTCGCCGCGGGCCTCGGGCGGCTTCTGGGCCAGCTCGATCAGCTCGCCGCGCGTGATCCGGTGGCTGGCGCTCGGGCACCCGGTGGTCGACACCAGGAGCGCGAGCGCGAGGGCGGGCGACGCGCCGCGCAGGGTGAGATGGGGACGAGACATGGCCCGGAGCCTATCCGAGTGCGCCGCCGCCCGCGAGCGTGCGAGGTCACGACGTGTGGCAAGGTCCGCCGTCGGTGCGTCGAACGCGGCGAAGTCTCACGGCACGTCGCGCGACGACGGCCTGCTGCCCTTGTCGCGCCGCCGCAGCAGCGAGCGCCGCCCGTGGATCAAGAGCCAGTCGGCGCACACATAGAATGACGGCACCACGAACAGCGACATCAGCGTGGCCACGATGAGGCCGCCGATGACCGCGATCGCCATCGGCGCGCGCACCTCGCCGCCCGGGCCGAGCGACAGCGCCGCCGGCACCGCGGCCATGCCGGTCGCGATCGAGGTCATGAGGATCGGTCGCAGCCGCACCGGGCCGGCCCGCAGCATGGCGTCGCGCGCCGACAGCCCCTGCTGCCGCATCTGGTTGGCGTAGTCGACCAGGATGATCGAGTTCTTCTTCACGATGCCCATCAGGAGCAGCAGGCCGATGGCGCTGAAGATGTTGAGCGTCTTGCCGCCGAACTTGATGGCGAAGATGGCGCCGGCCACCGACAGCGGCAGGATGGTGAGCACCGTGATCGGGTGGAGGAAGGAGTTGAACTGCGAGGCCAGCACCATGTACGCGATGCAGATGCCGAGGAACAGCGCGAACCAGAGCGAGGAGAACGACTCCTGGAACGCCACGCTCTGCCCGCCCAGCTTGATGAAGACGTCGGGCGGCATGTCCTCGCCCATCTTCTCCACCACCTGGATCGCCTCCTCCTGCGAGTGGCCGGGCGCCACGTTGGCGAAGATCGTGATCGCGCGCTCGCGGTCGAGCCGCGTGATCGCCTGCAGCGACGGCCGCTCCTCCTGCTTGACCAGCGCCGACAGCGGCACCAGCGCCCCGGTCGTCGATCTCACTTGTAGACGGGCAACGTCCTCGGGGCGCTGGCGCTGGGCGGCCAGGAGGCGCACGCGCACGTCCACCCGCCGCCCACCCGATGTGTACTTGCCGATGCGCAGCCCGCCCACCATCGCGTTCAGGCTGGTCGCGATCTCCTCGATCGGCACGTGGAGGTCGGCCGCGAGGTCGCGGTCGGGCGAGATCCGCAGCTCCGGCGTGCCGAGCTTGTAGTCGGAGTCGATGTCCACCACCACGCCGCTCCCCGCCAGCTTCTCCATGATGTTCTTCGACGACTCGACCAGCTTGTCCCAGTCGCTGCCGCGCACGCTGAACTCGACCGGGAAGCCGCGCTTGGCCGAGAAGCCCTGCTGCGACAGGTCCTGCACGACCGCCTTCACGCCGGGGTAGGAGTTGAGCTGGCGGCGGTAGAGGTTCTGCAGCTCCTGCTGCGTCATCGAGCGCTGGTCGGCGGGGACCAGCGACACGAACGCGATCACCGAGTCGACCGTGCCGCCGCCGCCGCCGATGACGAACATCGACCGCTGCACCTCGGGCCGCGAGTTGAGGAACTCGTCGACCTTCTTGGTCACCTGCTCGGTCTGATCGAGCGACGAGCCGGCCGCGGTCTGCAGGCGGATGAGGATGCGGCTGACGTCCTGGCTGGGCACCATCTCGCCCGGCACCGTGCCGAGCGTCTTGAACGACGCGAACAGGAGGACGCCGGCGCCGAGCAGGGCGACCAGCGGCCAGCGCAGGTTGCGGCCGAGCAGCCGGGAATAGGTCCGCGCCAGGGCCTCGAACGCGCGGTCGACCACGCGCCCGATCCAGCTGCGCCCCTCGCGCGAGGTCCTGAGCAGCTGCGCGCAGCGCGCCGGCGCCAGCGTGATGGCCTCGAGGTACGACAGCGCGACCGCGAGCGACAGCGTGACGCCGAACTGGAGGAAGTACTTCCCGACGATCCCCTCCATGAAGACCACCGGGATGAAGATCGCGATGACCGCGACCGTCGCCGCCATCGCGGCGAACGCGATCTCCTGGGTGCCCTCGCGCGCGGCGCGCACCCGGTCCTTCCCGCTCTCGCCGTGGCGGAAGATGTTCTCCATCACCATGATGGCGTCGTCCACCACGATGCCGACCGCCAGCGACAGGGCCAGCAGCGTGAACATGTTCAGCGTCCAGCCCAGGAAGTAGATGATCGCCACCGTCCCCAGGAGGGACATGGGGATCGCCAGCACCACGTTGAGCGTGCTGGACAGCGACCCGAGCAGGAGCCAGCAGACGAACGACGTGAGGATGACGGCGAGGACCAGCTCGAACTGGACCTCGTGCACCGAGTCCTCGATGTAGGTCGTCGAGTCGAAGATGATCTGGAGGTCCATCCCCTCGGGCAGGGTCTTCTTCACGTCGTCGATGACCTGCTTGACCCCCGCGGCCACCGCCACCGCGTTGGCGCCGCGCTGCTTGCGCACGCCCAGGCCCTGCACCGGGACCCCGTTGACGGTCGAGCGCCGGCGCACGTCCTCGAAGCCGTCCTCGACCAGCGACACGTCGGACAGGCGGACCGGCGCGCCGGCCACGTTCTTGACGATGATGTTCCTGAGCGTGTCGAGGTCGAGCGCCTCGCCCAGCACGCGCACGCCGACCTCGCGCGAGCCGCTCTCCAGGAGTCCCGCCGGCAGCTCGATGTGCTCGCTCTGCAGCGCGCGGATCACGTCCGACACGGTGAGCTGGTAGGCGGCCAGCTTGTCGGCGTCGATCCAGATGCGGACGTTGCGCTCCAGGTAGCCGCCCAGCTGGATCTCGCCCACGCCGGGCACCGACTGCAGCCGGTCCTTGACCCGGTAGCGCGCGGTGTCGGACAGGAGCGCCTGCGGATAGGGACCCGACAGGCCGACCCACATGATGGGCTGGTCCTCGGGGTTCGACTTGGAGACGATGGGCGGCTCGATGTTCTCCGGCAGCTGGCGGATCTGACCCACGCGGGTCTGCACGTCCTGAACCGCCTGATCGATGTCGCGCGAGATGTCGAACTCGACCGTCACCCGGGCCTCGCCCTGGCGCGCCGTGGAGGTGATGGACTTGACCCCCTCGACCTGGGCGCACGCCTCCTCGACGAACTCGATGACGTCGTTCTCGACCACCTCGGGCGCGGCGCCCTCGTAGTTGATCGACACGCTCACCGTCGGGTAGTCGACGTCGGGGTACTGGCTGACGCCCATGCGGCTCAGCCCGACGAGGCCGAAGATGACGGTCGCCGCCATCATCATCCAGGCGAGGACCGGCCGTCTGATCGCGATGTCGGTGAGCTTCATGGCGACTTGCTGCGGCGCGCCCCGCCGGTCGGGGACTCCTGCGCCTCCGGTTTGCCGGCGGGCGGCGCCCCGCCCGCGCCGTGGTTGGCGACGACGACCGGCGCGCCCTGGCGCAGCGCCTCGGCGCCGCGCACGACCAGCTGCTCGCCGACGGTGAGGCCGCGCTTCACCTCCAGCATGCCGTCTGCCGTGTGCTGGCCGATCTCCACCACGCGCTCGACCGCCACCCCGTCGGCCACGACGTAGGCGAGGAAGCCCTTCTCGCTCGCGCGCACCGCCGCCTGCGGGATGACCACCGCGCCGCTCGAGGTGCCGGTCCGCACCGCGACGCGCGCGAACGAGCCGGCGCGCAGGGTGTCCTTGCGCTCGTCGTTCACCTCGGCGGTCACCTTGACCATGCGCGTGTTCGGATCGGCCGCGGTCGTGACCAGCTTGATGACCGCGCGATAGGGCTCCTGGCCGGCCTCGCCGCCGAACTCGACCGCCATGCCGGGCTTGAGCCCGGTCGCCTCGCGCTCCGGCACGTCGAAGCGGAGGAGCAGCGGGTCCCGCTGGATCAGCGTGGCGAGGACGGTGCCGGGCTGCACGTACTGCCCGGTCCGCACCGTGCGCGACTGCAAGATGCCGGCCGACGGCGCGCGCACGAACGCGTCGCGGCGGTCGAGCGCGGCCCGATCGAGCGCGACCCTGGACGCGTCGACCTCGGCCCGGGCGGTCGCGACCCGGGTACGCCAGGTCTCGATCTCCTCGCCCGGCACCAGCCCCGGGTTGTTCTTCGTGGCCGTCTCGCGCCGGTCGAGCCCGGCCTCGGCCTCGGCCAGCGCGGCGCGCGCCTTGGCCAGGGTCGCGCGCGCCGCACCGACCGCGAGCTCGAAGCGGCGCGGCTCGATCTCGATGAGCGGCTTGCCCGCGGCCACCGTCTGTCCCTCCGCGAAATCGACCTTCTCGACCACGCCGGTCACGCGCGCGGTCACCTGGATCTCCTCGAACGCCTCGACGGTGCCGACCGCCGAGACGATGTAGGTGACGTCGCGGGTCCCGATCGGCTGCACGTCGACCGGGAAGGCGCGCGAGGCGCCGCCCCGACCTCCCGCGCCGCCGCGGCCGCCTCGCGCGCCCCCGGG
>Ga0126377_10000360_pt1 | contig 27160 bp, 21 predicted proteins | sample PanSoiMetPlot_22_FD_92647 | JGI IMG/M metagenome (GOLD analysis project Ga0126377, IMG submission 92647) | Tropical forest soil microbial communities from Panama - MetaG Plot_22 | ecosystem: Environmental > Terrestrial > Soil > Tropical forest > Bulk soil | place: Panama | collected 2016-02-17 | reverse complement strand
GTGAGCCGCATGATCATCGACTCCTGCGCGGTCTCCGCCGGGAATGGCAGCTGGCCCGTGAGCATGTTGAACGCGACGAGCGCCAGCGAATAGATGTCGCTGCGTCCATCGAGCTTGTCGCCGGCGATCTGCTCGGGGCTCATGTACTCCGGCGTGCCGATGACGAGCCCCGTCTTCGTCACTTTTTGAGCGGCGCTGTTTCCCGCCTTCGCGATCCCGAAGTCGACGACCTTCACCAGATCGCCGCCGTCGCGCGTCGTCGCGATCATGATGTTGTCGGGCTTGAGATCGCGATGCACGATCCCGAGATCGTGTGCGACGGCAAGCGCATCGGCCGTCTGCCGCACGATTTCCGCTGCCCGCCTCGCCGAGAGCGCGCCCGCCTGCTCGATGAGCTTGGTCAGCGGCGGACCGTCGACGAACTCCATCGCGAGGAAGATCAAACCGTCGGGCGTTTCGCCGAAGTCGTACACTGCGGCGACGTTCGGATGGCTGATGCGACTCGCGTTCGCCGCTTCGCGATTGAAGCGGCTGATTGCGTCGACGTCTTTCACCATATCGGGGTGCATCACCTTCAATGCACTCTTCCGGCCCATCTTCACGTGCTCGGCAAGATAGACTTGGCCCATCCCACCTTCGCCGAGCTTTTGCATGACGTGATAGCGCTCGGCAACGATGGAGCCGACCAGATCCTGGTGGGCGCCTGTCGAACGGAGTGCCGTGCCGTCTGTTTCACAAAACCGCGCGTTCGCGGGATATTCCGTTCCGCACTGCGGACACACTTTGAGCGGATTCACACGCTTTCCACGCGCAAGGTCTGGTCGCCGATCAAGAGACGCGCGCCACGTTTGACCGCGCGTTCGCCTTTCACGGACATCGCAACGCCGTTTCGGCTGTTCGCGTCATGGACGAAGAACTCGCTGTCCTCGGAACGAATCTCGGCGTGTCGTCCGCTCATGGTGGCGTCGTACGGGAAGACCCAATCTCCGCTCTCGCGCCCGATCGTAATCGTTCGTCCCGGCGATAGGTGATAGACGTCTCGACAGCTTCCATCGACACGAAGTTGCTCGAAGACGGCGATGTCCACGGTCGGCACGGCGGAGCCCATGCGACGGGTGGAATCGGCCTCCGGCGGATGCGGGCCTGGATAGCCCAGGCGGCGGAATCGCAGGACCTGTGAGCCGATCATGACGAGATCGCCGTCGGTCAACTTCGTGGGCGTGTCGACGAACAGCCATGTGCCGTTTCGAGAGCCCAAGTCGCGAAGCCAGAGCCGGCCTTCGCGGAGCTCGAGTCGCGCGTGGAGCGGCGACATGAAATGATCGTTCTCGAATCGGATGTCGGCGTCGCCGCGTCCGAGCACGGCTTCGCCGCGGTCGAGCGTGTAGTGCTGAACGACTTCACCCGATTCGCCGAGGAGAGCGAGCTTGGGTCCCATGAAACGCCCTGTGGCCGAGGACTGCGTCGCGCTCGGGGGGCCGACTACTTCGACGGACACCCGCTGGCCGACGCGATGCCCGCACCGCGCGCAAAAGACGTCGACCCCTTTGGTGTACGACGCGCCGCATTGCGCGCAGCCCGCGCCCTCGGTGATCGTCGATATCCGACCACCGCAATGGCCGCAGAAGGGGAGTCCGGCGTTCACGGATTTCGTGCAGCGCGGGCAGCTGACTTCGGAGACACGCGTCTTTGGAACGGCAGACTTGGCGCCGAGTCCCGACGGGGGACGGACGGCGCCTGTCGGCACGCTCATTGGTTGCGGCTGACCCCCTGAAGGGTGAGGCACATACGCTGGAGCGACGCGCACGGCGGACGGGTTGATCGGCTTGCCGCAATCGATACAGAACCGCGATGCGGCTTCGTTCTCCCGTCCGCAGAAGGCGCATGACGTCACGCGTGAGCCTCCGGCGGGAAAACTTCCATGAGGCGCGAATATAGATAGCCGAGGCTGGGGTGGTCAATGAATTGCACCGAGCTGTGGGCTAACGGTTTAGCGTGACGTCGTCCTACATTTCTCCCTCGCATGCGGCCCTTACCGTTCAGCTGTAGTCTTGCGATTCTCGCGATCGCCGCCGGCTGCCAGTCGGTTTCCCGGCCGACACAACCCACTCCGGCACCCGCTCCGGCGCCGTCCCGGACGTATGAACGCGGAATCGTTCCCCGCCCGGCTCCGCCGTTGCCTGCGGTACCTGCTGTCGACGGCCCGCTCGTTCCGAGCGTTGTCTTTCCGTCAGCGAACCAAACCATCCCGGTTCGCGACTCCAACTTCATTTTCGGTTCGATCGGCAGCGGTCGTGCGTCACTGACGATCAACGGGACGCCGGTGACTGTGGCGCCCAACGGGACGTTCCTCGCGTACCTGCCGGTGCCCACGCAGACGTCGCCGCGATACACGCTGTTCGCGCGACGAGACGCCGACACTGCATCGCTCGTGGTTCCGGTGCGCGTCCTTCCCCCGCGTCCCGATCTCTCGCTTTCCGGACATCTCGTCGTCGACTCGTCGAGCGTATCGCCCCGCGGTGCCTTTTTCGTGCTTCGCGAGGAGGACCCGCTGCGTGTGTCGGTTCGTGCACCAGTCAACGCGGTCGCTTGGGTATCCGCCGCCGAGCATACTTTTCCGCTTCTCAACACCAGCGGGAATCTCTTTGCGACTGACCTCACCGCCGGCGAGCTCCACGCGAATGGAACGCTCGTCGTCGCACGTGGACCGGACACCGTTCGTTTCGCACTCACTCGACCCGAGATTGCCCAACGCCCGACCTTCGTCGCGCTCGGCGACCTCGCCGCGCAGGCCGACACCGACGCCGTCGTGATTGGACGCTCGACGCCGGGAGGAACCTACAAATGGATGTTCATTCCCGGCACCATCGTGCAGGAGACGGGACGCGTCGGCGACAATGTGCGCGTCCGTCTCGACTCACAGCTCGAGGTCTGGGTCGACTCCGTCAGTGTCCGCCCGCTCGCACCGAATTTTCCGTCGCCGCGCCGAGTCGTCGGGTCGATGTCGTTGGTCCCCGCGAAGGAATGGGTCGACGTCGTGATGCCGGTGCAGACACCGCCGCCGTTTCTGATCGAGCAGCAGCGTGACCGGATCGTCCTGACGCTGTATGGAACGCAGGCATCGCCGGAGATCATCAAGTTTCTCCAAAACGACTCGCTCGTTCGGATGATCAACTGGGTGCCTGAGGCCTCGGACCGGGTGCGCCTCTCGCTCGAGCTCACGCGGGCGCCGTTCGGGTACCTGGCGATGTACGATCCCGCGCGTGGTTTCATCCTTCGTCTTCGCCGGCCGCCGCGGGTGTCCGTTGCGCGTCCGCTCGACGGGCTGACGATCACCGTCGATCCCGGACATCCCCCGGGCGGCGCAATTGGTCCGACGCTACTCAGCGAGCCCGCCGCCGTACTTCCGGTCGCCGTGCAGGTTCGCACAATGCTCGAGCAGCGGGGAGCGCGCGTCATCATGACGCGGACGAACCTGGACCCGGTCGACCTGCATTTGCGGAGCGTGATTGCCCGCCAGACGGACTCGTATGCGCTCGTGTCGATTCACCTCAATGCGTTCGGGGACGGAGTGAATCCTTTCCCGAACGTGGGCACGAGCACATTGTTCTTTCATCCCCAGTCCGAGCCGCTCGCTCGTCTGGTCCAAGCGGGCATGATGCGCGAGATGGGTCTTCGCGATTTGGGGATCCACTATCAGAACATCGCGATCGGACGCACGACGTGGATGCCCGCGGTCATTTGTGAAGGAGCATTTTTGATGGTTCCCGATCAGGAAAACGCGATCAAGACTCCGGAGTTCCAGGAGCGCTACGCGCGCGGGGTCGTCGATGGAATCGAGGCGTATTTCAGGACGCTCGCGCGATGAAACCGGGCAGCGGAAGGCGCGAGGCGGGCAGAGGGCAGCGGCGCGGCTGGTTGCTGCTGGTCGCGTCACTCGCGGTGTTCCGCTTTCCGCTTCCCGCCGAGCTTTCCGCTCAGATCGATCCGTCCCACGCGTGGTATACCATCCGCACTCGGCACTTCTACGTGCATTTCACGCGGCCTGTCGAGCCGCTGGCGCGTCGGTTGGCCGTGCACGCCGAATCCGCGTATGTGGCGCTGTCGAAGGAGCTGCATCCACCGCGCGGGATGATCGATATCGTCCTCACCGACGACTCTGACCAGTCCAACGGCTCCGCGACACCGTTCCCCACGAATCGCATCGTCGTCTACGCCAACCCGCCGGTCTCCGAGAGCGCGCTGCGCTACACGAACGAGTGGGGCGAGATGGTCGTGACGCACGAGCTCACGCACATCTTCCATCTCGACCGCGTGCGCGGCGTCTGGGCACTCTCGCAGCACGTCATCGGTCGCGCGGCGCTCGCGTTTCCCAACTTCTATCAGCCGGCGTGGCTCACGGAAGGGCTTGCGGTCTATGAGGAAAGTCGCATTGCCGGCGCGGGGCGCGTGGAGGGCTCCGAGCACCGGATGATCGCGCGCGCGTCGGCGTTGGAGCGGTCGTTTCCGGGGGTCGGTGCCATGAGCCTGGCGCAGGGGCGCTTTCCATTCGGGACGTCGTCGTACGCGTTTGGCTCACTGTTCATCGACTACCTCGCGAAGACGCGCGGCGAGTCGCACGTCCGCGATCTCGTCGAAAAATCGTCGGCGAACCTCATCCCGTATCTCATCGACATTCCCGCGCGTCAATCGTTCGGCGTCAGCTTCTCGCGCGGATGGGGGCAGTTCCGCGATTCCATCGCGCGCAGCATTCGCGTCACCAATGCCGCGCCGGTCGAGGGTTGGCGGGAGCTCACGCACGATGGCGTGTACGCGCTCGCGCCGCGATGGATCTCCGACTCGAGCATCGTCTACTCGGGGACGCCGGGCCGTGAGACGTTCGGCGCGTACCGCGTCGGGCTGGACGGACACCGCACGCGCGTGGGACGCCGCAACAGCCGATCGGCCAACCTTCCACTGCGCGACGGCTCGTTTCTATTTGCACAACTCGAATATGTAAGTCCGTACGAGGACCGGTCGGACCTGTGGATCCAACGCGGGGGGCACCAGCGCCGGCTGACGAACGGACAGCGTCTGACCGATCCCGACGTGCGCGCCGACGGCTCGATCGTCGCGGTGCAGATCATTCCCGGCGCGACGCGGCTCGTGCGCGTCACGCCCGACGGAAAGACGATTTCGCCGATCACCACGGGCAGCTACGACGAGCAATGGACGGAGCCGCGGTGGTCGCATGCCGGCGATCGTATTGCCGCGTCGCGGTGGTTGCGCGGCAACATTTCCCAAATCGTCGTGATCGACACGATCGGTCGCATCCTGCACACGGTCTCCAGCGGCACATCGATCGAAGCGACGCCGAGCTGGCTCGATGACGACGAGGGCGTGATGTACAGCTCCGATCGAAGCGGCACGACGCAAGTGTACGTGCAACGCTACGCCGAACCGAATGCGTTCGCCGGTCCGGTGACGTTCCGATTGAGCAACGTCGTCACCGGCCTCTTCGAGCCGACGGCTGCGCCGACGGCGTCACTCACGTCAGCCGTGCAGTTCCGCGCCGACGGCTACCATCTCGGTGTGGGCAAGTGTTGCACGGCCGAGCGAACGAATCGCGTGCCCGAGTATCTGGACAGCGTTTCGCGCTACCGCGATCTCCCGATCGTTTCCGACACGAGCACCGCGAAGCGATACAGTGCGTGGCGAACGTTGTTGCCGCGCTATTGGCTGCCGACGCTGGAGCAGGGGATTCGCACGGGGTATCGCATCGGTGCGATGACCTCGGGCGTCGACGTGCTTCGTCGCCACGCGTTCGATGCGCGGGTGCTTTTTCCCACCGACAAGCTCGGTGGTGTCGTCGGCAGCGCGAGCTACGCATACCGAGGATTCGGCCTGCCCATCATGCAGGTCGACGTCGCGCAGGATTGGGAGAGCCTCGGCGGGATCGGCGATCGCCAGTCTCCGCCGACGATAATCGGTGAGCTGTTCCGTCGCACGTGGAGCGCTGACATGCTGGCCTCGTGGGTGCGCCAGCGCTACCGCTCCGCGCTGTCCATCTCGGCGGGACCGGCGGTCGAGCGATGGACGCACATGACCACGCCGACGGATTTGATTCCTCAAATCGATTCGACAGGTCGCTTCGGATCGCTCGTGTTTCCGAGCCTGGTCCTAGCGAGCGGTTTCGCGAACTATCAATTCGCTCCGTACTCCATTTCGCCGGAAGACGGCGTCCAACTCAACGTCACGGTGCGCGATCGTTTGCGCAGCGGCGCGAACGCGACGGGTGGCCAGAGCTTCAGCGCCGTCGGCACGGCATCGTTGTACAAGTCCATCGACCTGCCAGGGTTCGCGCACCACGTGATCGCACTGCGCGGCGCGGCGGGCGTCGCCGACAGTCGCACCAACGGGTACTACTCCGTCGGCGGCATAAGCGGTAATCCGTTCGAGGTGGTTCCCGGCTATGTCCTTGGCGAAGGAAGGAAAACGTTCCCCGTCCGTGGCTTTTTGGCTGGCAGTGTGATCGGAACTCGCGCATTCACCGGTTCCGCCGAGTATCGCATGCCGCTGTGGCTTCTTGGCGGGAGCCCAGGAATCTTGCCGTTTTTCTTCGACCGCAGCTCGCTCACGGTGTTCGGCGATTACGGGTCGGCGTGGTGTCCGACGGTCAGCACGACAACCGAGGTGTGCAACCGCAATGGTCAGGACCGCCCCATCGACATCGGGTCGATTGGCGCGGAGATCAACTTGAACCTCGGTGTGTTGACGTGGGATTCGCCGTACCGGTTCCGGCTGGGCATCGCGCATCCGATGCAGAACGGGATCTTGTTCGCGCGACAGCCGCTGCAGGTGTACCTGGTTTCCGGCGCCTCGTTCTAGCCACATTTCCGGCTGAGTCCTTCGCACACTTCCTGCAACGCGCCGGCGTCGCAATGCTCCGCTCGCCAACTTCGCTCCTTGTAATTGCGTTTGCCGCTGCCGTCGCTTGCCGCGACTCTGGAAATGCGGCGAGCGGTGCGTGTGACAAGTCGATCCGGTTGCCCGAGGGTTTCTGCGCGACGGTCTTTACCGACAGCGCTGGATTGGCGCGACACATCGCGGTGCGCAGCAACGGGGACGTGATCGTCGGCATGCTCGACCAGCGTCGCCAGGCGGGCGGCGTGATGATTCTCAGAGATACCGACAAGGACGGCCGCGCCGATGCGAGCGAGCGGTTCGGCGAGTCGGGCGTGCATGGCGTCGTGCTCGCCGGCGACTCGGTGCTCTACGTTTCCACGTCGAGCGCGGTGATTCGGTATCGGCTCACGGATTCACTCGTGCCCAAGCGCAGGGTGGACACGATCGTCACGGGTCTGGTCGAGCGAAAGATTCCGTCGCATTCCCTCGCGATCGATCCACGGGGCAATCTCATCGTCAACATCGGGGCGGTGTCGAACGGTTGTCAGGCGAAGGAAGCGCCGGGCGCTCCCGGCCGCGATCCGTGTCCTGAGCTCGCCGTGTCCGGTGGCATTTGGCGTTTCGCCCCTGACAAGACGAATCAGACGATTCTCGACGGGGTGCGCATCGCGACGGGTCTGCACAACGCGGTCGCGTTGGCCGTGAGTCCGCACGACACGATGGTGTACGCCGTCTCGCATGGCCGCGACGGGTTGCGCGATCTGTGGCCGAACCTGTACAGCGAGCTGGAGAACGCGAGCGCCGCGGCCGAGGAGATGATTCGGATTGCAACGGTACGCGCGGATTTCGGATGGCCGTACTGTTATTACGATTATCTAAAGGACCACCGCGTGCTGGCGCCGGAGTACGGCGGCGACAAGCAGGACGTGGTGCATTGCGACCGGCAGATTCAGCCGCTCATTGCGTTCCCGGCGCATTGGTCGCCGATGTCGCTGCTTTTCTATACTGGGAAGATGTTCCCGGCGCAGTATCGCTCGGGCGCGTTCATCGCCTTTCACGGCTCCGCGTATCGTGCGCCGTTGCTGCAGGAGGGTTACCACGTGGTTTTCCTGGAGTTCAAGGACGGCTTTGCGGCGGAGTACAAAGTCTTTGCCGATGGATTCGCGGGTGGCTCGCCGAGTCCGGAGACGGCGGCGCACCGCCCGACGGGACTTGCCGAGGGGCCGGATGGAGCGCTCTACCTCAGCGATGATCGCGCGGGTCGCATTTGGCGAATCACATACAGCAGCGCAAAAAAATAGTGGTTGAGAACGACGGAACGACGGAACGACGGAACGACGGAAACCCAGACTGCCAAGAGAAACGCAGATGGCCGCGGAAAGAGCCAGGATGGCCGCGGATACTTCGGAAACCCAGAACTCGCCCAATCTTGGAGAGGCACTCGTTGCGTTGAAAAAACGCCGCTCGGGACGTCTCTAATGGCGTCCCGAGCGGCCGTTATTTCAGAATGAGTTCGTTGTAAGAGCGGGATTCGCGACTCGAGTCCCCGATCGGAGCTCCACGTTGGGTTCTGTCGTTATCCGCGGCCATCCCGGTTCTTTCCGCGGCAATCTACGTTTCTTCAGTTCGTGTTGTTGATCATTTCCTAAAGAAACTCTTTAAAGTTCGCGAATGTATCTTGCGTTTCTCAGCGTCCTCCGTCGTTCTGACGATCGCAGGACGGAACCACGAGCAGGTTCGTCGGCCGCTGCACCCTTCGGTGCGATGGTGCACGTCGCGAATGTCAACGGTTATTGCGCGGGACTTTCTTGCACGCGGCAATTCCAGATCGGACTGCACTCGCTACTTTGATCTCGTGCCCACGATCCACCCGACGGCGTTCGTCCACGAAAAAGCAATCGTCCTCGGCGATGTGACGTTGGGCGCGCGTGTCTCGGTGTGGCCGACGGCGGTGATTCGCGGCGACAGCGATCGCATCACGATCGGTGACGACAGCAACGTGCAGGATGGCACCGTCGTGCACGTCGACAATGGTGTGCCGACGACGATCGGCAAACGCGTCGCGATCGGGCATCGCGCGATCGTGCATGGAGCGACGATCGAAGACGACTGCTTGATCGCGATGGGCGCGATTCTGTTGAACGGTGTATATGTCGGCACCGGGTCGATCGTCGGCGCGGGTGCGATGTGTCCCGAGGGAATGCGCATTCCGCCGAACTCGCTTGCGCTTGGCATTCCGGCTCGCGTGATCCGGCAGACGACGGATGCCGAACGTGAGCGGATTCAGCTGACGGTGGCGTCGTACTTGGAGTTGCAGGAGCGCTACCGCGGGTAGTGGAATGGCGCTGCGTAACAATCTGCGGCTGAGCTCGAATTGAGCGCCTCGTCGGTATCGGATATGCACGAGTTTCCGAGCAAATATGTCACGCCGGTTGAGCCGCGGGGTGGGTGTTGGGGACGGTTCCCTTGGGCTCGCGCGTCACACGTCGGCGACGGTCTAAGCTGGCTTGGTTAGGGAGCTTGCGCGTGATTTCGAGCTTTGTGCTTGCAAATTCGGCGGTTATGTCTGGCGGGTTGTCCCCACGCCAGATGTGCTTATCAACGCATCGCACGACCCCGTCACACGTTCGTGATCGAGTTTTTGTAACTCGCTATTCCACGGGTAGTTATCTTACTACTGGCGTGGAAACACGAACCCTTACAGATTGCCGGCCCGCGACCGCACTCCCAGCACGAAGGGTCTGCGCCCGGAGTCACCGAAGTAAGCGCAAGGCCGAGACGGAGCTGTTACGAGCGCAGGTCGCCTCACGTAGGCCCCGCCTGATTGTAACCGCGAAGTAACTGCGTCCCGCACAACCGATTCACCGTTTCGCAGGAGTATTGTCCCATGCCGCTTCCCATAAACCCGCCGTCGGGTCCCGTTTCGCTTTCGTCTAACGCGCGCACCGTTCTCGAGAAGCGCTACCTGGTGAAAAACGAGAAGGGCAAGGCTGTCGAGCAGCCGGAAGATTTGTTCTGGCGAGTGGCGACGGTCGTTGCGGAGGCCGACCGTCGTTACGGCGCGAGCGACGGAGAGCTGAACGCGCTCGCAGAGCAATTCTATGCGTTGATGACGCAACGTCGATTCGAGCCGAACTCGCCGACGTTGATGAACGCAGGTCGTCCGCTGGGTCAGCTCAGCGCGTGTTTCGTGTTGCCGGTGGAGGACGCGCTCGCCAACGGTAAGAACGGCATCTACGACACGTTGAGCGCGATGGCGCTCATTCATCAGAGCGGCGGCGGCACGGGCTTCTCGTTCTCGCGTTTGCGCCCGAAGGGATCGATGGTGCGTTCGACGACGGGCGTCGCGAGCGGACCGGTCTCTTTCATGAAGTTGTATGATGCGTCGACCGATGCGGTGAAGCAGGGCGGCACGCGTCGGGGCGCGAACATGGGCATCCTGCGTGTCGATCATCCCGACATCATGGACTTCATCACCTGCAAGGAAGATTTGACGCAGGTGACGAACTTCAACATCAGCGTCGGCGTGACGCGGAAGTTCATGGAAGCCGTGAAGGCCGGCACGAGCTACGATCTCGTCGATCCAACGAACGGCAACGCCGTCGCGCAGATGGACGCTCGCACGGTGTGGGATCGCATGATCCTCGGCGCGTGGCGTACGGGTGAGCCGGGCGTGTTCTTCGTCGACGAAGCGAACCGGTACAACCCGGTGCCGCACCTCGGCAGCTACGAGGCGACAAATCCGTGCGGTGAGCAACCGCTGCTCCCGTACGACGTCTGCAACCTCGGCTCGATCAACGTCGGGTACTATGTCGTCGACGGGGAGATGGATTGGGATGCGTTCCGCACAGACGTCTATCTGTCGACGCATTTCCTCGACAACATCATCGACGTCAACAGATATCCGCTCGACGCCATCGACTCCCTGAGCAAGCGCATCCGCCGCATCGGGATTGGCGTGATGGGTTTTGCGGATGCGTTGATTCGTCTCGGCATCGCGTACGACACGCCCGAAGGCGTGGAGTTCGGCCGCACCGTGATGGAATTCCTCGACGTCGAGGCGAAGCAGGAAAGCCAGCGTCTCGCAGCGGAGCGTGGGTCGTTCCCCGAATGGGCGAAGAGCATCTGGGGTCCGGACGAGACATGCGCGCGCGATGCCGAGGGCAAACGCATTCGTCCGATGCAGCCGCTGCGCAATTGCAACGTGACGACCGTCGCACCGACGGGCACCATCAGCATCATCGCCGGTTGCAGCTCCGGTCTCGAGCCGTTGTTCGCGGTGGCGTTCATGCGCAATCAGGCCGGCGTCATGATGCCGGACGTGAACGAGGACTTCGTCGAGATCGCGAAGTCAGAGGGCTGGTATTCAGACGCTCTCATGGAGCGGATCGCGAAGGAGGGCCGCGTCGACTTCCCGGAGGTGCCGCTCAAGTGGCAGCGGGTGTTCGTGACGGCGAATCAGATCGCGCCCGAGTGGCACATCCGCATGCAGGCCGCGTTCCAGGAGCACTGCGACTCGGCGATCAGCAAGACGACGAACTTCTCGCACGCGGCAACGGTCGACGACGTGCGGAAGATCTATGAGCTCGCGTACGACATGCATTGCAAGGGTGTCACGGTGTATCGTGACGGCAGCCGCGACAATCAGGTGTTGTCGACGGGTGCGACCGAGAAAGCGAAAGAAGCGCGCGAAGGGACCGGCGCGAAGCAGGAGACGCCGAGCGAGCGCGCGCTCGTCGCCGACCTGCGCAGCACCATTGCGGAGAAGGACGCGGAGCTCGAGCGGCTGAGAAAGCAGTTGTACGAAGTAGAAGCAGAGAACTTGCAACGCCGGGCCAAGCGCTCGCGTCCTGACAAACTTCGCGGGACGACCATTCGCAAGGAGACGCCGCTCGGCGTGATGTTCGTGAACATCACCGAAGACGAGAAGGGACAGCCGTTCGAGGTGTTCCTCACGCTCGGCAAGGCGGGCGGTTCAGCCATGGCCGACGCCGAGGCAATGGGGCGGCTGATCTCACTGTCGCTCAGGTCGGGGATTCCGATCATGGAGATCCATCGACAGCTGCGTGGGATCTCGTCGGATCGGGCCGTGGGGTTGGGGCCGAACAAGGTGTTGTCGGTGCCGGATGCGATCGGCATTGCGATCGAGGAGTGGCATCGCGACCGGGTGGTGGGTGTACAGCAGGAGTTGATGCCGCCGGCTGGTTCGGAGCAGGGCGAGATGGCGACGTCGATGACGCATCAGGTTCCGGCGTCGTTGCGTCCGACGGGGAATTCAGCGGCGGAAGCCGAGTTGACGTTCGGTCTGCAGCATCGCGCCGAGGCGTTCATTGGGACGTGCCCGGACTGTGGATCGCAGATGGAGTATGCGGAGGGGTGTGTGAAGTGTCATGTGTGTGGGTTTAGTGAATGCGGGTGATTGGGCGGTGGAACGGTGGAGCGGTGGAACGGCCACAATCACTGAAGTAGAAAACGGCGCCCACGGGGCGCCGTTTCTCTTTTGAACAGGCTAACTAGCTGCGCGGTTCGCCCGGTCTTTTGCCGTTGAATTCGAGTCCGGCCGACACCTTTGCTGTGCGTGTACCGTAGGACTCAGTCCACTGCTCTCTGGCCATGTCCCTTTCGCCCAGCGCACGCCGCACACTCAGCTCAGTTTGTTTCGGCCTAGGGTCGGTTTGGGCCGTCGCGGGCGTTTTCAAGTTGCTTTTCGGCGTTCGACTGGCGCTCCCGATTCTGCCGCCGCTCGGCCTCGAGCGCGTCGCCGCATGGCCTTCGATCGCAGTTGCGGCCTTACTCTTCGGTCTCGGCGCGTGGCTGGGACGCGCCTCTTCATTGGCCTCGGACGATGTCGACAATGCCTTGCGGTCAGTTCCGCGGAAGAATGATCCGACTGGCTTCACGGACACTTGGCGGGAAGCGGCCGTAAATGCTGACCTCTTGCCCGTTTACTCGGATTGGGAAACCTGCTTTGCGATTACTCGGGAGGCGGATGTCGTCTACTCGGACGGTTCATGGAGCAATGCGAAGCGACTCGCGAACCCACGTTACCGCCACATCGTGTTCGCGCAGGCTGCGGCGCGCTATCCTGAATTTACCAAGCTGCGCCCACTTCGTCAGCCGAGCGATCCGGACTGTCCGTCGTGCCACGGAACGGGGCGTGTGCGTGTGGGCGACACAACCTACGACGACATGATTTGTGAATGCGGCGGTCTGGGCTGGATTCCGAAGGGAACCGCTCTTGAGCAACTTTAGATCTGAACCGTCAGCGAGCCCGAACGCCTTCGCCGTCCAGAGTGTCTAATCGGCAACCCTTAGGCATTACGAAGACTCCGATTGCGTTCCCCACTCATCGCTGCATACCTCACCATTTCGGTCGCGTGCGCCCGATCCCCCCAGCCACGTCTCTCGAACGTAGAAGTACCCAGCCATCTTCACCTCGCATTTACCGCTACCGCGGATTCCTTCCGGGCAGCCGCGCGCGAGTATGACTCGCTGTGGACGATTGATGGCGACCGCGTGACGCACTCGTTGGAAGCCGCGGCCCACCTCTCATTCTCTGAGATCGGCGACACCGTGATTCGCGTCCTCGTGTTCGAGGGAGCGAGTAGCTCTGGGTATCATGAACGGCCCATGCAGCTTCGCGCGAGCTACCCGCCGGCTACCAAGAAGGCGACACTGATGCACGAGCTTGGACATCGCCTCCAATCCCACTTGTTTCGGGCCGCGGAGAACGATCACCCGTTTCTGTTTCTCTGGCTGTATGACGCATGGATCGACGTATATGGGGACGCCTTCGCTCAACAGCAGGTCGTCATCGAAAAACGACGGGGCGGCGTCTATCCAGCTGCTTGGGATTCGGCGCTTGCCCTGTCACGTGCGGAGCGAGTTACCCGATGGGATTCGGTTCGGACAAGTCGACTCGAGAACTCTCGAACGGTTCCTCCACTGGCTCGCTACCGAGCGTTGCCGTGAGCTGATCGTTCTGCTGACAGTTGTATATGAGCACGCGCCGAACGGCGCCGAGTTTCTCGGCGCCGTTTCGCGTTCGTGCCCCAGCATGGCGGTCGACACTGACAGGGGGGCTGAACGGCGGCGGCGCTCTGGCGCAACCGCGGCGGGCACGCCACCGTTTGCTGTTCAGGCGGTGGCTCGGCTGGTTCGCGAAGCATCAGGACGCCTCGACTAGTCTGGGTTCGCGAGCCCACAATAACGATCATGAGAACAACACCATTAGCGATCCGGAAGGCACTTCTTCTGCTGGTCGTCGCCGCTTCGGCAAAGGCGCAAGCGCGGCCCGCGCCGCCGACACGAGATCCCAACACGCCGGGATATGTCAGCGCGAAGGAACTCCCCGACGGAACCCTGCCGCCGCTCGACGCCGAGGGGAATTTCATCATCGGGCCGATGCATACGCCGGCGCCGGAGATGGTCGTGAAGGACGGCGTCCCGAAGGGAACGGTCTACACGTTCACGATGAGCTCCGCGGACAGTAAACTCTATCCTGGAATTGCTCGTGATTCCGGGACATTCGGCGTCGTCAGTCCAACGGATCCTGCCACGCTCATCGTGACGACGAGCCACCCGGCGCCCTACACGCGTCGCGTCGCCGTTTACGTTCCGGCACAATACATCCCGGGATCGACCGCACCATTCATCCTCGGAGCTGACGGGCCGGACCAAGCGCTGTTCACGGCGCTCGACAATCTCATCGCCCAGAAGCGCGTGCCCGTGATGATCGCCATCTCGATCGGCAATGGCGGCGGCGATGCGCAGGGCAGCGAGCGCGGACTGGAATACGACACGATGTCGGGGCGCTACGCGGAATTCGTCGAGACCGAAGTGCTGCCGCTCGTGGAACGGCAATACAACGTGAAGTTGTCGAAAGATCCCGATGGCCGCGCGACAATGGGTGGTAGCTCCGGCGGCTCGGCGGCGTTCATCATGGCGTGGTATCACCCCGACCTGTATCACCGCGTGCTCGCCTATTCGATCACCGCGATCAACCAGCAGTGGCCGCATAGCCCCGAGACGCCGCATGGCGCGTGGGAATTGCATGAGCGCATCATCCCGAACAGCCCGGCGAAACCGATTCGTATCTGGATGGCAGTCGGCGATCGAGATCTGTTCAACCCCAACGTCATGCGCGACGACATGCACGACTGGGTGCTCGCCAGCGAGAGAATGGCGAAGGTTCTCGCGGACAAGGGTTACCACTATCAGTTCTTGTTCGCCCGCAACGCCGCGCATGTCGATCGCGCGATGAAACAGCAAACGCTTCCGCACGCGCTCGAATGGCTGTGGAAGGGTTACCGCCCGAAACACGCGCAGTAGTCGAAGCGGCCGTCGGCTAGTACCTATCCTGTTGAAGCATTCGACTGTCCAGACGCGTACGGCATCTCATGCCAGGATCTGGAACGGAACAGCGGTTGGCGCGGTTGCGACGGGAGGTTCGACGCAGCCGCGGTCGGAACGCCAAGACGGGCGTCAAACGGCCCTCGAGACGCCGCGATGGTCGAACCATTGCGCTGTCGGTATTGGTCGCGATCGTGAAACTGTCGGCGATCATCGCGCTACCGTTCGTCGTGTACGTCCGGGCATCCGTATTCTTCTACGACCACGGAGCCAATGTCTGGCTCGCGATCGTGGGGGCTGCGGCGCTGACGATGGCGCTGGTGCTGATGTACGCGGCAGGTCTTGCCCGTCACCTTCGCGGTCGCGCTCTTGTGCGAAGCCTGCTGCGGTGGATCGGCCTCCCGATGGTCGCGGCGTGGTGCTTGTCGTCGCTGTTCTTCCTCGCTCGCGTGAATGCGAAGTCCGACGAGGTGCGTGGATACTTCCTGTCGGTCCATCCGATTCTGCGCGTGGCACTCTCCACGGTGATCTTGGTTGATCCAGGCCTCGTCATCACCGACATGGCGCGCCAGCCTTCGGACTACCGTCGTATGGGGCTGCCGGTGAACAAGAAGACCATGCATTACGAGCAGCCCGACGGGTGGGTGCATGCCGTAGACTTGCGTACGAAATCGAATGGCGAGATCAGGAACAGGGCGGTGCAATTCTATTTCGAGGTCATGGGCTTCAGTACTCTTCGACACGTGGGAACGGCCGACCATCTCCACGTTCAGATGCGGCGACTCACCTAGACGTCATACGAGCTTTGTTCGGATGCCGATTCGCTCACTGTTGCTAGTTCTCTGTCAACTGGCGTTTGTTGGCTGCAGCTCGATTCCACGGCCGGAGCAAGACGCAGCAACGATTCGACTTCCCGTCCGATTTCATCTGCTCGCGGCGAGCGCCAATGGTGCTGTCACCACGACGTTGAGTGAGCGCGACATTACGACTCTGCTTGCTGTCGCGAACGGGATCTGGAGGCAAGCCGGAATCGAGTGGTATGCAAAACGCACCGTCCGAGAAAACAGTCCCGCCGCAGCGCAGTTTGATTCGATTCTTGCGAATGAGATTCGGGGTCCACGAGCGGACTTGACTGGTTTCATTCCGCGCGGCGAATTGCTGCGACCTGGATGGAATGTCTTCCTGATTCGCGACTTCGGCCGGATTGGGGGCGGCATGTTCCGACCGGGGATTCTTGGAGTACTACTTGCCGAGCGAGGATTTGGGTTTGAGTTGCCCGCGACCGGGCGTGGCGGAGCGACACTCGCTCACGAGTTGGGACACTCGCTTGGACTAGAGCACGTTGCGTGTGACAGCCCTCGCGACATCATGACTAATGGGTATTGGTCGCCGACAGCGAGTAGCAGCCTGACCGCCGAGCGGATTGTTCGGGCGCGCAAGCAGGCTGAGACCGAGTAGCTGCTCCAAAGTCCCGTCGCCCTGAGCCGCCACCATCGCGGATTTCACCTCACCCACGTAACATCCAGACATGCCCGAGCGTCGCCGCCTCCGCCATTCTCCCTCTCGTATTGCCGCTGCAATCGGCGACGCTGGAGTGTACACGGTCCCAGTTGCCGCTCGTCTTCTCCACGAAAAGCCGGCCACTGTTGAACGCTGGGCCTTCGGATACCAACGAAGGGGGAAAGACTATCGCCCGGCGATCGCTACGGACATCCCGCCGATTGGCGAGTCACGGGCGATAACCTTTCTGGAACTCGTCGAGTTGATGTTCGTGCAGGCGCTGCTGACGACCGGACTCAGTTGGCCAAAGGTGCGCGAGGCCTCGCGGGTTGCCGCGCATCTTCTGAAGGACGAGAGGCACCCCTTCGCCACACGTCGCTGGTTCGCAGACCCGGCTGCCCTGTATCTCAGCCTCGGGCAGGAGCACGGCGAGGGTCTCCTCGTCGAGGTCGCGGGCCACGCCCAAGTTGCGATGGCGCCTGTGCTTCATCCCTACTTGAAGCAGCTGGATTTTGACTCGCGGGGAGTGGCGCGGCGCTGGTTCCCCATGGGCATTGGAGCGTCGGTCGTTCTCGATCCGCTGCGTTCGTTCGGGATGCCAATCACGGTGAATGCCGGCGTGGCCACCGAAGTCATCGCGCGCTTTCATGCCGCTGGCGATTCAGTCGAAACGATCGCCGCGTGGTACCGAATGGACGAAGCTGAAGTCGATGCTGCCATCCGATATGAAGAGGTCATGGCCCTCGCGGCGTGAACTTCCTCTTCGACAACAATCTTCCGGCACCACTCGCTGATGCTCTGCGGCTACTCAGCAAGCCGGTCGTTCACGTGCGTGGCATCTCCGAGCTTGGTGCCGCCGCGCCGGATGACTTGATCTTGCAGTATGCGGCAACCTGGGACTACACCGTCGTGACGTGCGATCGAGCGATGCGCAAATCACCACACTTCCAGGCACTGCTCCGCGCGCGCAAGTTGGGAGTGATCTTCGTAAGCACAGGGAATGCGCGACAACTCAGCGCATGGCAAATCGCTCAGCTCATTGTCAGAGCATGGGATGGGATAGAGCAATTCGCCACGTCTCACTCGCGTCCGTTTCTCGGCCTCGTCCAGAGAAATGGGCGCATCATCAAACTATAATAGCCTGGTCATTCGCCGACTCAAGGATTGCGCATGCTGCGCGCACGCGCTCTTATTTGATTCGGCCGCAACTGACCTTGCGTGGTTAGGTGGACACAAATTGACAATGCAGACCAAGCATGGCGTTGTATTTCCAGATCTGGCCAAGGTCCAGATAGTCTCGCGAGATGGGAGCTTCGTCATGCTCGGGGACGTGGTCTTCTTTGTTCGCCTATTCGCAACGCAAAAGAACGACTATCATCTGGGTCCGTTCGCCAGCGACGAGCGCGGCCTCGTTACGATTGACCGCGCAGCGTGCGACAACTTGGTCGCTGCCGTGCACGAGTCGGGGCTCATGGACTATTCTGGAATTCAGCTTTGTCGGCCCGAGGTTGAGATCCGACATCTGACTCATGAGGAGGTTGAGCGCGCCGCAAACGCGCGGCGAACGATCTGGCGCAACCTGCTCCGGGGTGAGGACGTGGTCTTCGGGTCAATGGATGCGTTGCTCGCGACTTACGACCGCGCGACCAATGCTGGGGTAGTTGGTGCCGCACCGATCCGTGCGTTATGGGACGGATCTGCGTCAGAACCGAGCTATACGTACGTCGTCGATCGCGTGGCTCCCGCATGAGCACCGCTCCCTCTCCGTCGACGATCTGCCCATCCTGCGGCGCCCACGCCGTCGGAAAGTTCTGCTCTGACTGCGGCACGCCGCTCACCGCCGGCGTGTGTTCGCGTTGCAGCTCACCGCTCTCGTCGGGCGCACGCTTCTGCAATGAGTGCGGAGCACGAGTCGAATCGTCGGCGAACGTGAGGCGCGACAAGGCCGCGAGACGCACGCTCACCACTCGCGTCGCGACCGGCGTGGGCGGCCTAATGGTCGTCACCATCGTGGTGTTCCTAGCTGCGCGCATCGGGGCACGGTCAGAACCAAATCGAGGTGCTGGCGCAGAGGTGGCGGTGCAGGGCGCCGCCGGGGCACCCGACATCTCGAACATGTCGCCTCGCGAACGTGCGGCGCGTCTCTACGCTCGCGTGATGCAACTCCACCAGGAGCAGAAGCGCGACAGCGTGAGCTTCTTCGCGCAAATGGCCCTCAACGCGTACGCCGACATCCCCGATCTCGACATGGATAGCCGGTACGACATGGCGCGCATCGCGATGGTGGCCGGCGCTTTTCCGCTGGCGCGCGCGCAAAGCGATACGATTCTGCGGCGAGACTCCACACATCTGCTCGGCTTGCTGTTGGGAGCCGATCTAGCTCGCGCGGCGAACGACGAAGCACGCGCCAAACGAATGGAAACGACGTTTATCACGGTTGCTGGCCGCGAGCGCCAGCGAAACCTGCCGGAATACCAGGCGCATTCGGCCGAGATCGAGGGTGCGCTGAATCGGCTGACTGCTGCGAGGAAGCGCTAGCGGAAAAATGTCGGGGAATATCCGACGAATGCGCAACTTCGCATCGTTGCTTGTGATGCCGGACACTGTTGCTTCCTCCACTGCACCGCATCCTTTCGCCCGAAATTATGAGCGCAAAGGCCTCGCGAGTCCCGGTCGATGCATCCGCCGCGCGGCCAGCGCGGTCTGCGTCGCATCCATCAGCCAAGCGATCCGCACGAGCGCCGCTCGCTGCGCAACGCTGGCCGATCGTATTCATCCTCACGATGCTCGCGCTCCTCAACTTGGCGGGCGCGCAATATTATCGCCTCTCCCTCGGTGAGCGGGCGCGCTCTCCTCTTCACGAGTATCTCCGGCCGTCCGGCGTCGTTGGTCAGAGCGCCGGCCTGCTCGCGCTTCTGATCTTTTTCTTCCTCTGGCTCTACCCCTTCCGGAAGAAATACCGCGCCCTGGCGTTCACAGGATCAATTGCTCGCTGGCTGGACATCCACATCCTTGCCGCGATCGGATTGCCTCTCCTGGTCGCAATGCACGCGTCCTGGCGATTCGACGGCATCGTTGGACTCGGGTACTACGCGATGCTGGTCGTGTGCGCGAGCGGCATCGTCGGGCGATACCTCTACGTGCGGATTCCGCGGAGCCGGTCGGGCGTCGCCTCGACACGCGAGGAGATTGCGATCGAGCGCCGTACGCTCATCACCGACATCGCTGCGACAACGGGGCTGGATCCGTTCGAGGTCCAGCAGGTGCTGTCCGTCTCGAAATCGGGTGAGTCGAGCGGCATGGTGAGTACGCTGCTTCATCTCGCCTCCAATGACTTCACCCGCCGGCGCTTGATGCGAGCACTGCGGAAGCGATTGCGGTCGGCACGAGGCCGCAGTAGGCTCGACAAGAAGACAATCGCTCGCGTCGTCGACCTCGCCAGCCGTGAGATCTCACTCGAGCAGCAGCTTCGAATGCTCGATGCAACGCAGCGCCTCTTCGGGTACTGGCATGTCGCCCACAGACCGTTCGCTGTAACGGCGCTGGTCGCGGTCATCATTCACGTCGCGGTCGTGATCGCGGTCGGCGCGACCTGGTTCTGGTAGTCGCGCGATGATCACGGCGCTGACTGCAGGTGGCTTTGGCGTTGTGACGCTCCTGGCGATTCGTCGCCATCTGAAACGACTTGGTCGCTCCTCGAAGGAGACACGTTCTGCCACCACAACGTGTCCGCGCTGCTCGGCTCGATTCCGCGGCAGCCCTGACGCGTGCCCGAAATGTCACGTGCCGCTGCAGCTGTTCGACCTCGTCTCCGCGCCGGTCGTCCAGCACACGGATCAAGCGGACGACAACGCGCCGCCACGCGCACTCGTTCGTTCCGATCTGTGCGTCGGTTGCGGCGCGTGTGTCGACGCGTGCCCGGAGCCCGGAGCGCTCTCGATGCGCGGGAAGCTCGCGGTGGTCGATCCGGACAAATGCAAGGGTCACGGTGAGTGCATTCCGGCCTGCCCGCTCGGCGCGATCTCAGTTGTGCGCGGGAACGCAACCAACCGTGTCATCGTGCCGCAGCTCAACGGGAACTTCGAGACGAGTGTACCGGGGCTCTACATCGTTGGCGAGTTGGGTGGACGCGCTCTCATCAAGAATGCCGTCAACGAGGGGCGCGTCGCCGCGGAGCACGTCGTGCAGCTCGCAGTGCGACGTCGCGGTCGTCATCGCCCAGCCACGCCCCATCCGATCGCCGACATCGCGATCATCGGCTCCGGACCAGCGGGATTGAGCGCCGGATTGGTCGCCCACCGCGCGGGCCTCGGGTACGTCGTGCTCGAGCAGGGAACACTCGCCGAGACGGTGCGCAGTTATCCGCGCCACAAAGTGCTGTTTGCCGAGCCGCTGACGATGCCGTTGTACGGCGACCTCTGGGTCTCCGACGCATCGAAGGAAAGCTTATTAGCAGTCTGGGAAGGTGTTATCGCGCGCACGGGCTTGCGCGTGCACACCGGACACCGCGTCCGCACCATCACGCGCGAGGATGGCTGCTTCGTCGTCAGCACGGACAACGCATCGGTTCGAGCACGCGCCGTCGTGCTCGCACTCGGCCGACGTGGTACGCCTCGTCGACTGAATGTGCCCGGCGAAGATTTACCGATGGTGTTCTACGATATCGCCGAGATGTCCGACTTCGCGGGGCGACGTGTGCTGGTGGTTGGCGCTGGAGATAGCGCGGTCGAGTCGGCACTCGGACTCGCGAATCAGACCGGCACGACCGTGACACTCAGCTATCGTGGCGACGCATTCTCGCGCGTCAAGGACCGCAACCGCGCTCGGATCGAAACGGCGATCGCCGACGGCCGAGTGACTGCGCTACCGCGGAGTGTCGTGAAGGAGATTCGGCCGGACATGGCCATGGTCGACGTAGACGGAACGTCGAAGGTCGTCTGGTGTGATGACGTCGTCGTCCGGATCGGCGGCGAGCCGCCGAATGCGCTCCTCGAGCAGCTGGGCGTCCGCATGGTTACAAAGGAGCTGGCACCGCCCTCCCCGACGGCGCAGCTCGGATCGGGCGATGCGGCATGAGCGCCACGCGGCGGAGGACGGCAAGCAGACGTTGCGACGTGTCCTTCGGATGGCTGTCGTCTGGCTCACGTTCGGCGCCGCGATTCCTGCGTTGCTCCCGAGTGCTGGCGCGCAGATCTCCCCTGGGCCCCTCTCTACGGCCCATGCGACGCTCGACGGAGCGCTCAACTGCACGAAGTGCCATGCCGGCGGGAAGGCATCGATGACGCCCCGCTGCATCTCGTGTCATCGGGAGATCGCGTGGCTCGTCGAGCGCAATCGCGGGTATCACGCGCGCGCTGGCCGCGCGGACTGCTCGAGCTGCCATCCGGATCACGCCGGCCGGAACTTCGCGCTCATCAAATGGCCCGACGGAAGCGCGCAGCAATTCGATCATGCGCGCGCCGGGTGGACGCTCGCGGACAAACACGCGCGGCTGGCATGTGAGAAGTGTCATACAGAAAAGCTCAGGGTCTCGCCGGCGGTCGCGCTGACGCCGATACGAACGAAACCCGGCTGGACCGGCTTGGAGACGAACTGCGTGTCGTGCCACGAGGACGCGCACAAGCCATCGCTTGGCCGGTCGTGCGAGAGTTGTCATACCGCCGCAGGGTGGTCGCCCGCTCCGAAGTTCGACCACGCGCGCACCGACTATCCGCTCACGGGGAAACACGCCGACGTCGCCTGTGCGAAGTGTCATACGACGCCCGCGGGCCGAGCCGTTGTCGGTAAACCACCCCAGTTCAAGCCCGTCGCGCACGGCGACTGTGTGTCCTGCCACCGTGACCCGCACGACAGCCACTTCCGCGGCACGTGCTCGAGTTGTCACGTGACGACGAGCTTCAGGTCGGTGGAGGGGCGCTCGTTCTCGCACGATCGAACGCGGTATCCGCTGCGCGGACGACACGCAACGGTTTCTTGCAAGTCGTGTCACGCCGGGTATCCGGGGAAGATCGACCAACCCAAATTCGGAACCTGCGCAACGTGTCACAGCGACCCGCACCGCGGGCAAGCGACGTTGGGCGGTGCGAGCGTCGATTGCGCGTCGTGCCACGCCGTGTCGGGCTTTGCTCCGTCGACGTTCACGGTTTCGCAGCACGCGCGGACCGCGTATCCGCTGGAGGGACGCCACGCCCGCGTCGAGTGCGCGAGCTGCCATACCTCGCGCCCGGGCGCAACGCGAGGATCGCGCGAGGTGGTCATGCGTCCAGCCGCAGACCGGTGTGAGTCATGTCATTCGGATGCTCACAATGGCCAGTTGGCTGCGTCGAGCAGCAAAGGCGCGTGCAGGAGCTGCCACACGGTGGCTGGATGGACGCCCACCACGTTCACCGCTCGCGAGCACGCGTCATTGCGCTTTCCGTTGACCGGCCGACACGCGTCCATCGACTGCGCGAGCTGTCACTCGGCCGATCGGAAAGGGCTGCCCGCGTTTCCGGCGACGCGAAAGCTCGGCAGCGCAAACGTCGCGCTGCATCTCAGTGAGACTTCGTGCGAGTCGTGCCACCGCGACCCACATGGGCAACGCTACGCCGTCGCCTCGGGAGCCAACCAACAAACGTGCACGAGCTGTCACGTCACGGACGCCTTCCGTCCGTCGACGATCAGCGTGGATGCACACGCTCGCTTCGACTTCGCGCTCGAGGGCGCGCACCGCGCGGCGCCATGCGTCGCCTGCCACACGAACATGAAAGGCAGGGGCGTCGGCGCGTCACTCAAGCTCGCCCGAGGCCCGGCCGCGCCGATCACGTATGGGCTGCCAGGGGCGACGTGCGCGACCTGTCACGGTACGCCGCACGGCAACCAGTTCGCCAGCCGCCAAGACGGGGGCGCCTGCCAGAGCTGTCATGACCTGCGAGGATGGTCGCCCGCCAGTCGCTTCGATCACGGCGCGAATGGTGGTTTCGCGCTCGGCGCCGCACATGCGCGCGTGGCGTGCGTGAAGTGTCACGTCACAAACACACTCGCCGCTCCAAATGCACCAGTGAGCAATTCCATGCGAACCTGGCGCGGGGTTCCCCGCAACTGCGAGGCATGCCACAGAAGCGGAGTGAAGGGCCTATGAGAAAACGCTTATGCGTCGCTTGGATGGGTCTCGTGCTCGTGCTGCTGCCGAGGACGATGTGGGCACAAACGGGAACCGCAAATCCGCATGGCGAGTACTCGAAGGCATGTGCGCAGTGCCATCTCCCCGACGCCTGGAAACCGACGAAGATCTCGCCAGAGTTCAAACACGCGCCCGGGCGCTTCGCTCTGGATGGCGCACACGCCCGTGCCTCATGCGTCAGCTGTCACACGCGCCTCGATTTCACCGGGGTGTCGAGCAACTGCGTGTCGTGCCATCGTGACGCACATCAGGGAGAGCTCGGTGCGAACTGCTCGAAGTGTCATTCGTCGCGGAGCTTCCTCGACATGGCGACGATGCGCCAGGCGCACCAGGTGACGGCGTTCCCGCTCAAGGGCGCGCATGCGGCAGCAGATTGCCGATCGTGCCACACGCCTCGAGCGCCGGGACAGCAGGCGTTCGTGAACCTGCCGTCGAACTGCCAGACGTGCCATTTGGCTGCCTATCAGAAAACGACAAACCCGCCGCATGTCGCAGGCGGCCTCTCCACGGATTGCGCGCGCTGTCATTCGACGTCAGCATGGAATGGGAAGTCATTCGACCACTCACTCACGCGGTTTGCCCTCACGGGAGCGCACCGGACGCTCAACTGCGCGTCGTGTCACAGCGACGGCGTGTACGCCGCGAAGGCGACCACGTGTGTGTCGTGCCATCAGGCTGCCTTTACGGCGACGACGAATCCGAATCACGCGGCGGGAAACTTCTCAAACGATTGCACGACTTGTCACACGACGACGGCGTGGACGGGCGCAAGGTTCACCGCCCACGACGCGACATTCTTCCCGATTTACTCGGGAGCGCACGCCGGCAAATGGGCCACCTGCGCGACGTGTCACACGAACGCCACGAACTACACGGTCTTCGACTGCCTGAGCTGCCACGCCAGGCCCGCGATGAACCAGGTGCACGCCTCACGAGCGGGCTATGTGTATGCGAGCCCCAACTGCTATTCGTGCCACGCGCGAGGAACTCGCTAATGCGCGCACGTATCCTGCTTGGGGCTGCCATCGGCATTCTGTGCGCTTTATCGCGCGTAGCGCTCGCGCAACGGACGACGGGTTCGGCCGCATCGGCTCGCGACACTACGCGGATGACGACAGTCACCTACCTCTCCGGTCAATCCGTGTACGTCGGAGCAGGGCGCGCCGAAGGCGTACATGAAAACATGGCGCTCGAAGTCATGCGTGATGGTCGCGTCATCGCGACGATTCGCGTGAGTTATCTCGCGTCGCACAGCAGCTCGGGCGAGATCGTCTCGAGCACAGTCCCGCCACAGGTTGGCGACAGCGTTCGCTACCACCCGTCGGCCCAGGAGATCATCGCTGTCGCGACCGACTCTGCCTCCGCCATGGCGAAGACCGACACGGCGAGGAGGCGTCGATACCGGTCGTGGCAACGGCCAATCCGCGGGCACGTCGGAGTGCGGTATCTCACCGTCTCTCAGCCGAACATCGACGGACTCGGCTCGCTGACGCAGCCGTCGGCCGACGTCTATCTTGAGGCCGCGGGACTCGGCGGCACACCAATTGGTCTGATCGTGGACGGCCGAAGCCGTCGGACGATCGGGTCTCGGCAGACTAGCGCGTACGATGAGCGAACGCTCATTTATCAAGTGTCGTTGTCCGTCGTCAACCCGGGGTCTGGCACGCGGGTCTCGGTGGGCCGTCAGTATTCGTCGGCACTTTCGTCCGTGAGCCTCTTCGACGGCGTGACCGCAGAGCTCAACCGCGGGCGCTGGGGCGTCGGGGCATTCGGCGGGATGCAGCCAGATGCCGTTACCATGGGCTACTCGACCGACGTTCGAGAGGCGGGTGGCTATGTGCAGTTGCACAACGCTCTCGGCGAGTCGGTGCCGTGGTCGGTGACAACCGGTGCCGTCAGCTCGCGCGACCTGGGCCAGCTCAATCGCGAGTTTGGTTTCGCACAAGTGGCATGGACCAGCCAAATCGTATCGCTGTTCGCGACGCAGGAAGTCGACATCAATCGCGGCTGGAAGCAGGGCTTCGGTGAGCCCACGGTGAACCCGACGAGTACCTTCGCTACCATCACGGTACGTCCGAAGGACGAGATCTCCTTCCAGGCGGGGTTGGACAATCGTCGCAATGTGCGGCTGTATCGCGACTACGTGAGCCCTGAAACCGAGTTCGACGACGCATTTCGCGAAGGGTTCTGGGGCGGTGCGAGCTTCGTCGTGCGTCGCGCGTTCCGTCTGGGCGCCGACGCGCGGTTCGCCCGCGGAGGTTCAGCCGGTGACGCGTCGTACTACACCGGCTCGTTCAGCTACACGCCGCCGTCACGCCTGAGCGTCGACGCGCGCCTTCGCAGCACCATCTATTCGACCGACGCCTTCACTGGGTGGCTGCATGCGTTCAGCACCTCCGCAGCACCGTTCGGTGACGCGCTTCGCCTCGAGTTGAATGGCGGTCTCCGCACGCAGAAGCTCAGGCCGGGCGTCTCGACAGCGGCGAATCCGGGACTCTCGGCCGGTCTCAATCAAGCGCAGTGGATCGGCGCGAGCGCCGACGTGAGCCTGGGTCGATCGTGGTATGTGCTCTTGTCCGGCACGCGCGACGGCGCGGGCGCCGACCTGACGAATCAGTTTTATGGTAGCTTGGTGTTTCGATTCTAGGACGCGGGCCTTCATCAAACCATGACCCGATCGAAGGTAGTGGCTCTCGTCGGAGGTCTCAGCGCGCTGGGCGGAGCCATTGCCGGCGCAGTCGCTGCGACCATCGCCGCGATCGTGTTTACGCCGAACGCCGAGTATCCAGTAAGCGCGCCACTGATCGCGCTGATCGTGGCGGAAAACGCCCTTTTCGCGGGCGTCGCTGGTTCTGTCTTGGGAACGGTTGTCGCCTTCGGTGCACTCCGCCGCGTGCCGTTGGGCAAACTTCTCCTGTGCACCAACACCGGACTTGCCGCAGGGTTTACCGCCAGCTGGCTTGGCGGGTCGTGGGCATATCACAACTTCACCCTTCTTGGATTCATCGGATTCTCCGCAGGCGCCGTTCTCGCCCGTGTTCTCTCGCGCGGATCGCCCTCGGCTCCCGCGAGCGTGACGATCGCGTCGGAGTCGCAAGGGCTGAATCAGCTCGCGGCCGCACCGGTCGACCTGAGCACACCGAGAGAACGAGCCGCGGATCGAGTGCGGCGCAACGCTTCGGAGTAGCGGCCAGTCTATCTGAAATGACCACAGCCGCGACAACACTGAATCACTCGTGACAAGGACTCGCGCAGTCCCTG
>Ga0126377_10000359_pt1 | contig 27233 bp, 23 predicted proteins | sample PanSoiMetPlot_22_FD_92647 | JGI IMG/M metagenome (GOLD analysis project Ga0126377, IMG submission 92647) | Tropical forest soil microbial communities from Panama - MetaG Plot_22 | ecosystem: Environmental > Terrestrial > Soil > Tropical forest > Bulk soil | place: Panama | collected 2016-02-17 | reverse complement strand
CGTCTCGCCGACATGGAGGCGGCTCACCGCACGCTCGCGCTCGAACGCGACTCGTTGCGGCAATCGGTGGCGGCGCTCGAGGAGCGCATGGTGCCGGAGCTGCGGAAGCAACTCGATGAGAGTCGGGCGGAGCGCGACCGCTTGTTCGAACACGCGGGCATTGCGATGTTCCGATGCACGCCCGAGGGCGCACTGGTTCAGGCCAATCGCGCGTGCACGACGCTCGTCGGTCGCCGCACGATCGACGAACTGCAAGGCCTCGATTTCGCAGCCGCGATCTTCGAGGCGCCCAATGTGTTTTCATGGCTCATCGAGCGCTGCATCGGCTCACGGGGGAAGGAATCGATCGAAACAACGTGGCGCCGGAAGGATGGCGGGCGTCTGTTCGTGCGGTTGTCGGCGCGGCCGGTTGCCGATGTCGTCGAAATCGTGGCCGAAGACCTCACCCGTGTGCGCGTGCTGCAGGAGAGACTCGGTCAGGCGAATCGAATGGAAGCAGTCGGCCGGCTCGCGTCGGAAGTCGCCGTCACCTGCAGTAACCTCCTCGACGAGATTCATCAGAGAGGCCGCGAATGGCTCCAGACGCTCGGTGAGAACACCGACGCGCGAGGGCAGGGCGAGCGGCTCTTCGAGGAGGTCGGACGCGCGGGCGGGTTCCTGCAGCAGGTGGCTGAGTGCAGCAACGAACAGGCTCGCACGCCGATGCTCGTCGACCTGAACACGCTCATCCAGGATCTGGAGCCGGTGCTGAAACGGGTGGCAGGAGGCGACGTCGAGATCCAGCTCCGTGACACCTCGCCTTCACTCAACGTCGACGTCGGCACCGAACAGGTGGAACGGATGCTCGTGAACGTTGCGAGTTATGGGCGGAGACGGATGCCGTTCGGGGGACGCCTGCGCATCGAGCTCGGCACGAGTGTGGTCGATCGACGCTTCGCTGCGAAGCATCCCAACGTCCGCCTCGGTCTGCACGCGCTGATCACGGTCACGGAGATCAGACGGACCGCCGCCGCGACCGAGACGCCGCCGCCCGGAGTGGCATCGCGGCCGAGCGTGGACTTCTCGACGCTTCGCGAACTCGTGGGTCAGTGCGGCGGACATCTCTGGATGAAAGTCCAACCGCAGGGAGATATGGTCGCGAAGATCCGTCTCCCGCTGTCGATGCCGGCCGAACAGGCACAGCCCCGCCCGGTGGCGCGTAGCAACAGAAAACGCGCGACCGCCCGCGTGCAGTCCTGATCGGAGGAATGCTCATCGCTGCTTGAGACGAAGGGCGGCAGAAGAAAATTGCCGCCAGGGGCGGGACACGACGATCGATCGACGACGATCGAACCGCCGCCGAAATCAGTCCCAGCGGCCGATGGTCTTTCCGTCAGCGAATTTCGCGCCGATGAACGCGCCCGCCGCGGTGCCGTCCTTCATCGGGTTGAATCGCACGGTCACCTCATCGCCTGCCTTGAACGTCGTCGCTCGCCACCCCTGACGCGAGAGCGTATTGGGACTGCCACCCTCGAGGCTCCATTCCCTGGTCGTACCGTTCTCCTGCGTGACGACCTGAATCCAGATGTGTGGATTGGACCACTGCAGTTCCTTGACGGTGCCTTTCAGCTCGACGACCTTCTCACGGTCGAACATCGCGCTGGAGTGATGGGCCTCGAGCGATGCGGCGGTGAGGAACGATCCCGCAACGGCAAGGAGCACGACGAGCCAGATCGATCTCATTGCGAACTCCTCAATCCTTGTCCTTGTCGATCGGCTTGCCGTCCGGCCCCAGCGTGAGCGTCTTGCCACTCGGGCTGATCGGGTTCCGATTGTTCTCGGCGCAGGCGTAGTCCCACGCCCACGTCCCTTGCGGTTGCTTTCGATAACGCTTGGTGACCTTCCACGGCGCTTTCAGCGCCTTCGGATCCTCGACGACCATCTGCGCCTCCATCGTCATCGCATCGCTCTTGCGCAGGCGCGTGGTCACGCGACCGGCATCGCTCAGCACGAGTCCCGTACGGTCGACGATCACGTCCTTGCCGCTGAAGCCTTTCATGCTGATCGTCGTGAAGACCAGCGTGTCCCCTTCCCAGTGCCCCACCGACGCGCCGTTGTAGGTCGGCCACAAATCCTCTTTCGACGGGTGCTGCCGACCGTCGGTGTAGATCCGCAGGATGTTCGGGCCGTTCTCGGCGACGACGAAGACCTTTTCGGGCGTGACCGCAAACTCGTACACGTCGGGCACGTTCATCAATCGCGGGAACCCATGAGGGGTGCCGCAGGTGCTGATCGGATCGGGAAACGTTCCCTGCTTCACGAGCTCGATGTGCTTTCGATACAGCGCCTCCCACTCGTCGTTGTAGGGCGGGAATTCTCTGACCCCCGGATCGCCGGCACGACCGTTCCGCGGTTGGACCGTGGTTCCGTCGAATACCGTCGGCCCTTCCATCACCCACGCACCGCTCCAGTCAGGCAGCCCCCCGGGCGATGTCGCTGACTGACCTCCGACCACCACAAACGCCAGAGTGCACACGATTCCAGCACAGAGTGCCGCCATCAGCTTCATTGTCGCGCTCACTGTCTTCCCACGTGGGTGCCGCCGGTGATGACGACGTTTGCCACAGACATCAACTCGTCGTGCGAGGGAAACTTACCGAATCCGGACAGGCCTTCATGTCGGCATTCGATGTGCGCCCACTGCACGATGCCATCGCGGTCGATGAGAAACTGGCCCTTCAGCTGCGGGAATGTCGTTTCGAAGTCGCGCTGATCGGTTGGTGTGTTGTGATAGCCGTCGAGCGCAGCGAGCGCGGCGTTGGCCTCCGGCATCGGCAACGGCTCCGCCAGTTCCCCGGTCGGATTGATGCGCGTCATCTGCATCGTCTGCATCAACACCGGCGTGAGCTCCGGCCGCGGCACCCCGTACGAACGGTGAGTGGTCAGCTGAGGATCGGCCCCGAGCGCCATGCGCGTCGGCCGGAACTTGAAGTACAGCCGCGCGTTATCCAGGTCGGTACCCACGATCGCGAGCGAATCGACCCCGAGCGACTTGAGCGAATCGGAAGAGACCCCCATCTGCGCCAGCGCGCGACGGCAGAAGGGACAGTACAAGCCGGGAAACAGACCGAGCAGCAGCGGCGCCCTGCCGCGGTAGTCACTCAATGAGATCGTCTGATCGGCGTGGATGGCCGATACCTGGAAATCGGGGGCGCGCTGTCCCGGTTCGATCGGCTGAACTTGCTGTGTCATGACTGGCTACTTTCGACACGCACGAGCGGCAACGATTCGTCGCCGACCGTCGATCCTAGAGCGGCGCCTCCTGCACTTCAACACAAGAACGGCAGCAGGAGCAGCGCATCCGGATCGAGACCCGTTCGTTCGCAGAGCTGCCGCGCCTTCTCCATGAATTCCTCCGCTCCAACCGGGTCGCCCCGATCCAGCAGGATCGTCGCGAGACCGTCGTAACACGGGAGGATCAGCTGCGGTTCGCCGATCCGCTCAGCCAGCGCGAGCGCCTCGCGATATGTGTCCTGTGCCTGCTGGAGCTGGCCGCAGCACTGCTGGATCTGCCCCATCACGATCAGCGGAACGGCGAGGTGGTCCAGCTGTCCCAGTTCGCGATCGAGGGCTGCCGCCGCGTGTGCGGCCTGAAGCCCCTCTGTTTCGCAGCGATCCGTGAGAGCGCAATACGCCGCTGCCAGATTCGCGTAGAGATATGACTGCAGCGAGGGGTCGCCGATCTTCGACGCGATCTCGAGCCCGGCCCTGGAGACCTCGATCGCCCGTTTCGGTTCGACCGAGCTGTACAACACGCCGAGGTTGGCATACGCGCGGCACGCCACGTCGAGGAGCCCGAGCTCCTCGGCAGCCGACAGACTGCGTTCGATGCGCTCGCGCGCGGCATCGAGCTGACCCGAACGCGCCAACGCAACGCCGATCGTATTCGTGGCATGGGCGATCGCCGCGGTGGCCGCCTTCGTGATCGGCCCAGCGTCGGACGGCGTCGCCAGCGCCCGCTCCGCCGATTGCAGCGCGCGCTCGGCCCACTCGATTGCCTTCGGGTTGTCGCCGCTGCGAAAGGCGGCAAGACCCAGCTCTTGATAGAGCTGGGCCGTTTCGATGGGTGCGTCCGACGCCGACAACCAGTCGAGCGCATGGTGATACGACGCCATCGCCTCCTTCCGATCGCCAGCCTGCCAGTGAAGCGTGCCAATCTTTCGCGCGACCCGCGCGCGGTCGACAGCGGCATGAGTCGAGCGATACGCGGCGCCGACGTGTTCGTACTGCTCCATCGCTGCGGCGCGATCGCCCAGCACAGCCAGCACATCGCCGAGTGTCTCCTGTATCGCGCGCACGTCAGCGTCGTGGCCGCTCACCTCCTGCAGAATCTCGAGCGCCCGACGATAGTGCTGCACAGCGTCTTCAGCGGCGTAGACGAGGGCCGCGGCGTCGCCGGCGGCGATCAGCGCACGCGCGGTCCTGGCGTGATTGGCGAGGCGACCCGCACAATACAGATGATGAGCGATCGCAGAGGTGTACACGCGCGACTCCCGCTCGAGCCGCGTCATCGCATCGGCGACACGCAGATGAATCTGCTGCCGACGCAGGTGTGGGATCTCGCCGGCGAGGGTTTGACAGGTCAGGTGATGAACGAAGTGCCACGCGAGATCACGGCGTCCCGAGGGACCTCTGACAATCCGGGCGCGCTCGGCCTCATCGAGTGCCGCAATCAGCCGCTCTCCGTCGAGCTCCGTCACTTCTTCGAGCAGGTCCGGCTCGAAGTGCCGACCGATCACCGCCGCGGCCTTGAGGACGTGTCGTGTGTCTGAAGACACGCGCTGCAGCCTGCGCTGCAGGACCACGCGCACCGATTCAGGGAGGTCGCCTTCCGAGAGATCGAGATCGCGCGTCCACTGATTTCGCCCACCGAACAGTCGGCCCTCATCCTTCAGGTGACGGAAGAGCTCGACAACGAAGAACGGATTTCCACCGGTGTGTTCGGCAAACGTGCGCACGAGGCGCGCGGGTGGGTTGGCCTGCCCGAGACAGGCGAGCAAATCATGCACGTCTGCCTGTGCCAACGGCGACACGGCCATCGCACTGGCGCAGCCCTTGCTGACGAGGCCATCGAGTGCGTCTTTGAGCGCCTGTGGTGTGAACCTTCTGCGCGACTGACCACGGACCCTGCCCAGGAGAGCGTGGAATCGTCCAATGCTGGCCGGAGGACGCTGCTCCTCTCCGTCACGGAACGCGACGATGACGACAATCGGCAGGCTCGCGAGCTGTGATGCCAGATGGTGTGTCAGCAGCCATGTGGCCTCGTCGGCGAACTGCAGGTCGTCGATGAAGATCACGAGCGGCATGAACCGGCCGCTCCGGGCGAAGAAGTCGCGAACGTTGGTGAACAGAAAACGCTGTCGCAATTCTGGCGGCAGGGGCATCGGCCGAGCCATCTCGGGAAAGAGACGACGCAGTTCGGGCATCAGCGTCGACAGCTCCGCAGCGCTCGCGCCGACGGCGCGGCGGAACGCGTCTCCGGGCATGAGACGACAGGCGTCCTCGAGGACTTCGATGTACGCGATGAGCGCCGGCGTGCCTTCCTGCTCGTAGCATCGGCCGACCAATGTCTGACATCCGAGCGTACGGGCGGCCGTGAGCATGTCTTCGGCAAGTCGTGTCTTGCCGACGCCGGCGTCGCCGCGCAACACAATGAGACTGCCGCGACCCGACATGGCTTGACTGATCCGGTGCCGAAGTTGGGCACGCTCGGCGTCGCGTCCGATCAGCCTGGTGCCACCGACGCTCTGATCGACGAAGACCGGCGCGACCGGCGTCTGCGACGGTGGCGCCTCGGCCACGCACGCGCGGAGGGACATGCGTACATCGCTGAACGATTGAGGTCGGGCCGCCGGGTCCTTTGCCAGCAGTCGAGCGAGCAAGGCATCGACCGCCCGTGGAATCGCGGCCCGCTGATCGTGAAGCGTCTCGACAGTCTCACGAAGAATGGCCGCGAGCGTGGCCTCGATGCCGACCCGCAGGAAGGGATTGCTTCCCGAGACCATCTCGTAGAGCAGCACGCCGAACGAGAACAGATCGGAGCGCCGATCTGCCGGCTCGCCGCGAATCTGCTCGGGCGCCATGTAAGCTGGCGTGCCACCGACGACGGTATCCCTCGGGGGACGGGTGGCGGTCGCGACCTGTTCCCCTCGATCGCTGTGGGGCAACCTCACGGCGAGCCCGAAGTCCATCACCTTGATGTGGCCATCTTCGGTGAGCATCACGTTCGCCGGTTTCAGGTCGCGATGGATCACGCGCCGTTTGTGCGCGGCGTCGAGCGCCTCGGCGATCTCCTCTCCGACGTGCAGGGCGTCACCGATCGGGACCGGTCCGCGACGCAGCCGCCGTTCGAGCGACTCGCCTCGGATGTACTCCATCGCAATGCAGGGCCGCCCGTCGAACGCCGTGACCTCGTAGATCGAGCAGATGAACGGATGATCGAGGGCGGCGGCCGCGCGCGCCTCTCCCAGCAGATGCTCCGGGGCGTCTGACTCCGCGAGCGCCGTGACGAACTTGAGCGCGACCTTGCGGTCGAGAATGAGGTCGTCTGCGAGACATACTTCGCCCATGCCCCCGCGCCCGATTGTCTCGATGATCTGATAACGAGACTCGGTCATGACGTCGAACGACTGCGACGCCGCAGTCGCGACAATGTTATCGGACTCGCACCCTGCTTCGAAGTGTCTGCTCCGCACTCCGCGCCAATGTCGGTACGCAGTTCGCATACTCGACCGGCCTACGGCCGCGTGTGCGCTGTTAATCCAACAACGGCGTCATTGCGCAACGAGCAACCCGCGACCGGCCGTGGCCTGGCCGCCTATGGTAATCGGCGGTCATGCTCAGTGCAGGAGTATCCATGGGGCGACTCGTCCAGTTCGGCGCCGCAGTCGGCGCGCTCGCGTGTCTCATCTCCACGTCTGGTGTCGCGGCGCCGTATCCGATGACCCTGACCGCGCGTGCGAACTTCACCGGCGCCGAGACGACGATTTCGTCAACGTTGACGATCACCGTCGAGCGGCTCATGGATCCGGACGATCGGACATTCGTCCTCGACGGGCTCAAATATCGCGGCTACCAGGGGTTCATGGACGCGCTGCGTCCGAGGCCGGTGGTCGGTCAAGTCGGGAACAAGTCCGGGCGTGTCGATCTCCGCTATGCGTGGGAGACGAAGACCGACGATCGCCGGCGGCTGGTCCTGGTAGCCGACAAGCCGTTCTTCTTCATTGCGCGCGATACCTCGAAGCCCCGGGGCGGCTACGAGCTGACGGTGATCGACCTCCAGCTCGATGATCGCAACGCCGGCTCGGGCACGATGGCTCCGGCGGCACGCGTCAAACGGGCGCCGGATGGCGGACCGATTCTGGACGATTTCGCTACGGCACCGGTCCAGCTGACGGTCGAAGCAGCGAAGCAATGACTGCCGATCCGGCGAGGAGCGTCATGAGCCGTATCTCGATCGCTTGTGTGGTGCTGCTGTTCGGTATCGTGTCGGTCGTGGGGCAGGCGCCGAAGTACGGCGTTACGGTCACGGCCGATCGCAAAGCCGATTTCAACAAGATCAAAAGCTATTCGTGGGAAACCGGTTCCCCCTCGTTCGACAAGGACGTCAATCAGCAGATCGTCGACGCGATCGACCACGAGCTGATGTCGCTCGGCCTCGAGAAGCGTCCGTCCGGTCCGAGCGATGTAACGGTGTCATACGCCTCACTGCAACGGACCGACGTGGATGTGAAGGCGAAGCCCACGACCAATGAAGCGACACGTCCCCAATACCCTGTGGGCTCGCTGCTCGTGGTGATGCGCGAACCTGGGACGCGCAAGGAGCTGTTCCGCGGGCGCGTCGACAAGCCGATCGATCTGGATCGCGACAAACTGCATGCGGCGATCGATGCCGTGGTCGCAGAAATATTTGCGAAGTACCCCACCCGCACACAGAAATAAGCGCCGCATCTCCGCACCCAACCCGAACCCGTTGAGCGCCTCGATCAGGTAAACACCTGAGTCGATCGAAGGCTCTGTGTTCTCGATACAACCGCGCTCGTCGATTGAAGAGATGTGATCTGGATGGGCGAGTATACTTGCGGTTTGCGCTGACGACAGTTTGATCGCGAGGGGCGGCTCCCCCACCGCCAACACTCTCGCTGACTTATGAACACAATCCTTCTGGTCGACGACTCTCCGACAATCCGCAAGATGATTCAGGCGTCCCTGGCCGGGCTGGACGACGTCGCCTTCACGGAAGCGTCGACGGGGCTGGAAGCGATCGAATCGTTGGCAATCTCGTCGGTGCATCTGGTTGTGTTGGATCTCAACATGCCCGACATGCACGGGCTCGATGTGTTGAAGTTCGTCCGCTCGCACAACCACTACAAAGATCTCCCGGTCGTCGTACTCACGACGCGTGGCGACATCATCAGTCGCGACGCCGCTATGCGCGCCGGGGCCTCGGCGTACCTGACGAAGCCGTTCACTCCATCAGTCCTCGCATCGACCGTGAGCGAAGCGCTCTCGGGCGCACCACCTCATCAACCGATGTCTCGCTCGAGCCAGATCTGAGCTCACATGGACGAGCCGCGTGACTTCATCGCGTCCTTCATGGACGACTACTTCGCGGAGTCCGAGGAGCATCTCGCCACGGCGCGGCAGCATCTGTTGCTGCTCGAGGCTGCGATGCACGACGACGAGCTGCCGACGGCCATCGTCGACGAACTGTTTCGCAGCTTTCACTCGCTGAAGGGCATCTCGGCGATGGTTGAACTGCGCGAAGCCGAACAGCTGGCGCACGAGATGGAGAGTTGTCTGGCTCGGATTCGAGAGCGACGTTCGGTGCTGACCCCGCCGGTGTTCGAGACGCTTGTCTCAGCGACGAACGTGCTGGAACAGGTCATCGTCGGGCGTCGCGAAGGCTCGGCCATCCCGTCCATCGATCAGGCGCTGGCTCAATTCGCCACCGTCGGAGCTTCGTCATCGAGTCGGGACCAGCCGCCGGGGACGTCGACGGTGCAGACGCATGCCGCGCACTCACCCATCCGTGTGACGTTCACTCCCACGGCAGATCTGGTCGCGCGGGGCGTGAGGGTCGACACGATCCGCACCCGCCTGAGCGACACGGGCCACATCGAACGCGTCGCGCCACGGATCACGAAAGATGGTGGCATCACCTTCGAATTCCTCGTGACAGGCATCCCGGACGACACGCTGCGATCGTGGCGGGACGACGGCGTCACCTTCGAGGTCATCGAGCCGGCGGCTGTACCACGACCGGTGGAGATTCCCGCCACAACACCCGGACCAGCCAACTATGTCCGCGTGGACCTGGGGCGGCTCGACGATCTGATGCGTTTCGTCAGTGACCTCGTCGTCTCGCGCGCCCGCCTCGAAGACACGCTGCTGCGTGTCGAGTCGTACGTCCCCGCGGCGATCTGGCGAACGCTCGAAGAGCACACCGAGAGCATCGAGCGTCAGCTCGGTGATCTGCGTGAAGGTGTGATGCGTGTCCGGCTGGTGCCGGTGTCGGAGATCTTCCGTCGCATGCCGTTCGTGGTTCGCGATCTGGCTCGCGACGCCGGCAAGCAGGTGCAGCTCGAACTGGTCGGCCAATCGACGGAGATCGACAAGTTTCTGATCGAACGGATGATGGACCCGGTACTGCACCTCGTTCGCAACGCTGTGAGCCATGGGATCGAGAGCCCGGAGGAGCGCATCACGGCTGGTAAACGTCCCGACGGAACGATTCGACTCGCGGCGTCGACCGTCGGCGAGTCGGTCGTCATCGAAGTGAGCGACGACGGACGCGGGATCGACGCCGACGCCATTTCCAGACGCGCCCGCGAGGCAGGACTCGATGTGCCTCACGGAGAACTGCATGCACAGGCACTTCTCGACGTGATCTCTCTTCCTGGCTTCTCCACCCGCGACGAGGCCGACCGCGCGAGCGGCCGCGGCATCGGGATGAGCGTGGTACGCGACAGCATTCAGGAGCTGGGTGGATCGCTCAGCGTCGTGACGACCGCCGGGGCGGGCACGACATTCAGAGCCGTGCTGCCGCTCACGCTTGCCATTACCGACGCGCTGATCGTGCACGTCGGATCGCGCACGTTCGCCGTACCTCAGTCCGCGATTCAGGAAGTCGCCGACATCGACTCGAGCGCCGTGCGGGCGATCGAGCACAACGAGCTCGTGGTCCATCGCGGGATGCCGTTGCCGGTGGTTCGTCTCGCGCAGCTGTTCGGCATCGACAGCCTTGAACGCCAGCGACTGCACGTGATCATCGTCGGCAGCGGTCTCGGCGCGGTCGGGATCCTCGTCGACCGCATCTCGGGTCAGCGCGAAATCGTGGTGAAGGCGCTCCACGATCCGCTGGTCACCGTAACGGGCATCTCGGGTGCGAGTGAACTGGGCGACGGACAGCTGGTGCTGATTCTCGACGTCGCCGGACTGACGCGAACGCTGCGTCATCGTGGCACCGCGATCCGAGCGGCTGTGTGAGGGCAGACACATGAGCACGAACCAATCTGGTGACACCACGAAAGCACGGCCCTACATCCTGTTCTCGGTCGCGGGCACGACCTACGCCCTTCCGAGTGATCAGGTCCGGCACATGGAAATGGTCGGACAGATCACTGCGGTGCCCAATGCGGCGCCGTTCATCGAAGGCGTGGCGTTCTCCCGTGGCCAGGTGGTGCCGGTCATCAACCTTCGGGTCCGATTTGGATTCGAGCGCCAGGTGCCCGACCTCCGTTCCCGGCTGCTCATCGTCGAGGTCAACAGTCGACACATCGGTCTGCTCGCGGATTCGGCCCGCGAGTTCGTGCCGATCGCCGACGACCTGATCCATCCGCCCAGCGAAGCGATTGGCGGGTTGAGCGGAAGTTACGTGTCAGGGGTAGCCACCATAGACGAGCGAATCATTCTGATCCTCAATATGAGTCCCCTCGTCGACACGACCCCGAATATCGCGGCATAGACGCGTCACAGGTCCAGGAGAACCGCCATGGCAGCAGGCAACGGCAACGGACAGCAGTCGAACGTTCGGGATCGGCGAGTGCTCCTGAGTGAGGCTACGGAGATCACCGACGCCGCGAAGATGATCGCGCGGCTGGCCGACGAGGTCTCGCAGGGGGCCGACGCCCAAGTGCAGTCGCTCGACAGCGCAGTCAGTGGCGTCAACGAGCTCGCGTCGTCGCTGAAGGAGACCGCCGGACAGGCGGAGTCGGTCACAGCATCGACGGAACATCTCGCCTCTGGGATCAACGAAGTCGCCGCATCGATCGCCGAGGTCGCCTCCGGCACCGACGCCCTTGCGGCCACCATCCGGGACGTCGCGTCCTCTTCGCACGAAACCAGCGCGTCAATCCAGAGCGTCACCAAGACCGCGGAAGGCATGGCGACGACGGCGCAGCAGGTCACGAGCTCGATGCTCGAGATGGCGTCGTCGGTGAAATCGATCAACGCCGATACTGAGACGCTTGTCTCCTCGGTCAACGAGACTGCGGCTGGTCTCGAAGAGATGACGCGTTCGGTTCAGGGCGTGGCTGCCAACGCCGACGAACTCGCCGCCAGCGCCGAGCAGACGTCGTCATCGATCAGCGAAACGGCCGCGTCGATCGAAGAGGTCACGGCCATGACCGACAGACTCGCCTCTAACGTCGACGAGACCGCCTCCTCGACCGACGAACTCGCCAGGTCGGTGCAGAGCGTCGCGCAGAACGGGCAACGGATCAGCGACGCGGCGGCGTCTGCCGCCTCGACGGCCCTTCAGCTGGAGCGCGCCGGTCAGTCACTGGCGTCGCTCGCGAAGCAGGCCGACGAGATCACACGGCGATCGAGCCGCGACGCCGAGGAAGGCGGCGTCAGCGTGCAGCGGGCAATCCAGGGCTTCGGTCGGGTTCGCGACTCGGTTGCGCAGTCGGCCACGGTCATCAAGGACATGGGCAAGCGTGCCAACGACATCAGCAGCATCGTCGACACGATCAACCTGATCGCGGAACGAACGAACCTGCTGTCGCTCAATGCCTCGATCGAGGCGGCCCGCGCGGGAGATGCCGGCCGCGGGTTCGCGGTAGTCGCCGAGGAGATTCGTAATCTGGCGGATCGCTCGGCCAGGGCGACGGCTGACATCGCCGCCATCATCAAGGCGCTCCAGGAAGTCGCGCAGGAAGCGGTGTCGTCTTCGGCTGAAGGCCTGCGGGTGATCGACGAGAGCAACAACCAGGCTGAAGAGGGTGCGAAGGGCCTGCGAAAAATTCTCGACGGCGTCAACGAAGCCACACGAGTCGTCGCGCAGATCAGCCGCGCGGCCGACGACCATCGCGACGCCGGAAAGAGCGTCGTGGCGGCCATTACCTCGACATCCGAACAGGCCCGACTGATTGCCGCGTCCACCGGAGAACAGGTCAAGTCGGTGAATGGTCTGGTCCAGGCCAACGGCCAGGTGCGCAAGACCACCCAGGAAGTCAAGAAGGCGATGTCGGAACAGTCGCGTGCGGCTCGCAACATCATCAAGGCGGCGCAGGACACGAAGGATCAGGCCGGTCTGATCCGGAAAGCGACCGCCGAGCAGGTCAAGACCGCGGCGCAGCTGACGCGAGCAGCCGACTCGATGCGGCGCGGTGCAACGACCACGGCCAACGCGTTGTCGCAGCAGGCAGCCGCGGGTGATCAGATTTCACGAGCCGCTCAGGAACTGCATCGCAACATCGCCGGTGTGACCAAAGCGATGGGTGAGCAGGCCAACGCCATGAGTCAGATCGCTGGTGGATCGGAAAGCATGCGTCTGCAGGCCGATCAGACTGCGCGCGGGATGAAGGAGCAGGCGCGCACGATGAAAGACATGACCTCCGCCTCTCAGAACACGGCGAACCAGATCAAGATGATCACGGCGGCCAACAAGGAGCATTCGACCGTCTCCGCTTCCCTGCTCACGCTGCTCGCCGATATCCGTCAGATCACCGAGCAGAACGCCACCGGTGTCCGGAAGACGCGTGGCGGTACCGACGATCTGGTGCGCCGAGCCGGCACGCTTGCCTCACTGGTCGAACGTCCGACTCGAGCGCGGTCTGCGCGTCCACGCCGTACGAATGGTGCGTAGCCGGACCTGACCTGTGGCACGACGAACCCTGGGCCTGTTCACGGCCGACACGAATCTGGTCATCCGTACCTGGGATGCGTTTCTGGTCGAGGTGACCGGCATCCGACCGGAGGACGCACTTGGAAGGCCGGTGAGCCTCGTCTTGCCCGAACTGGAGGCCAGCGGTCTCCTTCCGGTCCTGCTGCGCGTCGTGCACGACGGCACGGTCGAAGTGCTCGCACCGGCGCTGCATCGATATCTCATCGCCTGTCGCCCGAGCGATCCCACGGCCACCTCCGAGCACATGCAGCAACGGGTGACGATCGGGCCGATTCGCGAGGACGGGCGAATCACCGGCGTCGCCGTGACCATCGAGGATGTCACGTCGCGCGTCGAGAACGAAAAGGAGCTCGCGCATCTCACCCGCGCGCTCGATCAGGACGAATGGCGGGCACGCCAGGCCGCCGTCCGAGAGCTGGTCGGCCACGGTCCGGATATTGTCGACGCCGTCATTCGGACGCTGCGCGAACAGCATCACAACTTCAACGTCCTCAGCAGTCTCCTGGATCTGCTGACGACCGCTGACATCGATGTGGTCGAACCGCTCATCGCGTGTCTGACTGATCCCGACGTTCATTTGCGCATCCAGGCGGCGTTGATCCTGGGCGAACGACGCGACCCTCGAGCGGTGCCGTCCTTGATCACGGCTCTGGACGATCCGGATCTGAATGTCCGGTTTCACGCGATCGAAGCGCTTGCGACGCTGCGCGCATCGGACGCGGTGGAGAAGCTGCTGGCGATTGCCAACGAGCGCGATTTCTTTCTCGCGTTTCCGGCCATCGACGCCCTTCGTCGAGTAGGGGAATCGAGCGTCGCCCCGCGGCTCGTGCCGCTGCTCAAGGACGACATGCTGCGCGCCGCCGTTACGGAGGCGCTCGGCGGGCTGGGAGACGAGCTGGTGGTGCGGCCGCTCGTTGCGCTGTTGAACGAGCCGAATGGACCGACCGAGGTCGTCGCCGACGCGCTGGCTGGTGTATGGGAGCGCTATGAGGAACGCTACGGCGCCGGCGAACACATCGCGAGCATCGTGCAGCGCACCGTTGCCGCCACGGGTGTCCAGAACCTTCTGGATGCCGTGCAACGCGTAGGCCCCGATCGTCTGCGCGGGCTCGCGCGCGTGTTGGGCTGGTTGAGCGGCGCCGCGGTGCAGCGGGCGTTGACCCGTCTGCTCGGTCAACCCACAGTGCGCGCTCAGGTCGTCGAGGCGCTGATTCGATATGGACCCGGCGTGATCGACCTGCTCATCGAACAGTTGTCGTCCGAGGACCTCGACACACGACAGGCCGCGGCCGTCGCGCTGGGACGGATTGGTCATCGCAAGGCGACAGGCGCTCTGGTCGACGCGTTGCGCGATCCGGAAATGGCGCTTCCGGTCGCCGGAGCGCTCGCGAGGATTGGCGACCGCGACGCATTCACTGCGCTGCTCGAGCTGCTCGGCCACCGCGAGATCGCCGTCCGGCAGAGCGCGATCGCTGCCCTCAATTCGATCGGACATCCCGAGATGCCGTCGCGCATCGGACTCCTGCTCGACGACGACGATGCGTTGGTTCGCGAATCGGCCGTCAGAATCGCGGGGTACTTCGGCTATGCCGAATCTGCCGCTCGCGTTCTTGCGTGCTGTCAGGATCCGGTCGAAACGGTTCGACGGGCGGCGATCGAACAGCTGCCATTCTTCGAACACGATGGAGTGATTCCTGCATTGATTCACGCCATCGAGCGCGAGACACCGGCGGTGCGCGCCGCGGCCGCGGCCGCACTTGCCCGCATCGACCAACAGAATGCGCTGCCAGTGTTGCGACGAGCGCTCGACGATCCGGATCCATGGGTCCGCTACTTCGCGCTGCGGTCGATTGGCACGTTCGGAAGTCGCAGCGCCGCCTCCGCAGTGCGGGCGGTGGTCCGCGAGGATCCGGCTGAACATGTCCGTCTGGCCGCCATCGATGTGCTGGGACGTATCGATGCCGAGGACGCGGTCGCGGTGCTCACGCCGCTCGCGGTCTGCGATCGCCCCGATGCGGCGCGAGCGGCGATACGGGCGCTCGGCTACAGCACCGACGACACGGCGACGTCCGCGCTCGAGGGGCTGCTGCGCCACCCCGATATCTGGCGGCGGGCAGAAGCGTTGACGGCGCTCGGCGTCCGAGGCGGTTCGTCAGCGGTGTCACTGCTTCAGTGGGCCGCCGCCGCTGATGCCGACCTGGAGTGCGTCGACGCGGCCACGGAGGCACTCGCTCTCATCGCGTCACGAGACACGCCTGATGCGTCGCCGGCGACAGCCGCACTCGTTTCGCTGACCGCAGAATCCGGCAGACGCGAGACGTTTGTCGCGGCGCTGGCGAAGCTGCCCGTGAGACGCGCCGCCGACATCGGCAAAGGTCTTCGCCACGGGTCGCCCGACGTGCGGCGGGCGGTGATCGAAACATTGAGCCGGATGAAGAATCCCGATGCCACGCGGCTCGTCGAGAGCGCGCTCGACGACTCGGCATCGGCCGTCCGCGCCACTGCAGCGGCTGAACTGCGGCGGCTCGGCAGCCGGACCGCGATCCGAAAACTGCTGCTGCTGGCCAAATCAGATCCCGACGCCGACGTGCGTCGCGCTGCCAAGCTGGCCGTCGCGCAGCAGCGACCGGAGGTGATAGGCACCTCGGATTCGTTCGTCCGATAGCCGAGTCATGCAATACCGAGCCGAGTCCCTGGGGTTGGTGGGGCAGGTCACCACGATTCTCCGGGAATTGATTCATGAACGCCTGGGGCTGTTCTACGACGCGAGCCAGTTCGATCAGGTCGCGGACCGTCTGGCGCCGCTCGTCCTGGCGCGCGGACTGGGTTCGTTCATGGACTATTACTACCTGCTGAAGTATTCGAACGAACCGGACGAGTGGGACCGCGTGATGGATGCATTGGCTGTCCAGGAGACCTATTTCTGGCGTGAAATCGATCAGATCAAGGCGGTCGTCGATCACGTCGTTCCGAGTCTGGCTCGTCGACACGCAGATCGCCCGCTGACGATCTGGAGCGTGCCGTGCGCGACTGGAGAGGAGCCGTTGACTGTGGCCATGGTGCTCGACGAGAGCGGCTGGTTCGACCGCATGCCGATCGAGATCATCGGCAGCGATGCCAGCCGCATGGCGATCGCCAAGGCCACGCGAGGCCAGTACGGCAGCCGGTCTTTTCGCAATCTGCCGCCGGGGCTGCGGGAGAAGTACTTCACTCAGTACGAGCGTCAGTGGACGGTCGAGCCAGAGCTGCATCGTCGGGTCACGTATGACGTGGTCAATCTCGTCGCGGCTGATGACGTCGCCAGGCACGCCTCGGCGCCGGTCGTGTTCTGTCGCAACGTCTTCATTTATTTTTCCGAGCAGAGCATCCGCCGAGCCGTAGAGGCGTTTGCGCGGTCGATGCCGGACGTGTCGTACTTGTGCCTCGGCGTATCGGAATCGCTGCTCCGCCTGAACACCGACTTCGAACTGCAGGATATTGGCGGTACCTTCATGTACGCGAAGAAACGGATCGAGAGGCCGTCGGTCACCGCGCCGGCACTCGAGAGTGAAAGGCTCTGATGGATCGCGTCCTTCGTGTAGTCGTCGTCGACGACTCGGCTTACGTCCGCAAAGTGGTCACAGAAATGTTGTCGCGAAGTCCCGTGGTGCAAGTCGTCGGGACGGCCCGCGATGGCCACGAAGCGCTCGATCTGGTCGATCGGCTCAAGCCGGATGTCGTGACCTGCGACCTGATCATGCCAGGTACCGACGGCGTCGAGTTCATTCGGCGGCAGATGGCGATCAAGCCGGTCCCGATCGTCGTCGTCAGCATCGCGCCCGATTCGAGCGACCGCGTCCTCAGCGCGCTCGACGCCGGTGCGGTGGATTTCATCCAGAAGCCCACTGCCCTGGCGACGGAGAAGGTCTTCGAGATCGCAGAAGACCTCGTGACCAAAATCAAGGCCGCGGCCGCGGCGCCAGTGCTCCGCCTCCGCCAGCCGGTCGTCGTCGGAGTTGCACCGGTCGTGACATCGTTCACCCAGCGGTACGACGTCCTCGTCATCGGCGTCTCGACCGGCGGCCCTCAGGGCTTGAAGTCGGTGATCCCCCGGTTCGGCGTCGATTTCCCGGTGCCCATCGCGATCGTGCTGCACATGCCGGTTGGCTACACCGAGGCGTATGCGCAGCGTCTCAACGACATGTCGGCACTCAGCGTGGTCGAGGCCCGCGACGGTCAAGAGGTGCGCCCCGGTGTCGTGTTCCTCGCACCGGCCGGCCGGCACCTCTCGTTCGTGCGAACGCCGAGCGGTGCAGTGTGCACGCGACTGGATGTCAGTCCGCTCGATGCGCCCCATCGTCCCTCTGTCGACGTCCTGTTTCAATCGGCGGCGGAGGTGTACGGCGATCGCGTGCTCGCGCTGGTCATGACCGGGATGGGTGATGACGGGCGTCAGGGCGCCGCCTGGATCAAGGCCCGCGGCGGAACGGTGCTCACGGAAGACGAGCACACGTGCGTGGTGTACGGGATGCCCCGCTCGGTGGTCGAAGCCGGTTTGAGCGATGCGAGCGTGCCGCTCGATCGGCTGACGGAAGCCGTCATGGAACGCGTATGAATTCACGAATACTCGTCGTCGACGATTCGGCGTTGTCGCGTCGGAGGCTGCGCCAGATTCTGGAACCGGCCGGCTACGAGGTCGCCGAAGCAGACGACGGCCTCAGTGCGCTGGAGCGATACTTCATCGACAAGCCTGATGTCGTCCTGCTCGATCTCGTGATGAAAGGGATGTACGGGCTCGAGGTGCTGGCGAAGCTTCGCGAGCTCGACGCCAACGCGAAAGTCGTCGTCGTGTCGGCGGACATTCAGACGTCCTCACAGAACCTGGCCGAAGCCGCAGGTGCGAGGGGCTTCATCAGCAAGCCGTTCGAGAAAGCAGACATCTTGAAGGCACTCGAAAATGTCCTGACTGGAGCCAGGGAATGAATTTGACCGCCCTACAGCAGGACGCGCTCGTCGAAGTCATCAACATCGGCTTTGGCCGTGCCGCGGCTTCGCTGTCCAAATTGACCGGGCAACGTGTGCACCTGGAAGTCCCGCAGATTACGATGTGCCCGCTCGACGAGCTCAGCGAGCACCTGCGACCGATGGTCCAGAACGAGGTCGCCAGCATCCACCAGATCTTCTCCGGTTCGGTGGCAGGCGATGCGCTGCTGGTACTCGACGAACGCAGCGCGGCCATCCTCAAGGAACTCCTGACCAACGAGCCCGCGATGCCGCTGCAGATGGACGCGTCGGCACGTGAGGTGCTCACCGAAGTCGGCAACATCCTGCTGAACGCGTGCCTCGGCTCGTTCGGCAATCTGTTGCACGTGCAGGTATCGTTCTCGGTGCCGCATCTGACGCTCGAAACGCTCGAGGGCGTCGTCAGCTCGGTCACCGTCAACCGGGAGGGCCTCCGCTACGCCCTGATCGTGCACGCGGCGTTCAGGCTGAAGAACAGCAGCCTCACCGGGTATCTCATCATCGTGCTCAGCGTGGCCTCGATCGAACGGCTCATTCGGGCGATCGAGCAGTGGGAGGGGGGCGAGCGATGACGCTGTCGTCGAATCCCCCGGTCGACGCGGGCCGTCTGCAGACCGCTCTGGTGCGCTGGTTCTCGGAGCTCACGCATCAGGGAATGTTTGCAACCGATTGCTCGATGCGGATCATGGTCTGGAATCGCTGGATGGAGGTGCACTCGGGGCGAACGGCATCCGACGTCGTCGGCCGGCCGCTCTACGATGTCTGTACTGACCTCAAAATCCGCGGCCTCGACCAGCACTACGAGGATGCCCTGACCGGGCGAATCAGCATCATCTCGTTCGGACTCCACAAATACCTGCTGCCCTTCGTTCCAACCAACGCCGAGCTCGGACTCACCGCGATGCCGCAAAGCGGCCGCATCGGTCCCCTGATGGACGGCGAGGCGATCATCGGCACGGTCACCACGATCGAGGACATCTCGGACCGGCTCGCGAATGAAGCCGAGCTGCGCAAGCAGATCGATGTGCAGCGGATGGCGCGCGTGACTGCGGAGAAGGCCATGCGCGCCAAGGATGAATTCCTGTCCACGGTCTCGCATGAGATGCGCAACCCGCTCAACGCCGTCCTCGGGTGGGCGCGAATCCTCATCGAACGCAGCGATGTCGACCCTGCCGTCCTGTCACGCGCGGTCCGTGCGATCGAGCGCAACGCCAGCGCGCTCGCCAGAATCATCGACGATCTGCTCGACGTGGCCCGCATCTCTACAGGCAAGCTTCGGCTCGAGATGCATCCGGTCGACCTCTCCGCCATTGCACTCGCCGCGGTCGACGTCATCGGACCGTCGATCAAGGCGAAGCAGCTCGAGCTTCGAACCCGCCTGGATCCGAAAACTCCTCCGGTGCTCGGCGATCAGCAGCGCCTCCAGCAGGTGATCTGGAACCTGCTGTCCAACGCCGTCAAGTTCACCGACCCCGGTGGCGTGATCGATCTCACCGTCACGCGATCGGGCGCGGACGCCCGGATCGTGGTACGCGACACCGGTCACGGCATCAGCCAGGAATTCCTGCCGTACGTGTTCGAACGGTTTCGACAGAGCGATGCGTCGAGTTCGCGACGCCACGGCGGTCTGGGCCTCGGGCTCGCACTGGTGAAAGAGGTCGTCGAGCTGCATGGCGGCCGCGTCACGGCCAAGAGCGACGGAGAAGGATCCGGGGCGACCTTCACCATCGATTTGCCGACGGTCATGTCTGCTGATGTGCGTCACCCCCAAGCCGAAGTCGACCAACCGGGATCGGATCTGGCGCATTCCCTCGCCGGCGTTCGTGTGCTCGTCATCGATGACGAGTCGGATTCGCGTGAGCTGCTCACCGAGTTCCTGTCGAAGTGCGGCGCCGTCGTGTCGACGGTGACATCGTCGGATGAAGCCCTGTCTCATATCCGCATGTCGCCCCTCCCCCGCCGACCGCATGTGATCCTGTCTGATCTCGGCATGCCCACGAAGGACGGATACGAGTTCATGCGCGAGCTGCGGGCGCTGCGAACCGATGACGGTGGCGCCATTCCCGCGGTGGCGGTGTCGGGCTACGCCAATCCCGACGATCGGCAGCGCGCACTGGCCGCCGGTTATCAGACGCATGTCGCCAAGCCGATCGACCTTGCTGAATTGTCTGCAGCATTGGCGCGCGCGGCGGACCGGGGCTGAATGAGGTCGGTGCGAGCCTGAATTCAGTCGGTGCAGTGCGGTCCAGCTGAAGCCGAACAATACGACTCAAGATCGCACCGACTATCGTCAGAGCGATCGCACCGACACGCGCTAGCGGGATCGCACCGACCAGCAATGCGGGATCGCACCGACGGCACCCAGGGCTGCGTCAGCGGGCTCGCACCGACGAGCCGGTCAGAATAGACGGGCTCGTCCACTTTGCCGCTTTTCCATCTCCCGCCCGACACCGATGCGCAAACTACCGATTTCGGCGTGAGGAGTAACCCGATTGCGAGAGTGAGGTTGATTAGGGTCTCATGTCTCGTCCGTGGATCTGTCAGAGCGTCGTTGCGGACTATGAAAAAGTCAGCGGGTCAAATCATGTTCCTAGGCAGATTCCCGACGACGCAGGCTGAAACGCGGGCTCCATTTCACATCGTCTGGCGCGTGTACCCCCTTCCCGATCTGACGCAGATGTCGAGCATTCTCTCGGGCATTGCCGCGCTCGAGAGACGCAACCTCGTGTCGTTGTCGATCGAGTTCATGGACGAGATCGTGGGCACGCCATACGCGCTCATGGAGCTCGTGGTCACCGAACGCGAAACCGGCCGCGTCCGGCACATCGCGCTCGATCTCTACGACCGAGCGGATCGGATCATCCCGACCGCGCTGCAGTTCGCCGACATCTACTTCAAGCGTCAGTTCGGACCAGAGACACACGCCGCCGCGCGCGGTGCCTGCGCGAAGGTCGTGCCGGCGGGGCCCCCGCTGGGCGGATATACATCGCGCGCGCTCCGACACGTCTGCATCGCGATTCTCGCGTCGCTGCGCTCGCCTCGCGCGCGCCGGACACAAGGTGGGTTGGCAGCGCTGCTGCGACAGTCGTATTTCGATGCGAGGCTGTGGGCCACGCTGCCGCGGCCGGATGCGGCGACGCTGCGGAACACGGACCTGAAAGCACGGCACATCGTCTTTCAACCGCGGCTGTGGGAGACCACACCCGGCTCGCGCGATCAGTTCGATGTCGCCAACGAAGACCGAATCGCGCTCGTTCAAGCGCTACGCCGGGCGTTCCCGGAAGAGCGCACCACAGTCGGGCTGCTCCGCTCCGGAACGGCCGCGGAGATCGCGCCCGACCTGCGCCTTCCCGAGCACGTGAGAGCCGGAAGGTACCTTCAGCAGCTCCGCGCCTCGCTCGTGGCGGTGAACTGCGTCGGTCTCAGTGGCAGTGTGGGATGGAAGCTGGCCGAATACCTTGCGGCGGGGACCGCCATCGTCAGTCAGCCAATCGAGAAGCAATTCCTGTCACCGCTGGTCGAGGGTGTTCACTATCTCGCGTATCGCAGCCCCGAGGAGTGCGTCGAACAGTGCCGGCGTCTGATGACGGATACGGCCTTGAGCAAACGCATGTCGGACGTCAACAGGCAGTACTTCCTCGACTGGGTCAGTCCGCCTGTCCACGTGATGCACCTGTTGAAGCGCGCGTTCGCGTAAACCGTACGTGGGACCGCGGCGTCACGGCCCCACGATGCCACCATGAGCTCGCGCTCAGCGGCCGTTGAGCCCCACGCGTTCGCGTAGTTCGTGTTCCGCTCTCAGCCAGTGCTCGAGGTCCCGGCCATGTCTGGCGCCGTCGCCCAGGAAGAGCTCATACGCTCGCGTGGCAATGTCGTCGTGGGTCAGTGTGGGGTGCGGCGTCGTGACCGGTTCTGTTCGTGGCTTTCGTGCGCGGGTGGTGCGTGTGACCGTGGTCGTCGTCGGTTTCGTACTCGTTGCCATTCACACCTCTCTCTTGCATGATTCCCCGCACGTGCGGAGCGTGTCGCCTCCTTGCACGAGCGTTGGAAGCATGATACGCCAACGATCACATTTGTCCAGTCACGACGCAGCAACACGAACGTCGCGATCACGTGGGGCCACCTACACAGTTGTCCGATTCGAGATCGTCAGCGGGGTCGGACCACCTTCAGCACGAACAGCGTGCCGCTCAGAACGAGGGTGACGCCGTTGGCGAGGACTACGGGCAGCGATCCGAGGGCGATGCCGTAGAGCAGCCACAACGCGATGCCGCTCGTAAACGCCACCAGCATCGCCGTCGAGAAGTCGCCGGTCGATCGCGAGCGCCACGACTTCACCACCTGGGGAAGGAACGCAAACGTGGTCAGCGCGGCAGCGGCGTAGCCGATGCCGTCGATGGTGCTTGCAGACATGTGGAAAAACGCGCCTCGATTTGTAGATGGGGTCGGGAGTCATTTTCGGAAGCATCCAGGAAAATGACTCCCGACCCCATTTCTCAGGTCGGGTTCTCGGCGGCGGCGTGGTGCCTGATGTCCTCGCCTGCGACGACGAAGAAGACGTCCTCCGCCACGTTGGTAGCGTGGTCTCCAATCCGCTCGAGATGTCGGCTCATGAGCATCAGCTCGAGTGCGGAGTTCACCGTGGACGGGTTCTTCGTCATGAGATCGACGAGACGGCGGAACACCTGTCCTCGGAGCGAATCGAGCGCGTCATCCCGCTCGAGAACAGCCTGCGCGACGCCGAGGTTGCCCGAGACGAAGGCCTGGAGCGCGTTCTCCAGCATGGTCTCGGCGATCTCGCTCATGCGTCGCAGCAATTCCTCTTCGGGCAGGCGGCCGCTCGCCAGATATCGACGCGCCGATTCGGCCAGGTTCACGGCAAGATCACCGACGCGTTCGAGGTCGGAGTTGATTTTCATTGCCGCAACGATGACGCGGAGGTCGACGGCCACAGGCTGGTGCAGCGCGAGCAACTTGAAGGCGCGATCGTCGATGGCCATCTGCATGGCGTTCACCTCGACATCGCCAATCGCGACCTCGTCGAGCAGATCGAGATCCTGCTCGGCCAGTCCGCGCATCGCGCGGGCCACGCGCTGGGAGACCAGCCGCCCTTCGGCCGACAGCTCCTGCTTGAGCAGCGCAACGTCCTCGAAAAAGTGCGCCTTGGCGTGAGGTGAAGCGGGCATCGTCATACGACTAACCAAATCGGCCGGTCACGTAGTCTTCGGTGATCTTTTCGCGCGGGTTGGTGAAGATCTTGTCGGTGCGGTCGAACTCCACCAGTCGCCCCAGCCAGAACAGCGCGGTCATGTCGGACACCCGCGCCGCCTGTTGCATGTTGTGCGTCACGATGACGATGGTGTAGGTCGAGCGCAGCTGATAGATCAGCTCCTCGATGCGCTGGGTGGCGATCGGGTCGAGCGCCGACGCCGGTTCGTCCATCAGCAGGATCTTCGGCTTGATCGCCAGCGCGCGGGCGATGCACAGCCGCTGCTGCTGTCCGCCCGAGAGGGCGAGCGCCGAGTCGTGAAGGCGATCCTTCACTTCGTCCCACAGCGCCGCATTGCGAAGGCTCTCTTCGACGATCGCGTCGAGCTGGCCGCGGTCGGCGGCGAGTCGGTTGAGACGGACTCCGTAGGCCACGTTCTCGAAGATCGATTTGGGGAAGGGGTTCGACTTCTGAAACACCATGCCCACTTCGCGCCGCAGATCGACGGGATCGACCGACGGCCCGTAGATGTCCTTGCCGTCGACCACGACCTTCCCGGTCACACGGGCGCCCGGAATGATGTCGTTCATGCGGTTCAAGGTCCGGAGAAACGTGCTCTTGCCGCAGCCCGAGGGCCCGATGAACGCGGTCACGAGCTTGGCGTGGAGCTTCGCGGTGATGTCGAAGAGCGCCCGCTTCTCGCCGTAGAAGAAGGACATGCCCTCGACGTCGATCGCGACGGGATGGCTGTCGATCGGTGGCCCCTTGCGTTCGGGAGGCTTCACCGAGAGCCCGTGGGTGATGGATGGTGTCGTCACAACAGTCGTCATGATGAAAACGTGCGCCTTCTGCCTACTGCCCCGTCTGCAGCCGCTCGAGACGCCGTGTGGCGAATCGGGCGAGGATCGAACACAAGAGCACGAGCCCGACGAGCACGAGTGCCCCTGCCCAGGCCTGACGATGCCAGTCCTCGTACGGCGAGATTGCGTAGTTGAAGACCTGAACAGTCAGGGACGAGATCGGTTGGCTCAACGAGGTTGAAAAGTACCGATTGTTGAACGCGGTGAACAGCAGCGGTGCGGTCTCACCCGCGATGCGGGCGAGCGCCAGGACGATGCCGGTGATGATGCCGGGCGCCGCCGCCGGCAGGACGACCGTGAGCGTCGCGCGGCCGCGGGTCGCCCCCAGCGCGAGTGCGCCCTCGCGCAACGACATCGGCACCAGCTTGACGAGCTCCTCGGTCGTGCGAATGATGATGGGAATCATCATCACGCCGAGCGCGAGGCTGCCGGCAAACGCGCTGAACTGCTTGACCGGCAGCACGGCGATGCCATAGATGAACACGCCGATCACGATCGAGGGCACGCCGTTGAGCGTGTCGGCCGCGAACTGCACCATCGTGGCCAGCCGGGTACCGGCGAACTCGGCGGCGTACACACCGCTGATGACGCCGACCGGCACGGCAAACAGCGCGCCGACGCTGATCAAGATCAGCGTGCCGACGATCGAGTTGGCCATGCCGCCGCCTGGTTCTCCGACCGGCGCCGGCATGTGCGTGAAGAACGCCAGGTTCAGCGAAAAGATTCCCCGGGTGACCACGAAGAACAGGATCATCGCCAGCGGCACCAGGGCAAGCACCACTGCCAGACCACAGAGCCAGACAACGATCGTCGAGCGGATTCGGCGAAGGGCGTTCCAGTTCATGCCGCCTCCCCGATCGGAGCAGCGACCGACACCCGCTTCCGGCTCGTCGCCGGCCGATTCATGCGCCAGATGAGCAGACGCGACCCGGCATTCACGAGCAGCGTGATGATGAACAGCAGCAGTCCGATCTCGATGAGCGAGTGCAGATACAGATCATCGGCCGCTTCAGAGAATTCGTTGGCGAGAACAGCCGCCATCGTGTATTGCGGCGCCAGCAACGAGAGCGAAATCTTCGGAGTGTTTCCAATCACCATCGTGACCGCCATCGTCTCGCCGAGTGCGCGGCCGAATCCGAGCATGACCGCGCCCATGATGCCCGTGCGCGCGTAGTACAGCGCGGCCCGAATCGCCTCCCATTTCGTTGCGCCAAGCGCGTACGCCGCCTCCCGCTGCGACATCGGCACGGCCTTCAGCACCTCACGGGCGACCGACGAGGTGAACGGGATCACCATGACGGCGAGAATCAACACCGCCGACATCATGCCGACACCAACGGGAGGGCCATAGAAGAACGGCAGCGCCCTCAACGGCTCGGGCAGCGCGACCTGGATGGTACGCACGATCGGAACGAGCACGAAGATGCCCCACAGCCCATACACGATGGAGGGAATCGCCGCCAGCAGTTCAGTCAGGAAGGTGAGCGGCTGGCGGGCCCAGGCTGGACACAACTCGGACAGGAAGATCGCGATCCCCAGGGCGATCGGTCCCGCGAGCAACAAGGCCAGGACCGACGAATACAAGGTGCCCCAGATGAAGGGCCGCGCGCCGAATTCGCCGGACACCGGGTCCCAGATGTCGTTGATCCAGAAACTCAGTCCGAACTTCCCCAGCGACAGCGTCGACTGCCGGGTCAGCTCGAAGCCGATCGCGGCCACGATCACGACGACAAGAAACGCAACTATGCCCGTGCCGAGCCTGAACCCGAGTTCCCGCCCTTTGAACATGCGACTCCCTTACGACACCTTGATCGTGCCGAGCGCCGCCATCTCGAGCTTGACGACTTCGGCGGGCAGAGGAGCGTAGCCAAGATCCGGCGCAAACTTCTGTCCATCGGTCAGCGCCCATTTCACGAAGTCGACCATCGCCTTGCTCTGCGCCTTGTCCTTCGGGTTCTCGTAGAGGAGCAGCCAGGTGAACGACGAGATCGGATACACGCCTTTGCCGGGTGCGTTCGTGATCGACACCCGGAAGTCCTTCGGCATGTTCTTCACCGCCGCACCCGCGGCCGCTGTGACCGCTTGAACGCTGGCTCGGACGAACTCCCCTTCTGAGTTCTGCACGGTGCCGTACGAGATCTTGTTCTGCAGCGCGTAAATCAACTCGACGTAACCGATCGAACCGGGAGTCTGCTGTACGAGCCCGGAGACGCCCTCGTTGCCTTTGCCGCCGAGACCGACAGGCCAGTTCACCGACGTCGCAACGCCGGCTTTCTTCATCCACTCGGGCGAGAGCTTCGACAGGAAGTCCACGAAGATGTAGGTCGTGCCCGACGCTTCCGCGCGATGGACGACGGTGATGTCAGTCGACGGAAGCGTCACGCCCTGATTGAGTTTCGCGATCGCCGGATCGTTCCACTTCGTGATCTTGCCGAGATAGATGTCGGCGAGGACCGGTCCGTTGAACTTCAGCTCGGCCTTCGTGCCGGGCAGGTTGTAGACCGGCACCACGGCACCAAGCACCGTCGGAAGATGCAGGACCTTCCCGGGCGCTGCCTGCAACTGCTCCGGCGTCATCGGGCCGTCAGTGGCGCCGAAGAAGACGGTCTGGTTCGTCAGCTGGCGGATGCCGCCGCCCGATCCGATCGGCTGATAGTTGATCTGGACCTGTGGCTTCATCTTGTTGTACTCGGAGAACCACTTCGAGTAGATCGGGTTTGGGAACGTTGCGCCGGCGCCATTGATCTGCATCGTCTGTGCGCCGAGGACGCTGACCAGCAGGGCGAACCCGGCGAGCGTGGCAAACACTCTCTGACAGGCTTTCATTCTGACCTCCGCCTCAAAAATTGAGGAGACCGTGCACCGACAACGCCTTGGTTTCCGGCGTCGTGATGTTGTCGAAACTCTGGGCGTCGTAATCGAGCAGGATTGCGGCGCTGACATTGCCTTGATGCGGGAACCAGTAGGCGACACCGACGATGTACCGGTTCTGGTG
>Ga0126377_10000356_pt1 | contig 27331 bp, 25 predicted proteins | sample PanSoiMetPlot_22_FD_92647 | JGI IMG/M metagenome (GOLD analysis project Ga0126377, IMG submission 92647) | Tropical forest soil microbial communities from Panama - MetaG Plot_22 | ecosystem: Environmental > Terrestrial > Soil > Tropical forest > Bulk soil | place: Panama | collected 2016-02-17 | reverse complement strand
GATCGCCGCCGCGCCGACGAGGGCCGCAGCTTCTTCGCCGCGCCCCGCAAGGCCAGCGGCACCCGCCTGGGCGAGAAGCTGTTCGGCCGCGACATCGACATCCGCTCCGATCCGCGCGATCCGCGCTGCCCGGCCCGCCCGTGGGGCGACGACGGCGTGCCGCAGGCGGCGCGCGCCTGGATCGACCGCGGCGAGGTCGCGTCCCTGGCATGCGATCGCTTCTGGGCCGAGAAGCAGAAAGCCGAGCCGGTGCCGCGGCCGTCCAACCTGCTCATGGCGGGCGGCAAGGGGACGCTGGCCGACCTCATCCGCTCGACCAGGCGCGGCGTGCTGGTCACCAGCTTCTGGTACATCCGCTTCCTCGACCCCCAGTCGCTGACCTTCACCGGCCTCACCCGCGACGGCGTCTTCTGGATCGAGGGCGGCGAGATCGCCTACCCGGTCAACAACTTCCGCTGGAACGAGAGCCCGGTCGCCGTGCTCAAGAAGGTGGAGGCGATGTCGGCCAGCGAGCTCGCCCCGCCGCGCGGCGACGACGAGCCCTTCACCGTGGTGCCGGCCATCCGCACGGCCGAGTTCAACTTCGCGAGCGTGTCCGACGCCGTGTGAGGCGTGAGCGACGGGCCCGGCCCGCCCGACTCCCTGTGCGCACGGCGAGGTCGTCGGCAGCCGAGGAACCTGCCGTCGGTTGGGCCTCGGCCCGCCGTCCGCCAGTCCCCGCTAATCCCGCACGGGGCTGAGCTGCCCGCCCTGGAGCGGCAGCGGCACCTTGATGAGCGCTCCGACCTCGCCCGTCACGCGGCCCTCGTCGCCGACGTCGCCCAGGCGGATGACCGGACCGCCGTAGACCGTGAGCCACGCCCCGGTCAAGACCACGCGAAAGCGCAGCCCGGAGCGGGTCTGGTCGCCGCCCAGCTCCATGACCGGACCGAGGTCGAGCCCGATCAGCCGGTAACCGGCCTCGACGCCGAGCGACAGCCGGGTGGTGTCGCGGCGGAAGTCGTGCAGCCCGTCGGCGTAGGCCCCGTACCACGGGCCGTGGCGGAACAGGCGCGCGGCGCTGACCTCGCCGCCGAGCACGAGCTCGGCCACCGCCTCCTCGATCGCGGCGCCGACGTTCACGCCGGGCAGGAGGTACCACTCGGAGTCGGGTCCGACGTCGGCCCGCGCCTCGCGCGTGCTCGCCGCCAGCGCCGAGGCCGCGACGACGAGGGCCGCGGCCGCGAGGCGCGCCGACCTCATCGCTTGCCGAACAGCCGATCCAGGGCGCGACGCATCGCCCCCTTGGACTTGAGCATCGGCGCCGCCTCGAAGTTGCCGACCCGCACGGCCGGGTCGACCCCGAAGTGCACGTAGAGGCCGAGCAGGTCGTGGACGAACTGCTGGATGCCGCCGGTCTGGAGGTCCCACGACGTGCAGTAGCTGTCGGGCTTGTTGCGGATCATCGCCTTGGCCACGATCAGCATGACCGACCAGTCGATGAGCTCGCCGTTGCCGTCCAGGTAGTGCTTGTAGCTGAAGAAGCGGTCCTCCGGGGCCAGCTCCACCCCCGACTCGTCGTTCGACTTGGGCGCGCGCAGGTTCTGGATGGTCCGGTACTCGTGCTCGATGTACGCGGTGACCGTGTTGTTCTCGTCCTTGCGCTCGTACTCGATGAACTTGCGGAACGCGTCGAACAGGTTCTTCGGATTGGCGTAGGCCCCGCTGGCCAGGTAGTAGAGCATCGCGCCCAGCGAGTAGATGTCGGCCGGCCGGCCGACCGCCTTGGTCACCTTGGCGCGCACGTTGAACTCGCTCGACTCGGCGAACGGCGAGGCCAGGAGCAGCTTCTTGCGCGCGCGGTCGGCGCTCGCGATGGTGTACTGCTCCATCCGGTTGAACAGCTGGAAGGTGTCGTTCTCGTGTATGTCGATGTAGAAGTCCTCGAAGAACTCCACCTCCGGCGAGCCCTGCGTCACGTTGACCAGCAGCTCGAACGAGTTGGTCTCCTGCTCGGGGCTCTGGAAGTAGAGCGTGCCCGGCACGTTCTGGTGCCGGGTCATCGACAGGTCCTCGTGATCGGCGTCGAACACCTTGCCGACGTTGAAGTCGGCCAGCTTCACGCACAGGGTCGAGCCGCGCAGCGTCGGGTCCGGCAGCTTGAGCAGCACGTTGGCCGGCTTGATGTCGCGGTGGCAGGTGTCGCGGATGATGTGCGCGTACTCGACCGCGGTCGCGATCGGCACCATGTAGTCGAGCACGCGGAAGATGCGCTGCTGGTTGGGCACGGCCAGGAGGTCGTCGCGCCGCCGCTTGGACCTCGAGCCCTTGAGCCGCTCCTCGAGCGACATGTCGAGCAGCTCGAGGATCATGAAGTCGTTCTCGACCTTCTCGCGCACCTGGGGCGGGATGAAGTGCTCGTTGTCCGACTCGCCCGAGGTCAGGAGCTCCACGATGTTGGCGTGGCCCTGGACTCGCTCCAGGATCTCCTTCTCCATCTGAAACCGCATCGAGTCCTCGGGCGACACCCCCTTCTGCAAGATCTTGATCGCCACGTTGCGCCGGTAGGTCGTCTTCGACTCGACCCAGCGCTCCTCGCCCAGGTAGGCCTTGGCGAAGCGGCCGGAGCCCAGCTCGATGGGCTGGCCGTGCTCGTCCATCACGAAGGCGTACGTCCGCTGCCGCGCGATGTACGGCGACATGCGGACCAGCCCCATGTCGTGGCGGGTCATCTCCTCCTGATCCCAGTCGAGCGGCATGCCGACCACCGGCGGACCGCTCGCCACCGGGGGACGGGGCGGTCGTGTGCTCATGCGGGCCCCCTCTTGCGCCGGCGCGCGGAGCGCTCCTCGGCCCCCGGCCGGCGCGGGACATAGACAAACAGGCACTCGCCCCCCGGACCGAAGTCGAGGGCGACCGCGCGCGGACACTCGTGCGTCCCGATCGCGATCAGCTGGTCGCCGATGGGGAAGACGTGGTGCCCTGCCGCCGGGCTGCCGAACTGCACCGCGGCCCTGGCGATCGGCAGCTGGTTGGGGGTGACGAGCTCGATGCCGCCCGAGCGGTCGAGCTGGGCGGCTCCCGACGCGCGGCCTCCGGCCTTGCGCACGAAGCAGTTGAGGCCGCGCACGTGCAGCGTGAAGTGGCCGACCGCCGGCACCAGCGTGAGGCGCAGGCGGATGCGGCCGCCGGCGCACGTCACGTCGACCGTGCCCTCGGCGTTCATCGCCACGAAGCTGCTCGTGCGATCGCCGAGCGGCTGCGGCGAGGTCGACAGCGCCAGGCGCTGCGGCGGCCCGCTGGGCGCGTTCAGGGTCGGACGCATGACCGGCAGCGCGGGCAGCGGGCCGGTCCCGTGCGCCGCCTCGGGCACGATCGGCGGCCGCGGCGGCGGCGTGGACACCCGCGCCCTCGCGCGGCTCTCGGACGCGAGCGCCATCTCCGAGCCGCTCGGCGGCGTGCCGGCCGCGACCGCGCCGTCCGCCTCGGTCGCGGCCGACGGTCGCTCCGGCGCCGGGCCGGGCACCGGCGTCAGGGTGGGCGGCTCGAGCGGCAGGCGGCGGCGACCACCCTTGCTGTCGAACGCGCGGACCAGCTCCTTGGCGAAGCTGCCGGCCCGGGCCGGGCGCTCGGCCGGACCCAGGCGGAGCGCGAGCTTGAGCAGGTCCGAGATCGGCGCCGGGAACTCGAAGCCGCGCAGCATCTCGTCGATGAGCGGGTCGCTCTTCTCGCGCTGGCGATACGCCTCGCCCGGATCGTTGCTGGAGAACAGGCAGCGGCCGGTCAGCATGTAGATGGTGACCAGCGCGAAGGAGTAGATGTCCGACGCGGGCACGACCGGCTGCCCGACCAGCTGCTCGGGCGCGGCCCACAGCCCCGAGTACATGAGCAGGCGGCGGCCGGCCACCACGTGGGTGTCGCCCGCGCGGTTGGCCAGGGCCAGGTTGTCGATCGAGAGCGACTTGGCGATGCCGAAGTCGGCCAGCTTGGGCGAGCGCGTGCGGCCCGCTGTGCCGAACAGGATGTTCTTGGGCTTGATGTCGCGGTGGATGATGTCGTTGGCGTGCGCCTCGTCGAGCGCGCCGCAGATCGCGCTCACCACCTGCATGGCCTCGCTGGGCGCCAGCGGCCCCTCGCGGCGGACCAGGTTCGACAGCGTGCCGCCGTTCATGAACTCCGAGACCTGGAACGGCGGGCCGAGATTCTGGCCCGCGTCGCCGCCGCCTGTCTCATCGCCGGGCCGGGTCTCGGCCTGGCTGCCCGCGCTCTCGGGGACGCCCGGTCCCGGCAGGTGGGCGAAGTCGTAGATGCGCAGCGTGTTGGGATGCGTCAGCTTGCTGAGCGCGAACGCCTCCTGCACGAAGTGCTCGTAGGTGGTGCGGTAGATCCACTCCTTGTCGCGCAGCGTGTGGAACACCTTGATGCAGACGGGGCGCGAGAGGCGCTCGTCCTCGCCGCGGTACACGACGCTGGTGCCGCCGGTCTCGAGGCGCTCGACCACCCGATAGCGATCCAGGACCTTGTCGCCGATGGCGAGCGGATCGGTCATCGAGGGGGTGACGGATTGGGTCATACGACGGACGCCTGGCGCCCGCGGGTCACCCCTGCCGGACGCGAAAGCTATGCGCGGGGTCGAGTCTGACGGACCTCGAAGTGGGCCGATATTGTACAGCGACGTCGGCAGTTTCGCCGAGTTTTCGCGGCCCAACGGACCACCGGCCGGCATGAAGGGCGCAATTCTGGTCGCGGCCGGGCCGGCGTTACAGGGCCGGCGCCGGCAGGACGCCTTCGACCTCGAAGTCGGTGCGCGGAAACGACAGCTTCTCGCGCCGCGACACCAGGTTCTTGCGCAGGAAGTCGACCCGCAGCCGCGAGGCGTAGCAGACCCAGGTCGCCAGCTCGCGCCCCGGCCGCTTGCTGCTGAACGCCGATGGCGTGAACAGGCCCAGGTTGGTGCCGCCACCCCGGTCGCGCGCCGATCGGTAGTGGAACACCTCCACCCCCTCGGCCCGCATGGCGCTGCCCAGCTCCTGCGACGGCCCGTAGTCGGTGGGCGACGAGATGGTGGAGGCGTGGCGGTCGAACGGCGCGCGGGTCAGGTCCGCCCCCACGTCGGTGGCGAACCCGGCGGTGAACGCGGTCAGCTCGGCCACCGGCGAGATGTTGGCCGTCGTGCCGTCGAGGAAGACGAGCCGGTAGTAGGCGACCTCGGCCAGCCCGGTCGGCAGGGTCAGCGACCCGTACCAGATGCCGCGCTCGTGGCGGCGGCCGAAGCGCGAGCCGTAGCGCAGGGGCGGGTAGCGGAACGGTGTGGCCAGGAGGGTGTGGAGCCCGGCGAACTCCCCCTCCTCCGGGGCCGGCGGCTTCTGGGTGTCGATCAGGTCCTCGAGCAGCTCCTGCTCCTCGAGCGTGTCGACCAGCTTTCGCGTCGTCACGACGTGCTGCGCCTCGACCACGCGCCAGGCGCGGCCGCTGAGTCGGCGGCAGCTAGACCTTGCCCCGCATCGCGTCCAGATAGTCTGCGACATGGACCAGGCCGTGGATTTCCCGGGCCAGCTCGACCGGGCGACCGCCCAGGTGGTGGTTGTGAGCGTGGAACCAGGAGGTGGCCGCCTGTTCGTCGCCGCCGACCAGCGCGTCGAGGCTGCGCCAGATGCGCAGGAACAGCGTGGCGCGCTGCCCCTCGTTCGACGCCGGATCGAGCGGGCGCCCGCCGCGCAGCAGGCGCGAGACCGTCGGCGCGCTGACCCCCAGGACCTCGGCCAGGTCCTTCTGCGAGGTGACGCCGAGCTTCGCCGATGCCCGCACCAGCGCCTTGCTCAGCACTGCGCCGGCGCGACCCGGGTCCGGCGAGGGGGAACTTCGTCGCGAGGTTGCCATCGAGTTCGCCATGGTTGTTTCAAATGAAACGCTACCAGCCACTCCTTTCAATTGCAATGAGGCGTTGTGCCCCGCCCGCGCGCCGCGCGAAGCCGCCTCCGACGGTGGGGGCAAAGCGCCGACGGAATCGAGGCTTGGGCCACCGGCGGCGAGCCGGGGGGCGGGGGCTATCGGAGCGGGGGCGACCACGGGACGGCGCTCGGCGCCGGGCCGCGGCGATGAGCGGCGGCAGCATAGACGGGCGTCCGGCCGCGGGCCAGTTTCGCGGCGAAGAAACCGAGGGGCCGACGCCGGCATCCAGACGGGGTATTGACAGGCAGCAGGCCCCGGGAATAGACCGCCGACGTCCGGTCGGTGCGCTGACCGGTGAGGAGGAGGAACGCCGATGAGCGAAGCGACGAGGGAAGCGACCAGGGAGGCCAGGGAAGGGGTGACGGCAGCGACGAGGCGGCATCCGATGCGGCGCCGCGGCGGGGCCGGAGCGCTCGCCATGGCTGCCGCCATCGCGATGGCGGCGAATGCCGGCTGCGGCGGCGCGACCCAGAAGGGCCAGGACGGCGCCGGCGGACCGGCCGCCGCGCAGCCCGCGGCGGGAGCCGAGGCCGCTCCGCCCGCGCCGAGCGGGCCGAGCTACGGCGCGGTGCCGCTCATCCCGCGCGAGGTGCTGTTCGGCAACCCGGTCAAGACCTCGCCGGCGCTCTCGCCCGACGGCAAGCGGCTGGCCTACCTGGCTCCCGACCAGGGCGTGCTGAACGTCTTCGTCAAGACGATCGGCAAGGACGACGACAAGGTCGTCACCGCCGACAAGCTGCGCGGCATCCGCCAGTACTTCTGGGCCGAGAACGGAAAGCAGATCATCTACCTCCAGGACAAGGGCGGCGACGAGAACTGGCACGTCTACGCGGTGCCGGCGGCCGGCGGCGAGGCGCGCGACCTGACGCCGCTCGAGAAGGTGCAGGCCCAGATCGTCGCGGTCGAGCGCAAGGCCCCCGACCACATCCTGGTCGCGCTCAACGACCGCAACCCGCAGCTGCACGACGTCTACAAGGTCGACCTCAGGAGCGGCGAGCGCAAGCTCGAGGTCCAGAACGACATCGGCGCGGTCGGCTGGCTCGCCGATCACCGCCTGCGCGTGCGCGGCGCCCAGGTTCTGACGCCGGACGGGGGCGCCAAGCTCATGGTGCGGCCGGGCGCCACCGGCGCGTGGAAGGAGCTGGCCCACTGGGCGGCCGAGGACATGTTCACCACCGGACCGGCCGGCTTCACCGGCGACGACCGCGGCGTGTACATGCTGACCAGCGTCGGCTCCAACACGACCGAGCTGCGCCGCCTTGACGCGCGCACCGGCGCCGAGAAGGCCCTGGCCTCCGATCCGGAGGCCGACGTGACCGGCGTCGTCACCGACCCGGTCAGCCACGACATCGTGGCGGTCGCCTTCGGGCGCGATCGCCTGCAGTGGAAGGCGCTCGACGACAAGGTGGCCGGCGACATCGAGGCCATGACCAGGCTGGGCGACGGCGACGCGTCGGTGGTCAGCACCGATCAGCGCAACAGGACCTGGCTGGTCCTCATCGACGACGACAACGGGCCGCCGCGCTTCTTCTCCTACGACCGCAAGAGCAAGCAGGGCACGTTCCTGTTCACCTCGCGCCCCGAGCTCGAGAAGCTCGAGCTGGCCGAGATGAAGCCGGTCAGCTACCAGGCGCGCGACGGCCTCACCATCCACGCCTACCTGACCCTGCCGGCCAAGGTCCCGGCCAAGGGGCTGCCGGTGGTCATCTACCCGCACGGCGGCCCGTGGGCGCGCGACAGCTGGGGCTTCGAGCCGACCGCGCAGTGGCTGGCCAATCGCGGCTACGCGGTGCTGCAGCCCAACTTCCGCGGCTCGACCGGCTACGGCAAGAAGTTCCTCAACGCGGCCGACCGCGAGTGGGGCGGCAAGATGCAGGACGACGTCACCGACGGAACCAGGTGGCTGGTCGATCAGGGCGTGGGCGATCCGAAGCGCATCTGCATCATGGGCGGGTCGTACGGCGGCTACGCCACGCTGATGGGGCTGGCCAAGGAGCCGTCCATCTACGCCTGCGGGGTCGACATCTGCGGCGTGGCCAACCTGGTCACCTGGATCAACACCATCCCGCCCTACTGGATGCCGTTCCTGCACGTCCTCCACCAGCGGGTCGGCGACCCGGAGAAGGACGCCGCGTTCCTGAAGTCGCGGTCGCCGGTGTTCCTGACCGACCGGATGCGCACGCCGCTCCTCATCGGGCAGGGCACCAACGACCCGCGGGTTCCGCGCAACGAGTCGATCCAGATCCGCGACGCGATGAAGAAGGCCGGCAAGCACGTCGAGTACATCGAGTTCGCCGACGAGGGCCATGGCTTCGCCCGGCCGGAGAACCGGCTCAAGTTCTTCGGCATGGCGGAGGCGTTCCTGGCCCGCTACATCGGCGGCCGGGTCGAGAAGTAGCAGCACCGCGCCGCGGCCGGCCGGGCCCGTGGCCCGGCCGCGCCCGGCTACTCGGCCGGCAGGGTCAGCCGGCGGACCCGGTGGTAGGGCAGCGCCTCGCCCACGGTTCCGTCGGCGATGTAGAGGTAGCCGTCGGTGCCGACGTCGAGCCCCTCGATGCCCCACAGCTCGCCGAGGAGCGGGTCCGGGTCGTCCTTCCAGCCGCCGGCGCCGTCGCCGGCGATGGTCGTGACCTGGCCATCGGTCGAGATGCGGCGCACCAGGTGGCTGCCGGTGTCGGTCACGAACAGGGTGCCGGCCGCGTCCATGGCCAGGCCCTTCGGGAGGTGGAAGGTGGCGTCGGCGAGCGGGCCGTCGTCGCTGCCGGCCGCGCCGGTGCCGGCGTAGGTCGTGACGTTGCCGTCGAGATCGATGTGGCGCAGGCGGTGGTTGCCGTAGTCGGCGACCAGCACGGTGTCGTCGGCCAGCACCATCACGTCGTACGGCTCGTTGAACTGCGCGGCGGCGCCCTGGGCGTCGGCGAAGCCCGGCGTGTCCTGGGTCCCGGCCAGGAGCGACATGGCGCCGCTGGTCGGGTCGAACAGCGACACCACGTGGCCCTGGCGATCCGACAGCACCAGGCGGCCGTCGGACAGGAGCCCGAGCCCGCGGCAGCGGCCGATGTTGTCGCGGACCAACTCGGGCACGCCGCCGCCGAGCGGCATGCGCCAGAGCGCGCCGCCGGGCGGGCCGGGCAGGCCCAGGCTGTTGCCGTCGGTCTGCATGTAGAGCGTGTCGCCGGCGATGACCATGCCGAACGGGCGCAGGAAGACGGTGTCCTCGGTCGGCTGGTTGAGCGTGGTCACGTCTCCGGCCGGGGTGACCAGGCGGACCAGGTTGTTGTCGAAGTCGGCGACGATGAGGTCGCCGCCGGCCGTCATGACCACATTGACCGGATTGTTGAACAGCGCGGTGTCTCGATCTCCGTCATGGGTGCCCGTGATCCCGGCACCTGCCAGGGTGGTCAGCCCCTCGATGAGCGGGACCTGCTCGAAGCCGGGGCCGGCGTCGACCTCCGGACCGTCGTCGGCGCCGTCCGCGCCGTCGGCGCCGTCCGCACCGTCATCGGCCCCGTCCGCGCCGTCGGCGCCGTCGTCGTCGGCCGCGCCGTCGACGCTGCTGTCGTCGTCGTCGCCGCCGCCACCGCCACCACCGCCGCCACCGCAGGCGGCGGGGCCGAGGCCGAGGCCGAGCAGGAGTGCGAGACCCAGGTGGAGAGGCCTGGACCGGACGAGGAGTGGCCGCACGGGCCGCTCCGGGGCTTCAACGACAACAGTGTTCACGACAACAACCTCCCGCCACCTATAACATTGGTCGTCGAATCGGCCGCGCACGACTTCGGTGATTCAGCCTAACGCCCTCTTGCGGCGCGGTCCGGGAGCGCGAGCGCGCGTGACGAGTGCAATCGCGCGGCGGACCTTCTCCGTCTCGCTCTCGCGCGCCGGCCCTGCCGTGACCAGCGCCTCCGCGACCTCCGCGAGTCGCACCGCGTCAAGCGAGTCCTCGATCAGCGCGGCATCGGACACTCTCCGCACCAGCGACCGGACGCTGCCGTCGCAGAAGGGCGCGACCAGCACGAACGGGACGCGCGCATCGGCTGCGCGGAGCATGGCCAGAATCTGCGCACCGCTCAGTCCCGGCAGCGATCGACTCGCCACCACCAGGTCGCAAGGACGATCCTCGGACAGGTGGACGAGCAGATCCCAGCCGTTCTCGCATTCCTCGACCTCCTCCGCGAGCTTCTGCAGCGCGGCCGCGTACCAGCGGCGCATCACGGGGCTTTCGTCGGCGATGAGTGCTCGAACAGATCTCATGGTCTTTGCCGCTCTGGTTTCTTCGACGGGAGGAGGGACGTGAAGTGCGGAGGGCAAGTCGGCCTGGCCGAGGTCGTGTCGTGTGCACGGCCCGTGCCGACAGGCGCGTGGGAGCCAGCCTCACAGCCACGCGATTTCGGCAATGTGTGGGATGCACGTCCGATTCACTGTTTGCTTGCGGCGCGTGCGACCCTCGATGGCAGTTTTCCACTGTGTCAGTCGCGCCCGCGCTCGCGGGCGCTGTGTCACGGTGGTGACCGCCGCTACCGCAAACGGCGAATTGCGGCCCCGAGTCGCCCCGCTGGGGGTGATCCGCAAACGCAGATCCGGCTCGGGCCGCGTCTCGAGTAGGATGGTCCCAATGGCCTGTCCTGGATTCCGCGACGAGGAGAGACGATGCGCGTGACGCTCCGTCTTCTACTGCTGGCCCCGACAGCGCTTCTTGCAACCCTGCTCTATCCCTCACCGGCGGCCCACGCCGGCATCGACGCCTGCGGCGACATCGACATCGACGCCAGCGCCGACTGCGAGTGGGTGCCGCCCAGCGTCGATTGCGACGTGCGGTGCACGCCCATCACCGTGCAGGCCGCGTGCGCGGCCGACCTCTACGTGGACTGCGACGGGACCTGCACGGCCGATCCCGTGATCGAGTGCACCGATGTCTGCCGCGTCGACTGCGAGGCCGACTGCGACGTCGACCCGGGCCGCTTCGAGTGCCGCGGCGCCTGCCAGGCCGACTGCGACGGCAGCTGCAGCGCCGCCTGCGACGACGACGACAGCGAGTGCCACGCCTCGTGCCAGGCGACCTGCTCGGCCCGCTGCGACGCGCGCTGCGAGGTGGTGCCGCCCAGCGCCGACTGCACCGCCCAGTGCGACGCCTGCTGCACCGGCTTCTGCGAGGCGGACGCCAACATCGACTGCCAGATCGACTGCCAGGCCGACCTGTTCGTCGACTGCGAGGCGGACGTCGAGGGCTCGTGCCACGCCGACTGCGACGGCGACGACGGCGCCCTCTTCTGCGACGGCCAGTTCGTCGATCACGGCGACAACCTCGACGAGTGCGTCGACGCGCTCAAGGAGGCGTTCGACATCGACGTGGCCGGCTACATCCACGGCGACTGCAGGGGCAACCACTGCGAGGTGCACGCCGGCGGCGGCTTCAGCTGCGGCGTGGCCGGCTCGGGCGGCTCGGGTGCCCTGGCCGGCTGGGTGCTGGCCGGCGCGGCCATGCTGGCCGGCGTGGGACGCAGGCGGCGGGCGCGCGCGCGGCGAGGGACGCGACCGTGACGGCGCGCCGCCTGGTCGTCGCGGTGGCCTGCGTCCTCGCCCTCATGGTGGCGGCGCCCTGGCACGCCGACGCGGCGAATCGCCGCGCCCCGCGCCATCGCCCCAACATGCCTCCGGGCTGGACGTGGCCTCCCTCGCGCGCGATGCGCGCGGCCGGGCGGCGCTGCACCGAGGAGCTGACGGCGATGGGCGTGGTGTGGAAGCGGGCGCCGCGCGCGCCCAAGATCGCCGCGCCCATCTACGTGCCGGCGATGGAGCTCGGCGGGGTCAAGCTGACGTCGATCTTCCGCAAGGGCCCCTTCGCCATGGACTGCCACCTGGCCCTGTCCCTGGCCCGGGCCGGCGAGATGCTGCGCCAGATCGGCGTCAGCGAGCTCCGCTTCTCCACCATCCACGAGTACCGGCGCATCCGGCTGCGCGGGGCCAAGAAGCACCCGCTCAGCCGGCACGCGCTCGGCATGGCGGTCGACGTGTTCGAGATCGTGACCGACGATGGCAAGAAGATCGTCGTGGAGAAGGACTACCGCAAGAAGGAGCCGACCCTCCTGGCCATGGAGCGGGGCATCGCGGCGTCGCTCGACTTCCGCACGCCGCTGACGCCTGGCAACGATCCGCGGTCACATCGCGATCACTTTCACCTGGAGGCGAGGGTGGACTACGAGCAGGTGCCGCTCCGCACCGCGATGCTGTGGCCGGTGGACGCCCGGCGATGAAGCGAGCCACAGGAGGAACACCCGGCGCCGCGCTGCTCGCGCTCGCCGCCCTCGTCCTGTTCGCCTGCCCCGCGCCCCATCCGGCGCCGCCGCCGGACCAGCCGCCGCCCGGCCCCGAGCCGTCGCCGAGCTGGCTGGAAGAGCCGGCGCCCCCGGTCGAGCAGGCGGTGGCGGTGGTCGCGCCGGTCGAGGCCGGCTTCACCTTCTGCTGCGGCAGCGAGCAGTTCCGCATGGAGATCCAGTGCGGCGAGATGCTCAAGCGCTGCTACGAGAACAAGCGCGGCAGGTGGCGCCAGACCTACGGCCGCCACTGCAAGGAGAAGCTGGGCGAGAGCTGCTACCTCGAGCTGTGCGAGGCCAAGTGCCCCTGACCTGAGCGCGGCCCGGGCGCCCGGATCAGCCGGCCATCGCCCGCTCGCGCCGCCGGGTCAGGAACCAGGCGATGATGATCGAGAGGTTGTAGAGCACCAGCAGCGGCAGGGCCATCAGGAGCTGCGACAGCACGTCCGGGCCCGGCGTCAGGAAGGCGGCGACCACGAAGGCCAGCACGGTGGCCCAGCGGTTGAACTTCCACAGACCGCGGTGGGTGACCAGGCCGATCGAGGCCAGGAAGAAGATGGCGATCGGCAGCTCGAACACCAGGCCGAAGGCGACCAGCAGCCGGATGGTCAGCGTGAGGTAGGGGTCGATGAACAGCGCCGGCTTGAGCGCCACAGCGCCGCCCAGCTTGTAGTGGAGGCCGAGCGCGCTGCTCATCGAGGCCAGGTTGTCGTCCGCGTAGCCGAGGAAGAAGTTGAACGCGACCGGCATGACGACGACGAAGCAGAACAGCGCGCCGCCCGCGAAGCAGATGGCGGTGGCTGCCGCGAAGGGCAGGGCCATGGCCTGCCGGTGCGGCGCGCGCGCGCGGGTGACGCCGCGCCACACCTGATAGAGGGCGGTCGGCGCCGAGATGACGATGGCGGCCCACAGGGCCACGGTCATCGAGGTCCAGAACGGCTCGATGAGCGCGCTGAAGTGGAGGGCGGGCGCGCCGAGCAGCCCCTGGTGCTGCCGCCACGCGTCGATGAGCGGGCGGGCGAGCAGCACGGCCAGGTCCTGCGCGAACAGGAACGCCACGATCCAGCACACGGCGAAGATCAGCACCACCCTGCGCAGCTTGACGCGCGCGAAGCGGATGAAGCGGAGGAGCGGGGAGTCGTCGAGGAGCGTTCCCATGGATAGCACGCGCCGGCGCCGGTGTGGCCGCGGTGGGCGCGATCACGGAGGCGGCCGGCGGATGATCTCCTCGTTGCGGTGCAGCGCCTTCGGGTCGAGCATGTGGGCCGGGATGGGCACGGAGTCCCACGGCGCGGCCAGCTGGAAATAGAGCTGCCGCTTGCGGGCGGGCCCGGTCGACACCTCGCGCAGCTCGTCGTAGAGGTACGTGTCGCGCGTCTTGATGCGGAAGCTCTCCGGCGTGTGGAACTGCAGCTCCCACTCGAGCCCGTCGGGGGCGGCCATGACCGAGTTGACGCCGGAGTAGTTGTCGCCGCGCGGCCAGTAGTTCTTGACCCGCACCACGCGGTGGCCGGCGGCCTCGAGCGCGGCGAAGGCGACGCGGATGGACTCGGCGTGGTGCCCGGGCGGCGCGTCGCCGACCTCGATGGTGTAGCGGAGCGCGTCGTTGATGCGCACGTCGGACGTGGTCCAGCCCGGGTTGTCGTGCAGGATCATGTGGATCTTGCGCACCAGCGAGGCGCGCGTCTTGAGCCGGTGCTCGAATCCGGCCATCCGCCCTCGCACCCGCGAGGCGACGCGGCCGAGCAGGGCCGAGACCCCGGGCTCGTGCTGGCGGGCGCGCGCCATGAGCCGGTCGGCGAGCCGCTCGACCGCGGCGTCCGAGCGCGCCCCGCGACCCGCCGGGGTGACCTCGGCCGTGCGGTCCGCCGGCCGCGCGGGCTGGCCCGGATCCGCGCTCGCCCCGCAGGCGTTGGCGGCGGCCAGCGCCGCGGCGAGGAGCAGGGAGGCCAGGGCCCGCGTCGTCATGGGGAGAAAGACAGCATAGCCCGCGGGACGGATGCACCGCAGCGAGCTGAGCAAATGTCCAGCTCGCCTTTTTCATCGGAAGCGATCGCCTGATGGGGGTGATGTGGCGTGGCAAACTCGCCGGGCACTCAGGAGAGCGCTCGATGAAAGGACTGAGATTCGCCCTCGCGCTGGCCGGACTGCTCGGCATCGCGGCCATGTTCCTCCGCTACTGGATGGGGATCGAGGGTTCCATGTGGGACTACCGCAGGGTCGAGCCGCTCGCGGTCTACGTTCCGCTCGGCTGCTTCGGCCTCGGCGTGCTCGCCGCCGCGTTCGCGCAGCTCGGTCGAGGCCTGGCCCGCTGGCAGGCGGTCATCGCGCTCGTCGGCTTCACCGCCTGCTTCGCGTCCGAGTGGGTGCGCAAGGGCCTCATCGGCGACGCGGGCATCAAGCCGGCGCTCGGCGGCAAGCTCCTGTTCGCCGCGGCGGTGGCGGGCTTCATCGTCGCGCTGGTCGGCGTCGCCAGGCCGGAGAAGGCCTGATCGGCCGGGTCGCCGCGTCAGTCTCGGCTGCTACGATCGCGCGCACCCATGGCCATGGCCTGGCTCGCGACTCTCATGGATCGACTGCGCGCCGCGCAGGGGACGCGCCCCGGCGCGCAGCAGCGGCGGATCCTGAGCATCATCGAGCGCCGCGACGCCTTCCCGGACGAGAGCCGCCTGCTCGATGCGCTGTCGGCCGAGCTGGCCGCGGTCGCGGAGCCGGACAGCATCGAGGAGCGCACGGTCGAGCTGCTGGCCGCGCACCTGCGCGGGCCCGGCGGCGAGGGCTTCGAGCGCGCCGGCGCGCCGCTGGCCAGGCAGCTCGACTTCTGGCAGGCGCTGGCCCGGCGCAGCGGGAGCCCGCTGGCGCGCGCCTGTCGCGCGGATCTCCTGCTCCTCGCGGGCCAGGCCGACCGCGCGCTCGACGAGTTCCTCGACGCGGTCGAGGGCGATGCGTCGCTCGTCCACTTCCGCCCCGAGCTCGAGGCGCTGGCCCGCGAGCGGGCGGGCGAGGCCCACCTGCGCTACCGCATGGCGTGCCTGCGCGCCGCGCTGGCCGGGTTCCGCCCCGACGGTGAGCCGGGCGACGCCGAGCGCGGCGACGACCCCGACGACGGCCAAGACGACGGCCAAGACGACGACTACGTGCGCGAGCTGTACGGCGAGCTCCTCGACGAGCACCGGGGCGACCCGGATGCGCTGGCCCGCATCCGCGAGCTGGGTGCGCTCATCGATCAGGCCGTCGATCGCGGCGACCTCCCGCGCGCCATCGTGCGCCGCGCGCCGCGCCCATAGAGAATGTTGCGGATGAAACGCGGGAGCCGCGCGAGCGCGGGTCACCCGTGACGTGGGCGAGCGGCACCGCCACAGCGGGGCAGCGTGCGGCGCGCGGCGCGGCCCGAGCCGGTTTCGGCGCGGTGCGAGCCCGCGGGCCGGGCGCGGGGCACGAGCGGTGCATGGTGGGTGGTCAGTCTCAGGGAGGTGCGGACATGCCCAGCGACAACCAGGCCGGCGCGGCGAGCCCAGCCGGCGACATCCTCGACCTCTTGAAACGCGATCACGTTCGCGTCGACAGCCTCCTCGATCAGCTCGAGGACACCGACGACGGCGACGAGCGCAGGCGCGGCCAGCTCTTCGCCCACATGGCCGCCGAGCTCGAGGTCCATTCGGACTCGGAGGACCAGATCGTCTAGCCGCCCTCGAGGCGCGCGCCGGGTTCGAGGAGCCGATCGAGGACGCGCGTGCCGAGCACGAGCACATCGAGCAGATGCTCGAGGAGCAGGGCGACCTCGACCTGACCGCCGGTGACTGGCTCGACAAGCTGCGCGAGCTGCGCCAGCTGGTCCGCCACCACGTCGACCAGGAGGAGGGCCAGCTGTTCGCCATGATGAGGCGGGCGCTGGGTGCCGATCAGCGCGCGCGGCTGGGCAACGAGTTCATCGCGGCCAAGGAGAGCGAGGAGGAGGTCAGCGGCGAGCGCGGCGCGGCCGCGGGGCCGCCCAACGGCGAGCGCGACATCGAGACCCTGAGCAAGCGGGAGCTCTACGAGCTGGCGCGGACCCGCCACATCGAGGGCCGCTCCGCGATGACCAGGGCCGAGCTGGTCCAGGCGATCCGCGCGGCCCGGTGACTTGCCGCCCGGTCGATCGATCCGTCGGTCGGTCGAGCCGCCTCGCCCGGCCGATCGGCCGGGCCGGGCCGCGCGATCAGTCGACCTCGATGGCGTCGAGCAGGTCGGTCAGTGCGACCGGCTTGACGAAGTGCTTCTCGAACCCGACCTCGTGGCTGCGCGCCCGGTCCCGCTCCTGGCCGTAGCCGGTGACCGCCAGCAGCCTGAGCTCGGGGCCCAGCCGGGTGCGCAGCGCGAGCGCCAGCTCGTAGCCGTCCATGACCGGCAGACCGATGTCGAGGATGGCCACCTCGGGGCGGAACTCGCCGACCCGCTCGAGCGCCTGGGGCCCGTCGTGCGCCACCAGCACCTGGTGGCCCTGGTCGCGCAGCACCTCGGCCAGGAGATCGGCCGCGTCCTGGTTGTCGTCCACCACCAGGATGGCCGACTGCCGGTCGCGGCGCCCCGGGCCGGAGGGGCTCTCGGCCCGCCCGCGCGGCCAGTCCGCCGCCGCGTCGTCGGGCAGGAGCGGCAGCGCGATCTCGAAGATGCTGCCGCCCGCGGCGCCGTTCTTCGCCGCCACCTCGCCGCCGTGCATGCGGACGAAGGTGCGGACCAGGCTGAGCCCGATGCCGAGGCCGCCCTCCGAGCGATCGGGGGCGCGCCCGGCCTGGACGAAGAGATCGAACACGTGAGGCAGGAGCTCCGGCGCCACGCCCGCGCCGCTGTCCGCCACCTCGATGACCGCGCGGTCGCCCGCGCGCGACGCCCGCACCGCCACCCTGCCGCCCGGCTCGGTGTAGCGGGCGGCGTTGTCGAGCAGGTGGGCCACCACCTGGACCAGGCGCCGCTCGTCGCCGGACACCTGCAGCGCGCCGCGCGGCACGTCGACCGAGAGGTGGTGGCGCCGCTGCTCGAACAGCGGGCTGGTCAGCTCCACCGCGTCTCCGACCACGTCGGCCACATCCAGCGGCCGTCGGTCGAGCACGAACTGACCGCCGGTGAGGCGCGAGACGTCGAGCAGGTCGTCGACCAGCCGGACCAGGTGATCGACCTGCCGGCGGATGACCGTCTCCTCGCGGCTCGGCTCGCCCGCCTGGCGCAGCGCCATCACCTCCAGCGCCGTCCGGATCGGGGCCAGGGGGTTTCGCAGCTCGTGGCCGAGCATGGCGAGGAACTCGTCCTTGGCCCAGCTGGCCCGCTCGGCGCGGAGCTTCTCTGCCGTGAGCTGGGCGAGCAGCTCCTCGAGCGCGCGCTGCGACCGCACGCGCTCGGTGATGTCGGCCATGGTGCCGACGATGCGGGTGGGCCGGCCCGACCGGTCGCGGTGGATGCGGCCGAGCGTCGACAGCCAGCGCTCGCCGCCGTCGGCGAGGTCGAGCCGGTACTCGATCTCGCACAGCTCGGCGCCGCCGCCGGCCAGGATCGTCTCGCTGCACGCGCGCACACGCGCGCGATCCTCCGGGTGGATGCGGGCGATGAACGACTCGTAGGTCATGCCGGTGCCCGGCGCCACCGACAGGAGCTCGTAGCAGCGCGCCGAGCACAGCATCACGCCCGACGCCGGCGTGAAGTCCCAGGTGCCGAGCTGGCCGGCCTCGAGCGCGAGGCGCAGGCGATCCTCGCTGTCGCGCATCGCGCTCTCGGCGCGGTGTCGACCGGTGATGTCGGTCATGATGCCGCGCAGCGCGACCACCGCGCCGCCCTCGTCGCGCACCAGGTAGACCCGGTCGCGCACCCACACGATCGTTCCGTCGGCGCGCATCATGCGATACTCGAGCTCGTGATCGCGGCCGGCGCGCGTGGCCTCGACGCCGGCCGCACGGCAGCGCTCGCGATCTTCGGCGTGCACGTGCGCGGCCCAGAAGCGGGCGCGATCGGTGCGCCACTCGCTCATCGGATAGCCGAACAGGTGCTCGGCCGCCGCGCTGACGAAGAGTAGCTCCTCGGTCACGGCGTCAGCCTCCCAGACCACCTCCTCGTGCAGGCTCTCGAGCAGCTCACCCGGGCTGCTGGCCGCTGCCACCTGGCGCCGAGGGTAGTCGGGGGGACGGACCGCAGACACGAGATCGACCGATCAGCTGGTTGAAGGGTGGCTCCAGTGAACTTTTCCACGTAACCACGGGCTGACGGCCGCTGCAAGGCGGGTTCGCGAACAGGGATTGACGGGAGTGATTTAAGTAGTACAAAATACCGATTGGGGATGGAGGGAAAACAGGTGGCGGTTCTGCCGCGCGTGCGCCCCCCCGGTATGATCGCCGGGATGGCGACATCGGCGGGCAGCCTCATTCCGCTGGGGGCTCGTTCGTTCGGCAACTACGAGTTGCTCGCTCGACTCGCGACCGGCGGCATGGCGGAGATCTTTCTCGCGCGACAGCGCGAGGCGAGCACGAGCGCGCCCGACGGATCGGTGCTCGTCATCAAGCGGGTGCTGCCGCACCTGGCCGACGATTCGCGGTTCGTGGCGATGTTCCGCGACGAGGCCAGGCTGGCCGCGCGCATCGAGCATCAGAACGTGTGCCGCGTGCTCGACTCCGGCAGCGTCGGCGACACGTACTTCATCGCGATGGAGTACCTGCACGGGATGCCGCTCTCGCGCCTGCTGGTGCGGGCGGCGCGCAGCGGACAGCCGCTCGACCTGCGGCTCATCGCGGGGCTCATGGTGCAGTGCTGCGCCGGGCTGCACCACGCGCACGAGCTCATCGACGGCGACGGCCGCGCGCTCGACGTCGTCCATCGCGACATCTCGCCGCCCAACATCTTCGTCACCGCCGGCGGCGTGGTGAAGATCCTCGACTTCGGCGTGGCCAAGGCGCACGGCGCCAGCGAGAAGACCCGCACCGGCACGGTCAAGGGCAAGAACGCGTACATGTCGCCCGAGCAGGTGCTGGGGCAGCCGATGGACCGGCGCAGCGACATCTTCTCCCTCGGCATCGTGCTGTGGGAGGCGCTGAGCGCGCAGCGCCTGTTCATGCGCGAGGTCGACTTCGAGACCTTCCGCGCCATCACCGAGGGCGATGTGCCCGACGTGCGCCTGCTGCGCGCCGACACGCCGTCGGAGCTGGCCGAGGTCGTGCACCAGGCGCTCTCCCTGCGCCCCGATCAGCGGTTCGCCAGCGCGCTGGCGCTGGGCGACGCGGTGGCCGCGGCGGTGGTCGGCATCGGCGGGCCGGCCGGCGAGCGCGAGATCGCCGCGTTCGTGCAGTCGCGGTTCGCCAGCGAGCTGACCGCGCGCGTGCAGCTGCTCGATGCCACCGGCACGCGCGCCGACGACGCCGCCGCGCTCGAGCGCGACCGGGTGCCGACCACCACCGAGATCTCGCCCGACGGCGACACGGTCGTGTCCGGCTCGCCCGGCGTCGCCGGAGAGACGACGCGCAACGCGGTCGAGATCCGCTGGTCGCAGTCGCGCAAGACCCACCCGATGAAGCGCATCACCACCGGGACGATCAAGCGCGTCACCACCGGGTCCATCCCGCGCATGGACACGCCTCCGCCGCAGCCTCCGCCGATGCTGGCGCCGGCCCCCACACCGACTCCGACGATGTTGCCTGCCGAGGGGCCGTGGCCCACGCCCGAGCTGGTGCGCGTCACCAACACGACCGGCTCGACCCCCGCGCTCGCCGTGAGCGGCGCGCTGTCCGACTCGCGCGAGTGGCCGGCCAACCCGCGCACGCCGACCAACCCGCGGACCATGACGGTGCGGGTGCGCGCGCTGCCGCCGCCGGCCCGGCCGGCCCCCGAGCAGGCCCCGGCCGAGGAGCCCAACGGACACGAGGCGGCCGCCATCGTGTTCATCGCCGGCGTGTTCGCGCTCCTCGTGGTCCTCTGGTGGCTCGTCTGACCGGCAACTAGTCCGACGGCTCGCCCGGGTCGGACCCGATCGGGCGCGGAGCCCCGACACCGGAGCTCGCCGAGGTCGACCGAAGTGGGCTCCGGGGTGGGGCGAAGACGGGCGCGGGACCGGGTACCATCCCCCGGCCGTGAGTCTCCTCGTCCTGGACGACATCGCCCTCCGCTTCGCCGCGCGGGTCATCGTGGAGGGCCTGTCCCTGCGCGTCGCCGAGCACGACCGCATCGGCCTCATCGGCCCCAACGGCTCCGGCAAGACCACCCTCCTGCGCATCATGTCCGGCGAGCAGGGCATCGACCGCGGCCGCATCGACACGCGGCGCGGCATGCGCGTCGGCTACCTGCCGCAGGACCTCGTCATCGCCGGCGGCGTGTCGCTGCGCGACTTCGTGCTGGCCAGCGTGCCCGGCCGGGCCACGCTCGACGCCGAGCACGATGCCGTCGAGGCCGAGCTGGCGGCCGCGTCGGCGCGCGGGGCCGGCGAGGAAGAGATGCTCGACCTGGCCGAGCGCCTCGCCGAGCTGACCGAGCTGGCCGGCCACTTCGAGCGCTTCTTCTCCGAGCACGAGGCGCTGCGCATCCTGGCCGGGCTCGGCTTCCAGCCCTGGGAGTTCGCGCGCGACATCGGCGAGCTGTCGGGCGGCTGGAAGATGCGCGCCGTCCTCGCCGCGCTCCTCTTCCAGCAGCCGGATCTCCTGCTGCTCGACGAGCCGACCAACCACCTCGACATGCCGTCGGTGGCCTGGTTCAGCGCCTTCCTGCGCCGCTACCGGCGCGCCTTCTTCCTCATCTCGCACGACCGCGAGTTCCTCGACGAGCAGATCGCGCGCGTGGTGAGCTTCGAGCCCGAGGGCGTGCGCCAGTACAGCGGCAACTACGAGCAGTACGCCCGCCAGCGCGAGGAGGAGGCGCGCGTTCTCGAGAACACCGCGGCCAACGTGACGCGCGAGCGCGAGCGGCTGCAGCGCGTGGTCGACCGCTTCCGCGCCAAGGCCAGCAAGGCGGCCATGGTGCAGAGCAAGATCAAGGCGCTCGACAAGCTGGGCGACGTCCAGGTTCACGTGCGGCGCAAGACCATGCGCTTCTCGTTCCCTCCGTGCGAGCGCGCCGCCTCCGAGGTGGTGCGCCTCGAGGGCGTGGCCAAGGCCTACGGCGACCACGTGGTGTTTCCGGGGGTCGACCTCACGGTCCGGCGCGGCGAGAAGATCGCCATCATCGGGCCCAACGGGGCGGGCAAGACCACGCTCCTCAAGATCATGGCCGGCGAGCTGGCGGCCGACAGCGGCCGCGTGGTGATCGGCGGCAACGTGACCATCGGCTACTACGCGCAGCACCACGCCGACGCGCTCCACCGCGACTCCACCGTCGAGCAGGAGGTGGCGCACGCCAACCCGGACGCGCTGCCTGCGCGCGTGCGCGCCATCCTGGGCGCCTTCCTGTTCTCCGGCGACGACGTCGACAAGAAGGTGTCGGTGCTGTCGGGCGGCGAGCGCGCGCGCGTCGCGCTGGCCCGCCTGCTCATCCGGCCGGGCAACGTCCTGCTCATGGACGAGCCGTCCAACCACCTCGACCTGGAGTCGAGCGAGCAGCTGGCCGAGTCGATGAGCGGCTACGACGGGACCATGGTGTTCGTCAGCCACAACCGCGGCCTGGTGCGGCGGCTGGCCACGCGCATCTGGAACGTGTCGGGCGGCGCGGTCGAGACCTACGCCGGTACGCTCGACGAATACATGGACACCTGTCGGCGCCGCCTGGAGGAGACGCGGGAGACGCGCGAGACGCGGGACGAGCCGGCGGCCGAGCGCGGCGCTGCCACTGCGAACGGCGTGACGGACGGCGCCGCTGCCGACGGTGGATCGCGCAAATCTCGCGCGGACGAGCGCGCCCGCAAGCGGCGCGAGGCGGAGGAGCGGCGCCGGCGCAACGCCCGGCTGGGGCCCATCACCAGTCGTATCGGCCAGCTGGAGCAGCGCATCGGCGAGATCGAGAAAGCGCAGAGCGAGCGCGGCGCCGCCCTCAGCGATCCGGCGGTTTATGCCGACGAGCGGCGGCGGCGGCAGCTGCTGGGCGAGTTCCAGGAGGCGCAGGCCAAGCTCGAGGAGCTCACCGCGCGGTGGGAGTCGTCGCACGAGGAGCTGGCCGCCATCGAGTCGGAGCTCGCCGCCGAGGCGGAGACCGAGGACGAGAGCGACGCCGAGCGCTCGGAGGCGTGAAAAAGCCGTCATCTGCGCGCCGCCGAGGCCCTATACTGGTCGAGTGAAGCGGGGCGCGGGGGGGACGGGCTCGGCCGATGGTGGGTTCACCCTGGTCGAGGTCGCGGTCGTCATCATCATCGTCGGCGTTCTGGCCGCGGTCGCGGTCGTGTTCGTCAAGCCGCGCAGCACCGCGGAGACCGCGCGCGGCTACGCGCACGAGGTCGCCGCGCTGTGCGACGCGGTTCGCCAGCGCGCGGTGGCCACCCGCACCAAGCAGCGCATCGAGGTCGACGGGGACCAGGTCATCCACCGCCAGGCCACCGAGCCCGGCCTGGCCGCCATCATCACCGACAACGTGGTGATCGGCCGCACGCCGGTCCCCTCGCAAGTCGTCATCGCCGCGATGGACGCCAGGGCGCACGACACCTCGAACGACGCGCCGCCGGCGCCGGGCACCGGCCTGCCGGGCGCGATCGACTTCGAGCCCGACGGCAGCGCCAATGCGGCGACGATCTTCGTCAGTGATTTCCGGTTCGAGGACCGGGCCCGGGTGGCGATCTATCCCGCCACCGGCTCGGCCTACGTCTACTACGAATGGTGAAGTAGGAGCAGCGTATGAAGCATCTGGGTGTGGTGGTGGCGGGCGGTTGCGCTCTCCTGGTGGTCGCGGCATTCGCGCCGGCGCCGGCGCGCGCGCAGACCCGCGAGGTCTCGCGGTCGTCTCCGATCGTCGCCACGCTGGCCGGCGGTGAGGAGATCCAGTACCAGGGATCGTACGAGGTGGAGTCGCCGCCGGTGGCGGCGACGACCTTCAACAGCCTGGCCGACGGCGCCACGTTCGAGTTCCCGGCCGTCCTGGGCCATCTTCGCGCGGTGCGGACCGCCGACATCACCACGACCGAGACCCTGTTCAACGCCCTCACGCCGATCTACGACCCCGGGAACCCCATCCTGACTCCCCTCCCGCCGGTGGCGGCCGGGGGCGTGTGCCCGACGCCGTTCGGGGCGACCTGCCGCACCGTCTTCACCACGGTGGCCGCGCCCGACGCCGCCGGGCTGGCGCTGCGGCCGGCGCGCGTCTTCTTCGATACCAACAGCTCGACCGCGCTCCAGCCGATGGTCGCGCCGGGCATGGGCATCCCCGAGACGGATCTGCTCATCAACCGCGTCCTCAAGGGAAGGTCCACCGGTCCGGGAGTCTACGAGTCGCGGCTGGGCGGCATCGACCGGTCGACTCTGGCGGTGATCGAGCGGAGCCCCTTCATCCCGCAGATCGCCGGCGTGGACCGCCCGGCCATGATCTACGTCGGCGCGCTCGACGGCATGCTGCACGCCATCTGCGCCGAGGTGCTCGGCCCGTGCGCGGTGCTCGGCCAGGAGCTGTGGGCCTTCATCCCGCGCACCCAGCTCGGCGCGCTCCACACCAACACGCAGCGCATCGACGGCAGCGTCAAGGTGGCCGACGTGTTCGACGACTTCGACGGTGTGGCCGGGCGCGAGTTCCGCACCGTGCTGACCCTGCAGACCGGCTCGGGCGATCTGCTCACGTCGGGCCTCGAGCCGTCGGTGGTCGCCATCGACGTGTCCAACCCGGCCGATCCGGTCGTGCTGTGGGAGCGCAGCACGCCGGCCTCGCCGCCCGCGATCGCCCAGGGCGTGGGCCTCACCCTCGCCATGGGGCCGGTCCGCGTGGGCGGCGTCGTCCGCAACTTCACGTTCGTGGAGACCAACAACGGCGGCGGCGGCGGGTCCGGCTTCTATCTGGGCGCGATCGACACCGCGACCGGCGCCGAGGTGTGGAACTTCGGCCAGGCCTATCCCGCGCCGCGCAACGCGGCCAACCCGACCGTGCCGGACACCGGCATCCCGGGCGGCGCGGCGGCCCTGTCCATCGATCAGAGCGGCATCGTCTCCCACGTCACCGTCGCCACCCTGTACGGCGACCTCTGGGTGCTGGACGCGCCGACCGGCAACAACCCGTTCAACAGCCCGAGCAGCAAGCCGCTGCTTCGCTTCAGCACCGACTTCCACCCGATCGGGGCGCCGCCCACGATCTACGCCGACCTGGTGACCTCGCGGATGTACGCGGTCGTGGTGTCCGGCAGCTACGCCGATCCGCTGGCCGCCACCTGGGTGCAGCCGACCGACAGCCAGTTCGTGGTGAGCGTGGCCGTCGACGCGACGCCGGCCAGCGCGTCGTTCAGCGAGGCCAGCCCCATCAGCGAGGAGCATCCGTTCTCCATCACCCTCGATCCGGGCCAGCGGGTCAGCGGTCAGGCCATCGTGGCAGGCAACGAGCTGTTCGTGGCCAGCGACAGCACCGACACGAACCTGGCCTCGTTCGGGCAGACGCCCGGCACCGGCCAGCTCACGCGCTACTCGCTCACCGGCGGGACGATCAAGGGCAGCGCGGTGGGCATCGCGGGAGGCGGCTCGTCGGTGGACGTGACCAAGGCGGGGATGGTGGCCGTCGGCAGCGGCGACGGCGCGATGAAGGTCGATGCCAACGCCAGCGGCGGCGGCTTCGACGCGGCCGGCAACGCCATCGAACAGACCGGCGAGGAGAACAGCAAGAGGCTCCTGTGGCTGCACGGGTAGCGGAGGGCGGCCCGGAGGGCCGGCCAGGGGAGCGCGGCTTCACCGTCGTCGAGGTGCTGATCGCCCTGCTCGTGCTCCTGATCGGCATGGCCGGCATCCTCAGCATGCAGTTCACCTCTGTGCGAGCGACCGCGTTCTCGCGCCACGCCACCGAGGCCTCCATCCTGGCCGAGGACAAGATGGAGGATCTGCGGACCACGCCGACCACCGCGCTGGGCCCAGGCAACGACACGGTGGACGCCCGCGGCAACGCCGACGCGCTGGGCCTCTATACCCGCGTATGGGAGCTGGACCCGACGGCGACGCCGATCAACATCAAGGTCACGGTGACCTGGAAGGAGGCCGGCGACACCGAGAATCCGCCGTACAGCGTCATCATGCGGACGCAGAGGGCCCAGTGACCGATCGATCCCGGGGCGGCGAGCGAGAGCGCGGCATGACCGTGGTCGAGCTCATGATCGCCGTCGTCATCCTCGGCATCGTGGTGTCCGCGGCCTTCAGCGTGGCGTTCGCCATCATGAACAACTACCGCGAGCACCGCCGCGCCACGGTCGTGGAGCGCTCGGCGCGCGGCGCCATGGCGGTCCTGGCCGAGGCGGTGCGCAACGCCAGTCCCGGGGTACCCGACGGCAAGATCTACGACCTGGTGGGGTGCGATCTGGTCGACCACGCCATCCGGGTCACCAACGCCAGCGACGCGCCCGACTCGATCGACCTCATCTACGCGCGGGGCATCCCGATCGACGACGACGCCACCCAGATGCGCAGCGTGGTGACGACGCTGCGCGCCGCCTACACCGACTCGTCGCCCAGCATGGTGCTGGAGGACGGCTCGCTGCTGGCGCCGGGCGACCAGATCCTGGTGACCGACTTCGCCACCGGCGCCCTGGTCACCATCCAGACCATCACCCACGCCGCGCCCGACTGGAACGTGACCCTGCGCGGCGGGACGCCCCAGGCCATGTGCGCCACGCCGCCGGCGGCCTTCAACTACGCGGCCCGCTCGAGCGTGATCCGGGCGCAGAGGGCGCGCTTCTTCGTGAACCCGGCCGCGCCGATCCTGATGATGGACCCGGACGGCGGTGGGGCGCTCGAGGCGGAGCCCGTCGCCGAGGGGGTCGAGGATCTCCAGATCGCCGTCGGCGTGAACCGGACGGGGGGCACCGCGCTGGACGAGGTAGGCGGGGCCGGGGACAACGACGACTGGGTCTTCAACCACCCGGACGACACGCTTCTGCCGGATCTCAACACGACGCCCTGGCGCGCCATTCGCCTGACCGTGATCGCGCGGTCGACCGAGGACACCAGCCTCACCGCCGTGTTCAAGCGACCGGCCGCCGAGGACCGGGCCGAGGCCACCACGTCCGACATCTTTCGCCGGCGCACCCTCTCCACCATCGTCGAGCTCCGCAACCTCAAGGGGTCGCCATGACCGCCGCCCATCCTGTGCCCCATCGTGCGCCCGGCCGCGCGCCGGCCGGTCCGGATCACCCGGGCCAGCGCGGCAGCGCCATGCTGCTCATCGCCACGCTGCTCGTCGCCCTCCTGGCCGGCGGGGGCGTCGCGCTCTACCTGCAGCTGCAGGGCACCAAGAGCGCAGAGCTGGTCAAGGCCTCGCGCACCTCCTTCTACTGCGCCGAGGCCGGGCTGGCCAGCGCTCGCTCGATCATCGCGCTCAACTTTGCGACCCTGCCGCTGGTGCTCGACGGCGATCAGACCAACGACCCGCCCTGGTACCCGATCGCCGGCGACATCGACACCGACACGGTCAACGACTACATCGTCACCGTGGCGGACAACGACGACGAGGTGCCGCCAGCGGTGAACGACCCGACCCGCGACGTCGACGGGCAGGTGTTCGCGGTCAGCCGGTGCACCAAGAACACCGAGGGCTCGCGCCAGATCGTCGAGCTCCTCCAGATCGGCGGCGGCACCGGCCACCTCTACCGCAACCAGTCGGGCGGCGGCGCCTTCAACTCCGGCAACAAGAATCAGTGAGCGGAGGGAGCCGGCGCCGCCCGGCACTCACGCAGGCGCACGACACGGTGTCGTCGTCCGCGATGTCGCCGCACCGGGTCGCCGCCTCGCGCCGTCACCGCCGCCCGCGTCGCCGCCGCCGCGGCCGCCGTCGTCGGAGCTGCACCCCGGTCCACCCACCAGCCAGAGGGCCATGAGCGCCATCCGGCACGGCGCGGCGAGAGCGGGCGAGCGGCGCCGGCGCGACATGGTCCGACCATGGCGCTTCGAGCGGCGCGAAGCGCTTTCGGCGCGCGCGGCCTCGATGCCATGATGGCGCGCGATGCGGCAGCGCACGCGCCGGGCGGGCGGCACTCGGTTCCCTGT
>Ga0126377_10000355_pt1 | contig 27333 bp, 24 predicted proteins | sample PanSoiMetPlot_22_FD_92647 | JGI IMG/M metagenome (GOLD analysis project Ga0126377, IMG submission 92647) | Tropical forest soil microbial communities from Panama - MetaG Plot_22 | ecosystem: Environmental > Terrestrial > Soil > Tropical forest > Bulk soil | place: Panama | collected 2016-02-17 | reverse complement strand
TCCGCCACACCATCGGCTACTTCCGCGACCCCGAGCTGGCCTTCGTCCAGACCCCGCAGCACTTCTACAACCTGCCCCCCGGCGATCCGTTCGGCAACGACGCCCCTCTCTTCTACGGCCCCATCATGCAGGGGAAGGACGGCTGGAACGCGGCCTTCTTCTGCGGCTCGAACGCGGTGCTCCGGCGCGAGGCGCTCCTGCAGCTCGGCGTGACCGAGTACGTGCGCGAGACGGAGAGGCGCTTCCAGGAGGCGGTGCGGACGCTGCGCCACGACGCCTCGGCGCTGCGCCGGCAGAGCCGCCTCGCCGGCGAGGTGCTCCGCTCGGCGCTGGAGGCGGCGCACACCGCGCTGCGCGGACGCGCCCCGCTGCAGCGGGTGAGCGAGATCGTCCGTCAGGGCATCGCCGCCGCCGAGGAGGTGTCGTCGCACCAGGACCTCCTCGACATCGCCGCCACGCTGGGAGAGCTGGCCGAGGCAGGCGACATCAACGCCGCCGAGACGCGGCGCCACCTGCTCGACAACCTGGCCCAGCTCCCCGAGGCAATGCGGAACGACGCGGGCTCGCTCGGCCTGCGCGAGTCGGCGGTCCACGAGCTGGACCTGACCCGCGCCTCCGAGGCGCAGCCCATCCTCCCGGTGGCCACCATCAGCGTCACCGAGGACATGGCCACGGCCATGCGCCTCCACGCGCTGGGCTGGAAGAGCGCCTTCCACCCCGAGATCCTGGCCTACGGGCTGGCGCCCGAGGACCTGCGCACCGCGCTCAACCAGCGGCTGCGCTGGGCGCAGGGAACTCTACAAGTACTGATCCGGGAGAACCCGCTCACCAAGCCCGGGCTGTCCTTGCCCCAGCGCCTCCAGTACTTCACCACCATGCTGTCGTACTTCGACGGCTTCGCCAGCCTGGTGTTCGTCCTCTGCCCCATCGTGTGCCTGTTGACCGGTGTCTTCCCCATCGGCACGCCGTGGACGGAGTTCCTGATCCGGTTCCTCCCCTACCTGGCGCTCAACCGGATCATGGTCCTCTACGTCAGCCGCGAGATCAGCGCGCGGCGCAGCGAGCAGTACAGCCTGGCCCTCTTCCCGCTGTGGATACGCGCCGTCTTCAGCACGCTGGTGGGCAAGACACCGCAGTTCGTGGTCACGCCCAAGCTGCGGCAGAGCGGAAACTTCCTTCTGCTCGTATGGCCGCAGATCGCGGTCATCGCGCTGACCGCCCTGGCCATCGGCTACGGCGTCTGGGGCCTCGCCTTCGCCGGCCAGGGGACGGTGGCCGGCGTGGTGACGAACGTGTTCTGGGGACTCTACGGCATCACCATGCTCCTCCCCATCGTGCGGGCGGCGGTGTTCCGACCTCCGCCCGACTGGAAGGCGGAGCCACCGGCGTTTCTGCTGACCGGAGCGGCGCCGCCGCAGGAAGGGAGATGATATGGACGTGGACCTGGGCCTCGAGGTGCGCCTCCTCTCTCCCACGCGGGCGGTGATCGCCGCCCGAGGCCGGATGAACGCGATGACCGCGCCGGTCATGAAGGGCCGGATCAAGGAGCTCATCGACGCGGGGCGAACCGAGATCGTCTGCGACCTGCACGAGGTGAGCTTCGTGGACAGCTCGGGCCTCTCGGCGCTGGTGTCGGGGCTCAAGTCCACGCGCGAGCAGGGCGGCTTCCTCAAGGTGGCCGGGGCCAACGAGCAGGTCGCCCGCATCTTCAAGCTGACCATGCTCGACCGCGTGTTCGAGATGTATGCGACCGCCGATGCAGCGCTCGCCTGAGCGGCGAGCGGCTGGACGCGCGCCGGAGCGGGCCGCGCTGCTCACCGTCTCGGCCCTGGCCATGCCGTTCGTGCTGAGCCCGTGCGGGCCGCCGATCCGCGCGCAGGAGCCGGCCGCGGCGCCGGCCGCGCCGACCGCACCTCCGGCCCCGGCGGCGGCTCCGGCGCCGGCCCCGCCGCCTGGCTGGAAGCCGGGCGATCCGATTCCCTCGCTGGCAGCGGCCTACCGCGGCCAGTTCCTCGTGGGCGCGGCCGTCACCGGCGCGATGGTGCAGGGCGACGCGCAGGGGTTCGTGAAGTACGAGTTCAACGTGATCGTGTCCGAGAACGAGATGAAGCCGTCGGCCCTGAGCCGCGGCGAGGGCAAGTACGACTTCTCGCGCGCCGACGCGCTGGTCGACTGGGCGAACCGGAACGGGATCAAGGTCCGCGGCCACTGCCTGGTCTGGCACCGCGACGAGCTGCCCTGGATGTTCACCAGCGGCAGCGGGCCGCCGCTCACCGGCGAGCTGGTGGCGGCCCGCATGCGGACCTACATCCACGACGTGGTCGGCCACTTCAAGGGGCGGGTCTGGGCCTGGGACGTGGTGAACGAGGCGCTCGTGGCCTACGAGCCGGGCGTGGACGACGGCTCGGGGTGGCGGAAGAGCGGCTGGTACCGGTACCTGGGCAAGGATTACGTGCCGCTCGCGTTCCAGTACGCCCACGAGGCCGACCCCGACGCCCTCCTCTTCTACAACGACTACGAGACCCAGTCGCCGGCCAAGCGGGCGCTCATCATGCGGCTCATCCGCACGCTGCAGGCCAAGAACATCCCCATCCACGGCATCGGCCACCAGTCGCACTACAGCCTGGACTGGCCCCCGGCGAGGGAGCTGGAGGCCACCATCCAGGAGGTGGCGGCCGCGGGCCTGCGCAACCACGTGACCGAGCTGGACATCAGCTTGCGCCCGCGCGGGAACGGCGAGGTGCCAGCGCTCACCGACGCGCTCAAGGCCCGCCAGGCGGCGCGCTGGGCCGAGCTCTTCCGCATGTTCCGGCGCAACCAGGACAAGATCGACGCCGTGCTGACATGGGGCGTGAACGTCAAGGACTCGTGGCTCGGGCCGCCGGACCAGCCGCTCCTGTTCAGCGACTACGTGCCGACGGCGGCGTTCTGGGCCGTCCTGGACGCGGCGGCCCGGTAGTTCCTGGTTCGCCCGGTTGTTGCTGCCGCCGGTTCGAGAAGCGACTACGGCGGCTCGTAGGCCATGACGTCCAGACCGTAGCCGGACGAGACGACCGCGCTGATCGATCTGTCGGGCGTCGGGCTGGCGGCCCCGGTGAAGGTCTCGGGGGTGTCGAAGATGCGCACCGTGGTCGCCGAGTCCTTCCACAGGTAGAGAGCGCCCAGCGGGTCGAGGCCGATCGACATCACCTGGGTGTCGGGAACGGCGACCTGCGCCTGGCTGGCCGTGCTCAGGTCGAGCGCGCCGTCGATCGTGGAGGCGTCGTCGAAGGCGTACACGTTCGCGCCGGAGCTCACGTTGCGGATCGCGAGGTAGAGCCGATCGCGGCAACCGTCGACCGCGATGCCGCGCGCGAAGTCCGTCGGCACGGTCCACGTCACGGTGTGCGTGGGAGTCGACGCCGACGTGAGGGCTCGCGCGCCGTCGAAGACGTACAGCGATGTGGCGGTGGCGGCGACGTAGAGGCGGTCGGTCCGGCGATCGAGGCTGATCGCGCCCGGCGAGGTCAGCGGGATCGTGGTCGGCGTGGCGGTGCCGTTCGCGGTGCTCGCGTCGTCCACGATGTAGAGGTTGCCGGAGTCCCCGGACACGTAGAGCCGGTCGGCCGACTCGTCCAGCTCGATGCCGCTGATGTTGGACGCGCCGGTGATCGTGATCTGGCGCGCCGGCGCCACGTCCCCGGTCGCGGTCGACGCGCTCGTGAAGACCAGGACGGAAGGCTCGGGGGTCGCCACTCGAGCGACCGCGTAGATGAGATCGCGGCCGCCGTCGGAGGCGATGCTGTCGATCTTGGTGCTGCCGACCCCGGTGCTCGCGCCGGTGACGATGCGCGGCACCGCGGTGGCTGCGTCGGCGAGCGACGCCATGTCGTCGGTGATGCGCACGGTCTGGGGTGATCCCCAGTTGTGCGAGATCAGGCGGAGCAGCGGCACCACACACGTCACCGTCACGCTGACGTCGTCATCGCCGACCGTCCCGGTTCCGTCGGTGACCGTGCAGATCCGGGCGGGGCAGGAGGGCTGCGCGGCCACGGTGACCTCGTAGCTCGCCCCGCCGGCGAGCGAACCCGGAAACGTGAAGACGCCATCGTCGTCGACGGTCACATCGCCGCCGCCGTTGAGCTGAAGGACCAGCCCCGAGCCCGCGAACCCGCTCACCGTGGCCGCGACCGAGAACGTCGGCGCGGCCGCGTCCGCCTCGCCCGCGTCGGCCGGGGCGGCATCGGCATTGCCGGCATCGACCACGTCGGCGTCGGACAGACCGGCATCCTGGTCTGGCTCGACGGCATCACCACATCCAGATCCAGTCGATCCGGCGGCGAGAATGCAGGCCACTGACCAGGCGCGACACGAGAGCCACCGCGAAAATGGACGCATTGTGCGATCCCTCCGTGAAACGAAGCCCACCGCGTGGTGGGCAAACTGACCGCGTCGCCCGGGCGCCTTGCGGTCCCTCACGGAGGTATCGAACCGGCGCGACGAAAGTGTAGTCCCACCCTCGAGGTGAACCCCGAGCGCGACCGCCCGGTCGACGCGGCGCGCTGCCGTGCATCGGCGAGCTTCGGGGTCCGGTGGCCCCGCAGAGGCTCCCCATCCCGGCCCCCCGAAGGTCGGTCCTGGCCAGGGAGCGGCTACTCCGCCCGCAGCGCAGCCGAGGGATCCACGCGCGCCGCACGCCTCGCCGGTGCCCAGCACGCCGGGCGGCTCGCCGCGCCTCCCCGCGGCCCGGCAGCCCCGGTTCTCACTCCGCCCGGAGCCTGCCCGGTCGGCGGCCGCGCTGGCCCATCTTGAGCACCGTGGCCAGAGTGATCGAGGCGAGCGTGGCGCGGGTCATGTCGTCGATCTCGTCGACCACGCGGCCGAGGGCGCGGCCGGCGTGGGTGGCGGCGCCCGGCTCCGGCGATCGACGGGCGCGGGGGCCGACGTCCTCGAACAGCTCGATGATGTCGAGCAGGGTGACGCGCCTGGGATTGCCGCGGAAGCGGTGGCCGCCGCCGACGCCGCGGCAGGCCTCGACCATGCCCGCGCGGCCGAGGGTGCGCAGGACCTTGCCCAGGTGGTTGACCGAGATGTCGAAGCGGTCGGCGATCTCGCCGGCCGAGAGCTGCTTGCCGGGGCGGGCGGCGAGCTCACAGACGGCGTAGATGGCGATGCGAGTCGCGACCTGCAGCTTCATGCGTCGAGCCGCTTCTCGAGGAGGACGAACGGACCGGCCATCATGCCCTGGCTGCGAAAGAAGGAGAGGACCAGCTGGGCGTCCCTGGACGGCATGGTGCGCACCACCTCGACCCCGGCCCGGCGGAACCGGGCGCAGATCGCGTCGAACAGGAGCGTGGCGACGCCCTGGAGCCGATCCGACCGCTTGACGTTGATGGCGAAGATCCATCCGCTCGGGGGCGCGCCGAACTCCCACGTGCGCACGTCCCCCACGACGAAGCCGACCTTCTCGCTCCCCCGCTGGGCGACGAGAAAGAAGCGGTCGCGCGGGCTGGCCGCGCACCAGCCGAGGCGATCTCGCCAGTAGGCCGCCTTCTTGAGCCCGGTCGCCTCGGCGTCGAGCTGCACCACCGCCGCCAGGTCCTCCGCCCGCGCGACCCCGACCACGACGCGCGGCGGACCGCCATCCGGCTTTCGACGCGCGCGCTTCACTGCCGGCGATCCGGGTCGATCTGCTGTCGGAGCAGGTAGCGCTGCACCTTGCCGGTGGCGGTCCTGGGCAGCTCGCCGACGAAGTGGACCCGGCGCGGGAACTTGTAGCGGGCCAGGTGACTCTTGCAGTGAGTCACGAGCGCCTCGGCGAGGGCGTCCGACGGAGCGACGCCGTCTCGCAGGACGACCCAGGCCTCCGGCTTGAGGATGCCGTGGGCGTCCGGGACGCCGACGACCGCCGCCTCGCGGACGTCCGCGTGCTCCATCAGACGGGACTCGATCTCCGACGGCGAGCACCAGATCCCGCCCACCTTCATCATGTCGTCGCTGCGCCCGCAGTGGTGGTAGTAGCCGTCGTCGTCGCGAAAGTACGTGTCGCCGGTGTCCAGCCAGTCGCCCTGCATGCTCCGGGCGGTCCTCTCCGGATCGTTCCAGTAGCAGATCGCCGTCGAGTCGCCCCTGACCTGGAGCCGTCCCTGCTCTCCGGGCGCCGCCTCGCCGCCGCCCGGCCCGAGGATGCGGACCTCGTACCCGGGCACCGGCCGCCCGCTGGTTCCGGGACGCACGTCGCCGGGGCGGTTGGACAGGAAGGTGTTGAGCGCCTCGGTGGATCCCAGACCGTCCAGGATGGTGAGCCCGGTGCGCTGCTTCCAGCGCCGGTAGAGCTCCGCCGGCAGCGGCTCGCCCGCCGACACGCACACGCGCAGGGACGAAAGATCGGGCGACGCGGTCTCCAGCACCTGGAGCTGCGACGCGTAGAGGGTCGGGACGCCGAAGTAGAGCGTCGGGCGGGTGCGCTCGATGGTCTCGAGCGTGTTCTGCGCGGTCGGGCGCACGTCGAGCAGGACCGACGTCCCCCCCGCCCAGAGCGGGAAGGTCATCGCGTTGCCGAGGCCGTAGGCGAAGAAGAGCTTGGCGGCGGAGAAGATGACGTCGTCCGCCTGGACGCCGAGGACGCCTCGCCCGAAGAGCTCGCTCGTCACCACCATGTCGCGATGGCGGTGGACCGCCCCCTTGGGCCGGCCGGTCGAGCCGGAGGTGTAGAGCCAGAAGCAAGGCGCGGTCGCCTCGGCCGCGACCGGTTCGAGCTCGGCCGGCGCCTCGCCCATGAGCCGGCGCAGGCACACCTCGTCGCCCTCCACCGGAAGCGCGATGCGTGGGATCGAGCGGGGGCGATCCGAGGGTGGCGGCTCCGCGGTTGCGCGGGCCGGTGTCGGCCGCCGCTCTTCCGGCCCGGTCAGGGCTCCCTCGACCTCGACCGCGAACTCGGGCGAGAAGACGACCGCGGCGGCGGCCGAGTCGTCGAGGATGGCGCGGTAGTCGGCCGCGCGCAGGATCACGTTGAGGGGCACCGGAATGATGGCGGCCTTGATGGCGCCCCAGAACAGATAGAAGAACTCGGGGCAGTCCTTCACCACCATCAGCATCCGCTCCCCGGGCGCGAGCCCCGCCCGGCGAAGCGCGTTGCCGCAGCGGTCGACGTTCGCCGCCAGCTCGGCGTAGGTGACATCGCCCTCCCGGCAGCGAATGGCCACCCGCGCGCCGCGGCCCTCGCGGACGTGCCGGTCGATGAACGGAGCGGCCACGTTGAAGCCGGGCGCGAAGGACAGGCGCGACGGCGACTGCGATCGGTCGACGGTCATGCCCGCGGGGTTCAGGCTGGGCCCACTCATGTCCGCGGTCGCCCGGGCTGATCCTGGATGGGGCCAAGCTCGCGCAGGGCGCGCGCGGCGTACTCGCGCGCCACGCTCTTGCGCCAGCCGAGGGAGAAGTCGGTGTTCTGCAGCGGCTTGGCGATGTGGGCGACCAGCCTGGCCGCCTCGCCGATGACGCCGTCGTCGTCGAGCGAGCGGCCGATCAGGAACTCGGCGGCGGCTCGCGCCTCCTGCGGCCTCGATCCGGTCCCGCCCACGAAGAGTCGGACCGACTCGACCGCGCCGCCCCGACCGAGCCGCGCGCGCGCCGCCACGCCCAGCACCGGGAAGTCGAAGGAGCCGCGCCGGCGGAGCTTGACGTAGGAGGAGCGCTCGCCCGCCACCGGTGCGGGGACGTGGATCCGGGCCAGGATCTCGTCGGGCCGGCGGGTCAGGTGGTCGATGCCGTCGTCGGCGAACAGATCGCTCACGCCGATGCGCCGCTCACCGGCCGCCGAGACCAGGGTCGCCTCCGCGTCCAGGGCGCACAGGACCGGCGCCGTGTCGGACGACGAGACCGCCCAGCATCGGGATGAGCCCGGCGCCACCCAGCAGATGTCGCCGTCCTTCTTCATGCAGTATCCGATCGCGGCCCGCCACTCGGGCCCCTGGTCGTAATAGCTGCACCGGGTATCGAGGCACAGGTTTCCGCCCACCGTGCCCATGTTGCGCAGGGGCGGTGTGGCCACCAGCGACGCCGCCAGCGACAGCGCCGGCCAGGCGGCGGCGATCGCGCGGTCGTTCTCGATCGCCGACAGCCGGGTCAGCGCACCGAGGGTGAGGCCCTGCGCCGGATCGATCGACCGCTCCCCGAGCGCCGCCACGCCGCGCAGGCCGATGACGGTCCCGGGCGTCTGTTGCCGCCGCTTCATGTTGGGGAAGAGATCGGTCCCGCCCGCCACCACGGCCGCGTCGGGGCCCGCGTCGGACAGCGCCGCGGCCGCCTCGGACAGCGAGCGCGGCGCGAGGTAGCGGAAGCGCGGGAGCCGCATCATGGCCCGGCGGCCTCCCCGCCCGAACGGCCGCCCTTCGCCGGTGGAGCGGCCTCGCGCCTCCTGTCCTTCGGCCCGTCGGAGTCGGACGATCTGTCGCGCGGCCGGCGGTCGTTGATCGCGCTGCCGTCGCCGCCCTCCCACGGCGGCGGCACGACGAGCGGCTCCGGCCATGGCACGTCGGGAAACCTCGTCGGTCCGTGGCGGCGATGCGGGTCGCGCAGGGCGGACAGCACCTTCTCGGGCGCGATGGGCACCTCGTCGACCCGCACGCCGACCGCGTCGTACACGGCGTTGGCGATCGCCGGTGGGATCGGCAGGAGCGGGCCCTGTCCCACCTCCTTGGCCCCGAACGGGCCGCCCGGCTCCGGGGCCTCGATCAGGATCGTCTCGATGTCGGGCATGTCGAGCGAGGCCGGACTCTTGTACTCGAGCATCGAGGGCGTCTGGTGGACCAGCGCGCGCGAGAGCCGGGCCGGCAGGCGGCGAAAGGCCTGCTCCTCCATGAGCGCCTCGCCCAGCGCCATGTAGACCGATCCCTCCACCTGTCCGCGCACGAGCACCGGATTGAGCGCGCGCCCGATGTCGTGCGCGATCCAGACCTTCTCGACGCGCACGATGCCGGTCGCCTCGTCGACCGTCACCTCGACCACCGCCGCCGAGTAGGAGTAGGACGGGGACGGCCCCACCCCCGCGCCCTTGTAGCGGCCGGGCGACTTCGGGGGCCGATAGTTGCCCACGGCTCCCACCGTGCCGCCGCTCGCCTCCGCGATCTGGACGGCGGCGGCGAAGGCCATGTCTCGTTCCGGATCGGCCACGTCGAACACCCGCCCGCCGCCGAAGCCGATCCGCTCGACCGGGACTCCGAGCCGCGCGGCCACCGCCTCGGCCACGCGATCGCGCGCCCGCTGGGCCGCCTCGACCGCGGCGTTGCCCATCATGAGGGTCACCCGCGAGCTGTAGCTGCCCAGGTCGACCGGCCCGAGCGCGGTGTCTCCGGTCACGACCTTGACGTCGAGGACGTCGATGCCCAGCACCTCGGCGACCAGCACGGCCAGGACGTTGTCCGAGCCCTGGCCGACCTCGGCCGCGCCGCAGAACGCGGTGACGCTGCCGCTGCGGTCGCACAGGAGCTGCACTCCGCTGTGCGGCATGTCGTTCCAGTAGATGGGAAGCCCGGCCCCGCACAGATAGGACGAGGCGGCGATGCCCAGGCCGCGCCCGCGCTCGAGCTTGCGGAAGCGCCCCTTCCAGCCCGACGCGGCGACCACCGCCTCGACACAGGCGGTCAGCCCGATGGTGCGGATCGCCAGCCAGTTGGCGGTCAGGCTGTCGGCCGGGGCGGCGTTGTCGATCCGCCACTGGGCCGGATCGCGGCCCAGCTTCTCGCAGATCTTGTCGATGTGGATCTCGAGTCCGAAGCGAGGCTGCGGGGTGCCGTGGCCGCGCTTGGGGCCGCACGGCGGCTTGTTGGTGAAGGTGCGGCAGCCGCGGAAGCGATAGCGCGGCATCCGGTAGGTCACCGTCTCCAGCGCCCCGGTGTAGAAGGTGGACGCGACCCCGTAGCTGCCATAGGCGCCGCCGTCGAGCAGACTCTCGACCGAATGACCGAGGATGCGCCCGTCGCGGTCGACGCCGGTCCGCATTCGCATGAGCACCGGGTGGCGCCCGCGGTGGCAGTAGAAGACCTCCTCGCGGGTCAGCGCGATCTTCACCGGCCGGCCGGTGACCAGCGCGGCCCTGGCCGCCACGATCTCGTGATTGAACGGGTCGGTCTTGCCGCCGAAGCCCCCGCCCTGGGGCGGCGCGATGACGCGGACGCGCGACGCCGGAACGCCGAGCACCTTGGCGGCGGCGCGGTGGAGGTAGTGCGGGGTCTGCGTGCTCGAGACGATGGTGACGCGCTCGTCGGTGCCGAGGTAGGCCAGCGCGGCGTGCTGCTCCAGGGCGAGGTGAGTGTTGCCCTGGTAGAAGAAGAGGTCCTCGACCACCAGCTCGGCCCCGGCCAGCGCGGCCGGCACGTCGCCGAAGTCGAGGGCGACCGCCTTGTGGATGTTCCCCCCGTCGCCGTGGTCGTGGATGCGCGGCTCGGGGACCGCCAGCGCCTCCTCGGGCGAGCCGATGGTGGCCAGCGGCTCGTAGCGCACCTCGATGAGCGGCGCGGCCTCCTCGGCGACCAGCTCCTCGACGGCGATCACGGCCGCCACCGGGTCGCCCACGAAGCGCACCTTGTCCCGGCAGAGCGCGTGCTCGTCCTGCGACACCGGGAGGATGCCGAACGGCACGGGGAAGTCGTCGCCGGTCAGCACCGCGCGCACGCCCTCGGTCGCCAGGGCCTTGCCGGTGTCGATGCCGAGGATGCGGGCGTGCGGCACGGTCGCGCGCACGAGCTTCATGTGCAGCATGCCCGGCATGGAGAAGTCGTCGGCGAAGCGCGTCTCTCCGGTCACCTTGCCGAGCGCATCGACCCGCCGGAGCGGCTTGCCCAGGACGTGGAAGGAATCGCCCGTCCGACCGGGCTCACGCTTCACGGCCATCGGCGCCGCCTCGCTGGAAAGTGGGGAGCTTCGGCGCGGGCGGCGGCTCGCCGCCCATCGCGCGGGCGGCGGCCGCGACCGCCTCGAAGATCTGTAGGTAACCGGTGCAGCGGCAGATCTGACCCGAGAGCGCCTCGGCGATCTGCTCCCGGCTCGGTGCCGGTGTGCGGTCGAGCAGCCACTTCGCCGCCAGCAACATCCCCGGCGTGCAGTATCCGCACTGGGCGGCGCCGTGGTCGGCGAAGGCCTCCTGGAGCGGATGCAGCGCCGGACCGTCGCGCAGCCCCTCGACGGTGACGGCGCTGCGCCCCTGGCATTCGACCGCCGCGACCAGGCAGGACAGCACCAGCTCTCCGTCCAGGATGACGGCACAGGCGCCGCACTCGCCCAGCTCGCAGCCGTGCTTGGTGCCGGTCAGCCCGAGATCCTCGCGCAGGACCTCGAGCAGGGTCTTGTAGGACTCGACCACCAGGTCGCGGTCCTCGTCATTGACGGAGAACGCGAGCCGGACCTTCTCGCGCGCAGCGGTCTTGAGCGGGACCAGCGGGCCGTCCATCGGGCATTCCCTCCAACTCGCCCGCCAAGACTAGCACGCGGCCGCGGCGCCCGCAGCGAGGCGTCGACGCTCACGGCGTGTATCGACGCAAACAGGTACCTCAATACATCTTTCGGGAAGCGCACCCCGCCAAAAAGGCTTGCGCGGCTCCGATCGGCGCGCGTATGGTCGCATTCGGTCGACCTCGTCGACGACGATGCATGGCGTCGTCACCCGAGCTGGTGACTCCTACAGAGAGGTGCGCCAATGAAGGTTGCGCTGTTCTCGCGTGCCGCGCCGGTCGTCGCTGCGTCGAGCTGGTCGCCCCATCCGGCCAACCCGTCCTGAACGGCTCGCCGCGCCAGCGGCGAGGAGGTCATCATGCCCGCCACGTCCCACACCGATTTCCTTCGCACGGCGATCGCGGCCGCGGCCGCCCTGCTGGTCGCATCGACTCTGTCGTGCAGTGAAAAGAAGGCCGACGAAGCCAAACCTGCCGCCGCCGCTCCGTCTCAGGCCGAGCCGGCCGCCGGAGGAGGCGGTGGTGGTGGCGGTGGTGGTGGTGGGACGATCAAGATCGGGATGATCGCGGCCTTCTCGGGCCCGTTCGCCGACATCGGCAAGCAGCTGCAAGGCGGCATCAAGGCCTACGTCAAGAAGCACGGCGACACGGTCGCCGGCAAGAAGATCGAGATCCTCTACCGCGACACGACGGGACCGGCGGCCGAGGTCGCCAGGCGCCTGGCCCAGGAGCTGATCGTCCAGGACAAGGTGGACTTCCTGGCCGGCTTCGGACTCACGCCCGAGGCTCTCGCCGCGGCGCCGGTCGCGACCGAGGGCAAGACGCCGATGATCATCATGAACGCGGCCACCTCGATCATCACCACCAAGTCGCCGTACATCGTCCGGTTCTCCATGACGTTGCCGCAGGTCTCGGCTCCTCTCGGCGAGTGGGCGGCCAAGAACGGCATCCACAAGGCCGCGACCCTGGTGTCCGACTATGGCCCCGGCCACGACGCCGAGGCCGCGTTCACCAAGACCTTCACGGCGGGCGGCGGCCAGATCGTCCAGTCGGTGCGCTCGCCCCTGGCCAACCCCGAGTTCTCGTCGTACACGCAGCGGATCAAGGATTCCCACCCCGACGCGGTGTTCGTGTTCGTTCCGGCCGGCGAGCAGAGCGTCGCGGTCATGAAGAGCTTGCAGGAGCGCGGGCTGACCAAGGCCGGCATCAAGCTCATCGCCACCGGCGACGTGCTCGACGATCACCAGCTGCCCGCGATCGGCGACGTCGCGCTCGGCACCATCAGCACGTTTCACTACTCGGTGGCGCACCGGTCGCCCGAGAACGAGGAGTTCCTGGCCGCGTATCGCGACGCCAACGGCCCGGACGCGGGCCTGCCCAACTTCATGTCGGTGGCAGCCTACGACGGCATGGCTGCGATCTACGACGTCGCGCAGAAGCTCGAGGGCAACATCGACGCCGACAAGGCCATGGAGATCCTCAAGCACACGTCGTTCACCAGCCCGCGCGGGCCGATCTCGATCGATCCGGACACGCGCGACATCATCCAGACCGTGTATCTTCGGCGCGTCGAGAAGGTGGACGGCGAGCTGCGCAGCGTCGAGCTGTCGGAGTTCCCGAACATGAAGGACCCGGGCAAGTAGCGGCGCTGCGGGGCAGGATGCTCGCCCCGTTCCTCAGCGTGCTGTTCGACGGCGTGGCGTACGGCAGCCTGCTCTTCGTGATCAGCGTCGGGATGTCGGTGACGCTGGGCCTCATGCGCTTCGTCAACCTGGCGCACGGCGCGTTCGCCATGTTCGGCGGCTACGCCGCGCAGGTGCTGGTGACGCGCTGGGGGCTGTCGCTGTTCACGGCGCTGCCGGTCGTCCTGGTCGGCTTCACCGGGATCGGGGCGCTGTGCGAGCGCCTGCTCTACCGCCGGGTGTCGCGCGACCGCCCGCTCGACCAGGTCCTGTTCACCATCGGGCTGGCGTTCATCGCGACCGCGCTGGCCACCTGGATCTGGGGCCCGACTCCCAGGCGGATCGCGCTGCCGGACGCGCTGACCGGGCAGCTTCACGTGCTGGGGGTCGACCTCGGCGTCTACCGGCTCTTCCTGATCGGGATGGTCGTCGTCATCACGGGGTCGCTCTACGTCCTCATCGAGCGGACCAGGCTGGGTGCCCAGCTGCGCGCGGCGGTGGATCGCCCGGACGCCGCGGCAGGGCTGGGCATCCCGGTCGACCGCGTCTTCACGATGAGCTTCGCGATCGGGACCGGGATGGCAGCGGTCGGCGGCGCGCTCGGCGTCGACGTGCTCGGCCTGGACCCGCAGTTCCCGTTCAGGTACATGGTGTACTTCCTGCTCGTCGTCGTGGTGGGCGGCGCCGGGTCGATCGTCGGCAGCGCGGTCGCGGCGATCGCGCTCGGCGTGTTCGACGTGGTCGGCAAGTACTACGTCCCGGGCGCGGGGGCGTTCCTGATCTACGCGGCGATGGTGGCGCTGCTGCTGATCTTCCCGCACGGCCTGATCCGGAGGGCGCGATGACCGCGCCGGCCCCCCACACGCGCGCCTCGGACGCGGCGGCCGGCCTGCCCGGCGACAGCTGGCGGGTCCGGGACACGGCGATGTGGCTCGTCCCGGTCGCGGCCTACGTCGCGTTCCCCGACCACCTGGTGCTGGGCAGCCAGATCGTCATCACCGCGCTGTTCGCGCTCTCGCTCGACATCATCCTCGGCTACGCCGGGATCGTCTCGCTCGGCCACGCCGCCTACTTCGGCGTCGGCGCCTACACCGCCGGGCTGCTCGCGGCGCACGGGTGGGGCGAGCCGCTGACCGGCCTGGTCGCCGCCGGCGCGGTCGCCGCCGCGGCTGGCTGCGCCACGAGCTTTCTCGTCATCCGCGGCGGCGCCTTGACCCAGCTCATGATCACGCTCGGCATCGGCCTCCTCCTGTTCGAGGCGGCCAACCGGGCAAGCCACCTGACCGGCGGCGTCGACGGACTGTCCGACGTCCACATGTGGCGCGTGCTCGGCGTCTTTCGCTTCGACCTGGCCGGCAAGGTCGGATACGTCTACAGCCTGGTGGTCGGGCTGGCCGCGTTCCTGGGCGTCCGACGCATCCTGTGCTCGCCGTTCGGCCTCTCGCTGCGCGCGATCCGCGAGGGGGCGGTGCGGATGCAGGCGCTCGGCGCGCCGGTGGCCCGGCGGCTCGTCGCCGCGTTCAGCCTGGCCGCGGCCCTGGCCGGCGTGGCCGGGGGGCTGCTGGCTCAGACCACGCAGTTCGTCGCGCTCGACGTGCTGAGCTTCCCGCGCTCGGCGGCCGTCCTGATCATGCTGGTGCTGGGCGGGGCCGGGCGGATCTACGGCGCCTTCATCGGCGCGGGCCTGTTCATGCTGATGCAGGACTACCTCGCGCGCCGCGACGTCATGTACTGGCAGCTGTGGATCGGACTTCTCCTGGTGGCGGTCGTGCTGTTCGGTCGCGGCGGCGTGCTCGGGCTGGCCGAGGCGCTGCGCGACCGGCTGCGGAGGGCGGGGTGAGCGACGGCGCCGATCGCCCGGCGGCGGCGGCGCGGACGGTCGCGCTGCGCACGGTGGGGCTGTGCAAGTCGTGGGGCGGGATCCGCGCCAACGACCATGTGAACCTCACCCTGCCGGTCGGCGCCCGCCACGCCCTGATCGGCCCCAACGGCGCCGGCAAGACCACGCTCATCAACCTGCTCACCGGGCTCTATCCGCCGTCGGCCGGTCGCGTGGTGCTGGGCGACGACGACATCACCCGTCTGGCGATGCACGAGCGGGTCGAGCGCGGCATGGTGCGAACGTTCCAGACCAGCACGCTGTTCCCCGGCCTGACGGTGCTCGAATCGGTCGTGCTCGCGATCTGCCAGCGGAGCGGCCTCGGGCGCATGTGGACGCGCCCGGTGGCGCGGCTCGGCGGGCCGGTCGCCGAGGCGCGCGAACTGATCGACAGGCTGCGCCTGGGGCCGGTGGCGGGCACCACCACCAGCAAGCTCCCCTACGGCATGCAGCGCCTGCTCGAGATCGCGCTCGCGCTGGCGATGAAGCCGAAGATCCTGCTCCTCGACGAGCCGGCGGCCGGCATCCCGTCGGGCGAGAGCGCGGAGGTGTTCGAGATCATCGCCGCGCTGCCCGGCGACGTCTCCGTCCTCTTCATCGAGCACGACATGGAGCTGGTGTTCCGCTTCGCGGAGCGAGTGGCCGTGCTGGTCGATGGCGCGCTCCTGACCGAGGGCACGCCGGCCGAGATCGCGTCCGACCCGCGCGTGCGCGCCGTCTATCTCGGCGAGGCCGGCTGAGCGTCATGGCGGCGCTCCTCGAGCTCGACCACGTCACGGCAGGATACGGCCAGTCGGTCGTGCTCGACGGCGTCACGCTGTCACTGGAGAGGTCCGAGGCGCTCGCCGTGCTCGGCCGCAACGGGGTCGGCAAGAGCACGCTCCTGGCCACGCTGATGGGCCTCACCACGACGCGGGCCGGCTCGCTGCGCTGGCAGGGCCGAGATCTCGGAGCCATGCCCGCGTTCCGCCGCGCCCGCGCAGGAATCGGCTGGGTCCCGCAGGAGCGCCTGGTGTTCCCGTCGCTCACCGTGCACGAGCACCTCGTCGCGGTCGCGCGTCCGGGCCCGTGGACCCCGGCGCGCGTCTACGAGATGTTCCCCGGCCTCGGAGGGCGGCGCACCAACCGGGGCGATCAGCTGTCGGGCGGCGAGCAGCAGATGCTGGCGATCGCGCGCGCGCTCATGACCAATCCCCAGCTTCTCCTGCTCGACGAGCCGCTCGAGGGGCTGGCGCCGATCATCGTCCAGGAGCTCGTCGGCGTGATCCAGGCCCTCCGGCGCGACGCGGGCCTCGCCGTCATCCTCGTCGAGCAGCACGCGCGGATCGCCCTGTCGCTGACCGAGCGCGCGATCGTCCTCGACCGGGGGCGGATCGTCCATCGCGGCGAGAGCCAGAGGCTGCTGGACGAGCCCGACGCCCTCGATGGCCTCCTGATGGGCGACGCGCGCGGTCGTGTGCTAAAGCAAGGAGGGTGAAGCGAGTCCTGGTCGCGGCGGCGCTCGGGTGGGCGGCGGCTCTGTCGCTGGCCGGCCATCCGGCGCTGACCGACGCGGCCGGGTCCGCGTCCCCCTGCGGCTGCTCCGTGCCCGAGGATGGCCCCGCGACGCGGGCGCAGTGCGGGCCCGCCGCCATCCGGCCGGTGCGGGGCGAGCGGCGGGCGGCCGGCGGGGGCGCTCCCCCGGTCGCCGTCCCATGCGTGAGCGACGCGCCGGCCCGGGCCGACGTTCGGCCCGCGCCACCCGGCGGCACGCCTCCGGCACGGACCAGCCTGGTCTCGTCGGTGACGCGCGCCCCGCGCGCACCTCCGCGCGCCTGATCGCGAACGAGGACGCGGTGCCGCGGATGTGGCGCCGAGAACCGGTTGCGGCAGGCATTTTGCGGAGAGGGATCCATGCGCGACGCACGCCTCTCATGGCCCTGGTGAGGCCATGGAGTGGCTCAACTATCACCACCTCCTCTACTTCTGGCTCGTGGCGCGCGAGGGGGGCCTGGTCCCCGCCGGGCGCATCCTGCGCCTGTCTCAGCCGACGCTGAGCGAGCAGATCCGCAAGCTGGAGCAGTCGCTGGGCGAGCAGCTGTTCGAGCGGCGCGGTCGGCGCCTCCTTCTGACCGAGGTCGGCCGGGTCGCCTATCGCTACGCCGACGAGATCTTCGGCATCGGCAGCGAGCTCCTCGATGCGGTGCGCGGCCGCGCCACCGGGCGGGGCATTCGACTGACCGTCGGCGTGGTCGACGCGGTGCCCAAGCTCCTGGTCCGTCACGTGCTCGATGCGGCCGTGCGCCTGCCCATGCCGGTCGCCCTGGTCTGTCGCGAGGACCGGATCGAGCGACTCATGGTCGAGCTGGCCAACCACGCCGTCGACGTCGTCATCTCCGACGCGCCGGCGCCGCCCGGCTCGCCTGCGCGCGCATACAACCACATGCTCGGCGAATCGGGGGTGAGTCTGCTGGGCGCGCGCGCGCTGGCCGCGCCGCTCCGCCGGCGCTTCCCGAAGGGCCTCGACGACGCGCCGGTCCTCCTGCCGCTGGCGGACAATGGACTGCGCCGCGCCCTCGAGGGATGGTTCGCCGGGCTCGGCATCCGCCCGCGCGTGGTGGCCGAGGCCGAGGACAGCGCGCTCCTCGCCGCCTTCGCGGCCGACGGGATGGGCCTGGTGTTCGCGCCGACGGTCGTGGCCGACGTGGTCGGCAAGCGCTACGGGCTGGTCCGCGTGGCCGAGGTCGAGGACGTTCGCGAGCGCTACTACGCCATCTCCTGCGAGCGGCGGCTGGTCCATCCGGCCGTGCTCGCCATCCGCGAGGCGGCCCGCACGGAGCTGTTCTCGTCGTGAGGTATGGCCGAACGGTCGGTGCCGAACTTCCGAATGGCGCGGGCCGCGCGGCCGCGACATTCATCCTTGCACGGCCGCCGCGCCCTCATCCGCCATGATCTGGGTCTACATCGCCTTCATCGCGCTCGTCCTCGGACTGCTGGTCCTCGATCTCGGCGTCCTCAACCGGCGCCCGCACGTCATCCGCGTCGCGGAGGCGCTCGGCTGGTCGGCCCTGTGGATCGGGCTCGGGCTGCTCTTCTCCCTCGCGGTCTACGCCGGGTACGAGCACCGCTGGCTCGGGCTCGGCACCGGCGCCGACGCGCTGTCGACGCCGCGGCCCGGCCCCGACGGCGCCCTGATCTACAACGACGGGGCCAGCGCGCTCCTCAAGTACCTGACCGGCTTCGTGGTCGAGAAGTCGCTCGCGGTCGACAACATCTTCGTCATCGCCATCATCTTCTCGTCGCTGTCGGTGCCGCCCATCTATCAGCACCGGGTGCTGGTGTGGGGCGTGGTCGGCGCGCTGCTCATGCGCGGCGTCATGATCGCCGTCGGCGCCGCGCTGGTGACCCGCTTCTCCTGGGTCCTGTACCTGTTCGGCGCCTTCCTGCTGCTGACCGGGATCAAGATGCTCCTGGTCAAGAAGGAAGGGACCGCGCCCGGCGACCGCGCGCTGGTCCGCTGGCTGCGCCGCTACGTGCCGATCACCGAGCGCTTCCACGGTCAGCACTTCCTGGTGCGCGCCGGCAGCGCCGCCAGCCGCGAGCCGCGCGCGCGTGGCCTGCCGGCCGAGCCGGACCGCGTGGTCGAGGGCGCGCGGGCCGGCGCGCTCCTGGCCACGCCGCTCCTCCTCGCCGTCGTCATGATCGAGCTCACCGATGCGATCTTCGCGGTCGACTCGATCCCGGCCATCTTCGCCATCACCACCGATCCGTTCCTGGTCTTCACCAGCAACGTGTTCGCCATCCTGGGACTGCGCAGCCTCTACTTCGCGCTGTCCGGGATCATCGATCGCTTCCGCTACCTCAAGGTCGCCCTGTCGTTCGTGCTGGTCGTGATCGGCGGGAAGATGCTCGCCCATCACTGGCTCGAGCCGCTCCTGGGCGACCGCTTCGCCCTGGTGATGCTCGCCGCGGTCGCCGTCATCCTGGCCGCCGGCGTGCTCGCCTCTCTGCTGCCCACCCGAACGAAGGAGAACGTATGAACTGTCCGCGCTGCACATCACCGATGGAAGACCTGGACCGCGACGGCATCACGATCGACCGCTGCATGTCGTGCCGGGGGGTCTGGCTCGATCGCGGCGAGCTCGAGCGACTCACCTCCCGCGGCCGCAGCGGCGAGTACAGCGACCGCCGCCGCGACGAGTGGGACGAGGACAGCGACGCCGGCGGCCGCCGCCACAGGGGCAAGCGCCGGAGCTGGTGGGAGGTCTTCGACTGACTGACGCCGCGTGGCGGACATCGGCGATCGCCAGAACCGCGACCGCCCCGTCATGGTGCCGGCGGAACCGGGAGCCAAGTGCGCGATATGAAGATTGCGACTGGTGGCCCCGGGATTGCTGATGGGGAACCACCATGCATCGATGCCTCGGGCCGACCGACCACCAGGTGCCTCTCCGGCCGCGACGCTGTCCAGCGCTCCTCGCAGCGGCCCTCCTGCTGGCATGTTCGGCCTCGGCGCTGGCCGCCTGCGCGGAGCACGACGTCGGCCTCGCGGGCGTCGACTGCGAGGACCCGACGGTGGAGGCCGGCGCCCCGTGCGCTCGCGAGGACGCAGTCTGCGAATGGGCCGATGACTGCGGTGGGGAGACGCTGGAGTGCCAGGGAGGCGTCTGGATCGCGACCGAGGAGCGCGGGTGCGCCGCGGATCCCGTCCCGTGCACGGCAGCACCCGGCGATCTCGATGCCTGCGATCATGACTCGACCTGCGATCCGGACGGCGATTGCCGCGACGTGCTCGAGTGCGCGTCGTACACGTGGCGGGCGTACGCCGTGTGCAGCGAGGAGTACTGTCCCGCCGCCGCGCCCGTGCCGGGCAAGGCGTGCGACAGCGAGGAGCGCGCCTGCGACGTCGAGCATCCCTGCGGCAGCCGTCTATTCTCGTGTCTGGACGGCTGGTGGCACTTCATCGGCGGCGCGATCTGCACCGATCCGGTCGCGTGCGCCGACGTGCCGGTGGAGAACGACGCCTGCGCCACGCCCGGCGACGTCTGCAGAGCGCCGGTCGAGGATCTGCCGACGCTGGTCTGCGACGGGTCGACCTGGCAGCGCCTCTCTAGCCGCAACCGCGCCCGGCGTGCGCCGCGGAGGCCGGCGGTCCCTGGTGGCGCGTGATGGCGTCGCTCAGCCAGGAGGCAAACAGGCGACGGGTCGCCGCGGGGACGATGTCGACGAACAGGTGGATGCCGATGCTGCAGGGCGCCGGCGGCTGGCCGCTCCGGTCCGTCCACGCGATCTTGCCGGGCAGCTCGAGCAGGCCGCCGAAGCCGGGCAGCCGCACGACCAGCTGGTCGCCGCGCGAGAGCCCCTGGGCGGCGTCGCCGACGAGGTGCGCACCCAGCCCGCGCTTCGAGACCGACCGGATGATGGCCTTGCGCCGTTCGAGTCGACCTGCTCGGTCGCGCACGATCAGCTCCCCCGCTCCCCAGTACGAGTATCGCTCGTACCGCCGCCTGTTCCCCATGCATGAGAGAAACCACGGAACAGCCGAAGACGACCAGTCGAATGGTCGTGAGGTTCGCGTGATGGCGTGCGGGCGGGCGGCTCCTCGGGAGGTGAATCTTTGCGCGCAGGATCCGCCGGCGGCGGATCCTCACGCGGCGGTGTTCGCGGCGACGGATCGCGAACCGGCGGCTCCTCGAGCGGAGGATCGCCGGCCGGCGGCTCGGTCGGATGCGCACGGGTCACACCATCTCGCGCCGGGCGGCGGCCTGATCGCCGCCGGTCTGTGGCGGCGGCCGCTTCGGCGCGCCGATCCAGCAACCGCGGCGGAGTCGGCGCGCCGATCGCGCACGCTGGCCGCTGCAGACGCTCGAGATCCCTGATCGACCCGATGGGCTCGGTCCGTGCAACCGGCTCCTGCGAGGGCGGGGGCGGCGGCGTTCGCCGTCCAGCGACCCTCGAAGTGAGGAGCCAACCATGACAGTCACTCGTCCCAGGGCGGTCCAGGCCGCCATCATCCTCGCGCTCGTCGGCGGCGGCGCGCTCACCGCCCTCGCCTCCATCGTCGGGGTCGGCGGCAACGTCGTCGAGCTGACCCTCAACAATGTCTGCCAGGATCAGAACCAGAGCAACGCCTCGATCCGCGCGTTCGACGAGAACCAGTGCGTCACGCTCAAGGACGACCTGGTGACCGACCAGGGCGTGATCCCGGCCGGCACCGAGGTGAGCTGCCACATCGCGCGGTTCGACCCGGCCAACCCGCCCCTCACCCGGCAGGGCGGGATCGTCTTCGACGCGCCGATCATCGGCGTCATCAGCACGTCCGCGGACCTGAATGCCTCCGACGACCCGTGCGGGCTCGATACCACCACCTACTGCCAGGAGGACTTCCGCGGCCTCGAGCCCACCCAGGCCGACGCCTACCAGCGCGTCGGAGAGTGCGGCCTGAAGGTCAAGATGGAGGTGACCGACTTCCAGGATCAGGTCCGCATCATCACCGAGTGCTGCCCGGACGGAGAGGACTGCTGCGAGGACTGAGCCCGCAACAGGCCTACAGCAGGAAGCCGTCGGGTTCCACGCCGAGCAGGATCTTGCCGAGCATCTCGTAGGACGGGGGTGCGACGAAGAGATGCTGCGTGATGGCGTGGACGTCGCGCAGGCAGCGCTGGAGCGGGCTCGAAGAGAGGAGCGCGGTCCCTCCCGCCACCGTGTACATGCGGTCGACGACGCTGGCCGAGGTGGCCGTCGCGTGGGTCGCCGCGATGCGCAGGCGGGCGCGCTGTTCGGACGTCACCGGCGTGGGAGCCTGCACCAGCGCCCACATGCGAGCGGTCTCCTCGACCAGGAGAGCGCGCGCCGAGCACGCACCGGCCAACGCCTCGCAGACGGCGATCTGCGAGGTCGGCCGCGTCGCGAGCTTCGAGGTCATGCCGAACGGGGTCTTGGTTCCCGCCAGCCGGAGCACCTCGTCGATCGCTGCCCGCGCGAGGCCGAGCGCCGCCGACGCCATCCCGGCGGCCCACAATGCGACGACCGGAAAGCGGAACAGCGCGCCGCCGACACGCGGCTCCGACGGCGGCATGAGGAACGTGCGGGACCGCGGCACGAAGACGCCGGCGACCTCGACGTCGTGGCTTCCGGTCGCGCGCAGCCCGGCGGCGTCCCAGTTGTCGATGATCTGGAAGTCGGGCGACTCGACCCAGGTGACCACGATCTCGGGGCCCGCCGGGCCCTCCGACATCGCGCCTCCCCTGTAGACGATGCAGGAAGGAGCCAGCCAGCCGCAGTGGTCGCAGTTGCTCGCGAAGGACCACCGGCCCGTGACGCGATACCCGCCGTCGACCTCGGTGGCGCGGCCGGTCGGAGCGATGACACCGTTCAGCACGACGTCTGGCGAGCTCCCGATCTCGCGAGCACCCTCCGGCGGCAGGAACGACTGGAGCATGCCGGCGATGCCGCAGTTCAGCGCGCACCACGCGGCCGAACCGTCGTGGCGGGCGATCTCCTCCACGACCTCCAGCACCGTGAGCGGGTCGGCCTCCAGACCGCCGAGCTGGCGCGGCCGACACAGGCGGAAGAAGCCCGCCTCTCTCAGGGCCCTCGCGGTGGTCGCAGGGAGCCGACGCTCTCGCTCCCCCTGACCGATGCTCTCCTGGATGAGCGGGCCAAGTCTTCTCGCCGCATCGACGAGCGACTCCCTCGTTGCGCTGGAATCTGCCATGGTGCCTCCCGTGCCCCGTGCACATCTCTCGGTGTGTCGAGGGGCGACTCTGCGGCAGATGCGTGGGCCGCCGCTTCCGTGAGAACACGCAATTTCGCCGCTGCGAGGAGTGGGTGATTCCCGACAGCGGCTGGCGCGGGCTCCTCGCGGGCGCGCCGGGTACCCCCGCTTACAGGAGGTGGTCCTCGTAGGCTCGCGCGGTCGCGGCGGCCCGCGAGCCCACGTTCAGCTTGCCGAAGATGTTGCTCACGTGCCTCTCCACGGTTCGCTCGCTGATGAAGAGCTTCTCGCCGATCGAGCGGTTGGTCTCGCCCCCGGCGATCAGGCGCAAGACCTCGAGCTCGCGGGCGCTCAAACCACACGTGGACTTCGCCGCGCCGGTGCACCCGCCGTCGCCGGCGCGCTCGGCGTCGAGCACCGCGCCCAGCTGCCGGAACGCTGCGCGGGCGGCCTCGCGCTCGAGCGCGCTGCCTTCGCCGTCGCCCAGGGCGGCGCAGGCGCGGCTCATCGACATGCGAGTCCGGGCCGCTCGATACGGCGCTCGCATGCGCTGCCAGATCTCTGCGGCGCGGCCCAGCGCCGCCAGCGCGGTCGCAGCACGACCCTGGGCGAGCTCGACGGCGCCCCTCGCATCGCTGGCGAGCGCGCGCAGGGCATCGGTCTCGGCAACGCTCGCGAACGCTTCGAGCTCGGCGCATGCCTTGTCCGCCTCGTTGACTTCACCGCACGTGACCAGGACCTCGATGCAGGCCGGCAGGAGCCCGACGCGCTCCCACGTCCTCTGCGCCATCGCCACGGCGCAGCGCAGGGCCGATAGCGCCGCTTCGCCTCGGCCCTGGGCGAGTCGCAACAGCGCCAGGCCGGGCTGCGGGCGATGGCCCAGCTCTCCCGCCCTGGCGTATGCCGCTTCGGCCGCGCTCAGGTCACCTTGCAGGCGATGGAGGTCCCCGAGCCGGCCGATGCAGGCCGCCACGATGCGAGGGCTGATCGTGGCCGCCTGCTCGCACCCGCGTGTCGCCTCGTCCATCGCCTCCGCCCAGGCGCCGCGCAGCTCGAGGAGCTCTGCGCGGTGGAGCCGGCACACGCTGCTGAAAGCCCGCATCTCCGACTGGTCGTCGCACCACCTGGCCAGGGCGTCGGTCCACTCCGCGGCGCGCTCCCACAGATATGCCGACATGCAGCTCTCGATCACGCCGCAGTAGATCATGCCCGTGGTGATCGGCGGCATCGCACCGGCGCGCAGCGCGACCATGGCCTCGTCGATCAGCGCCAGCCCAGGGCTCGAGCTGCCGCTGCTGGAGCAGAGCGCGGCCCTGCATGTGGATCGCGATCGCCGCGAGCTCGGAGTCGCCGAACTGCTCGCTGATGGGGACCGCACGACCGGCGGTCGCAATGGCGCTCTCGTTCTTGCCTGCGCGCAGCATTTGCACGGCGACCGGCATCAAGACATAACCGTCTTCCACGCTCGGGCGAGCCTGGCTCTCGAGCAAGCGCCGGGCCCGTCCGACCCAGCCGTTGGCCTGGCCGTTCTCGCCGCGAACCGCGAACTGGAGCCCGAGCCAGCACGCGGAGCGCAGGGCGCGCTGCACCGCTCCTCCGTCGAGGTACGCCAGATGCGCGCGCTCGAGCGCCCCCAGATACTCGTCGTCCAGGCCCAGGAGATAGGCCGACGTCGCCAGGAGCTCGAGATCCTCGCCCTCGAGCCGCGACGTCCGATCGGCGCGCGAGAACCCGCGATAGGCCTCGACCCACGCGCGCTCCGCACAGCACCGTCGAGCCCGGTCGAGCTCTGCGATCGCAGGCTCGATGGCGTGACCGTCTTTCACTGGCTCCAGCTTGCCCATCCCGGGGACCGCGGCGCGAGGTTCAGGGAGTGTACAGCCGACGACGGCGCTCGAACGTCCCTACCGTCGCACGGCGCGGATCCGAACCGGCCCCTTTGCGGAGTAAGGTAGGATGCACCACGGGCGCAACGGGCAAGGAGGAGCCATGGCCAGGTTCGTCATCTCGCCGCACTTCCGACTTCACGAGTGGGTGGCCGAGGAGAAGGGCTACTTCGCGGCCCAGGGGCTGGACTACCAGTTCCGCGCGGTGTGGGCCGGTCAGGATCTCGCCCGGGCCCACGCGACTCCAGACCGCGTCGGAGCGTACCAGAGCTTCGAGGCGGGCCGGGAGACCAACGTCAGCTGCGCGTGCCACTGGACGGTGAACGTGGCGGCCTCCACCGGGCACGGCAAGCTGTACGCGGACGCCTACTCGGTGGCGCCCGCGGCGGTGTTCGTCCCGCCCGAGTCGGCCATCCGCGAGCCCCAGGATCTGCGGGGCGTGCCCATCTCGGTCGGCTTCCAGTCGGGCAGCCACTACTCGACCATCCAGGCCCTCGAGCAGTACTTCCCGGCCGCGGAGATCAACCTGTCGTTCGCCGATGGGATCCTGTTCTCGCGCCTGGAGAAGCTGATCGATCGGCAGGTGCCGGCCGCGGCGCTGTTCTCCGGCCCGTACTACTTCCTCGAGCAGCTCGGCTTTCGCAAGATCATCGACACCACCTTCATGATGGCCTCGATGCTCACGGGCGAGCCGGATCGGGACGACGTCGAGAAGTACTTCGGCGCCCTGCGCCTGGCCCAGCGAGACATCGATCTGCGCCCCGAGCGCCACACGCACCACTATCGCAACGAGTTCCCCGAGCGCTTCCACGAGCAGATGGACACGCGCCGGTGGGGCCCGGGCGAGCGCCTGGTGTTCGAGCCGTACACGCGAGAGGTGTTCGAGGACTCCTTCAGCTGGATCCGCGAGCACGGTCTGTTCGCACCGGAGGCGATGGGCGCCGGCCGGTACGACGAGGCCTGCGTCTCGCTGGCCACGCCGAAGGCCTGAGATCGATCGGACATCGGCTGCACACCCCACCGGAAGGCAAGGACATGGCCCGGCGAACGTACACCACGGTCAAGGTCGAGCGCGCCGAGGGAATCACCTGGGTGATCCTCGATCGGCCCGACAAGCGCAACGCGATGAACCCGACGCTCAACGACGAGATGGCCGAGCTGCTCGGTGAGCTCGCGGGCGACGACCAGACCGAGGTGCTCGTGCTGACCGGCGCCGGCGAGGCCTTCTCCGCCGGGATGGATCTCAAGGAGTACTTCCGCGACGTCGAGGGCCAGTCGTTCGGCGGACAATGGCAGGTGCGCCTGCAAGCCCAGCTCTGGCAGTACCATCAGCTGCGGATGTTCCCCAGGCCGACCATCGCCATGGTCAATGGATGGTGCTTCGGCGGAGCCTTCACCCCGCTCCTGTCGTGCGATATCGCCATCGCCGCCGAGGACGCCGTGTTCGGGCTCTCGGAGGTCAACTGGGGGATCCTGCCGGGGGGAGTGGTCAGCCTCGATCTGGCCAGCGCCCTCAGCCCCCGCGACGCGCTCTTCTACATCATGACCGGGCGCACCTTCGACGGAAAGCAGGCGGCGGCCATGAAGCTGGTCAACTACGCCGTCCCCGGCGAGCAGCTGCGCGACGAGGTGATCGGGGTGGCCAAGGATCTACAGAAGAAGAACCCGGCCACGCTGCGCGCGTGCAAGCAGGCATTCAAGATGGTGCGCGGCATGGACTGGGAGCAGGCCTGGGACTACCTGGCGGCCAAGAACGATCAGATCCGGCAGTGGGACGCGGAGGGCGGCCGGGCCAGGGGTCTGAGCCAGTTCCTCGACGACAAGTCGTACAAGCCCGGGCTCGGCCCTCACGACCGGAAGAGATAGTCCGGCAGCTCGCGCGCCTCGCGCGCCGCCCGATCGCGGAGCGCGCGGCGATCGATCTTTCCGGCGCCCAGGACTGGCAGCTCGCCGACCACCGCGACGAAGCGCGGCACCTTGTAGCTGGCGAGGCGTTCGCGGCAGTAGGCGACGAGCTCGCCTCCCAGCGCGGCCGCCGCCGCCGGCCCGGCCGTGCTGTCATCGCGCGCGCCGTCACCGCGCGCGGTGTCGCCGCGGGCCCGCACGAAGGCGAACGGCACCTCGCCCAGGCGCGGGTCGGGAACGCCGACCACGCAGCTCTCGGCCACCGCCGGGTGCTCCGACAGCGCGCGCTCCACCTCCATCGGGTAGACGTTGAACCCGCCCACCGTGAACATCTCCTTGTGCCGCCCCACGAACTCCAGGGCACCATCGCCGCGCGCGCGGACCAGATCGCCCGTGCGCAGCCATCCGTCGGGCGTCAGGACCTCGGCGGTCGCCTCGGGCGCCGCGAAGTAGCCCTTCATGATCCCCGGGCCGCGGATCCACAGCTCGCCCGGCGTGCCCTCCCCCACCTCCGCTCGCGTGGCCGGGTCGACGATGCGCACGTCCAGCCAGGGCATCGGCCGGCCGATGCTGGCGGCCGCCACCTCCGGCGGATCGTCGAGCGACGTCCGGGTGACGCTGCCGCTGGCCTCGCTCATGCCGAGCCCGACCATCAGGCCCTCGAGGGCCAGCTCGCCGACCACCGCGCGGATGGTCTGCGCGGTGACGGCGGCGCCGCCGCACATGCCGAACCGGAGGCTGGAGATGTCGTGGCGCTCGAGATCCGCGGCCGCCGCCAGGGCCAGGTAGTGGGTGGGAGTGCCCGCCATGGCCACGCAGCGATGGCGCGCGATCAGGGCCAGGGCCTCGGCGGCGG
>Ga0126377_10000354_pt1 | contig 27366 bp, 25 predicted proteins | sample PanSoiMetPlot_22_FD_92647 | JGI IMG/M metagenome (GOLD analysis project Ga0126377, IMG submission 92647) | Tropical forest soil microbial communities from Panama - MetaG Plot_22 | ecosystem: Environmental > Terrestrial > Soil > Tropical forest > Bulk soil | place: Panama | collected 2016-02-17 | reverse complement strand
TGGTTGACGGTGACGGCGCTGCCGGTGGTGGCGGTGAAGCTGGTCTGGCCGGGGGTGGTGGTGTTGGAGTCACCGACGTCCAAGACGACGGTCCCGGCGACAGTGCCACCGGCGCCGATCCCGTTGCGCATCTGGAACCGGCTCACGCGTCCCGTGAATGGCGACTGCGTCGCGTTCTGGGCGCCGACGACCGGGGCCAGGGTGCTGGCGAAGATTGACGTCACTCCGGCCTGCGTGACCGTGGTGCCCAGTTGGGTCCACGTCGTACCGTCGGACGAAACCCAGAACCGGACATCGCGACCGGTAGCGCCGTTGTCGACGTCGAGCGTGGCCGCAACCCAGCGCAGTTGTCCGCCGGTCCCCCCGGTCACGGCCACCGAAGACGGCACGCTGCCGACTCCCGAGCTGCCGGTCGCGGACCATGTGAACACGAGACGCCCAAGGTTGTCGAGCTGGAACGTCCATGCACGATTTGCTCCGGCAGCGTCCCACATCGCAGCGATGGTCTGGGTCACGGCTGGCGTCCATGTCGGCGGGGCGATACAGGCCACCAGACCGACGTCACCTGTGATCTGCAATGGGGCCGCGTTCGGCACCGAGCAGTAGTTCCCCGACATCCCTGGGAACACCAGCTTGCAGGTCTGGGTCACCGTCACCGGCTGGCCGCTGGTGGCGGTGAAGTGGGTGGCGTCGGTCATCGTCCCGGCGTTGTTCTCGGCCACGTCCAGCACGGTGGTTCCGGCGATCCCGTTACGGATGATGACCCGGGCGATGCGGCCGATAAACGGGTCAGTCGCCCCCGTGGTGTGCGTCCCGATCTCACCAGGTTGAACCGGCTGTTGGAGCGCACCTGTCACGGTCGTGACGTCAGCACCGAGCTGGGTCCATGTCGTTGGTTCCGTTGGCGCATCCGATGCGGTGTAGAACCGCAGCAAACCAGTGGAGGCAACACGGGTCACCTTCAACCAGATTGTGGCACCCGGCGTCAGCGCCACGGTCGACGTGTAGGACGAGCCGGTTGGGTAGATGGCGAGCTGAGCGAATGAGGTGGCCGTGATCCGGAAGATGAATGAACGATCGGGTACGTTGGTACGCCATTGAGCGACAATCGTTCGGATGGCGCCTGCGGACGGTACGACCAGTCGCGTCACCATCTCGAAGTCGCCGGGCAGCGCAATCGCCGGTACCGACAGGTAGTTGCCGGTGACGCCGGGGAACACGAGCTGGGCCCGGTTGATGGCCTCCATCTGCACCCAGTAGATGCGGCCCAGGAACAACAGACCGACCAACAAGAAATTCGGGTCATCGAAGGAGGCAGCGTCGCCCCGGACTGCCGTGCTCGGCGGGCCGATGGCCGTCCACGTGACGCCATCAGGTGACGTGAACCACTGCCCCTGCGCGGTGTTGTTCTGCCAGCCCGGCGTCACGCCGGTCAACACGCCACGAATGTACCGATCGACTCCCGGAGGGGTCAGGCCGAGTGGCGTCCGACCTCCGGTGCTGACGACGATCTGGGTCCCAGGCGTCCCGACCGGGTAGCCGGTGATGCTGGTGCCAGTGAGGTACGAGTGCCCGAAACGGTAGGCCAGCGCGGTGGTGCCAACAGTGCCCTTCTGGACCACCATCCTCGATGTCGTCGTCTCGGTCGAATCGTCACGCAGGTATGCCGACCATCGCACGCTCCCGTCGATCGTCAATTCGGGAGCGTCAGCGGCGGAGACGTACCTGCTCGTTGTTCCGTCACCGACGAAGTACCGCGGCACGATGGCCGACGACAGGATCCCAGCCGAGCGAGTCACGACGTCAGGTCTCCCATGATCACCCAGGCGTTGGCTTCGATCTTCTTGCACGTGCAGGCTGAGTAGCGGGCCCGCAGCTTCAGCCCCGGCGTGCCGTTGAGCGTGGCCCCGGCCCCAGCGACGAAGGTCGGCTGCCCGACCCCGTACCACAAGAAGTCCACCTCGGCCCCCAACGGCAAGGCCGCGCTGGCATCCGACGGCATCGTCACCGTGATCGCCGCGGCGTTCGACAACGTCACGATCAGCCCCTCGTCAGCGGGCGTCGGGGTGTAGGTGGTACTGACCTGCGCGTTGATGCCCCGGTTGACGCCCGCCGCACCAGCCGGACCCACCGGACCAGCCGGACCGACCGCGCCTTGCGGGCCTGCCGGACCAGCCGGGCCCGGCACGCCCTGCGCCCCGGTGGTGCCGGTCGGACCCTGGGGGCCGGTTGTCCCGGCCGGGCCCTGTGGCCCCGCCGGTCCTGGCGTCAGGGCAATGTTGTCGATGTTGGTCTGCAGCGCGGCCATCTCGGCTGCTGCCTGGCCGAGCTGGGACTGCACGTCGGTGCCCGGCATCTGTGGCGCGTTGGGGGCGGCGGAGACGGCGGTGGCATCGTGGGCATCGACCGCCGTTGCCTCGTGGGCCAAGAGGCCATCGTTCATCAGCGGGGTCAGCGCCGAGACCAGCATCTTCTTGGTGTCGACGCCGTCTTGGACGACCAGGTAGTTGGCGTTCTCGGCGGTGGTCTGCTCGGGCAGATCGGTGATGGCGACGGTGGCCACGGTTCCTCCTAGCTCGCCTGCTGTGCTTGCTGGGCCTGGCGCCGGGCGATCGCCTTGAGCACGTCAGCCTCGTCCTTGATCCCGTAGTACTGGTTCAACAACTGCGAGCGCTGCTGCTCGGGGGTCAGCGTCCGCACCGGCAGGCCCAAGAAGCGAGCGATCGACTCTGCCTGACGATTCTTGCCGGTGCCGCCACCACTGCCGGTCAGGCGAGCCCCCCGATCGAGCAGCGGGTTGACCGAACGCAGCAGGTTCTGGAAGTTCTCCGAGACCTCGCCAGCCTGGTTGGTCTGGCCGAAGATCGGAGCCAGCACCCGCGCCGGGAGCCCGAAGAAGCCTTCCGGCGTGGAGTAGTTGGTTGGCCCGTAGTTCTGACCGGTGTAGAGGTTGCGATGGGTGGCGTACTCGATCGGTCCAGTCAGCCACGGGTTGGCGTTCGACAACACCGCGGCGGGGTTCGACAAGATGTTCTGGATGTCGGAGATGTCCCCGCCGACTCGCGTGGCACCGAGATCGGGGTTGATGTAGATCGGCAACCCGCTCGCCTCCCCGAGGATCGGCAGGTTGTTGTTGGGTACCTTCATGCCGGTGTTGACAGCACCGAAGACGCCGGGATCGAGCCAGTATTGCGGCGTGTAGTCCTCGGGCTTGCGTCCGAAGTTACGGACGACCGACGCGTAGATCTGGTAGGCCTGCGGCTTCGTCCACATCTGAGAGATCTGCAGCGGAAGGTTCCGCGACATGAAGGTCCAGAACGGGATGAACGGCTTCATCTGCTTGTCGAACTGGGAGATCTGCCCGTAGTCGAAGTGGACGCGGGTGATCCGTGACAATGCTCCGGAGATCGACTCGCCGCGATCGAGGGAGTCAAGGGCCATGCCCAGACGCAACGCACCCTCGACCCGCTCACCCCAACGCTGCGAGAAGCGAGTCGCCTTGTTCGAGGCCAGCTTGTCGTACCAACTCGCCAGGGTCTCGGACTTCAGGTCGCTCATCCCTCCGGCTACCCCGGCCTCGGTGAAGCGGCCGCCAGCCCCCGAGGCGAAGGCAGCCTCGAAGGCATCCTTGACTCGCTGATCCTGACCTTCCAACCAGTCGGCACCGCCCTTCATGTACTTGCCCCACAGGTTGGCGCCCTCGAATTGGCGGGCCAATCCGACGCCATCGGAGGTGTTCATGAAGATGCCTGACATCGCGTTGCGCACGTGGAAGCCGGGGCTGAGGGTGGCGTAGGTCTTGAACAGGTTGGTCAGGGCGTTGAAGGTGCGCCCGAACAACTGGGGCTGCTTGTCCAGCACGGTGAGGTTCTGGTACATGGCAGCGATCCGGCGCTGCAGGATGACGTCGCCCTCCTTCAGCACGCCCTTGTGCATCGCCTTCCAGTTGTCGTTCAGGGTGGCGACCGAGACCTTGCCGAGTCGGCCCTCGTAGGCGGCAGTGACCATGGACTGCACCTGGCCACGCGTCATGTCCTTCTGACCAGCGAGCTCGAGGGCCTGGCGGTGGGTCTGCAGCAGGGACTCGGCGGCGTTGAGGCTCTCGTCGTCGAGGTTCGGGTTGGCTCGTGCCACTCCCTCGATGTCGTCGAGCGTGCTGAGCAGATCGGGGCGCTTGCCCTTCAGCGTGTTGGCCGCCTCCAGCTTGGGCACCAACTCGGCCGCCGTGGCTCGTTGCGCGCTGAGACGGTCGAGGTTCTGGGTGTCAGCGAGCAGCTTGGCCTGGACCGCGTAGCCCTCTTGCTCGAGCCTGGTGATCCGATTCATCGTCTCGTCACCGACGGTGTCACGCAGATCGGACAGGCCCTGATGGAAGTTCTGCGCCTCCTCGTAGGTCATCGTCCCGCCGGGCAGGGTGACCGCCGACTGCAGCTTGCGGTCGACGACCGACTGCGGCACCGTGCCCCGAGCAGCGCGGGTCTCCGCGATCTGCTGCTCGCGGCTGGCGATCTCGCCCTCGGTGGCGGCCAGGCGCTGGCCACGCAGGACGTTGTGGGATTCCTCCAGCGCGGCCATGCCCTTGAGCTGCTCGATGGCGGACTGCTCGGTAGGTACCCGTTGGCCACCGACCGTTACCTGCGTCGGGGCGTAGGGATCCTGGGGTATCGGACGGATGGCGGCGTTGGCGATCTGACGCTCTTGTGCGTGCTGGGCCAGCGCCTCTGCTCGGGCTGCCTCGTGGTCGGCCTGCTCCATCAGGACCTCGTGGGCCTTGGTGATTGGGTAGTGCTCGCCGCCGGGATTGAACTTGGCCTGCAGGGCGTCGATCTGTCCCTGTAGGACGCGACGCTGGCGGGTGTTGCGGACGGGGATGTAGTCAGCCTGCTCCGGGTCGTTGAGTCGACCACGCATCTGGCTGAGCTGGAACTCGTCACGCTGGTACTGGGCGGGCGTCACCATGCGCGTGCGTTGCGTGGGCTCGAGGCCAGCTTCGATGCTGGCCTGCTTATTGCGAGCGTCGGCCAGGGTCTGGCGAGCTTCGGGCGTCAGGCGTCCCTGCTCGGTGCGCGGAAGGCTGGCCCGGTTCTCGATGGTGTCGCGGGCCGCCTGGTGCTGAGCCTGGATCAGGGCTCGATCCTCATCGCTGTTGCCAGCCAGGGTCTGCAGCGCCCACTCGACGCGGTCCTTGCTCGGAGCAGGGACGCGGCGGGCTGCGTCCTCGACGGCATTGCGCTCCTTGCGGGCCACGTCGCGCAATGGGAACTCGAGCTTGGACTGGCGGACCGTTGCCTCTTCCCTCAACTCCCGGGGCAGGTCATTGATCCGCATCCGCAGGTCGTCACGGGTGTTGCGCAGCGTCTCGAGCCCCGACTGGAGGCGGTCGACCAACTTGCGGCGCTCCTTGGCCGCGACGCGCTTGAAGTACTGGTCCTTGTTGGCCAACGCCTCCTCGATGGCCGAGATGTCCTCGTTCATCCCAGCGTGGAACGCGGCGAGCTCGTGGACCAGTTGCCCCCGCTGGCCTTCGTTGAGGGCCTGGCCGGTGAACTGGTTGAACTCCAGGCCCGGACCGAAGATCTGCTCGAGGCGCTGCTGGCTCGCCTTGACCGAGTCCTCGAGACCGGGCAACAGCTTGTCGGCTTCCTTGGCCTGCTCCTTGAGTGGGGTGAGCATCGAGTCCCGCAGCTCCTTGAGCTGGGTGCGAGCTTCCTTGTAGACCGGGGCCACGTCCTGGCGGGCAGCCTTGGCGTAGGCCACACCCTGGTTCTTGAGTGTCTCGTTACGGGCCTCGGTCGCCGCCCGCGCTGCCTTCGACGACTTGGTCGAGGCGAAGTAGTCCTGCAGCTTGACGCCGCCTATTTCCTCGGGAATAGGCGGGCGCTCCGGCAACGGGTTGATGATCTCGCCGGTGGCCTGGTCGATGAAGTCAGCAGGGTTGTAGCCCCGCGCCGCCAGATCGGCCTCGGGGTACTGACGAGCAAGGATCTCGTTGTACTGCTGGTAGGCGTCCCACAGCGGGCCGGTCAGGCGCTTGCCCAGCGTGCCCTCGTCCGCGATCAGGCCGAGACCCCGCTTGGCCCCGGCGGCGCGACCGAGCGAGCCAAGGTACTGCTCGCCCATGCGCCGTGGATCGTCCTCGTAGAACTTGCCCTTGAAACTGGGGAACAGCTCCTTGAGCTTGGTATTGAGCTCGTCGATGCTGCCGTTCTCGACCGTCAGCTCCTGGCCCCCGATGTTGAAGATCCCAGCCGAGCCATCGGTGTTGGGCTTCAGCACCCGGGCGTGCTCGATGTGGGCCGAGCCCTCGAGCAGATCTTCCTTGACGATGTCGAGCTTCTTCTTGAAGGAGGCAACGAGCGGGTCGGACTCGTTGTCGGCCAGCATCCGGCGGAACCCCGGCGTCAGGATGTGGGGCAGGTAGCTGTCGGGATTGGCACCGCGGGGGATGGTGTCGCCGCTGATCTTCTCGTAGAGATCAGCCATGTCGCTGAACATCTGGTTGAGCGACGTGCGCTCAGGTGACAACTCGCTGGCCCGCACCAGCTCCTCGTTGGTTGCTCCCTTGCCCTTGTTGTAGACGTCCTTGATCCACGACGACAGGATCCGGTTGCCCTGCGACTTGAAGCTGCCCTCGCCCTGGCGATAGGCCCCCATCACCCGACCCATCAACGCGGCCTCGTCGGGCGTCATCTCCTTGGAGCCACGAGTCAGTGTGCGGTACGCCGCCTCGAATCCCTTCGGCCCCTGGGTGAAGCGGCTGATGAGTGGGATCTCTCGCGTGTCACGCGCTGCTCGCAAGGCGCCACCGAGTTGCGAAGCTCGCTCCGCGAAGGCGCGGGTACCAGGGATCGCGGGACCCTTCTCGGTGAAATAGAGGGCAGGTTCCGCGATCCCCAGTGCCTTGCGGGCCTCAGGCGACATGGCATTGAAGCCCCGCTGGCCACCACGAAGCCACTCGTCCCCGAACTTGGCTGCCGCTTCGGGATCACGAGCGAAGGCCTCGGAGATGAGGCGCACGCGATCGGCTCGACCGTGGATGGGAATCGGGCGTTGCGTCTGGCGCAACGCCTCCACCGCGGCGTCGCGCTCCTGAGCCAGGCGAGCCAGCGCTTCATCAGCACCAGGCAACCGTGACGCCCCCTCGGCTGCCGCCTCCTTGGTGGCCTGGCGCAGCGTGGTCTGCGCCGTCTCGGCCGCGCCCTTCAACGCTTCGCTGCCGCCACCCAGCACGCGAGCCGACGGGACCGGATTGACGTAGGTGACCGGGTCGAAGGCGACGTCACCGATCAGCCCGATGGCCCGATTGCGCCATTGGTTCTGGTCCTGCTGCAACAACTGACCCATCCCCAAGTCCGAGCTCGGGTTGAGTACCTCGTGGACGATGCCCTGCTTGGTGACCTTCTTGGCCTGCTCGGGGTCGATGTAGCCACCAGCCTCGGTGGACGTGAGGTACGACGCCGGGTTCCAGGCGTTGAGGGCGGCGAGCTTGTGGCCGAACAGCTTGTCGGCTGCCAGCCCGACGAGCCCACCACCGGTGGTGATGCCGACGACATCATGGACTGCTCGCTGCAGCGGCTCCGGTGCGTGCTGAGCGAACTCAGCCCCGGCGAACTCGATGGCCCGACGACCGACCCCGATGGCACCCACCGGGACCAACAGATCCTTCACTGCGGTTCCGAGAGCCTGCTTCCACCACGGCACATCGGGTTGGTTTGCCTTGGCCTGCGCCTTGGCTTCGTCCTCGCGTTGCTTCTGGGCCTCGGGTGAGTTCTGGAACACCCGCTGCAGTGCGTCCCAGTCGGTGCCACCTTGCTGGCGTTGCTGCAGCCGCGACACCGCGGGCGTTGCTCGCGTCGGCTGCATCGCTCGCGGTGCCTGGGCCTGCTGGGCCAGCGCGGTCGGCACCACCCGACCCGGCGAATAGCTCACCACCGCCGAGCGCTTGGGCTGCGCCTGCAGCGAGTTGATCCGCGCTGCCGCAACCTGAGCCAGGAGGCTGGGCATCTAGATCGGGAATCCCATCGCCCGCAGGCCGAGACGGCGCTGCATCGTGGCGTCCTGGTACGGCGTGGTGCGCGAGTTCTGGGCCGCCACGACAGCGTTGATGAAATCCTGGGTCCCCACCCCTTGGGCCACCGAGTTGCGGAAGCGATTGGTGTTGGCTTGCACGAAGCGACGATCAGCAGCCTGCTTGGCCGTCTGGGCCTGACCGACCTGGCGCGACGTGAGCGCCTGGGGTTGGCGACTGGTCGACAGCTTGTAGCCCTGCTTCTGCTGGTCCTCGGGGATCATGAAGTTGTAGATGGCGTTCTGCAGGTTGTGCAGCCCAGCGTTCTTGGTCGCCTCGTCCTGGTTCTTGAACATCTGGATGTTGCCCCCGCCTTGGTCGACCACCCACGGCTGGTTCTCCGGCTGGAGGCTGGCCTGCAATGGCGCCAACCACCCACCCATGGCCTGGGTCTGCTGCATCAACGCGTTGCCGGTCGGCGTCGGGGCCGGGCGAGCGGGAGGCAGCCCGGCGGTGACGTTGTAGTTGCCGAGGGGTTTGGTGCCGGTGATGCGGCCACCGAGGTTGATGGCCGGCGCGGTCTGGCGTGGCGGGGCGACGGCGGCCGCCGACTCGGGCAGCGCCTGCATCGCGTTGCGCAGACCCTGCGCCGCGGTGACCTGGCCGATCGCTTGCTGGTTGGCCTGGCGCCGTCCCTGCCAATCGGTGTAGGCCTGCTGCAGGTTGGTGTTGGTGACGTCGGCCTGGCGCGACGCGGTCTGGGCCTTCTTGAACTCGGTTTCGGCATCAGCCTGACGAGCCAGTTGATCGGCGTAGTCCTGACGCCCGGTGGGCATGTAGGTCTGCTCGAACATCTGGGTGTACTTGGGATCGGTGTAGCGCTCGACCGGCGTCGGCAGCCCGGCGTTGTGGAAGCGCGTGGTGGCGTAGGACTCCTCCTGCGTCGGCGCCTCGGTGTAGGTCTTGCCGGTCGAAGGGTCGGTCCAGCCCGCGTCGATCGCTGCTTGGTCCTCGGTCGACTTGGAGAACAGGTCGGAGGCGAACGACGTCACGGCCTTGGTGTCGTAGGCCGAGACGGCCTGCTTGGCCGCCGTGCCAGTCGCCTTGGCGGTCGAACCCGACGTCGGGTCGTAGCCGAGTTGAGCAGCGAGCTGGGCCTGCACTGGATCCTGCTGGTAGGTGTTGGCAGGTAGCGAGTTGATCAGCCGCTGCTGTTGATCCTTCTGCTGCTGGCTCGCCGTCACCGTGGCCGGTGCGTTGACCTGGGCCCACAGATCCGACAGCGCCTCGTCGTCGGTCATCCCCTTGCCGCCCATCGTGGTGGGTAGCATCCGCTGGGCGAGGAAGGCGCGATAGCCGGTGCCCGAGGCGTAGCGCTTCAACACGTCGAGGTTCGGCGTCTTGACGACCGTCGTGGGCATCGTCACCTTCGGGGCGAACACGCTCGGGTCGATGGCGCCGGGGCCGAACATCCCCGCCATCCCCAAGTCCATGTTGGAGCTCGTCAGGTCCTGGGCCAGGTTCAGCTGCGCCTGCGCCTGACCCAGGTCGAACGGATCGAGCTTGCCTGCCGACGTGAACTGGGGAATGTTGACGCCGCCCATGTAGCCGGTGAGTGCCATCGACGAGGGATCGAGGCTGGGCCCAACACCACCGGTGTCGCCCATCTGTGAGGTGTCCTCGGTCATGGGGGAGTTGTAGGTGAAGTTGAAGATCTGCTGCTGATCCTGCGGGCTCAACTGGTCGAAGGCGTTCTGCCACTCCAGCGAACTGGGGTCAGCGCTGGTGATCGTGTCGAGCGGGGACTTCTGCTTGGCCATGGCTCACCCCAGTCCCAGCGAGGCCAGGCTCGGCGGCGTCAGACCTGGCGACTTGATCAGCTCGGGCAGCAGGCCCAACAGGGCCTGCATCTCGGCGTTGCGATAGCTGTTGGTCGCCGCCTGGTTGGTGTCGGTGACCTGGTTGGCCCGCTGCCAGTTCTGCAGCGCCTCCTGCTGGGCGATCTGCTGTTGCATCTGGTAGTCCTCGTAGGCCCGCTGGTCGGCCGCCTGCTGCCACGCCGACTGGGCTTGGGCCTGGCCGATGTTGAGGCCGAGGCGTCCGCCCTGGGCAGCGGCGCGGATGGCGTCAGCAGCCTGGTTGCCGTAGAGCTGAGCGTTGGCGAGGCGACCACGCTGGGCGATGTCCTCGTTGCCAGCCAGCGTGCGCCACAGGCTGCCGAAGGCTTGGTCGGCGTTCTGGGCCTGGTTGTAGGTCCCCGCTGCCACACCAGGGTTCACCCCTTGCGACTGCAACATCCGCTGCATCCCGAGTTGCGTGGTACCGGGAGCGTTGCCCGCCGTGGCGTACTGCAGGTTCGGGTTGTTGAAGGCGTTGGTGTAGTTGGTGTTGAGGAAGTTGAGCATGTTCTGGGTTGCCGTCGCCGCGGTACCCAGATCGGTCTGCTCGCCCTGGTTCAACTGGCCCAGCGCGTTCTGCCACATCGATGGGTCGAAGGCCCGCATCGGCATCCCGGCGTAGTCGGGCAGGTCCAACGTGGTGGCCGTTGCTCCGGTGGGGGCACCCCCCTTCAACACCGAAGCCGCCCAGTCGAGCTGGCTCTGGTTGAGGGTGGGGAGCGCGGCAGCACCTCCGCCACCACCACCCCCACCGGAACGACGGGAGCTACCACCACTCGAGCCGCCCGACGACCCGACGCGCACGGAAGCAGTCGGAGCTCGCGTCTGAGTGGCGGGTCGCTGTTGCGCCATGATGTTGGCGACTCGAGCGATCTGCGCCTTGGCCTGGTCCTGGAACGACGCCGGGTTGTAGGCCTGGTAGCCCGCAGCCTGGTTGGCCGCGGCAATGGTCGCCGCGTTGCGAGCATTGAGCTGATTGGTCGGGCTGTTGGGCGACTCGTACTCCATCGAAGGCCCGCCGCCATACCCGTAACCGGCCATTAGATGGAACCTCCCAGCGCACCGAGGTAGGGCCTCAGCGCCTCGATCGCCATCGCCGCGTTGGCGATGTCGTTCTGCTTGGACTGCTCGAGCGCAGCCATCGAGTTGTTCAAGTAGGCATCGAGCTGCGCCGCCTGCAGGTCATAGTTCTGCGTCTCCTGGGTGGCGTCCTGCTGGGCCCGCCCGTAGTCGCGCACGTAGTCACCGAGGTAGCTAGCCATCGACCGACGCATCACGCCCGAGTTGATCCCCGAGCCCGCCATCCCCCGCTGCCCGAAGCTGGCTCGGTAGTCCGGGAGTTGGCGATTGAACGACGTCGTCAGATCGTCCACCGTCCGCTGTCCCCGCTGCTGGGAGAGGAACCGGCCGTAGGCGTTGGTCGCCCGGTCGGTGTTGTAGCGGTACTGGAGATCGGCTTGTTGGGTGTTGTACCCGGCGACGTCGGCAGCCATGGCTAGTGGGCCCTGATGATGAAGGCCACCCCGAGGTAGGGCGGCAGGTTGGCGTTGGTGGCATCGACACCGGTTGACCCGCTGGCCCCGCTGAAGGCAGGGAGGTCGACGCCGTGAGTGTGGAAGGCGTTCTGGCTGCCGGTCGTCAAGGAACGATCAGCAGCTCCGGTCCAACCGTTCACTGCGTGGGCGTGATCGCTGCCCGTACCCCCAGTCCAGGCGATGCCGCCGAACGGAGTGATGCTCCAGTCAGCGATGTTGGCCTCGCCGTACCCGCCGGGCTGAGACAGGTCGGTGGTGCCACGCATGAGGTGCTGGTGATCGGCGTTCTGACCGCCCGTCCAGATGTCCACCCGGTGGAGGTGGTCGACGCCAGCGTGCTGGTGCCATCCCGCCTCGGTGCCGGACACGACAACAGGATGGTCGTGGTCAATCGGGTGGGTGTGGGCAGGGACCGGGGCGTCAGCCACACCGCCCCTGGATCCGACCGAGCTCGAGCCCATCATGAAGCGGCTGTCCATCATCTGGGGCACGTTGAAGTGACCGGTCGACGGCGTCCCCGTCACGAAGTTGGTGCCGATGACCGCGAACAGATCGGGGTAATCGGCGGTCTGGTATTCGGCGCCGTCACACAGCAGCCACTTGCCCCCGACCGGCACCACGTTGGCGCCGAAGGGCAAGATGATCCCGATCGGCAGCACCAAGTCGACGTACTGCTTGGGGGCAGCGTCGAGAGGCGAGACCGGGTCGCCAGCCAGCTTGAGCTGTTGGCGCATGGCCACCGTGCCATCGCGCTCGATCAGCTCTTGGTTGATGTGCTGCTCGGTCTTGGAGAAGTTGGCCTCGACCGGGTTGGCATCGGCCGGTTGCAAGTTGGCCAGGTCGTAGGCGTAGTTGAGTTTGGTCACCGGAACCTCCGCATCACGATCTTGGCGACGATCCCGTCGACGCCCCAGCGTCGTTGCGGCGTGCTCGGAGCCAACCGCACGCGCATCTGCACCGCCTTGGCCAGGCCCATCGAGCCCGCTCGCTGCAGGGTGGCCCCGGCTTGCGTCTCGCCCCAGTCAGCCCCCCGCCCGGATGGATCCTGCTTGCCACCCTCGGTCCAGTCGAAGCCACCCTGGTCGTGATCAGCGAAGCCACCCTCGGTCCAGTACGACGAACCGACGGCCCGCAAGTGCAGGGTGCGGGTGCGGGCGACCTGGGTCTCGTTGTAATCGCGGTAGGTCTCGATCAGCAGGTCAGTGTCACGTGGAACCTGGCGGCAGATGAACGTCGGACGGCGCCACGACTTCTTGCGCTCCGGCCATCCGGCGTGCAGCCAGCGGGTGCGGTAGTAGGCATCGAACGGTCGACCAACCCCTCCAGCGGCGGAGACCAGGATGCTGTCGCCGGTCCCCGTCACCAGCTCGTTGGAGCCATCGGCGGGCGGCGTGGCGGCCAGCACGAAGTCCTTGTCCAAGATGTCGTAGCCGATGTCGAGGGCGTCGAGGGTGACCATTGCCGCGGTCTGGGTCGACCAGAAGGCACTGAGCGGGAAACGAGCCTGGACGTCGGAGCCATCGAGGATCGGGCCGGGACAGCCGTAGTTGGAGCGGTACATCGTCCACGCTCCGCCCTGGCCCACGTCGGGGTCCATCACGAATACCGACGAGATGTCGGTGGTGGCCCCGACGTTGTGGACCCACGGCACGCTGACCCACAACCGCCGCCCGGCCCACGACACGAACACCTGCTCGTAGCCGGTGATCTCCTCGAACGCCGGACGCAGGGCCTCGGAAATGTAGACCGGCTGGTCGCCGTTGTAGCCGTACATCCCGTTGCGATCGGAGGCCGAGAAGAAGTAGCACGCCTTCTCGCTGCGGGTCACGCCCATCGGACCGGGCAGGCCGACCGAGCTCGAGACCTTGACCAACTGCCACGAGTTCTCGTCGTAGCCGTAGAGGGCCCACAGCGAGTTGGTCTTGAAGATCAGCAGGTGGTCCTGGAACGACAGGATCGCCGTGACCCGTCCGCCGCCAGCCTCGATGTCGATGAAGTCGTCAGCCCGCCAGGCATCGGGCTGCAGCGGATGCGACCAGCGCAGCCGCGACCAGTGGTAGTCCCCGTCATCCCAGATGCGCGCCGCGAACATGTAGGACCCGTGGGTCTCGACCATGCCGCAGCGGGGGAAGCAGCCATAGACCGGGGCGTCGACCTCGGAGTAGGTCTGGGCCAACGGGGTGATGGCGAAGGTGGGCGACACCCGCACCGGGATGTTGTCCATGCCCGGCGCCACGTAGACGTCGTCACCCCAGGCTGCGAAGTCGGCCTGGTGGTTGACCGCCGTGCAGTTAATAGTCCCGAGCTGACTGAAAACAGCGTCGCCGCTCGCCACGTAGACCTTGTGGTTGTTGACCACGAAGACGTTCTGCTCACCGTTGCCCTGGTTGAGCACGAAGGTCGAGACCGGCCGCCACTGCTCGAGGCTGGTGTCAACGATGTCGTCCTGGTTCCAGCGGCGCCAGCCCTTGCGGGTGAAGAAGCCACCGCGAGGATCGATGTCGACGTTGAGCAGGTCCGGCGACTCGTCGTCCGCCAACTGGAACTGCGAGCGACGAAGATTCAGCCCACCCACGAAACTCGTTATATTTATTGGCTCGAGCCTATTCACCATGCTAGCTTGAACTCCATGGGGAATCGAGGACCACGCCCAGAACACTTCCTGTACTTCATCCGCCACGTCATGGAGCCCTCCGAGGGCTGCCGGACCTGGCCGTACCCAACACTCAACGGGTACGCGGCACTACGCCTGAACGGCGTCACCGTCCGTGCCTCGATCCTGACCTGCGAGGCCTGGCATGGTCTCGCCCCCTCGGTTCGACACCAGGTCGCCCACTCATGCGGCAACGCCTCCTGCTGGGCAGGCGAACACCTGAGGTGGGCCACACCCGCCGAGAACGAAGCCGACAAGATCGCCCATGGCACCGCCCATGTCGGAGCTCGCCACCCGATGGCCAAACTCTCCGATAGCGACGTGCTGACGATCCGACGTCGTTTCGAGGACGAGGACATCACCAAGACCGCGCTCGCCAAGGAGTACGACGTCACGGTCCAGACGATCCACAACATCATCAAGCGACGCAACTGGACCCACATCTAGCCGTCCCAGCCCGGCGGTGGTGGGTTGATGACCCACGGAGCAACGCCGCCGATCGGCGCACCACCATGCAGGACGAGGGGCCGATGGCGCACCGGCTCCATGATCATCTTGAGCTGCTGGCGCAGGTCGCGATCCCAGCGCGCCAGGTAGACCCCCTCCAGCACGTCGTCTTCCTGCTGGGCGTAGGTCAGCGAGATGGCGAACCAGCACAGCGTCATGTGCAGGCGGGCATCGAGGTCGGGGATATCCGAGGCCCCGTTGCTCCACACCGGCTGGCGGTAGGCCCGGAGCTGGAAGTCAGCCGAGATGCTGGGGTCCAAGTTGGGCCACAGGTACATCTGCCCGCCCCACACCGAGTAATAGATCGGGGACCCGGTGCCGATCATGGTGGTCGGGGCGAAGAGGTCCTCGGCATTCTCGTGGTTGATCGCTACCAGCCGATATCCGTCCGCGAGCGACAGCACCGACATGATTGATGGGACATTGAGATCGGCTGGTAGCGAGATCGTCGAAGAGGTCGGGACCTTCGACACGGTCCACGTCTTCTCGTAGCGGGGCCAACGATTGTCGGCCGCCATCGTGCGGTCGAACGCTTCTTGGAGGTACGGGTCCAACAAGGCGTCGGGCAACTCCTCGTCATCCATCTCGAGGTGGTTGCGGATGAACGTCTTGAGATCGAGGACGTCCATCAGCCCTTCAGCCCCCTGCCCGGCGTATGGAAGATGCAGTAGTCAGTGCCAATGACCGGGCGAGCCTGGCAGGCGCCGTCCTTGCCCAGGCACCCGTAGTTCTTCTTCTTCGGCTCCGGTGGTCGGTAGGGCGCCGTGGAGAACAAGCCAGCAGGCTTGATCGTCTCGCTCGCGCCAGGACTGTTGATCCGTGCTCGCCCCGTCACCGGGTCGCCCCAAGCTTGGTCAACTCGCTGGATGTCGCCCCCGTCGCCTCGATTGGCAACGTGGACCGGGGTGAAACGCTCAGTCCCCACGGCGCCCTTCCTTCCTCCTATTCCCTGGGGAATAGACCTAGCTGACGTGCTTCCAGGTATGGCCCTTGACGATCATGTGGATACACGTCGTACTGACGCCGTACTTGTCAGCGAGGACACCAAGTGAAGTGTTGCCACGTCCGGGGACGTAGCTCGCACGGATCTTCTTCACGTCATCCTCGGTGAGGGTCGAATTACCGTTGCGCTCGCCGGACGCCGCGGTTCCGTCAACCCACTTGTCACGCATGTTCTCGGTGTGCGTCGCCCAGCGCAAGTGCTCGCCCGCCCAGCATGACGAGTTGCCGCAGCTATGAGCCGCCAGCATCCCCGCCGGACGAGGACCGTGCCAGCGCTCGCAGACCAGGCCATTGAGCCTGGTGAGCCTGCCGCGGTACATGAGCTGGCCGTAGCCCTTCGCCAGGGTGTACGGCCAGATTCGGCATCCATCGCTCGGCTCCATGACATGGGCCTCGAAGTACTCCAGGGGCAGGTTTGGTCGTGGCATCCCTTGACTGTAGCACGATTCATCGTCATAATGCTATGAGAAGGTCGCGCCGGTGATCTTGAAATTCCTACGCCTATTCCGAGTTGTCGTGTTTCCGTAGGTGGTGATGAAGCTGACCCGAGCGTCGATGGCGTTGGCGGCCGGAGCAGCAGCCGAGGAGCCAGGGTTGGCGTTGGGGGTCGAGGCCGTCGAGCCCGAGAGGTTCGACGTGAACGGCGACTGCGTGAAGTTGCGGTCCGAGTGCAGGGTCAGCCCGACGTACTTCGAGTTGAGCCCGAGAGCGGTGCCATCGGCGCAGTCCGGATCCCAGTAGATCGGCACGTTCTTGAACATCAGGTTCTGGAACCCGAGGTTGGCCTTGGTCGTGTCGGTGTAGCGGACCTGCGGCGTCAGGCTGGCCTCGTAGGCCTCGAACCATCCCCGCCCGGCGAAGATGGCGTCGACGTGCTCAGAGCCACCATCGCTGGCCAGCATGTACATGTGACGCAGCACCCGCTCCACCTCGCCGCCGTCATACGGTGACGTCAGCGCGGTACCCGGCATGGTGATGGCCCCACCGACAGCATCGGTACCGGTGTTGGCGGTGGCGTCCCAAGTCGGGGAACGCCACTGGTTCTCCGGAGCCGGAGCCGCCGCCGGGGTGATGCCACCGGCTGCCGCCGTGGCGTCGATCAGCGTGGTGAACGGGGTGAAGTCAGTCGGCAGGGCGGCGCCACCGCGGGTGCCGTAGATCATGGCCGACAGCACGTTCTTGAGTGTCTCCTCGGCCTGCATCACCTTGGCCTCGAGCAGGCTGATCATCTGCTCCTTGCCATTGTTCTGGGCCTCTTCGAGACCGCTGATGATGATCGTCGCGTAGAGCTGACGCCAGGCGAACTGGGCAGCGGAGATCCCCGCCACCGCGTTGACCTGGATCTGCTGCCACGGGCCGTACGAGTTCGCCTCGCCCGGACCGAGCAGCAGGGGCTCGACGATGGAGATGCCGCCATCGAGCGTGCGGACCCGCCCGTTGCTCATCAAGTACTCGAGCAGCGGACGGGAGTTGAAGATGTTGTCCGTCAGCGACTTGCGATAGTTGTGCATCGTCGTCGACAGAATCGTGTCCCAGGTAGCTGGGGTATGACTGGCGAGCGCCACGTTGATCCCTTTCGGAACGCGCTCAGCCTTCGTGCTGCAGGAGTGCCGCCTCGATGGCCTCGCGGATGGTCATGTGTCCACCGGGGTCGACCACATTGGTGAGACCATTCGCGCTGGCGCCGCTCGAGATGATCTGGGAGGCGGAGGCCTTGGCTGCCGTCCGTCGGGCGTCTTCGGCTTGCTTCGCTTGTTCCTGGGCCTGCAGGGCCTGGACTCGGGCGTTGATCTTCTGGAAGGCCATCGACTCGTAGATCATCGGGAAGGCGTTGACCCCCAGCCCGTGCTGGTAGGCCATGTTCACCACATCGCGGATGTCGTCATCCGTAGCTTGATACGACCCCCGCAACCCTCCGATGGCCTGGCTGAGCGCGTCGTCAGCTTCCCGTTGGGACATCCGCTCCTCGAGCCGCAGGCGCGCATTGCGCTCCTCAGCCAAGGCTCGCTCCAGCGGGTCGGCGTAGTCCGGCTCCGGCTCCGGTGAGGGAGCAGGCTGCTGGCCGATGCCGTAGCGCTGGGCGAGGATCTGCAGCGTCATCGCGGGGTTGGCTTCCAGCGCACGCTGGAGGTCAATCCCGTACTTCGCTTCGTCCCTCAGGCGGGCGGTCTCCTGGGACTTGCGGGTGTAGTCAGCCTCCCGGCTGTAGCCCCGCTTGAGCTCCGAGTAGGAGACCTCGACGTCTTCACCATCGACCTTGACTCGGTCGTACCGGTTGTCCGGGTCGTCGACTTCGACGTACTGACGTGGCGGCTCTGGTTCGCCACCTTCAGGTTGCTCGGCAGCTTCCGCGATGTCCCCGCCAGCTTCGACGGGATCGCTTGCTCCCTCTACTCCCTCACCGGGAGATTGATCCATCGACAACGGAGTTCCTCCTGGGTGTGCTCCTGTCGTTTGGTAGTAAACACCACGTCACCCAGTGTGGTCTAGGGCACGGGGGCACCATTGCTCATCGACATCGCTGCCATCTCCCGTGGCCCCATGGTGGCCGGGGCCGCAGCCGCCTCGGGCGCTGGCGGCTGCTGACCCCCGGCAGGCGGCAAGGCAGCCATCTGCTGTTGCTGGTTGGGATCCATCGACGGGCCACCCTGCCCAGGAGCGTTGACATCCTGGGGCTGGGCAGTGGGATCGCCCTCTTGGGGCTGACCGCCACCGGTGATCTTGTTGGGCATGATGAACATCGAGGCGTCCTTGACCCCGAAGCCCTTCTGCAGCACGTGCATGTAGAGGGTCACCGGGTTGGCCACGCCCATCTGCAGGAACGGCATCGAGCTATCGACCAACTGCAATGCCGACTGGCGCCGGAACGTCTCGTTCTGGGGCTCGGTCGAGCCCGCCTGCACGCTGTAGTCGAACTCGCCCTGGATGAACTCGGCGTCGTAGGTGACCCAGTTCTTGCCCGGCATGGTAACGATGCGGGCCACCTGCTCGCCGGTCATGAACTGCTGCATCAAGCCGATCACCCGCTCCCCGAGCTGGGACAGGATCGACTCGATCTTGGCCAAGCGATCCTGGGCCCGAGAGTTGGCGGCGTCTTGGATCATCGCCGCCTCGGTGGCGGTGCGCTTGATCGCTGTCTGGCCTGCCCCGCGTTGGTAGTCGCTGACCCCCGAGACCCGGTCGATGTCCTGGGTGATCAACCCCGACTGGTCGTAGAACTCCGAGGGCGTGATCACCGCGGGCATGGCGATGATCGTCTTGTCCAAGTTCCCGTCCGACATCGCCGGGATCATCGTGTTGTCGATGTCGGACTCGAGAGCCTGGATGCCATCGCGGTCGAAGGCGTCACGCTCGTAGATCCACTTACGCTGGAACCGCTTGCGGTGGTTCATCATCTGGGAGCGAGTCTGGTTGAGCTCGAGCTGCAGGGACTCGATCTGGCACACATCACCCAGCGGGTAGAAGTGATCGGCCACCTCGTAGTTGCGCATCATCACGAAGGGCTGACCCATCGCGTAGGGCATCGGGCGGGGCTTGATCAGGAATCCCGATTCCTCGCCGGTGTCCTCGGAGTCGAGGGCGAAGGTCGCCACGATGCGCCGCTTGATGTCGTAGTACTCGATGATCTCGCAATAGCTGCGGGCTCCCTTGTCGGGCTTGTCGTCGCGGGCATCAGAGTCGCCCTCGGAATCCGACCAACGACTCCACGACTTGGCCGAGACTTTCTTGCGGGCTGTCGCGGAGTAGCGGTCATCGACCTGCACGTCCTGGATCGGACGCCACGTGCGCTGAGCAATCCAGGCCATCTCCTTGGGGTGGCGAGCATCGGGGTCGACGAACATGTCGAAGATCGAGATGCGCTCGATGAACGGTCGATCGTCGTAGACGTTCATCTCTGACTCGACGTTGCCTGCTACGTCGTCGCGGTCATCGATACCGTAGTTGGCGCCGGAGTCAGGATCGCTGCCCTGTTGGGCGTCGGAGAGCTTCTCCTCGGGTGGCTTGACGAACTTGTAGCCACACTTCACCCAGCCGTGGCCGACGACCAACCAATCGTTGACGGCCAAGCGGAACTCGTCCTGGTATTTGTAGGTCTGCCAGACGTAGTTCAAGACTTCTTCGGTGATCACGGCCTGTGGTGCGGTATCGGGCTTGCGGGCGTTGACCACGAACTTCGGGTTGTTGACGGCAACCGACGGGGCCATCGTGTTGATCGTCGAGAACACCAGGTTGACGATGAGCTTATCGCCTGCCACGTTCTGGTCGTACTGCCTGCCCTTGTACAGGTCGATGTAGCGCTTCCAGTCGTCCTCGTACTCTTCCTGGGAGCGCCAGCGCTTCGATCGTTTGATCTCGTCGCGCATCAGCTTCAGGAGCGCCGACTGCTTCATCGCCATTCTTGACTCCCCAAGTGCGCGTAGCGCTTGTTGTCGCGGACCTCACCGACGTGCTCGTTCAAGAACTCGGCGTTGGTGCGTTCGGAGAAGTTGTGCCGTCCGTAGAGGAAGCCGCCACCACGGAAGCCGAACCCGACGGTCGCGACTCGACAGCGGAAGCATGTATCCGATTGGGTCTCGGCCTCCTTGATCCCGCAGTCGATGCAGATCACGCGTGGATCCCTGCCGCCCAGGCACTGCCCGTCCAGTTGAAATTGAACGTGCCGATGGTGATCTTCTGGCCAGTCGTCCAGTTGGTCTGGGGCGAGGCCACGTAGCCCAAGCCGACCAACTTCGCCGCGTTGGGAGCATCGGAGGCAGTGACATTGGGGTCCGCCGGGTAGACGACGCCGTTGGTCGCCTTGTTCTTGGGCGGCACGTAGGTGCTGCCCTGGGCCTCGCCCCACGTCGGGTGGGGCGTGTAGTCGTAGCCCCGCACGTAGTAGCGGACGTTGGGATTGCGCTTGGTGAAGCGCCCCGTCGCTGGCGGTCGTTGCAGGTCGAGTCGAGACGTCATGCTCCCTCCCGGTACTTGGGTTTGATCACATAGTTAGGGTCACGCACCCAGCGCTCCCCGATCGCCTTCGGTTCCCCGAAGCGCATCCCCGGCGCGTCCTGCTCGAGCGGCATGTCGCCGTAGAGCTGACGCTCCATCCATCCCATCGTCCCCGGCCCCGGCTCGCGCTGAGGCTGGTACTCCTTCAACCAGACATGGTGGAGCATCTGGTTGGCGATGGCCAGGCTGATGACGCGGTCGTCGAAGGGTGAGCCGGTCATCTTGTTGGCATCGTTGCGGACGAAGGTCCGTAGCTCGGCCAGGGTCTCGGCATCCCACAACCGCAGCGATCCGTCGCGCAGGCCCTGGTTGAGCTCGTCCATCATGATCGGCTTGGTCACCTGCGAGGTCCGGTAGCCCATGATCTGGGTCGGTACCGAGCGCTTGTAGCGGGGCGAACGCTGCATGTACAGGGGGTGGTAACGGGCCCGGCGCAGGGCGGTGAGGCTGGTCAAGCCGTGGTTGTTGTTCTCCACGCCGATCAGGGCGTCGCCGTACCAGCGACCGAGCGGGGCCAGCACGTCAGTGCCGAACAGATCGGGGTCGATGCGCCCGTGCCAGTGGGCCACCACCTCGCCGTTGCGGGCGTTGATCACGTGGGCGCTGGTGAAGTCACCGTGCTCCATCCCCTCGGCCGGGTCGGCGCCGATGACGTAGCGGCCCTCGGGGTAGGGGAACGACCAGATCCGCAGCGGCCCATCGTCCTGCTCGAGGAATTGCCAGGAGCGGTACTTCTCCAAGAAGCCTCGCTTCACCGGCGGGGCGGGCTCGATCTTGCGCAGGACCTGGAGCGAGAAGACCGGACGGCCCGACTTGAGGAAGGCATCTTCCGGGTTATCCGGGTACTCCTGGGCCATCTGCCACTCCGGCAGGTCGGCCTTCTTGGTCTCGTACCAGGCTTCGTCGCGCCCGTTGACCCACCACGGGTGGAACATCGACGCGAAACGGTTGTGACCCGTGGTCGCCCCCACCCACAGCTTGTGGAACAGGTTGCCCTCACCGTTGGCCGTCGACAGGGCGATGACCCGACCACCGACATCAGCGATCGGCTCGATCGAGGCCCACGCCTCGTCCGAGTTGGGCAGGTAGGCCAGCTCGTCAACCACAGCGAGATACACCGACTCGCCACGAGCAGGATCACTTGCGCTGGGCAGCGACTCGATGTAGCTCTCATTGGCGAACTCCATCTTCGTCTGGGTGAAGTTCGACGGCGGGCCGCGGAACTTCATCCAGTCGGGCAGGAACCGGTAGCCGTACTTCGCCTTCTGCAGCAACTTGATGGCGTCGCGCTCGGTACGCGACAACATAATGACGACCTTGTCGCTGTAGAAGAAGCTGAGCCAGAACGCGTAGGTGGCGACGAGGGTGGAGAAGCCGAGCTGACGAGCCTTCAGCATCAGCGAGTAACGCGATCGCATCCACAAATCAACTGACTCCACCTGGGAATCGAACAGGTCGAAACGGATCCGACCACGCTCCGGGTGCTTGATGTACCAGTACGTCAGGCAGAAATACCGGAATGCCTCGAGCTGTTCTTCGGGCGTAGCCCCCTCCCGGGGAGCACACTTACGCCATTCACGTTCTTGGAGGAGATCGTTGATGTCCATTACGTGTTCGGTCCAACGTCCTCGACGTAGAACAGGGTGGCGCCGGGATACGACTGGTTGTCGGTGTAGACATCCAAGCGAGCGTTTGACGACTGCATCACCACATTGAAGGCATGATCAGTATTGTCACCATCGAGAACCCACTGCTGGCTGAACCCCTCAAATATCCCGGCAACGTAGAAATGGCGCTCACCCCACGGAGTACTCGGATTGATGCTGAGACGCACGCCGGAATCAGCGGCGGCACCGTTGCCGGTCGAGACGGCTCGACAGCAGAAGAACACCCGGTAGCGCCGCCCCACGTTGAGGTGGGCGTTGAGCGTGTTGGTCACGGTACCCCACACACCAGGACCACCAATCGACGTCGGGGCGCCACCATTGCCACTACCGACAGCGATGATACCGAGGGCGCCGTTGCGCGCATCCACGTACTGCTTGGTTGCCGCCTGCAAAGCAGTGCTCGGATCGGCCGGGAGCACGACCGGCACGGTGCTGGTGGCCGCAGTATCGGTGACTGTGAAGCGCACCGCGCTGGGGGAACGAATGATCGTGCTGCGAGCACCCTGCAACACCAAGTCGGTGTTCGACGGACCGGCCTGAACGTAGAACCCATCGGGTCCGGTACTCATCGACCCCATTGCTTGGAACGACCCACCGAGGTACAGGTTGACGACCGGTCCGTAGCCGTACTCGTCCTTGCTGCGCAGATCGAGAGTGGTGTAGACGCCCGAAGGCAACTGGGCCCCGTTGTTGCCGATCACCACCCGACCGCCCTGTGGTTGCACAACGAGGTCGCCGTTGTTGGGTGGGCCGCTGATCCCGGTCTGGAACTGACGACTCATGCCAACACCACGATCCGATAGGCCCCGGCGGCCGGAGCGGTGGTGAAGCGGACGGTCACCGTGTTGATGTCGGTGCGTTCAACATCGGTCTCGACCGTGTCCCACGGCGTCGTCATGCGATACACGTTGACGACCACGTCCCTGGTGGCGAAGTTGTGGGCAACAACTGTCGAGGTTGCTGCCGCACAGTTGACGGCGAAACGCTGGCCAGATCCCGCCGCACCCTGTGGACCCTGAGGGCCCGCTGGCCCCATGGGCCCGACAGGCCCAGTTGCTCCCGTTGGACCTGCCGGGCCCGTCGCCCCGGTGTCGCCGGTCGCACCAGGCGGTCCCTGAGGACCAGCAGGACCCTGTGGCCCCTGGGCCCCAGTGCCCGCGGTCCGCAGCCCGAGTTGCACCATGGCGTTGTTGGACGGGCTGAACCCGGCGGTGGACTGGCTCGAGAAGGACACCGCCAACTGCAGCCACGAGTTGTTGTTGTTGGTCGGTGCCGCGGTCAGCCTGTACTTGATGGCGTGGCCGAGATCGTCGCCTTCGTAGATCACGATCTCGTCCCCGGCCTGTTGCTGCAGCACGCCGGGATGCGCTGCTTCGTTCAGGTCATACAACGAGATAGCCAGCATCGTGACCGTGGTGTAGTCAACGCCAGCAGCCCGGATGTAGCCATGACCGGGATCAACCATCGCGGTCTGGTTCGACCAGCGATAGGGATACTGGATAGCGCCACCACCACCGTGCTCCAAGATGGCGAGCCGTCGCTGGAGGTCGAAGTCAGCCCGCCGCGCCGAAGACGACCGAGTCTGGGGTTGGTAACCGCTCTGGCCGTTAAACGTCATCGCGTGCCACTGCCTCCCGGGCCGCGGTCTCGGCAATCAATTCCGCGAGCTCGACATCGCTGAGCTCGCGGGCGTTGACCGAGACATCGACGCGGGTGGGGGCGACACCCTCGACAGCCAATCGGTACTCCTTGGCCGCGGCCACCTGGCGGGGATCGGTGCGATCGGTGGCGGTCTCGTAGAGCTGGTCGAGCACCCGTTGCATTCGCTCCGGGCTACCGACGGTCTTGCGGTAGCGCCGCTGCCATTCCTCCAGGAACTCGGGATCCTGCTTCCACTTCACCAATGCCTGGGGGTGGACGCCGAGCATGGGAGCCAACTCGTATTGATTGGGCGGATCGCGGTCCTCCTTGATCGTGCACAGCCAGTCCAAGAACCGCTGCTTGCGATGATCAGTGGCGAGGGGGATCCGCTCTCCCATCGAGGGACAAGTATGGCCCATCTATTCCCCGAGGAATAGGTGGGTGGTAGAGAATATCAACCTTGACACCACCCTACCTACCTGCTATGATGGTTGCATGGTGACAAGACAGGTGAATCGCAAGGATCCCCGCTGGATCAGCGTCCAGCTCAACGTGCGAATGCCGTTCTGGTTCAAGGATCAGCTCGAAGCTGAGGCCGAGAACCAGCACGTCTCGACCAACGCGTTGGTGCTCGACGCCCTCGAGCGGGTCTACAAGCCGCAGGAGCCGAAGGACTGATGCGCCTCGTTGGTGTGGATCCCGGCATCCATGGCGCCCTGGCCGTCTACGACCACGGCGATCTGGAGTCGGTGCATGACATGCCGGTACTGGATGGTCAAGCGGATGGTGGCGCGCTCGGTGAACTCTTCGAGGAATGGCTCCCCGACATGGTGGTGGTGGAGCGAGTGCAGGCGATGCCCAAGGTCGGCACCGTCGCCTCGTTCTCCCTCGGCATGAACTACGGGATCGTCCTCGGAGCAGCGACCGCGCTGTCGCACCCCTTGATCACACTGAGACCCACGGAGTGGAAGAGGAGGATGGGGTTGATCGGCAAACCAAAGGAGGCATCGCGGCGCCTGGCCATCGAGCTGTGGCCGAAGCACGCGCCGATGTTCAGGTTGGTCAAGCACGACGGGCGGGCCGAGGCGGCACTGATCGCTCGGGCCTACGCCTACCAAGCGGTACACACCGAGCACGCCGCGGGCTACCCGGGGGGAGGCGCAACGTGAGCGCCCTCACCGGTACCCCCTGGCTGGCCGTGCTGTCACGGGTCATGCGCTTCGGGGATGACGAGACCACCCGGGTCCTGGCCCAGATGCTCTACGACATCTTCGACCAGAGCACCGACCCCAAGGTCAGCCAGATCGCTGACTACTACGCCATGCGCCTGTTGGGGAGCCTGTCGTGATGGACCCGATGATCGACAAGCACCTGGCTGAAGCCCGCTACGCCCTGGGTCGCTGCATCGAGTTCGAGGGCTTCATCGCTGAGAACGGCTACGGACGCTGTTGGAGCAGGCTCCACCAGAAGATGTCCTCAGCCCACCGTGTGGCCTGGGAGGAAGCCAACGGTCCGATCCCCGGGGGGAAGGTCATCATGCACTCCTGCGACAACCGCCGCTGCGTGAACCTCGACCACCTCGTCCTCGGCACGCAGGCACAGAACATCCAGGACATGGTCGCCAAGAAGCGTCGTCGCTTCGATGGCGAACACAGTCCCCGACACAAGTTGACGCAGAGCGAAGTCGACGACATCCGGCATGACACTCGCAGTCGCAGAGCCATCGCCGCCGACCACGACGTCCACCACTCGACCATCACCGCCATCAAGCTGGGGAGGACGTGGAATGCCCTCGATCGACGTTGACGAGTTGTACGACGCCAACGAGCAGCGCAACGACTTCCGGCGAGCCAACGGAGCCCCCCTGGTCTCCGATCCCGAGGACTCCACCAAGACGCTGCGGTATTCCCGTCCTTCGAGCTACGCCAAGGTGCTGGACGACGAAGAAGCCCTCCATCAATGGAGGCTGTGGAAAGCCATGCAGGGGGTGGCTGAATCCAAAGCGCTGCAGATCGCCGTGGCCGGAGCTCGCGACGAGGACCGCGAGACCAAGAAGGAACTGCGCGAGAAAGCGCTCGACAAGGGGGCGGCCAACGAGAAGGCCGACCAGGGCACTGGGCTGCACGCAATGACCGCTCGGGTCGAGACGCCGACCGACACGTGGGAGCCCCCGGCACTGTACGAGCCGGACCTGACCGCCTACACGGCGTGCCTCGAGCGCTACGGGCTGGTCTCGGAGATGATCGAGGTACCGATCGTCAACGACGTCTGGCGGGCGGCCGGGACCGCCGATCGGATCTACCGCCTGACCAAGACGCTGACGCTGCCGACGGGCGAGCAGATGGTGGCGGGGACGCTGGTGGTGGGCGATCTCAAGACGGGCCAGAAGCTCGACTTCTCGCTGCCCGGCTACACGGTGCAGATGGCGATCTACGCCTTGGGCTCGCTCTACGACATCGTCAACGAGCGCCGGATGCCGACGCCAGCGATCGACGACCGCTGGACGATCCTGGTCCACCTGCCGGTGGGCAAGGCCCGCTGCGAGTTGCTGTGGTGCTCGATCGAGATCGGCAACTACGGGGCCTACCTGGCCCAGGCGGTGAAGGAGTGGCGCAAGAAGTGGAAGTCGGGCCACGACTTCTACGACGAGCTGCCGATCCCCGAGCCGATCGAGAACCTGCTGGCCGAGGAACTGGGCGCCTGGCGCCCGGCGCCCTCCGACCTGCGCGAGGAGATGAACGCCTGGATCATCGAGCGGGTGCGGGCCTGCGGGGCCCACAAGCTGGCTCGCCAGCGCCTCCTGCTGACGTGGCCGGAAGACGTGACGACACGTGGACCGTGGACAGAACTGGACATGGTCAAGATCTTGGATGGGTTGGATCGGGTCGAGGCAGAGTTCTCGATCCCCTTCCCCTCCGAGGACCCCAGGGCGATCTACCGTTCTGGGCACCGGGCGAATATGGATCGATCCAACGGATTCATGCTCGCCAATTAGCAACAAATGAATCAGGAGCAAAGGTTCAAATGAGCAATGACGTAGGAGATTTCCTCTTCGGGGGAACCGGTAAGGCTGCCAAGTTCGACGACTTGGGCGATCAAATCACGGGGGTCATCACCGACTGCCAGGTCACCCAGCAGACGTCGATGGAGGACAACACGCCGCTGACGTGGAGTGACGGCTCGCCGCGCAAGCAGCTGGTCATCACCATCCAGACCGACGCCCACGACGGCGACGACGACGACGGCCAGCGGCGGATCTTCGCCAAGGGCGGCCGCTACGAAGTCGCCCAGGGCTCGGGGACGTCGATGAAGGACGCCATCGCGGACGCCGTGAAGCGGGCCGGAGGGCGCACGGTGGAGGAGGGCGGCACCCTGACCGTGGCCTTCACCGGGCTGGGCAAGAAGACGAACCGGGGCTACTCGGCCCCGAAGCTGTACAAGGCCCGCTACGAGGCGCCGACCA
>Ga0126377_10000353_pt1 | contig 27463 bp, 22 predicted proteins | sample PanSoiMetPlot_22_FD_92647 | JGI IMG/M metagenome (GOLD analysis project Ga0126377, IMG submission 92647) | Tropical forest soil microbial communities from Panama - MetaG Plot_22 | ecosystem: Environmental > Terrestrial > Soil > Tropical forest > Bulk soil | place: Panama | collected 2016-02-17 | reverse complement strand
TGAGGCCGCGCGATCCGCGCTCGGTGTAGGCGCGCAGCGCGAGGCTCATGCCGATGCCGTGCAGCCGCTTGCCGCGGTAGTCCGGGTGCGTGTAGCCCTTGTACATGTAGACCCAGCTCGGATCGAAATGGAGGATGAGTCCGTCGGCCACGAGCGTGGGCTGGTTCGAGTACCAGCCGAAGCTGGCCAGGCGATCGCCGTCGAACATGGCGAAGCAGTCGTCCCCCTTGTCGAGCGCCTCGCGCGCGAACTCGGGGCTCATCTCGAACTCGTCGGTCGAGTGGGCGAGGACCTCGTCGGGCTCGGCGAAGCGGGCGGTGAAGCCTCCCGTCTCGAAGAGCTTCGGGGCGATGTCCGGAAGGATCGCGGTCATTCCCTTCAAGATCTGGAAGGGCATGACGCGGTTGACGGCGCGTTGCTGCAGGTCGTGGAGGGCGGCGGTGGTTCCGAACGACTTGGCGTTGTCCACCACCTGGCGGACGGCGCGGGGGAGATTCATAGGACTGGAGGGTGCTCGGATGACTTGGATTCAGCCAGCAATCTCTCGGATTTCTACCTGTCAGCCCCCTGCTTGGCTCCGCCTGACACGGCGCGATACCAGAGGCACTGTCCCTTGACGCACCCGCACGTGGCACCCGCCGAGGGCCAGCCGTCGACCGGCGCCTCGCAGGTCGAGCTGACGCCCTGCTCGGCGCTGCAGATCTCGCTCGAGCAGCCGCCGACCGAGCACTGATCGTCGCGCGCGCAGGCGTTCTGGAACGAGGTTCCCTCGACTCGCTTGTACTGCGCGTGGCTCGCTGCCACCGCGGGCGTGCGCTGCTCCGCCGCGCCGCCAGATGGTGACGGGCTCGGCGCCGGCGCAGGAGCCGGGGCGGGGGCCGGCGCCGCTGCCGGCGGCGTGGTGGCGGCGCCCTCCGCCGGCGGACAGGCGCAGCCGGACGCCGCCAGGAGGAGGACTGTCAGAAGCAGGCCGATCCGCATGGGGCGGACTCTACTACAATCGCGTGCTGTGGCCGTGCCAGCCGTCCGCGTGGCGTGCCGGGCCGCCGCCGTCGCGGTCGCCGTCGTCGCCGCCGTCGCCGCGCTGGTGACCGGGCAGGGCGCGGCGCGCGCCGGCGATCCCGGCCTGGTGTGGCGCACGATCGAGACCGCGCACTTCGAGGTCCACTACCCCGAGCCGCTGGGCGACGTCGCCCGCAAGGTCGCGCTGTCGGCCGAGCGGGCCCACGCTACCCTCACCGCCGCGCTGCGCCACGCGCCGCGCGAGAAGACCCACATCGTGCTGCACGACGACGACGACGGCTCGAACGGCTTCGCCAGCGTGCTGCCGCGCGACGTCATCAGCCTGTTCGTGTCGGCGCCGCCCGACACCTCGGTGCTGGGCGACAACGACAACTGGCTCTACAACCTCGTCTCGCACGAGTACACGCACATCGTCCACCTCGACACGGTGAGCGGTCTGCCGGCGGTGGTGAACCGCATCATGGGCAAGGTGTGGGCGCCCAACCAGGTGCAGCCGCGCTGGGTCATCGAGGGGCTGGCGACCTACGAGGAGTCGAAGCGCTCGGCGTCCGGCCGCACGCGCCACGCGCTGTTCGACACCTACCTGCGCGTCGCCACCCTGAGCGGCGCGGACCGCCGGCTCGACGAGGTGACCGGCGGTCCGCTCGGCTGGCCCCACGCCAACGCCGCCTACCTCTACGGCTCGCACTTCCTCAAGTACGTGTTCGACCGCTACGGCGACGACAAGGCGGCGGTCATGTCGCACGACTACGGAGGGAGCGCAATCCCCTACGGGCTCAACCGCAGCATCGAGCGCGCCACCGGCAAGAGCTTCGTCGACCTGTACGGCGACTGGAAGGCGTATCGCGAGGCGCGCTACTCGCTCGAGGCCGAGGCGGTCATGCGGCGCGGCCCGCGCGAGGGCCGCCGCCTCACCTTCACAGGCGAGAACAACATCAACCCGCACTACACCGCCGACGGCCGGTCGATCGTGTGGCAGCGCGGCGACGGCTACAGCGAGGGACAGTTCCGCATCATGCCGGCGGGCGACAACGCGGGCCGCTCGCGCACCTACGCGGTGCTCGAGCGCACCGGCGAGTTCGACGTCCTGCGCGACGGCTCGATGGTGGTCGAGCAGACCACCGACTACCGCACCGACTACCAGTACCAGGACCTCGTGCGCTGGGACCGGGCCAGCGGCCGCACGGAGGCGCTGAGCCGCGGGCTGCGGGCGAGCGATCCCGACGTCTCGCCCGACCAGCGCGCGGTCGCCTTCGCGCAGAACGGCGGCAGCCGGCGCCAGCTCGCCGTCATCGCGCTGCGGCCCGAGGCGCGCCCGCGCATCGTGTGGTCGGGCGAGTCGCGCTTCGACCAGGCGTTCTCGCCCGACTGGTCGCCCGACGGCCGCCGCATCGCCTTCTCGGCCTGGCGCGCCGGCGGCACGCGCGACATCCTGGTGGTCGACGTCGCCAGCGGGCGCGTGGAGGAGCAGGCCCGCGACCGCGCGCAGGACATCGCGCCGGCGTGGAGCCCCGACGGCCGCTACGTCTACTTCGTCAGCGACCGCACGGGCATCTACAACGTGTTCGCCTGGGACCTGGCGGCGGACCGGCTGTGGCAGGTGACCGACGTCATCGGCTGCGCGCTGGCCCCCCGGGTCTCGCCCGACGGCCGTCACATGGTCTACCAGGGCTTCGCCGCCGACGGCTACGAGCTCTACGAGATCGATCTCGATCCGTCGACCTGGACCGAGGCGCCGCCCTACATCGACGACCGGCCGGATCCGATCGAGATCCGCGCCGACGAGGCGCCGATCTCGCCGCCGCGGGCCTATCGCCCGCTCGAGACCCTGGCGCCCGACTCGTTCACCGTCGGGCTGGTGCTCAACTCGCTGGGGCAGGCGGTCGATCTCCGCACCGGCGGGGGCGACGTGGTCGGCCACCATGTCTACGACCTGGTCGCCACCCTCGGGCTCGACTACCGCGGGCTCAACGTCGGCGCCACGTACACCTACCGGCGGCTGTGGCCCAGCCTGCGGCTGACCGCCGCCCGCTCGGTCAACCGGCGCGGCGGCTACATCGTCGACGGCACCAACCTGCGCTTCGACGAGGAGGCGCTGCGCGGCACGCTCAGCGTCGGGCTTCCGGTGTTCCGCCGGGCGGACGCCTCCGGGTCGCTCAGCCTCGACTACGACGTCGACTGGCTGCGCAACCTGGACGGTCAGCTCCACGAGCAGGACCCCAACGAGGTGCTGCCGCGCCTGCCCGAGACCGATCTGGTGCTGGCCGGCGTGGCGCTGCGCTGGAGCTACTCCGACACCAAGAGCTTCGTCTTCACCAACGGGCCGCAGCAGGGCGTGGACCTGACCGCAGCGCTGCGGGTCGACCACCCCGCGCTCGGCGCGGAGGAGCGCAGCTTGACCCTGTCGTACCGGGCCAGCTGGTATCACCAGATCCCGCTGGCCTGGCAGCCGACCCTGATGCTGCGCCTGGCCGGCGGGATGCGCGCCACCGATCGGCCGCGCCTCGAGCAGTTCGCGCTGGGCGGCGTGCCCGACTCGCAGGACCTGGTGCGCTCGCTGGTCGACAACGTGCGCGTGGGCTCGACCGGCTACCTGCGCGGCTATCCCTCGCGCGCGGCGGTCGGCCAGCAGTACCACCTGGCCAACATCGAGCTGCGCCAGGATCTGTGGACCATCGAGCGCGGCATCGCGACCCTGCCGGTCTACCTGCGCCGCGTGCACGCGGCGGCGCTTTTCGACGCCGGCGACGCCTTCGACGGCGCGATCGATCCGTCGGCCTTCAAGGCGTCGGTGGGCGGCGCGCTGCGCCTCGACTTCACCGTCGGCTACGGCCTGCCGGGCTCGGTCGACCTCGGGTATGCTCGCGGGCTCACGAGCGGGGGGTCGCACGAGACCTGGCTGCTCCTGACCGGCACTCTGTGAGGCGAGAGGCGAGCGGAGCATGAGCGCGAGCGATAGACCGGACGGACCGGACGGCGACCGCGCGTTCCTGGCGGCGGCCGGCGCGCTGGCCAGCGGCGTGGCGGCCCAGCTGTCCACGCCTCTGCGCGAGATCCGCGACTCGCTGGCCGCCATGGTGGAGGCGCTCGATCTTCACTTCGCGCGCGCCCGCGGCCCGCAGCCCTATCCCTGGGCCGAGACCAAGGCCCTGCGCGAGCGCATCGCCGAGGCCTACCTGCTCAGCCGCTCGGTCACGCGGCTGACCAGCGAGATGTCGCGCGCGGTGTCGGTCCACCGGCACGCGCCGGAGACGGCGGACGTGAACCAGCTGGTCGAGCAGGCGATCGCCCTGGCGCGCCACCGGCTCGGCGACGACATCGATCTCTCGATCGATCTCGGCGACGTGCCGGCGGTGCGCATCGTGCCCGGCGAGCTGGTGCTGCTGGTGGCCCGGCTGCTCATCTCGGCCGGCGACGCGGCGCGCGCGGCGTCGGGCGGGCTCAGCGTCGCGATCCGTCGCGAGCGGGAATCGGGCGCGGCGGGCGGCCGCGACCGCGTGCTCATCGTGATCGGCGCGGAGGGCGGGGCGGGATCGGGCGCCCCGGGCGAGCAGGCCGAGCTGGACGCGCTGGCCCGACGCGTGCTCGAGCCGGCCGGCGGCGAGCTGGCCGCCGGCGACGGGCGCCACGAGATCCGCCTCCTGGTGGCGAAATGAGCGAGCCGGCCGCGGTCCCGTTCACCATCCTGACCGGCTACCTCGGCGCGGGCAAGACGACCGCGCTCAATCGACTCCTGCGCCAGCCGCTCGGCCGCCGCATCGCCGTGCTGGTCAACGAGCTCGGCCGCATCGCGATCGACGGGCGGCTCATCAACCAGACCGGCGGCGACGTGCTCGAGCTGGCCGGCGGGTGCGTGTGCTGCAAGATGGACGTGAAGAACGACCTGTGGGACGGGATCGCCGACGTGGTGGAGCGCTCGGCGCCCGACCACGTCGTGCTCGAGACCACCGGCATCGCGGAGCCGCCGGCGCTGCTCGCCGGGCTGCGCCGCCTGCCCGAGCCGCTGGCCCAGCGCATCGCGCCGGCCGGCGTGGTGTGCGTGGTCGACGCGGAGACCTGCGCCGCGGTGCTGGCGCGGCGCGACGAGGCGCGCGTGCAGGTCGAGTGCGCCGACCGGCTCCTGCTCAGCAAGCTCGACCGCGCGCGGCCGGACGACGTGGCGACCGCGCACCGGCTGCTCGCCGAGATCGGACCGACGGCCGAGCGCGCGGGCTTTCCGGCGTCGGTCGACGGCGACCGGGCGCTGTCGGCGTTCCTGCTGGCGCGGCGGGCGCCGGCCGCGCCCGGCCAGGCGGCGGCGGCGCACCGCCACGGCCAGCTGGCCTGCGCCTGCTTCTCCGATCCGGCCCCGCTCCTGGCCGGCCCGCTCATGGCCGCGGTCGAGGAGCTGCGCGCGCGGCTGGTGCGGGTCAAGGGCTTCGTCCACCTGGCCGGCGACGAGCGCCGCGCCTTCCTCGAGCTCGCCGGCACCGAGCTGGCCCTGCGTCCCGGCCCGCGCTGGTCGACCGGCGAGCCGCGCCGCAGCGAGCTCGTCTTCATCGGAGACGATGTCGACGACGACCTGCTGGCCCGCCGCCTGTGGGCCTGCGCGGCCGCCGCGAGCTGACGCGGGCGCTCAGGCTCGCGGCGCGAGCAGGCGCTCGACGTTGTGGATCAGCACCTCGCGCAGGAAGGGCTTCACCACGTACTCGTCTGCCCCCGAGTCCTCGCCCTTGCGGGCGTCGTCGATGCTCACGTAGGCCGCCGTCATCATCACGATCGGGATGCTGCGTGTCGCCTCGTCGGCCTTGAGCCGGCGGCAGACCTCGAAGCCGTCCATGGTGGGCAGGTGCAGATCGAGGATGATGACGTCGGGCCGCTCGGCGCCGACCAGCTCGAGCGCCTCGAAGCCGTCGACCGCGGTCCTGACCTCGTGGCCGCGGGCGCTCATGAGCTTGGCGACGAAGCGGACGATGTCCGGCTCGTCGTCGACGACGAGGATCTTGGCCATCAGCCGTCGATGACGGAGCGCAGGCAGGTGCGGGCGGCCGCGTTGTTCCAGTCGCGCTTGTTGACGATGTAGTAGCGGATGATGCCGTCGCGATCGACGATGAAGCTCTCCGGCACCTTCTCGACCCCGTAGGCCGCCGCGATCTTGCCGATCAGGCTGTCCTCGCCGACCGGCGGATCGAGCAGCACCTCGGCGTTGCTGCCGTGCGGCAGCTTCTTGCGGACCTTGTCCCAGCTGGGGTCGGACGCGACCGAGAGCACCACCGCCTTGTCGAGGTCGACGTCTCCGGCGAGGTCCTCGAGGCTGGGCTGCTCCGCCTTGCAGGTCTCGCACCAGCTGGCCCAGAAGCGGACGAGGACCACCTTGCCGCGATAGTCGGACAGCTTGACCATCTTGCCGGTATGGTCCTGGGCGGTGAAGTCGGGCGCCTTGGTCGGCAGCGTGCCGAGACTCTTGTTGGTGGCGCTCGGCTTGACGGCGGTGCACGCGGATTTCACCTCGCGGGCCTGGGCCGGGGACAGGAGGGTCAGGTACTTCACGCCGAGCAGCGCGGTGATCCCGGCGGCGGCGACGAGGACAATCGGTTTTCGCACTCTGGGCACGTTGACTCCTGTGAGCCCCGTCCGGGGCGGCTGCAACCACTCGGATCCTCAGTCTATCTCAACTTCGCTCAGGCTCAAGGCCCGTCACTCGACGGTCCGCGGTCGGCGCGGGCGCCGCCCTGCACAGCGCGAGCCTTGATTTGTCTGTACGATCCGGCCAAGAGCTCGAGGCTGTGAACCGACCCGGACTCCTACCGCGCAGCGGCATCGGCATCGACGGGCCCTACCTCATCATCGCCCCGCCGGGCAACCCGGTCATTGCGCTCGACTCGCGCCTGCTCGATCGCATCGAGCTCATCGGCCGCTCGCCGACCAGCGCGGTCGTCATGTCGGCGGCGGCGGCCGGCGGCGCGGTGGCCGGCGCGCTCTCGCTCATCCCGGGCGGGCTGCTGGCGTGCGCGGGGCTGGCCTACCTGGCCCACGAGCGCCTGTCGGAGGCGCGCCGGCGGGCCCGCTCGCGCGACCTCCTGCTCGCGCTCGGCAACCTCGAGGTGGCGCTGCACGTGGCCGACGGCGCGGAGGCCGCCAAGCGGCTGGCCGACTCGCTGGCACCGTACACACGGGAGGCCCCGATCACCCGGCCCGAGGTGTACGAGGACGCGCGGCGACGGCTGGGCGCGCAGATCGAGGGGCGCAAGGACCGGGCCCGGCGCGAGCTCGAGCGCGGCCTGCTGGTCGGCGACGACGTGGTGAGCGTGGCGGAGGGCTATCTCTCGGTCGGCTCGGTGGCGTTCCGCGTCGAGGAGGTGCGCGACTACGCGGTGCGCGGCGCGAACCTGCCCCTGCCGGGTGGGCGCCTGCTGCAGGCGGCGATGGGCCTCCTGGTGGTCGCGGCCGACGAGCGCACGCGCGCCGGCGAGGACCTCGCGGCGCTGTCGCAGCGGATCAAGGAGTACGAGGAGTGGACCGGCCGCACCGCCGGCCGGTGAGCGACGGCGGTCGGGCCGCGCGATCACTCGGCGGCGTAGCGGGCGCGCGCGCCTGACAGGCCGGCGAAGGCGAGCTCGGCGGCGAGCGCGATCTCGGCCGGCGCGCTGCCGTGGACGGCGAGCCCGAGCAGGCGGCCGGGTGCGGCGGGCGCCTCGCCGCGGGTCGGATCGATCGCCACGAGCGCGCCGCCGACCGCGACCACCGCCCACATGTGGCGCGCGAGGACGCCGCCGTCGAGGCGATAACCGGTGACCAGGCGCAGGTCGAAGCCGCGCGCCCGGGCCAGCGCCGAGAACAGGGCCGCGTGGCCCACGCAGTCGGCGCGGCCCGCGGCCAGGACCTCGCCGGCGGCGGTGACGGCGCCGCGCGAGAGGTCGCCGTCGATCGAGACCGCGGTGTAGCGGGCCAGGGCGCGCAGCTGGTCGAGCGGCGCGGCGCCGGCCCGCGCCGCCACGCGATCGGCGAGCGCGCGCAGCGCCGGATCGGGCACCGGATCGGGGATCGCGGGCGGCGGCCATGCGCGCGTGGCTCCCGGGCGTGGTGGCATGCGCGGCGCCGGTTCGCGCGGTGCCGCGGCGCGCGCTGCCGGCGGTGCGGGGACGCCGAGCTCGACGAGCCATCCGGCCGGCGCGGCGCGGACGCGCTGGCCCGGCAGATCGGGCGGCGGGGCGAGGGCGAGGCGGCGCGCGCCGGCCGCGCCGCGCTCCGGCTCGATCGCGATCGCGATGGCGACGCGGCTGCCGCGCTCGCGCCGGCGCGGCGGCCGGCCGGAGACGGGGATGGCGCCGAGCGCGACGAGATCCGGCGGCGCCTCGCCGGGCGGCGGCTCGCCGGGCGCGTCCCGCGGATCCGCGCCGGCGACGCGGACCTGGCTCGCGTCAGGCCCGGCCTCGCTGTCGAGGGTGCCGTCGGCGCGGAGCTGCACGCGGCTCTCGATGCGGCCGCCCGGTCCGGACAGGACGACGCGGCGCCGGGACGCGCGGGCGCCCGGAAGCGAGTCCGGCTCGACGGTGAGCCGGGCCACCGCGAGCTCGAACCCGGCCAGCAGGACCGGGCCGGCCCAGCGCGCCTCGCGCCGCATCGCCAGGCGCAGGGGGACCAGCTCCACCGGCTCGGCCGCCGCCGGAGCGCCGCGGACGCTCTCGCCCGGCACCTCGATCGTCCAGCCGGCGCGCGCGCGGCGCGCGCTGCCGCGCAGGCGCCGGTCGCGGTAGAGCCAGACGCGCTCGCCGCGCAGCTCGCGATCTGCGTCGATGACGATCTCGGTCTCCCACTCGAGCACGCTGCCGCCGCGCGCGACGCGCCAGCTCTCTCGGCGCGAGAAGCGGTAGCCGCCGCGGATGCCCGCGATCAGCTCCTCGCGGGCGCGGCCGGCCAGGTGCCCGCGCCAGCGCAGATCGAAGTCGGCTCGATAGCCGGACAGGGGCGTGGGCGTCCACGTCGACGCACGGTCGAGCTCATCGACGCCGCGGCCGTCGCGGCCGTCGCGGCCGTCGACCGGGTCGACGACGCCGTGAGGGCCGACGCGCCCCGCGCTCCCGCCGCGCCCATGATGCCCCACGGTCTCGTCGCGTCCGTCGCCGCGCACTCCAGCGACGGAGCGCGCGCCACGGCCGCGCGCGCAGCCCTGCGTCTGCGGGCCCACGGCCAGCGCGACACCTGCCGCCGCCGCCGCTTTCAGCCACCCCCGGGCCGCCCGCACGGCGCGATCGTACCGTATCCTCGTCGCATGCAGCTGACCGACGCGCCATGGCTCCTGGTCGGCTGCGGCTATACCGGCACGCGCCTGGCCCGGCGCCTCCTCGCCGCCGGGGCGAGCGTGCGCGTCACGCGCCGCACCGCCGAGGCGGCCGCGCGGACCGCGGCCGAGCTCGGCTCCGACATGGACGTGCGCGTCGTCGACCTCGCGCGCGAGGCCAGCGTCGCGGACCTGGTGCCGGCCGGCGCGCTCATCGTGCACACCGCGCCTCCGTCGGCGCCGGCGGGAGCGGGCGAGGAGATCCTGGTCAGCGCGGCAGCCGCCGCGCGCGCTCGCCGCCTGGTCTACGTCTCGTCGTCGGGCGTGTACGGCCGCGGCACCGGCGAGTGGATCGACGAGGAGGCGCCGGTCTCGCCCACCGGCCCGATCGGCGGGCGCCGGCTGGAGGCGGAGACCGCGCTGCTCGCCGCCGCGCGGCGCGCCGGGATCGAGGCGGTCTCGCTCCGGGCGGCGGCCATCTATGGCCCCCACCGCGGCTCGCACGTGTCCATCGCGGCCGGGACCCACCGTGTGCCCGACACCGCCGGCTTCGTCAGCCGCATCCACGTCGACGATCTGGGGACCGCGATCCTGACCGCGGCCCTCGCGCCTCGCCTGCCGCGCGCGGTCTACAACGTCGCCGACGACGAGCCGACCCAGGCGCGCCGCTACGCCGACGAGCTCGCCGCCGCGCTCGGCGTTCCGGCACCGCCCACGGTCGCGCCCGATCAGTCCTCGCCGGCCGCGCGCGAGCTCCTCGGCGGCGACCGCCGCGTCTCGAACCGCCGCCTCATCGAGGAGCTGGGCGTCGAGCTTGCCTTTCCGACCTGGCGGGAGGGCCTGCGCCAGTCGCTGGCCGAGGAGACGCATCACCGGGCCGCGAGGCGCGGCTAGGGCCAGTACTCGGGAGATGGCGGCGGCGGCGCGCTGCGAGACCGCGACGGGTGGAGACCAGTCGCCTGGTGACGCGCCATCTGACCGCGGTTGCGCCAGGCTAGGTTTTCGGCCCGGCTCGCCGCCGCCGCGCCAGCCAGAAGACCAGCACGACGGCGGCCACAGGGAGGAGGCTCCCGCCGGTCTCGCCGCCGACGCGGCAGCACCCGCCGTCTCCGCCGCCCTCGTCGTCTCCCGCCGGGTCGCCGCCGCCGCGCGGGCAGGCGCCCAGCGCCTCGCACTGGGTCGGCCACGTGGCCAGCGCGCACTCCGCCTGCGCCGAGTCGGTGGGGCAGGCGAGCGGCCCGGCCGTCTCCTCGAAGTGGAACACCGCGTCCCAGGTCTCCCCGTCGTCGGAGCGGCCGAGCGCGAAGTTGTCGGGGTCGAAGTTGGCCCCGCAGCCGAACAGCACGCCGTCGCTGCGCTCGCCGATGCAGGCCAGGCGCGGCTCCTCTGCCGCCCGCTCCCAGGTGACGCCGCCGTCGCGCGAGATGCGCACGCAGCCGTGCACCGGCACGCCGCCGTCGCCGATGTCCTCGGGGCAGGCCCTGACCGAGCCGGCGATGACGGTCTTCCCGTCCGGGCGGATGAGGAACGCCGACAGCGTGTCGGCGAAGGCCGCGACCTGCTCCCACGTCTCGCCGCCGTCGCCCGAGCGGTAGAGGACATCGCCCGAGTTGGCCACCGCCTGCGCCGCGCGCGCGAACACCACGTCCGGGTCGGTGGGCGACACGCCGGCCAGCAGGAGGTCGGCCTCCTGCCCGAACGTGAAGTCGTCGACCGGCAGCTCGTCCCACGACTCGCCGCCGTCGCCCGATCGGCGCAGGAGCGCGCTCTCCGGGACGTCGCCGCCCTGCGGCTGGAAGCCGCTCACGTAGATGCGCTCGGGGTCGGCCGGCGTGGTGCGCAGGCTCACCCACCACGAATCCGTCGCCGCCAGGTTGGCCGACGCGAAGCTCTCGCCGTCGCTCGACACGTAGACATCGTTGGGCGCGCCGCCGTTGGCCGTCGCCACCCACACACGGCCGTCGGGCCCGACCTCGACCTCCGAGATGAACGGATCGCCGCTCAGCGCCCCGCCGATCGTGCGCCAGGTGCAGCCGCCGTCGTCGCTCACGCGCAGCCCCTGGTGCGAGTTGGCGTAGAGCGTGCCGCCGGCGGTCACCGCGTAGTCGGGATCGAACATGCCGCTGTAGCCGATCGCGTCCTCGCACACCCAGCGGAAGCTCTCGCCGGCGTCGGTCGAGATGAGGAGGCCGAACGTGACCGGGAAGACGATCGTCTCCGCGTCGTCGCCCGGCGGGAAGCGCACGCCGGTGCTGGCCGGCGGCCGTCCGTTGGCGTGGCTCCAGCCCGCGTCCATGGCGGCGCCGGCGCCGGCCAGGCCGGCGGCCAGGGCCGCCACCTCGAGCGCGTACAGCCGCAACGCGCGATCTCCGCGCTACCTGCGCTTGCGACCGCGCCAGGCGAGCCCGAACAGGACCACCACCAGGCCCGGCACCCAGCTCGCGTCGCTGCCTCCGCCCACGCGACAGCAGCCGCCGTCCCCGCCGCCGCCATCACCGTCGCCCGAGAGACCGCCGCCGTCCTGCGCCATCGGGCCCGCGTCGGGCCCCGCGCAGATGCCGAACATGACGCACAGGGTGGGCCACGTCGTCGCCGCGCACTCCGCCTGCGCGCTGTCGCCCTCGCACTCGAGCGGGCCGACCGTCTCCGAGAAGCGGAACACCTTCTCCCAGGTCTGGCCGTCCTGCGACTTGCCGAGCGCGAAGTTGTCCGGCTCCCAGTTGGCGCCGCAGCCGTAGAGGACGCCGTCGCTGCGCTCGCCGATGCAGGCCAGGCGCGGCTGCTGTTCGGCCGGGGCCCAGCTGCCCTCGGCTCCCGCCTTGCTCGAGATCTGCACGCACCCCTTGGCCGCGGGATCCGGATCCCCCGCGCAGGCGTCGATGGTCGCGGCGATCACGGTCTGTCCGTCGGGCCGGATGTGGAACGCCGAGATCGACGTCGAGAACTCGAGCACCTTGGTCCAGGTCTCGCCGGCGTCCTCCGAGCGGTACAGCGCGTCGCCGGCCGGCTCGACCGCGCCGGCCACGCGCAGGAACACGACCTTCTCGTCGGTCGGCGACACGTCTTCGAGATAGAAGGTCGGGTGATCGCCGAACTGGAAGTCGGTGAGCGGGAGCTCGTTCCACGTCGCGCCGCCGTCGTCGGAGCGGCGCAGGAGCGCCGCCTCCGTGGTCGTGGTGTCCTGCGGCAGGAACCCGGTCGCATAGATGACGTCGGGCTTGCCGGGCGCGACGCGCAGGGTCGTCCACCATGCCTTCTCCTCCGGCAGGTTGGACTCGACGAAGTTTGCGCCGTCCTCGGACACGTAGACGTTGTTGGGTCCGCCGCCGGTCGACGTCGCGGCCCACACGCGCCCGTCGGATCCGACCTCGACCTCGGACACGAACATGTCCTCGGTCAGACCCTTGGTCGCCTCCCAGTTGCAGCCACCGCTGTGGCTCACGCGCAGCCCCTCGAACGTGGTCGCGTAGATGCTCCCATCCGGGGCCACCGCGTAGTCCGGGTCGAACACGCCGCCGTAGCCGATCGCCACCTCGCATACCCATTGAAAGGTCCCGCCGCCGTCATTCGACTTCAGCAGGCCGAAGGTGACCGGCAGGTAGATGGTCTCGGTGTCGGGTCCGAAGCGCACGTTGGTCGTGGCCGGCGGCCTTCCGTTGGCGTGGCTGTCGACCGCCGTGGCCGCGGCCGCCGCCATGGCCAGGCCGGCGCCGGCCAGCGCGGCGCAAGCAAACGAGGTACGTCGCATGCACCAGATGATAGCGACGGGGCAGAAATGTGGATACCCCCGCGTCGACGGGGGTGACCCGTGTCGCTTCGCGCGCGTAGCCGGTCGACAAGGGTTCAGTGTCGGTTGCGGTGTCGGGCCTGGTGTCAGGCCAGGTGTCAGGCGCGCTGTCAGCTGCGGTGGCAGTCTGTCAGGTCGGTCTCAGCGCCACGGCCAGGGCACGCGGGCGAGCAGCCCGGAGCGCTCCAGGAGGAAGAGCGCCGCGGCGGCCCACCAGCCCGCGACGACGTCGTCGAGCACCACGCCGGTGCCGCCCGCCATGCGGCGATCGATCGCGCGCGCCGGCGGCGGCTTCACGATGTCCGCCACCCGGAAGAGGATGAAGCCTGCCGCCAGCAGCAGCGGGTCGGTGCGGTCGGCGGCCGCGGCCATGGTCCAGAAGTAGCCGGCCACCTCGTCCACCACGATCCGTCCCGAGTCGTGGTCCCCGAAGGCGCGGTCGGCCGCGCCGGACGCGGCGATGGCGACAGCGGTGACGGCCACGCACAGCACAAGGTACGCCCACTGTGTCAGGCCGCCGCTGACCAGGACGAGGGGGATGGCCGCGGCGGTGCCCCAGGTGCCCGGAGCCAGGGGCGCGTAGCCGATCCCGAGCACCGTGGCCACGAGGACGCCCAGCCGGGACCCGATTCCCGGCCGTTCCGCTCCTGACTTGGCATCGCCTGCGTCCATCGTTATGGGATCAGAACCTTTTGCGCGGCCTGACTTTGCCGCACGTGGCAGGCGCCGAGAAGTGGGCTCGATGCGTAATGTGAATCAGGTTGAATTCGTGTCCGTGTTTCGTCTTAGATTCCCAACCCCGCTGAAAGCAGAGGCCAGCCGGGCACCTGGCGCGGCCCTTGCTCTCATGTGAACACATGCGCTGCAGTCCTGGGTCAGAAGGGCAATCCACGTGGAACGGGTGATCATCCTCGCACCGGCGCTGGTCCCGGTGGCCTATTTCCTCGTCGCCCTGGTCGTCTATTCCGGGCTCTGCCTCATCGGTCAGCGCCCCGACACCGGTGAGCGCCGCAAGCACAGCCGTTTCTTCTACTTCTTCATCGACTACTTCCTGTGGATGCTGCGCCCGGTCGAGCGCGCGCTGCTCAAGAACCCGAGCCTCACCCCCAATCACCTGACCTTCACCTCCCTGGCCGCGTGCGCGAGCTCGGGCCTGGCGATCGCGACCGGCCACATGGCGACCGCCGGCTGGCTCTACATCTTCGCCGGCGCGCTCGACGTGCTGGACGGCCGCCTGGCCCGCGCCACCGGCCACGCCAGCAAGGCCGGCGCGTTCCTCGACTCGGTCACGGATCGCTGGTGCGAGCTGTTCGTGTTCACCGGCTTCGCCTGGTTCCTGCACGACACCGGCTGGCTGTTCGCGGTCATGGCGGCGGCCAGCGGCTCGATCATGGTGAGCTACACGCGCGCGCGCGGCGAGGCGCTCGGCATCGCGCTCGACGGCGGCGCCATGCAGCGGGCGGAGCGCATCGCGCTGGTCGCGATCGGCACGCTGATCACCGCCTGGTTCAACGCCGCGCACGACACCCGCGAGTACGGCATCCACGTCATCGGCGTGGCGCTGCTCATCGTCGGAGTGGGCTCGAGCGCGACGGCGGTCAGCCGCTGGATCCAGGGCTACCGCATGCTGCGCGACGCCGAGGGGCAGAGCCCGCAGCCGCGCACGCGCGAGTCGGCGACCAGCCCGCTCCGCTCGCGCTGACGCCGGCAGCGTGAGGCCAGGCCCACCCCAGGGCATGGCCTCGCCGTCGTCTTCAGGGCTGGCAGGCGGTGTGGTTGGTGGCCGGGACCTTGTCGGCCGCCGCGTTGAGGTTGGTCAGCGAGATGCAGCTGGCCGTGACGTGGAGATCCAGATCGGAGTACTCCTGGTTGGCGGTGTCCGCCGTCCACTCCAGGACCGGACCGTCGCCGAGATCGATCTCGTAGGTCGGCATCTGGTCGACGATGTCCGCACTCAGGTCGCCGCTGTCGACCAGCTCGCCGAGGACATCGAGCCCCATCGGCTGGACCAGCACGCGCAAGGTGACCCGGTCGATCAGGCCCGGGATGAGCGCGGCGCTCGGGTCGCGCGAGTCGCGCGGGAAGAACTGGACGATGTGACTCTTGTAGAACGCCGGATCGTTGGCGTCGAAGGTGACCTGGGCCGGCAGCTGGTTGGTCTCGTAGTCGTCGGCCTGCCAGAACATCGACACCGGGTTGCCGTCGGCGTCGAGCATGCAGTCGCGCAGGAGCCAGCGGTCCGGGTCCGGCGGGTCCGGCGGGGTGGTGACCAGCTCTCCCTCGGGCACCACGCCGCTCTGGTAGACGACCTCGTCCCCCCGATAGGCCACCACCTCGATCCAGATGCGCCGGTCCTGGGCCGAGCCGCTGGGGAAGCCGTGCCCGGCGGCGACGTTGTCGAGCACCACCCGGATGGCCGTCTTCGCGTCCTCCCCCGCGCCGAACGGGGCCACGCACAGGGCGCTCTGCAGGGTGGAGTCGAGGAACGACTGCACCGCATCGCGCTGGGCGTCGGCCTCGGGGAAGTCGGGCGTGAGGGCCACGTCGATGGCCGGGAACATGTGGCTGTGGTAGCGGCGCGCCGCCACGTCGGCGTTCTCGTCGTCGGCGATGGGGCGGAGGTTCGTGCTCTGGTCCATGTGGCACTGCCCGCAGGTCGCGCCGCCGGGCTGCGAGAAGACCGACGCCTGCCACTCGGTGAAGGTGCGCTCGATCGCGGCGCGCTCGTCGACCACGATGTCGTGGCAGGTGCCGCACAGCTGGGCCGAGTCGGCCTGGTCGCGGTCGTGGAGCGGTGAGTAGGCTGCCGGGTGGGCCTCGTTGTCGACCGGATCGTCGTACTCGCCGCGCATCACCAGATCATCCGCCAGCACCAGCGGGTTGTTGTGGGCCCCGTCGACGCTGTCGACCGAGTGGCAGAAGAAGCAGGTCACGCCCTTGAGCTGGCCCGGCACGTCGTCCAGGTTGAGCCCGTCGGTGGTCGCTCCCTCGCGCACCGCCATCGGCGCGTGGCACTTGACGCAGAAGTCGCCCAGCGCGCCGTCGGTCTCGCGCTGGCCGCGCGCGTTCATGGCCCGGAACACCGGGTCGTCCGAAGCGTAGGCGTGCATGCTGCCCGACCACTCGCGGTAGTGGTCCTCGTGGCAGTCCTTGCACGTCTCGGAGTCGATGAGCTCCTCGCGGGTCTTGAAGTCGGGCCCGCCGCCGCCACCGCCGCCGCAGGCCGCCATCAGGGCCGCGGCCGCGGCGCTGAGAATGGTCCATTTCATCGGTTCGCTCCCTGCGAGATCCACTGCACGATGGTGCAGATCTCGGGCGCCGGCAGCGAGTCGTTGCCGGGCGGCATGCGGAAGTCGCGGTCCTGGGACTCGAGCCGCTCGACGACCAGGCTGCACGCCGGATCGCCGGGCACCACGCGCGCGCGCGCGCCGCCCTCGCCGAGCAGGAGGCCGTAGGCGGTGTCGGGATCGTCGAACACCAGCCCACCCATCGCCCCGTCGGCGCTGTGGCAGGTGCCGCGACCGCTCGCGCAGGTCGGCTGCAGCGTCGTGTCGTAGACCGCCTGGAAGGTGGGCGGAGAGACGAGCGGCTGGCATGCGAGGTCGAGGTCCTCCACGCACGACGGCACCTGACCGGTGTCGTCGGACGAGCATGCGGCCGCGAGCACCAGGTAGAGCGCGGCCGCCGCGGCGGCCATCATCCGGTCAGTTCTCCTTGGCACCGCAGACAAGCCAGAGAAGGAGGGTCGCACGCTCCTCCGGGTCGAGGGGGTCCACGCCGCTGGGCGGCATCCGGCAACTATAGATCTGTCTGAGCACCGCGTCGGCCTGGCCATGTACGCCCGCGTAGGTCGAGAGGTCACGAGAGGCCTCCGGACCGCCGGGGCCGTGGCAGGCGACGCAGCGGGCGTCGATGATCGCGGCCGCGTCGTCCTGGTAGTTCGTCACATCGCCCTCGCACTCCGACTGGTCGGGCAGATCGTTGGGACACGAGCCGTCGCTCGACCCGCCGCCGCCGCAGGCGAACATGAACGGCGCACTCGCGGCGAGGGCGAACGCGAGCAGGAGCGCGCGAAGAGAGACGGACGCGCGAGCTCGCGCACTTTCAGGCATCTCGGTCACCGTTGCGAAGGTACATCTGGCGCGAAACCGCATTGCGGCGTATGCGTAGTGGAACAGGAGACTATTGCATGCACCGACGTCTGCCGCCCGTGACGATTGCTGCGCTCCTCTCTGCCGCGGTCTCGCTGTCCGGACTCGCCGCCTGTGGAGGAGATGACGACGACAGCGTCGACGCCGGGTCGGGGGACCTCGACTCGGGCATCGGTTGCCTCGAGGATCCGCGGGCCGAGACCTTCGTCGCCAACATGGAGCGCGACGGTATGAACGGCATGCTGAGCTTCGTGCTCGAGGCCGGCGATCCGGCACCGCCGGTGAAGGGCAACAACACCTGGACTGTGCAAGTCAGGGACAGCGACGCCGCTCCGCTCAGCGGAGCGACGGTCACCGTGCGCCCGTTCATGCCGGACCACGGACATGGCACGTCGGTGGTGCCGCAGGTGACGGCGGGTGAAGGAGACGGTGAGTACACGGTCGATCCGCTCTACCTGTTCATGCCCGGGCTGTGGGAGATCACGATCACCGCCGAATCGGGCGACGTCTCGGACAGCGCGAAGTTCAGCTTCTGCATCCAGGGCTGAGCCGGGCCGTCGCCCTCGCGGCGCGTGGTCGGGACGGCGCCTCAAGGCACGTCGACGAAGAACGCGACGTGACCGTGCGGTGACTCCTCACCGTCGGCGCAGTCGCCGAAGAAGTGGAAGCGGACGTTCCAGCGGCCCGGCGCGTCGAACTGGACGGGGCCGATGGTGTAGGTGCCGTCGCCGTTGTCGGTGAAGTTCGAGTCGGTGTTGGGCGCCGGGTGCGTCTCGTCGAGGAACGCCTCGATGTAGGGCTGCGCGCCGGTGACCCCGGTCTGGTCGACGGTGGTCACGGCGGTGACCGTGAAGGTCACGTCCGCGTTCTGGCAGATCTTCGTGGACGTCCAGGAGACGTGGTACTTGCACTCGTCCTCGTCTCCCTCGCTGCCGAACTGCGTCGGGCCGAACTCGTTCCCTTCATCGTCCTCGCCGGCGTCGGGCTCGCCGGCCCCGGCGTCGGGGACGTCCGGGTGGCAGGCGGCCTCGTCGGTCGGCTGGGCCGCGGTGCAGTGCGTGTCGGGATCGCCTGCGACCGCGCCGCCGGCGGGTTCGCAGGTCGCGCTGCCGCCGTCGTCGTCGTCGCCGCCGCATGCGGCGAGCGCGGGGACGAGGGCGAGCGAAAGGGTGGTCGAGAGCAGCGCGAAACGGCGTGACAGCATCGATGGTCCTCCTCGGCAGGTGACGGGCCGACTCTACCCGCGCTCCTCGTAACACCGGGACCGGTTGTGGGTGCGCCGCCCGCGCACTGCGTCATTTGGTCGCATGAAAGGATCACATACGGCGCGCGCGGGCGACCGGATCGCGGTTCGCTGGCCTGCGGGCGGGGGGAGAGGGGGCGGCTCCAGGACAATCGGCGCGACCACATGCCGCAGCCCGCCGCCGCGGGCGCGCTCCCGGGCCGGCGCGTCGATCGGTCGCGTGGTCGAGCCGAGCGCGCGGGCGGATACTGCGGTCGTGCGCGCGCGCTCTTCGCTCGCGGTTCTGGTGGCGACCGGTCTCGCATCGGCGGCCTCGGTCCATGTGGTCGCGCCGCGCGCGGCCCACGCGTGCGCCACCTGCTCGTGCGGCGATCCCACGCTGACCACCATGGGCAACGAGAAGCCCTTCGCCGGGCGGCTGCGCGCGTCGATCGACCTCCGCTACCGCACCGACGCGGTCGGCGAGCCGCGCGTCAACCGGGTCGAGCTGCGCGAGGAGCGGCTCGACCTGGCCGTGACGTGGGCGCCGATCGAGCGTCTGTTCGTCGGCCTGATGCTGCCGCTCGCCTATCGCGATCTCACCTACGTCAACCTCGCGCGCCAGCGCGTGGTCGGGATCGGCGACGCCGAGCTGCGCGCCAAGTACTTCCTCTACCAGGACCGCGGCTTCGCCCCGCGCCACCTGATCGCGCTCCAGGCCGGCGCCGAGCTGCCCACCGCCGGCACCCAGCGCGACGGCGAGGGCGCCGTCCTGCCCAGCGAGGCGCAGCTCGGCACCGGCGGAATCGATCCCATCGCCGGCGCGTCGTACGGCTACTTCCGCGAGCCGTGGTCGGCCTACGCCAGCATCACGGCGGTGCTGCCGACCGGCTCGCGCGCCGGGATCGAACCGGGCCGATCGCTGCTCGGCACCGTGGCCGGGCAGTATCAGATCGACACCGCGTGGGCGGCGCGGCTCGCCGTGGACACGCGGCTCGACCAGCGCAGCCGCAACCGGGACATGGGCGACGAGCCCGACAGCGGCGGCTTCATCGCCTTCGTGTCGCCCGAGCTGGTCTACAGCCCGGCCATGGACCTCGTGGTCAGCGCGTCGCTGCGGGTGCCGGCCGTGAATCGACTGACCGGCTTCCACGACGAGGGCGTCGTGGCCCAGACCGCGGTCACGTATGACTTCTAGCGGAGGAAGCCGCGGTGGTCGGCGCCCGACGATAGGTTCCTTGGCCGACGACGAGCTCGCCGCGCGACGAGGTAGTCGGGCGAGCGGAGGATGCCGCGGAAGGCGAAGCCGGGCGGCGCTCGGCGCCGCGGCCGGCGCCATGCTCCTCCTGGGGCCGACCTGCACCGACTACGACGCGGGCATCGCGGTCGACGTGGAGATCCTCCACCACTTCGGGCAGCGCACCGACGAGATCCCCGAGGTGAACGCGGCCGGCGCGCCGCGCCGGTTCACCACCGATCTGGGCTACGAGGTGGAGCTCCAGCGCGCCTACCTGGCCATCGAGCGGGTCCAGCTGGTGGACTGCGCGACCGGCGCGACCGGCGCGACCGGCGCGGCGCTCCGCCGCGCGCTGTGGCCGCGCGGCCTCGCCCGCGCGCACGACACCAGCGGCGTTCCGACGGTGCTGGGCGTGCCGTACATCGACAGCGCGCTGCGCGCCGACTTCGCGCTCGGCGACGTCGGCACCATGGCGCCGCCGCCCGGCCGCTACTGCCAGGTGCGCGTCACCATCGGGCCGGCCGACACCGATGCGCTGGGCATGCCCGACGACATCGACATGGTCGGCCTCAGCCTCTACCTCGAGGGCAGCTACCGCGCGCCCGGCGCGGCGCGGGCGAGCCACTTCATCATCGAGAGCAGCGAGGAGCGCCAGGCGCTCATCGATCTCGTGGATGTGTACCAGGGCCGGCCGACCCCGCTCGTGCTCGACGGCGACCATCGCGATATCCGGCTCACGCTCGCAGGGCTCACCAACTTCTGGCTCGACGGCATCGACTTCGCGGGCGAGGGGCTGCCCGAGGAGGAGCAGGGCGCTCTCGACGCGATCGCCGGCACCCTCCATCACCACCCGGGGCTGTGATGCGGCGCCGGCACCGCCGGCGGCCCGCTCAACGCGAGGGCGGGAACTTGGCCAGCTTGCGCTGCAGGCTGCGCCGCTGCAGGCCCAGCCGCCGCGCCGCCTCGCTGATGTTGCCGCCGCAGTCGGCCAGCACGCGGTTGATGTGCTCCCACTCGGCCCGCGCCAGCGACGGCGCCTTGTAGTCCACCTCGGTGGGCGCGAGCGGCGGCGCGCCGGCGCGCTCGAAGGCGGCGATGAGATCGTCGGCGTCGGCCGGCTTCTGCACGTAGTTGACCGCGCCGAGCCGCATCGCCTCGACCGCGGTCGCGATGCTGCCGTATCCGGTCAGGACCAGGATGCGAATCGACGCATCGATGGCGGCCAGCTCGCGCACGCACTCGAGCCCCGACATCACCGGCATCTTGAGGTCGACCACGGCGAGCTCGGGCGGCTCCTCGCGGGCCAGGGTGACCGCCTCGAGCCCGTTGGCGGCCGTGCGCACGTCGTAGCCGCGCGCGCGAAACGCGCGGGCCAGCCGCTCGCGCAGGAGCGCGTGGTCCTCGACCAGGAGCAGGGAGGGACCGGCCTCCGGCTGCGCCACCTGGTCGGCGCCGCCGGTCATGGCCGCGCCGCCTCCGGTGCGGGCGGCGCGATCGGCACGACCAGGCGCGCGGTGGTGCCGCGCCCCGGAAGCGACGACAGCTCCACGCCTCCGCCCAGCTGCTCGGCGATCGCGCGGCACAGGAACAGGCCCAGGCCCATGCCCTGGCCGGGCTGCTTGGTGGTGAAGAAGGGCTCGCCCGCGCGCGCGAGCACCTCGGGCGTCATGCCGGCGCCCTCGTCGGCGACCTCGACCCGCAGCGCGCCGCCGTCGATGCGGGCGCAGACCGCGACCGCGGTGCCGGGCGGGGACGCGTCCTGCGCGTTGCGGACCAGGGCGCGGACCGCGCGCGCCACCACCCGGTGCGACCACACCAGCCGCTCGTCGCCGTCGGTCATCTCGAGGCGGACCGGCGGGACCGGAGGCAGGCCCGACAGCGATCGATCGAGCAGCTCGGCCAGCGACGCGGTCGACACGCCGTCGCCGGCGCCCTCGCCGGCCTGATCCGACATCTGATCGAGGATCTCGCGGCAGTGGTCGAGCTCGGCGCGGACCAGGCGCACGTCGTCGATGAGATCGGGCGCCACCGCCCGCTGGGTGAGCTCGCGCTCGAGCTCGCACGCGATCACCGCGACGGTCGACAACGGCGAGGCCAGCTCGTGGGCGGCGCCGCCGGCCAGCGTGGCCAGCGCGGCCAGCCGCTCCTGGCGGGCGCCGCGCTCGCGAGCGTCGGCCAGCTCGGCCTCGCGCGCGGCCAGCGCCTGCAGCACGCGCACCTGCGAGTAGATGATGTAGACGGCCGCCACCGCGAACGCGACCCACATGCCCCACAGGTGCCAGCGCATGTGATCCTCGTGCGAGAGCACCGGCATCTCGAGCGGCAGGTGGGCGAGGAACAAGAGCGCCGAGCAGCCGAGCGACAGCCCGGCCAGCATCCACGCGTAGCGCGATCGCAGGAGCACGACCGCGAGCGAGATGTAGACCAGGTAGACGAAGCTGAACGGGTTGAAGGGCCCGCCGGTCAGGTAGAGGAGCGCGGTCAGGATGAGGATGTCGCCGGCCAGGATGCCGGCCAGCTGCCCCTCGCGCGCGGCCCGGCCCGCGCGCAGGCGCGCGGCCAGGATCATGTTGGAGACGAGCTCGAGCGCGATGAGCGACCACACCCGCCCCTCGGGGAAGTGCACGTCGAGCAGGTGGCCCGCGACCACCACGGTGATCGCCTGGCCCAGCGCCGCCCCCCAGCGCACGCGCACCAGCCACGACAGGTTGAGCGTGTCGCGCGACGATCGCGTGAGATCGCGCGCGGGCAGGACGGATGGCGCGGCCCGGGCCATGCGCCCGCTAGCGTACATCACACCCGACCGTCGATGCTGCCGTGCTGCGCCGCGCGGAATGAGCTGGCCGCGGCGCGCGGCCGTGCTACTTCAAGCGTGATGAGGCGGCGGTCCGCGGCCGGGGTGGGGATCGTGCTGGCGCTCGCAGCCGCGGGCGGTGCGGCGGCGATCTCGAGGGAGCTGGCCGGCGAGCGGCGCGGCGAGCGCCACGCCTACGCGGCGGCGCTGGCCGAGCGCGAGGCCGCCGCGGCCGGCGCCGAGGGCGCGCCGGGGGCGGCGAGGGCCGCCGCGCCGGCGGCCGGGTCGCGCACGCTCTGCCTGCGCGGGGCCGACACCGTGGTCGCGCGCGTGGCCCGCTTCCTGGACGCTCGCGTGGTCGACGACAGCGGCCGGCTCGACGTGTCGGCCCTTGCGCGCACCTCGCGGCGGGCGGCCGAAGTGGACCGCAGCGCGTCGGTGCCGCAGCGCATGGGCCGGCAGCGCGGCCCGGTCGAGACCGGCACCGGCGGCGCGCGGCCCGCGCCGTGGCAGCCGATCGATCCGCCCGATCGCATCTGCGTCGAGCTGGCCGAGCTGTCGTCTCACGGCAAGCGCCGCGCGGCCGGCGGCGCGAAGTAGTCGCGCACCAGCTCGATGTAGAGCCGGGATGCCTCGGCGGCGAACCCGGCGCCGGCGCGCTGGAAGCGGAGGCCAAGGGTGAGCGGCGTGACCCCGCCGCCCGGGGTCGGCACGCCGAACGCGACGAGGAGGAGGCTGTCGTCCGGCGGCTGGGCGCCGCTGCAGTCGAGCCAGTAGGGCTGATCGGCCGGCCGCCGCTCGCGATCGGCCAGCGTGTGGGCCTCGTTGAAGGCCTGGCATGCCCGCCGGCTCGACGCCACCTCGCCGAGCGAGTCGATGGTGCCGGTCTTGGCCCCGTAGATCGCCAGCGACGGATCGGACAGCAGCGGGCCCAGCGCGCGCGCCGCGGTGCCGCGCCGCACCACCTCGCACAGGCCGTCGCGCACCGGGTCGCCGGTCGGGGCCTGGGCGCAGTCGGAGGCGGGCGGGCGCGCCGCCGGCGGCACCGGGAACCACGACGCGGCCAGGTGATAGCCGCGCGGCCCGGGCGCCGGCTCGTACACCACGCGGCCGAAGGCGTCGCCGAGCTGGAGCAGCGAGCCGAGCGGGTGCACGCCGGAGCCGCGCAGGAACTGCAGATACTCGAGGGTGGCGAGCCGGGTGGACGACCGCGACGGCGTCTCCGGATAGAAGTCGAACACGGCCGGGCCGGCGGCCACCAGGTGGCGCAGGTCCGCGGTGGGCCGGGCCACCGGCATCGCGCGCGCGGCGCACAGGTCGCCGCGGTCGCCGGCGCGGCGGCAGGCGGCCTTGTCGCCCTGCGAGCACAGGCGGCGGCCGACGACCGCCTCGAGCTGGCTCCACATGGGCGCCTCGCGCAGGGCGTCGAGGTCGATGACGTGCGAGGCCGTCACGATCGCGCGGCCGTCGCGCTCGGTCCACAGGGCGGCGTCGGTCGCGTGATCGCCGACGTCGCGCGAGAGGAGCTCGTCGAGCCCGACCTCGCGGTCGCCCAGCCCGATGCGCCCGTCGGGCAGCGCGGTGCCGAGGATGCCGATCGCGCCCTGGTACCAGTTGGCCGAGAGCGCCAGGAAGTCGACCATGCGCATCTCCTCCGGGTGGTTCCACAGCGTGTCGGTCGGGGGACAGTGGCCGAGCAGCGCGTGGGCGCGGCTGCCGCGGCACTCGGCGCCGTCGAACGGAGCGCCGCGCAGGACGATGCGGCGGGCGAGATCCGGATCGGCGCGCTCGAACGCGCGCGCCACCAGGGGCTTGAGCGCCGAGCCGATCGCGATGGGCTGGTTCCACTCCGCCTTCTCGCCGCTGGCCTCGCCGCGCTCGTCCGGCGGCAGCGCGCGCCCGGTCTCGAGATCGCGGTCCTCGCGCGCGCGGATGAGGCGCAGCTCGGCGGCCGCCGTGGCGGGCGCGTAGAGCGAGCTGGCCCGACCGGGCACGAACTCGCCGTCGGCCAGGATCTCGCCGCTGTCGCCGCGCAGCAGCACGAACGAGGCGCGCTGCGGTGGGGCGAAGCCTCGGCCGCCCCCCACGTTGCGCTCCGGGTCGAGGCTGATGAGCTCGGTCAGGTGGCGCATTCGCACCGCCAGCTCCGGCTGCAGCGAGACGCGGCACTCGATGACGCCGTCGGCGGCCAGCGCGCACACGCGGGCCGGGTCGGCCGGCGGAGGGTCCAGCGTGCCGCAGCGCGCGTCGGCGGCGGCGGCCGGCGCGGCCGACCACGGCGAGCCGGCCGCGCCGCGGCGCGAGGCGGTCAGCTCGTCGACCGCCACGCGCACCCAGCCGTCGAGGCCGAGCGAGCGCCGGCGCTGGAAGCGGTTGACCCAGCCGATCTCGGGCAAGAGCGCGCCGTACGGGTAGGCGCGGCGGGTCGGGCCGGCCGCGCTGGCGGTGTCGTCGGCCAGGATCGGATCGACCACCGCGCCGGCGTCGTCGGGCGAGCCCGGCCACTCGGTGCGCGGGCGGAACAGCCACACGCCGCCGGCCGAGCCGGCGCGGCCGCTCAGCACGATCAGCGCGATGCGATCGAGCGGCGTCGACGGCCGGTCCAGCGCGGCGCGCGTCCACGCGGCGCTGGTCCCCGGATCGCGCACCAGCAGCATGACGTCGCCCGGGGTGGCGTCGGCCGCGAGCTCGAGGCGCGCGCCCTCGTCGGCCGCGCGCACCACCGCGCCGCCGCCGAGCACGACGCGGCCGGCGGCGGCCAGGCCGGGCCGATCGGACACCAGGCTGACCAGCTCGGCGCCGGGGCGCAGGCGCACCACGCTGGTGCCCGACACCAGCTCGCCGACGTCGCGCGCGGCCGCGCCCATCGCGCGGCTGACCAGGCGGACGCGGGCGGCCTCGAGCGGCCGCTCGGTCGGCAGGCGCAGGCGGCGCAGCGTCTCGTCGGGCGGCGCGACCGAGCAGGCGACGTGGGCCGGCTCGCCGGCCGACGGCCGCGACACGCGCAGCTCGATCTCCGGCAGGCCGGCGGCCAGGAGGAGGCGGCACTCGCCCGGCGCGTCGCCGGGCGCGGCGCGCCACGCTCCGGTGTCGCCGGCGGCGGCGGCGCACTGGGCCTCGCCCTGCGCCGGTCGCGCGGCCAGGCGCGCGGCGACCGCGACCGCGCGCGCTCGCTCGAACTGCCAGCGCGCCCGCAGCTCGCCGTGGAAGCGCTCGCTGCCCGGGTCGGCCGGGCGGCCGACGAGATCGCGCGGCACCGACGCGCCGTCGCCGGTGCCGTCGCCGCCGTCGGCGCAGCTGAGGCCGCGGGCGTAGGCGAGCGCCGTGTCGGTCCCCGGCAGCATGGCCGGGCGGGCGGCGGCGCCGACCGCCGCGCGGGCCAGGACCAGGACCGCCGCGGCGATGAGCAGGAGCGCGGCGGCCTGCTCGGCGCGGCGAAGGCGCGCGTAGCGGCGCTCGCGCCGGAGCGCGGCGTCGTAGGCGTCGAGCTCGGCGTCGTCGGCCCGGCCCCACAGCGCCACGAACAGGAAGAGGGCCACGAGCAGCCAGAAGTCGGACGGGCTGTCGATGCCGAGCCCCGGCCACGGCAGGCCGGTCAGGGGGAGCGCGCCGAGCGCGGCGAGCGGCTGATACACGGCCAGGACGCCGAGCAGGAGCGCGGCCAGCGCGCGCCGCCGCTCGGGCGCGCCGCCGCGGCGAAAGCGATCGCCGGCGAGCAGGAAGAGGCCGGCGGCGGCGCCGACCAGGAGCAGCGCGGGCGCCAGGAGCCCGGCCGCGCCCGACTCGCGCAGGACCAGGAGCGCGAGGTAGTCGTTCTCGACGCTGAGCAGGACGCCCGGGTCGATGAGCTGGGCGCCGAAGTATCCCTGCCCGGTCCACGCGCTGGCGGCGGCGGGCATGGCGGTCTCGCGCCACGCGGTGAGGCCGGCGAGGAAGCGGTCCGGGTTGTGGAGCAGGGCGTAGCCGGGATCGCTGACCAGCGCGATGCGCGAGGCGGCCTGGCTGTCGGAGGCGAGCACGATGTCGAGCAGCGGGCCGCGTCCCATCCACAGCGCGGCGGCGGCGCCCGCGGCCACGATCCACGGCCAGGCCGCGGCGCGCCCGCGCCGGCGCGCGACCAGGATGGCGGCCGGGGCCAGAAATCCGGCCACGAGGAGCGGCAGGTGGAAGGCCGCGGCGGTCAGCTCGCGGCCCGGCTCGCCGCCGCGGCCGCCCTCGACCAGCCCGCTCGCGGCCCACACGGCGGCGGCGCCGCCGATGGCCAGGACCAGGGCGGCATGGCAGGCGGCGAGCGGCACGTGCCGCCGGCGGTAGCTGCCGACCTGGCGCAGCGCGCGGTCGTCGAAGCTGGCGTCGTGCGCGGCGAACAGCATGGCGAAGACGAGGCCGGGCAGGACGATGGCGGTGGCGATGCCCGGATCGAGGGCGAGCGCGGCCAGCGCGGCGGCGGCGCCGGCCCCGGCCGCGGCGTAGAGGCGGCGCCGGTGGACGCGGTCGGGCTGCACGGCCGTGCCGAGCGCGGCGTGAAACAGGAGCGCGATGGTCCAGGCCAGGGCCAGCTTGAGCGACGGCTCGCGCGGCGCGGCCACGGCCGCCATCGCCGCGGCCGCGCCCGCGGCGACGAGCGCCGCGATCGGCGCCAGGCGCAGATCGGGCGCCGCGAGGGCAGAGAAGGGCGCGGCGGTGGTGGCCGCGGCGGTGCCGGGACCCGCCGCGGCGGCGGGCTCACTGGCCGCGTCGTCGGTGGCGGTGCGGGCAGTGGCGATGGTGCCGGCGGTGTCAGCGCGACCGGCGGCTCCGGTGGCGTCGGTGGCGGTGACAGTGCGGGTTGTCGTGGTGGCGGCGGCGCCGTCGGCGACAGCGCGGGATGTGGCGGTGGTGGCGTCGATAGCGGCGGTGACGGTGCGGGCAGTGGCGGTGGCGTCGTCGGTGGCGGCGGCGCCATCGGTGACAGCGCGGGATGTGGCGGTGGTGGCGTCGGTGGAACCG
>Ga0126377_10000352_pt1 | contig 27517 bp, 19 predicted proteins | sample PanSoiMetPlot_22_FD_92647 | JGI IMG/M metagenome (GOLD analysis project Ga0126377, IMG submission 92647) | Tropical forest soil microbial communities from Panama - MetaG Plot_22 | ecosystem: Environmental > Terrestrial > Soil > Tropical forest > Bulk soil | place: Panama | collected 2016-02-17 | reverse complement strand
GTACTGCTGCCGCCGGGCGTCCTGGTCAATCAGAGCGCGACGTTCCGTGGCCAGCCCGCCGCGGTTGGTGCGGAGCGCGCCGAGCTCGGTGCCGGCGACCACCGGCCGCCGCCGCGCGCGCCGTTCGGCCCGCCGCTGGCACTGGAGGGCGGTCCGTCCGCCCATCAGCCGGTCTCCTCGGGCTACGGCAACACCAGCGGGTACGCCGGCGCGGGTTATGGCGCGTCGAGTGAGTTCGGTGGCTTCGCCGCGGCGGCCGACGGCTTCGGCGCTAACCGGCCCGCATTGCTTGGCCCGGGCGTCTCAAGCCGCGCGTTGCCAAGCTGGTCGGACCTCACTGGTGCGACGATCACGAGCGCCGGCAGCCTCGCCTCGCTGGGGCCGGGTGGCGGCGTCAACGGTGCCTACAACGGCGCGGGCGGGCCATATTCGGGCGGCGGTTTCAACGGCAACGGCCACGGTGGCGGATCCGGTCAGGGGCCGCAGGGTTACCAGAGTTCCCCGCTGCCCCGACGCTCGCCACAGGGCGGCGACGGCGCACCCGGCTTCGACTCGTCGTCGTACGGACCGCACCCGTTCGAACCGCGGTCCTTCGATGATCCGGCGTTCGACCGACCGCCGCCCGGGACGCACTCGTTCGAGCCGCATCCGTTCGAGCCACGCTCGGCGGCCACGGATCAGGACGCCGACCGGCCGCGGGTGCCGCGGCAACGCCCGCAAGCCTTCGAACCTCTCGACGAGGATCGGATGGCGCAGGAGTTTGCCGACGCCGAACTCGTGGACGACAGCCGTCGCCACGATGCCGCCGCCGACAGCGGAGCTGGCGTGCGCTACGACGACCGCCCCGCGCCGTCAGGCGCACCGCCGTCGTGGCCACCGGTCGCGCCCGCGACCGATGACCCCACCGGTGGTCGCGCGCCGTCGAGTCGCCCGGACATGACCGAAGAGATCCCGCGCTATCGCGACGTGGACTTCGCCAGCGCGATGCGCGGTGAGCGCCAGTCCTACGACACGCAGGCGGCAGCACCTAGTGCGCCCGCTGCGCGCCCGGCTCCGTACCAGGACCCGCGGCCCGGTGTGGTACGCCCCGAGGCACAGCGATCCGCGCCCGACGTCATGTCGTTCGCGGACGAGACGATGGAACTGCCGATCTTCCGAGCGCTCGAGTCGGCGTGGTTCGCGACGTCCGCCCCCGGCGGCGGTGGCCGGATCGCCGGTGGCAGCGGACGACCGGAAATGGCGACCGCGGACGCCGCATCGCGTGCCGCGAACCCGGGCTGGGCAACCGCGCCGCCCGCGGACGGCCGCACCTCAGATGGCCGTCCGGCGCAAACCCGGTCCGGAGCGCCGGCAGGCGCGCCGCCAGGCCGGTATGACTACTACTCCGACACGACAGGTGGCAACCAGATGGCGGGACCCGCGACGTCGGCGGGGCGTCCCGCCGAGCCAGACTGGCACACCAATGCGGACGACGGCTGGCGCGCCGCGGCGGCGGCATCGGAGCCGGCCGACGGAGGCACGACGACCGGCGGGCTGCCGCGCCGCGTGCCGCTCGCACAACTCGTGCCCGGCAGCGTCGAACGCGCCGCGACGGGCAGCAATCGAAGGTCACCGGACGCGGTGCGTGGCCTTCTCTCCGCGTACCACCGCGGAGTTCAACGCGGTCGCCAACAGACGTCCGACGAAATGAACGCAGGTCCGGAGTCGACGAGCGGGCGTTCCGCGCCCGGCGGCAAGGAGCAGGACAGATGACAACTACGCAAGATCTCAGTTGGCTGCTCGCCAACTTCGCTGATCGCGTACCCGGTGTCGCGCACGCCGTGGCCGTATCGGCGGACGGCCTGCTGCTCGCATCGTCCCGGGATCTTCCGCGTGACCGCGCCGATCAGCTATCGGCGATCGCGTCTGGCCTCGTGAGCCTCACCGTGGGCGCCTCGCGTTGTTTCGACGGCGGCGCGGTGTTGCAGACCGTGGTCGAGATGGACAATGGGTTCCTCTTCCTGATGTCGATCTCCGACGGATCATCCTTCGCCGTCCTCGCGGCGCGGACATGCGATGTCGGCCAGGTCGGATACGAGATGGCCCTGCTCGTCGACCGAGTCGGCGACGCGCTGACTCCGCAGCCGCGCGCGGCCGCGGGAATGATGGGCTGACGCGACCTCGGTCGCGACGGACCAACGGCAACGGGCGAGGAGGTGAGCGGCCTTGGCTGACATGGATGAGCCAACCGGTGCCCTCGTGCGTCCTTACGCGGTCACCCGTGGCCGCACTCGCCCGCGACTGGATATCGCAATCGAAGCGCTCGTGGAAACGACCGTACGTGGCCGAAGCAACGATGTTCGGGCCGGCGGCGTACACGGGCGTGAACACCAATACATCGCGTCGCTATGCGATGGGCGGCTCCAGTCGCTCGCCGAGATAGCCGCACGAATGCAACTGCCGCTCGGTGTCGCCCGGGTGATCATCGCCGATATGGCGGCGGAGGGCCTTGTCGCCGTCTACGAACCAACGTCCTTCGACGGCGATAGCAACGACTCGGTCGGTACGGAACTGCTGGAGAGGGTGCTGAGTGGACTTCGGAGGCTCTGACATGGCCCGCACGCCATCGGGTCGGGTCACGTCGGCGAAGATCGTCATCGCTGGCGGCTTCGGCGTGGGCAAGACCACGCTGGTGGGCTCGGTTTCCGAGATCACACCGCTGACGACCGAGGCGATCATGACATCCGCCGGCGTCGGCGTCGATGACAACCGGCAGGTTCCGGGCAAGACGACGACCACCGTCGCGATGGACTTCGGCCGCATCTCGATCGACCGCGACCTGATCCTGTATCTGTTCGGCACGCCCGGGCAGACGCGCTTCTGGTTCATGTGGGACGAACTGGTCAAGGGCGCCATCGGAGCGGTCGTGATGGTGGATACCCGGCGGCTCGCCGACTGCTTCGCGGCGATCGACTTCTTCGAGCACCGCCGGCTGCCATATCTGGTCGCCATCAACTGCTTCGACGGCAACCAGTACCACTCCGCGCAGGACGTGCGCGACGCGCTGGCGATTCCCTCGGACGTACCGGTGGTGGCCTGCGACGCGCGCAGCCGTGAGTCGACCAAGCAGGTGCTGATCTCACTCGTGGAATACGTGCTGACGATGCGGCGGCAGCGCGCCGCGGCGCACGCCTAGCAGCTTTCGCCGCGCCGCGCGTGACGCGCGGCGCGGTCTTACCACTGCGCGGCGGAGCGGTATTCCGGTTCCCGGTCCGAGTCCCATCCGTCGCGGCTGAAGTCCCAGCCGTCGCCTGACTCGCGCCCCGGCCGACCACCGACCGCGTATCCGCGGACCTCCTCGCCGCGCCGCGAGCCGCGGAAATACCCGGTCGTGTGTGCGGCCATCGCGGCCGCGTCGCGCACTGGGCGGTGCGGCGAATCGGCCGACGGCGGCAGCGGCGCACCGGGCACGAGGTTGGCTTTCGGCACCCGGCGCGGCAGACCGACATCGGTCTCGCCATCGGTGGTCGGATGCGCCGCCCGCTGGGCAGCGGACCAACCGAGGTCGCCGGCATCGGACCAGGTAGGGGAGTCGTCGCCGTCGTATTGCGGTCCGACAAACCAGGCCGACCGCGTCTCGGCGAAGATCAGCAAGTCCTCATCCGGTTCGTTCCCGTAGGCGGGCGCGGGCGGAAGCGGCTCGTCCAGCGACGTCGTACGCGTGCTGGGCGTCATGAGGTCATCGGGACCAACCAGGCGAAGGGCCGGGGGATCGATGCTCGGCAGGCCCAGCACCGCCGGCTCGGCGGGCAGGGCCAGATCGTCGGTCTGCCACGGTGGGGCGACCCGACCGTCGCGCTGGCGGGGGATGCTGGTGTCGCCGTAGTCGGGTTCGGCCGGCATCGACGTGTCGGGCCATCCTGCGTCGAAGCGCGGGGCCTCGTACGGACTGGTGTGCGCCATGTCGTCGGCGGGATCCGGACGGTTCAGCGGCCAGTTCTGCCGCGAACCCTGGCCCGGCACGCCGGTGATCGGATATCCAGCCGGCATCGGCGCATACCCGTTGCCGGTCGGCGCGTCGGCGTAGCCGTTTCCGTTGCGGTAACCGTCGCTGTAGCCGTTTCCGTTGGCATAGCCGTTTCCGTTGGCATAGCCGTTACTGCTGGCATAGCCGTCGCCGGTGCCGTATCCGGTGGCGTATCCGTTCCCGTTCGCCGGGTAGCTGGTGCTCGGCTCGTACCCGTAGCCCTCCGGTACTTCGGCCGGCACGTACTGCGGCTGCACCGGACTGTCGATCGGCGCCAGCGCGGCGGCATCGGCCGGGTACTCGTCGTTCCGGTTCTGTGTCGCTCGACCCTTGCCGCGAGCGGAGCGCTGCAGCGGCGTACGGTTCGGTCGAGCCGGCGCCTCGGCTGGCGGTGCGACCGCGGCCGGCGGCGGGACGACGGCCGGCGGCGGGACCACGGCCGGGCGGGATCCGGCGACCGGCGCGGCCAGGTTGCCGCGCGTGGCCCGTCGGCTCGCCCGCGCCGCCTCGGTGCGAGCCGACTCCGGCCGCGCCTTGTCGTTGCGCGTTGGACCGGTCCACGCCGGTTCGGATCGGCCTGCGTACGGATCGCCGGCCCGGCCGGAGGTCGGACGTGCCGCTTCGATCGCGCGCGGCCCGACCGACCGAAGCCGTGCCTGGCCGGGGCGCGGTGCGTTGCTCTTCGTCGCGACCAGACCGATCAGCGCGGCAACCGCCGCGTCACATGCCCGCACGGCGGCGACCGCCTGGCGGATCGTCTCCGCGACCACCGCGGTGGTGCCCTTGCCGATGCCGGTGCGTCGCGGTGTCTCCGACGCGGCGACACGCAACGACGTGATCGCATCCGCGATCGTCGTCGGATCGGCCACACCGGCCATCGCCAACTCCGCGGCGACCGCCGCGTCCCGGCCACGGTTCGTCACACCGAGCAGGCTCGGCTCGGGCAGTGCGTCCAGGATGGCCAGCGGGATCGGATCGGCCGGATCCGGATAGGCCCGCAGCGCCGCCGGATACAGCTCACGCAACACCTCGCGCAGCGCGACCGCGGAACTGTGCCGGCTCGCCGTCATCGCGGTGTGCGCGGCGAGCACCGGCTTCAGCGCCATCAGTTCGCGCGGCGCGCCCTGTCCGGACGCGGCGAGCGCGCCGGCCTGTAGCGCGCGGGCGAGCCCGATGGCGTGACGTACGTTCGGGTCGGCCGCGAGCTCCTCGGCCGACTCTTCGTCGGCAAAGCGCTCCGCGTAGTCGACCATCATCTCCTCGTCGGCGATGGCGAGCGGCGCACCGGCGGCGGCCAACAGGAGCGTGATCTCGTACTCGTCGTTGTCGGCGGCGACGGGGACCCCGCCCGCGCCTCCGGAGCGCTCGGCGAGCAACGCAGCTAGCTCGGCATAACCAATGGCTTCGTCGGACACGTCGCAGACGTCGAGCAAGCGGCCCGCGTCGTCCACGACGGCGGCAGTCAGCCAGGCTTCGTCGCCTGTCGACTGCGCGACCGCCTCGGTCGCAGCAAGACCGCAATACACGCGCATCAGCGCCACGGCGTCGTCCTCCTTCGGGAGACTGGTCGTGTTGCCAGGACTGATCGTCCTCGCGTTGGGGTCAGTCGCGCCAGTCCACGATGGCGGAGATTTTGCCGATCACCGTGCGCCAGCCCAGGCTGGCGCTCTCCGCGCCGACCTTTTTCAGCCTGCGGCGGGCGAAAAACCCGGTAAGTCCACCATCCGCCACTACGCGTAGCGCGTCGTCGAGCTCGTCGAGCGGCGCGCCGGGCGCGAGTGCGAGCATCACCGGCTCGACCCGCAATGCGTGGCTCAGGTCGCGAGCGAATTGGCCGGCGCGGATCAGCAGCGGCGGATCCCACACGTCCTGCCCGCCGCGCAAGTTCTTGACCACGAGATCCAACTCGTACGTATCGTCCGAGCTGGCGACCACATACTCCGGCCGGATTCCGCGGCTCACCGACTCCCACGTGTCGATCTGCTGGAGATCGTGTTCGGCGTCGGACAGCACGAAGTCGACCAGTGACTCGGCGGAACGGAAGACGAGCAGGTGACCGCGGTGGCTCAGAAAAACCGGCACCTCCTCGACGACGTCCTCGTCGACCATCGCGGTCTCGTCCACGTCCTCCTCGGCGTCTTCGTCGTCGTCGTCGTCCGCGGCAAGCTCGTCTTCGTACTCGTCGAGGTTGTCCTCGTCGGCGTCATCCTTGTCGCGGCGGCCGGCTCGACCGTCTAGATCCGAGTCGTCAAGATCCGAGGCCTCGACATAGGCACGGCGCGTTGGCAACGCGACGTCTTGCTCGCGATCCGAGACATCGGCCGGCGTGATGTCGGTGTTCTGGCGGTACGCCCGCAATGTGTACCCGACGCCCGCGGGCAGCGCGACCTCTACCGGATCCACCCGTACGCGTTGCCAGAAGTGCTCGGCGGTCGACGTCCGGCGCGGCGTGGCCGCAAGCGGCTCGTCGCTGTCCTCGTCGTTGACGGCGTCCTCGTCCTCAAGCTCGTCGTCTTCGTCGTCGACGTCGTCTTCCTCGTCGTCGTCGAGCTCGTCCTCGTCCTCGTCGGCAGCCTCGTCATCCTCGTCGATCGGGACCGATTCGTCATCGGTCGGGTCGGGCTCGTCGGCGCTGGGCCGACCGGCGGGTGGACGGGCCACGAAGACCTCCATACCAGGGCACTCGGGCAGTGCGGTGGCTCTGCGCACACACCCTAGTCGCATCGACACCGCGCCGCAGATCGCACCCCTGAGCTGGGCTTTTGTCCGGCCCGAGGCGGCCGGGTGATCAGACGCCCTTCGGGTGCCAGACGGTCTTCGTCTCGAGGAACGCGGTCATCCGCGCTACGCCGGGGTCGCCGTACCAATCGACGTCGCCGTCCGGCCGGAGCACACGCTTCAGGTTGCCGGCGGCGGCCGATTCCAGGTCCGCCGCGAGCGCCGGATCGTCGATGCCGGCAAGATCCACCGCGTTCACGTCCATGTGCGCGGCCAGATGGGGTGCCGTCTCGGCAACCCGGCCGGTCAGCACGTTCACCACTCCGCCCGGTAGATCGCTGGTCGCCAGCACCTCGGTGAGCGTGACGGCCGGCAGGGGGCGTGACTCGCTCGCAAGCACGACTGTGGTGTTCCCAGTGGCGATCGCCGGCGCGACGACGCTGACGAGACCGAGCAGTGCCGATCGCGGCGGCGCGACGATGCCGATCACGCCGGTCGGTTCCGGCGCACTCAGGTTGAAGTAGGGTCCGGCGACCGGGTTCGCGTTGCCGTACACCGACGCGATCTTGTCGGTCCAGCCCGCGTACCAGATCCACCGATCGATCGCGGCATCCACCGCCCGGACCGCGGCCGCGGTGCCGCCGCCCTCGGCCGCGGCGACTTCGGCGACGAACTGGTCGCGCCGTCCTTCCATCATCTCCGCGACGCGGTAGAGGACTTGGCCGCGGTTGTACGCGGTGGCGCCCGACCATCCGCCGACCGCCTTGCGCGCCGCGACGACCGCGTCGCGGACGTCCTTGCGCGAGGCGAGCGCCGCGTTGGCAAGAAAGGCCCCGGCGTGCGACGAGACGACGTAGCTGCGGCCCGATTCGCTACGCGGGAATGCGCCGCCGATGTAGAGCTTGTACGTCTTGCGGACGCCGAGCCGGGGCGCGTCGCCGGCGGCCGCCTTCGGCGCCGTACCCGTGGAGTTTGATCGTGCGGTCGACTTCGTGGCGGCCGCCTTCGCGTTAGTGGGCAAGGTATGCCTCCAGGCCGTGGCGGCCGCCTTCCCGGCCGTACCCGGATTCCTTGTAGCCGCCGAACGGCGACGCGGGGTCGAACTTGTTGAACGTGTTCGCCCACACCACGCCGGCGCGCAACCGGTCCGCGATGGCCAGGATGCGCGAGCCCTTCTCGGTCCAGACACCGGCGGACAGGCCGTATGGCGTGTTGTTCGCCTTCTCCACGGCCTCGGCCGGGGTGCGGAACGTGAGCACCGCGAGCACCGGCCCGAAGATCTCCTCGCGTGCGATCCGGTGTGCCTGCGAGACGCCGGTGTAGATCGTCGGGGCGAACCAGAAGCCGCGCGCCGGCAGGTCGCACGGCGGCGACCAAGGCTCGGCACCCTCACGTGCGCCGACCTCGGACAGCTCCCGGATGCGTGCCAGTTGGACCGCGGAGTTGATCGCGCCGATGTCGGTGTTCTTGTCCAGCGGATCGCCGAGGCGCAGGCGCGTCATGCGGCGGCGCAGCGAGTCGAGCAACTCGTCGGCGACCGACTCCTGGACCAGCAGGCGCGAACCAGCGCAGCACACGTGGCCCTGGTTGAAGAAGATGCCGTTGACGATCCCCTCGACCGCCTGGTCGATGGCGGCGTCCTCGAACACGATGTTCGCCGCCTTGCCGCCGAGTTCGAGCGTGATGCGCTTGCGCGTGCCGGCGACCGCCTTCGCGATCGCGCGACCGACCTCCGTCGATCCGGTGAACGCGACCTTGTCGACGTCGGCGTGCTCGACGACCGCTCGGCCGGTGTCGCCGGCGCCGGTCACGATGTTCACCACGCCGGGCGGCAGGTCGGCCTGCTGACAGATGTCGGCGAACGCGAGCGCGGTGAGTGGCGTGGTCTCGGCGGGCTTGAGCACCACGGTGTTGCCGGCCGCCAGCGCCGGTGCGATCTTCCAGGCCAGCATCAGCATCGGGAAGTTCCACGGGATCACCTGGCCGGCGACGCCGATCGGTCGAGGGTCGTCGCCGAATCCGGCGTAGCGCAGCTTGTCCGCCCAACCCGCGTAGTAGAAGAAGTGCGCGGCTACCAGCGGGATGTCGACGTCGCGCGACTCGCGGATCGGCTTGCCGTTGTCGATCGACTCGAGCACCGCCAGCTCCCGCGACCGCTCCTGGATCAGCCGTGCGATCCGGAACAGATACTTCGCACGATCCTTGCCGGGCATCCGAGACCACACCCGGTCGTACGCGTGACGGGCCGCCGCGACCGCGCGGTCCACATCGCCCGGCGACGCGTCCACGATCTCCGCGAGCGGCTCTTCGGTGGCCGGGTTGACCGTCTTGAAGCGCCCGCTGTCGCTGTCGCCGTCGACGAATTCGCCGCCGATGAACAGCCCGTACGACGGGCGGATGTCCACGATCGCGCTGGACTCAGGTGCCGGTGCGTAGTCGAAGATGGCCATGATCAGTCCAGCGTCACGTAGTCGGGGCCGGCGTACGCGCCGGTGGCGAGCTTCTGCCGCTGCATCAGCAGATCGTTCAGGAGACTCGACGCGCCGAACCGGAAGTACGCCGGATCGAGCCATCGCTCGCCGCACGTCTCGTTGACGGTCACGAGATAGCGGACGGCGTCCTTGGTGGTACGGATGCCGCCGGCCGGCTTCACGCCCACGAGATGCCCGGTGGCCGCCTCGAAGTCTCGTACCGCCTCGAGCATGATGAGCGTGACGGGCAGTGTCGCGGCCGGCGTCACCTTGCCCGTCGACGTCTTGATGAAGTCGCCGCCGGCCAGCATCGCGAGCCACGACGCGCGTCGCACGTTGTCGTAGGTGGCGAGTTCGCCGGTCTCCAGGATCACCTTCAGGTGTGCCGGTCCGCACGCGGTCTTCACGGCGACGATCTCTTCGTACACGTCGAGGTAACGGCCGGCGAGGAACGCACCGCGGTTGATCACCATGTCGATCTCGTCGGCACCGTCCGCGACCGCCGCCTTGGTGTCCGCGATCTTCACATCGAGCGGCGCCTGGCCGGACGGGAACGCGGTGGCGACGCTTGCCACGTGGATGCCGGAGCCGGCGAGTTCGGCGACCGCGACCGGCACGAGCGACGGATAGATGCAGATCGCCGCGACGGGGGGACATGGGCTACCGGTGTCGAGACCGGCGTCCGGCTGGCGACCCTTCGCACACAGCGCACGTACCTTGCCCGGGGTGTCGGCGCCCTCCAGTGTGGTGAGATCGATCATCCGGATGGCGAGATCGATGGCGAACGCCTTCGCGGTGGTTTTGATCGACCGGGTCGCGAGCATCGCCGCGCGCGCGTCCGCGCCGACCGCGTCGACGCCCGGCAGGCCGTGCAGGAACGTCCGCAAGGTCGCCTCGGAGCGTGCCACATCGAAGAGGTCGTTGCCTCGCGCCGCGCGGCCGTTTGCGCTGGTCTGGCCGGGTTGGATGGCAATGGCGCTCATGAACGCCGAGTCTACGCGCGCGGCCGTGACGATCTTGTACGGCTGTGCCGCGGCAACCGCCGGCGTCGCCGATCCTCGCACCGGCGTCGCAACCGGTACCTTGTGGGCGTGGACGTACAGGTCATAGACCACCCGCTCGCGCTGACTCGACTAACCGCGATGCGCGACGCCCGCACGGACTCGGCGACGTTCCGCGCGGCACTCGACGAGCTGACCAGCATGCTCGTCTACGAAGCGGCCCGGGCGTTCCCGGTCGAGACCTACCCGGTGGCCACCCCGGTCGCGGAAGCGGTCGGCACGCGGCTGGCTAACCCGCCGTTGATCGTGCCCGTGCTGCGCGCTGGACTCGGCATGGCGGACGCCGCGCTGGCGCTGCTGCCGGAATCGTCGATGGGTTTCGTCGGGCTGGCGCGCGACGAGCACACCTTCCAACCGCGTGCGTATATGGAGTCGCTGCCCACCGACCTGTCGGGTGGTCCAGTGCTGGTGCTCGACCCGATGCTCGCCACCGGCGGCTCGCTGGAACACTGCTGCCGACTGCTCGCCGACCGCGGCTGCACCGACATCACGGTGTGCTGCGTGCTCGCCGCGCCCGAGGGCATCGCCCGCCTCGACCGGTCCGGCCTGCCGCTGCGACTCGTGGTCGCGGCGATCGATCGCGAACTCAACGCCACCGCGTTCATCGTGCCGGGCCTGGGCGACGCGGGCGACCGCCAGTTCGGCGGCATGCCGCGCTTCTGAACGCTGGAATGCGCCGAGCGACGCGGGCCCGTGGACAGCACGCTCGCGGGCGTCGCGCGCAGGTCGCGGCCGAGCGCAGGTCGGGGGCAAGTGCACATTGCGGCCGAGCGCAGGTCGGGGCAAGCGCACATTGCGGCCGAGCGCAGGTCGCGGGCAACATGAGCGAGTCTCGCAATTCCGACTAACCGCGAACTTGTGACAGGACTCGCGTCCGTCCACTGTGATCGATATGTGTGATGAATTTCCATATTCGCACCCGTATCACTGGATTGTCTGTTATCCACTCTATGTGGGGATCGTCGGCGCGGTTCCCTTCGCTGCGCCGGCGCAGCCCGCCACCGAGCGCCGATCCGCGACACGTCATCGACAGCGCGCGGATCGAGCCGACGGCTCGCTTACGAGAACAGCGTTGCGCTTCATCAACTGCTAGCGTCCATGGGTCACCGGTGGCAGGTTGGCGACACCATCACGCGGGATGTGGGAGAAAACTTCGTGACGACACCGTCGACTGTGCGCACTGTCCCTGAAACGCGTCCGACCGTCAGCGTCGTGGTGCCCTGCTTGAACGAGGAGCAGAACCTCTCGTACGTGTTGCCGCGCATCCCGGCCGACGTCGACCAGGTGGTGATCGTCGACGGTGACTCGACGGACCGGACTGTCGAACGGGCCTTCGAGCTGATGCCGACGGTGGACGTGGTTCAGCAGACCCGCCGCGGCAAGGGCAATGCGTTGGTTTGCGGCTTCGCGGCCTGCAAGTGCGACATCATCGTGATGCTCGACGGCGATGGATCGACCGACCCGGCCGAGATCCCGAGATTTGTTCAGGCGCTGGTCGACGGTGCGGACTTTGCTAAGGGCTCCCGCTTCGCGCCCGGCGGTCGGAGCGAGGACATCACCCGGCTGCGCAAGCTCGGCAACGACGGCCTGAACGTTATGGTCAACACGCTGTTCGGCACGAGGTTCTCCGACCTCTGTTATGGGTACAACGCCTTCTGGCACTGGGTGCTGCCGCACCTGGACCTGCCCGACATGGACCTTCCGGCGCCCGGCGGAGACCTCATGCTGTGGGGCGATGGGTTCGAGATCGAGACCCTGATCAACGTACGGGCGGCGAGCCTTCGGCTGAATGTGGCCGAGGTCGCGAGCGTCGAGGCGGCTCGTGTGCACGGCGTCAGCAACCTCAACGCGTTCCGGGACGGCCGGCGCGTGTCACGGACGATCCTCAGCGAATGGCGCCGTAGCCGCACGCGGTCCCAGCCGGCGGCCACCTCGAGCACGGCAGCGCCGTTCGACATTGCCCAGCCGGACCCGGACGACGTTGGCGACATCGCAACCGTCACCGGAGACGGTTTGTGACCACGATGCCGCCGATCGATGTTGCCTCGGTGGCCGCGCCCGGACCCATCCGCGTCGTCCGGGTCGATGTAGACGCCCCATTGCCGGATCTGTCGCCATTTCGCGACGGTCGGCCACCGTATTCGAGTGCGTGGTTGCTGGTGCTGCGGTCCGGCCGACCGATCGGCGAGATCCAGATCGAGTTCGACGGTCGCATAATGCCGGCGGCGGATCTGGGTGACCGACTCCGCGCCGTGTTCGGCATCGAGCAGACCGGCTCGACCGGGCACGCGGCCACGTCCGCGACCGGGCACGCGGCCACGTCCGCGGACCAGGTCGCGGCAGCGGTGGCGCTGCCGACGATCAGCGTCGTGGTGCCGTCGACGTTTGAGCGCCTGGCGATGTTGGAACGCTGCGTTGACGCGCTTCTCGCGCAGGACTATCCCGGCTTCGAGGTCATTGTCGTCGACAACCGGCCGGACGAGTCGGTCGGTCGAACCGCGCTGCATCGACGGCTGGCTCGGGACGTTCGCGTTCGGATTGTCACGGAGGCTCAGCGCGGCATCTCGGCGGCCCGGAACCGCGGCATCGCGGTGGCGATCGGCTCGGTCATCGCGTGCACCGACGATGACGTGGAGATGGAGCGGGACTGGCTGCGTGCCATCGGCCGGCGGTTCGCCGCCGAGCCGGAGACCGACTGCGTGGCCGGACCCGTCTTGCCACGTGAGTTGGAGACGCCGGCACAGATCTGGTTCGAGCGGAGCGGCAGCAAGATCGGGCAGCGCTATGAACCGGTGAGGTTCGTCAACGACGGTTCATGGCGTACCCGCCCGCTCGGCGCGCTTCGTGGTGGCAGGTTCGAGGTCACCGCGCACTCCGGCGGCTCGGTGGGCAGCAGTGTGTCGATCTACAGCGGCAAGTTCGGCATGGGGGCAAACATCGCATTCCGCGCCGACGCCCTTCGAGCGCTCGGCGGCTTCGACGAAGCCCTCGGCGCCGGAAGCCCGTCCGGCGGCGGCGAGGACTTGCTGGCCATCAGCCGACTCATGTTCGCCGGGCGACAAGTGGTATTCGATCCGGACGCGTACGTGTATCACACCCATCGCGACACGTTGAACGATCTGGAGCGTCAGGTCTACGCCTACGGCACCGGCTACACCGCGATGCTGTGCGCGCTGTTCATGACCGATCCGAGGCACCTGATCGGGTTCGCTTCGTATGCCGGTCGCGCCCTTCGGCTCGCTCGACGCCGCTCGGCCGATCGCGGGGCCGACGACTATCCGCCGCAACTGTCTCGCGCCGAGGCCCGGGGCCTGCTGCGCGGTCCGCTCTTGTACGTCTCCGGTCGACGCCGGGCGCGGCGCGGCATCGGTGTACGTTCTGGGCAACCTGACGTCGTGGAATCGGCTGGTTGAGATGGAAGACGTACGCGTGACCGTCGCCGCGTCGCGGCCCGACGGGCGGCCATCGCGCCGACCTCCGGTGGCATCCGTCGCGATCTGCGCGTACACGACCCACCGGTGGGACGACCTCCGGGACGCGGTCGCGTCCGTCCTGGCGCAGTGCCGCGACGGCGACGAGTGCCTCGTGGTCATCGACCACAACGACCGGTTGCTGGCACTGGCAGCCAACGAGTTCGCGGGCGAGCCGGTGATACGGGTGATCGCCAGCGGTGGGTCACGCGGACTGTCCGGCGCGCGAAATACTGCCATCGCCATGAGCCGGGGCGACGTCATCGTGTTCCTCGACGACGACGCGGTCGCCGGGCAAGGGTGGCTCGGCCGGATGGTCGCCGAACTCAGCCGACCCGGCGTGTACGGCGTTGGCAGCGCGGCGCTGCCGGAGTGGCCGGACGGGCAACGGCCGGCCTGGTTCCCGCCCGAGTTCGACTGGGTGGTCGGCTGTTCATATCTTGGCCAGCCGACCGAGCCGGCCCGGGTGCGCAACGTCTTCGGCGTCGCGATGGGCTTCCGGCGCGACGTGTTCGCGCTCGCCGGACAGTTCTCCATCGACGTCGGCCGGATCGGTGTCACGCCGACCGGTTGCGAGGAGACCGAACTCTGCATCCGGCTCGCGCAGCGCCGACCGGACGCGGTCATTCGCTACCTGCCCGACGTGGCGGTCACGCACCGCGTCGCGGCGTCCCGGGTGCGTCCCGGCTACTTCCTGCGGCGGTGCTTCGGGGAGGGGCAGTCGAAGGCGCGGGTATCCGTTCTGGTCGGCGCCGACCGCGCGCTGACCACCGAACGGGCCTACATCCGCCGCGTGCTTCCGAAGGCCTTTAGTCGTGAATTGCGGCGTTTTGCGCGTGGCGACTTGGGCGGCCTCGCCGCGGCGACCATGATGGCGCTCGGCCTTTTCATTGCCGGCTGCGGCTACGTCGTGGTTCGGGTGATCGGGGGTACCGGTGCCTGATGACCGCGAGGCCACCGTCAGCGTGGTGATCCCGTGCTACTCGCTCGAGCGCTGGCCGATGCTGGTGACCGCCGTCGAATCCGTGATGAAGCAGGATCCGTGTCCGGCCGAGATCGTTGTCTCGGTCGACCACAACGACGAGCTCCTGCGGCGGGTACGCGAGCAATGGCCGGACGTCACCGCGGTGGCGAACCGCTTCGCGGCGGGCGCGTCCGGCACCCGTAACACCGGCGTACTGCGCACCGACACGCCGTTTGTCGCGTTGCTCGACGACGATGCCCAGGCCCGCCCCGGCTGGCTCGCCGGCCTGCTCGCGCCATTCGCAGAGCCCTCGGTCGTCGGCACCGGAGGCACGATCGTGCCGCGCTGGCAGCGGGAGCGACCCTCGTGGTTCCCGGACGAGTTGCTCTGGGCCGTGGTCGGCACCCGAGACGGCGTGGACGCGCCGACCACGGTACGGAACGTCTGGTCGGCCAGCATGGCGGTACGCCGGCGCGCGTTCGACGCCGCTGGCGGATTCCGGGTCGGCTTCGGCAAGCGCGGCACGCGCCCACGGCCAGAGGACACCGATCTGTGCCTGCGCATGGCGGCCCGGGTCCGCGGCCACTGGGTCTACGTCCCGGATGCGATCGTCGACCACTGCGTTCCGCCCGATCGCGTCGAGCTTCCGTCGCTGATCGGCCGGTGCTATCAGGAGGGCAGAGGCAAGGTCGAACTGGCCCGAGCCTTCCGCGGTGCGACCGTCCTTGATCTCGAGCGGGACTACGTGTTCCGGCTGGTGCCAGCGGCCGTCCTGCGGGAGGTCGCGGCGGCGTTGCGGGGGCGGGGTATGGCCCACGCGGCACGGGCGGCCGCCCTGCTCGTCGGCATCCTCTCGGCGGCGGTCGGCTCGGCGGTCGAGCTTGTCCACCTGCGTCGTGCCCGCCTGACGATGTCGAACCCGGGTTCCGTGTCCGGTCCGCCCATCCTGGTTGACGACGAGGCGCCCGCCGATGCCGCAGTCGCGGGTGGCCGGCATCGTGCCGCCGCTCGGCCCGGCTGATGCTCAGGTCGGCAGCGTCGCCGCACATCGTTGCGCGCGTCGCTGACGTCGAGCTGACCGAGCCGATTCGCGACTTAGCGTCGATCGACGACTCGGGGCGTTGGGCCGGCATGGCATGGCTGCTCGTACGCGTCGATCGGACACCGCTCGGCACGGTCACGACGCCGATGTCGCCGGCCGGCCTTGACCGCGACGAGGTGATCGCCGCGATTTCGACGACGCTCGGTGAAAGCCTCGATCGGCTGGCTTTGGCGCACGGCGTCACTGGCGGGATCTCGCTCGATCCGGACGGCTTCGTGCCGCCGTGGCGGGCCGAGTCGGAGCGGCGGCGCGCGGCGGTGCTGCGCAACGGACCCGAGCTGACCGTCGTCGTGTGCACCCGGGACCGCCCAGCATCGCTGGCTCGGTGCCTGGACAGCGTGCTGGCTCAGGCGTACCCCCGGTTTCGGGTTCTGGTGGTCGACAACTCATCTACGTCGAGCCGCGCGACACGCGACGTGGCGGCGGCGGTCGCGTCCGACCGGGTCGAAACACTCGTCGTGCCGCGCACCGGCCTGTCGCACGCGCGCAACGCGGCGGTCGGCGCAACGACCGGCGAACACCTTGCGTGGATCGACGACGACGAGGTCGCCGACGCGCACTGGCTGTCGGAGATCGCACAGGCGCTCATCGAGCAGCCGGCCGCGGACGCGGTCTGCGGAGCAGTCGTCCCGGCGACTTTGGACTCGCCGGCGCAGCTGTGGCTCGAGCAGTTCGGCGGTCTGACCAAGGGCCGTGGTTTCACGCCAGCGGTGTTCGGGCCTGGGACGGTCGACCGCCGCGGTGCGCTCTATCCACTGCCTCCGTTCGGGGCCGGCGCGAATCTAGCCACTCGAGCGGGCGTCATCGAACAGATCGGCGGCTTCGACCCGGCGCTCGGCGCCGGCAGTCTGGCGGGCGGCGGCGAGGACACCGTTGCGCTCGCCCGGATCCTGCTCTCCGGCGGCACGATCGCCTACCACCCGGCCGCGCTGACGCGCCACTTCCATCGATCCGAAGCGTCCGAGTTTCGGCGGCAACTGATCGGCTACGGCACCGGCCTCACGGCCGGTTACGCGAGCCTCCTCCGGAGCGATCCTCGGCTGCTGCTCCCGCTGCTCGGACTCCTACCCCGCGCGGCCCGCGACCTGTTCGGTGACCGGAGCCTGCGTACCGCGACGCTGGCCGACGACTTTCCCCGTGACGTCCTGCACGCTAACCTGCGCGGGATGCTGGCCGGCCCGGTCGCGTACGTTCGCGGTCGGTACAGGAACCGCCGATGACCGTCATAAGCCACCGCGGGAGCAAGAACGCGCTGGTCAAGAACGCCATCGCGCTCATGACCGCGACCGTCGGCAGTGCTGGTCTCGGTCTCGCGTTCTGGGTCGTCACCGCGCATCTGTTCGACCCGGCCACGGTCGGTCGCGCGTCGGCGCAAGTCGCGGCCGTCACGCTGGTGGCGGGACTCGGGCAGTTGTCGATCGTCAGCATCTTCGCCCGTTTCCTGCCCGTCGCACGCGCCCGTACCGTCCGGATGATCAAGGCCGGGTACGCCACCACGCTCGCCGCGTCGTTCCTTATCGCAGTCGGCTTCGTACTCTTCGGACTTGGCCGCGACTTCCTCGATCATGGCGTGCCGTCGACCGTCCTCTTCGTCGTGTGCGTCCTGGTTTTCGCGATCTTCTCGCTGCAGGACGTTGTGCTGACGGCGTTCCGCCATGCGACCTGGGTGCTGTGGGAGAACATCGGCGTCGCCGCGATCCGCCTCGCTGCGCTTCCACTGCTGTTCTTCTTCGGTCGCAGCCTCGGGGCGTTCGGCGCGTGGGCGATTCCGATGATGGGTGCCGTCGCGGTCGTCTCCTGGCTCATCTTCCGGCATCTGGGACCCGCGAGGGTCCGGCAGGGCGATGATCGCGGCCTGCTGCCGAACCGCTCGGAGCTGCTGAACTACACCGCGTCGCAGTACGTCAACAGCGTCATTACGAGCATCGGGGGGTTGCTCCCGCCGGTCCTGGTCGTCTCCTTTCTGGGCGCTCGCGCCGGCGCCGCGTTCTACCTTCCATGGCTGTTCTGTACGGCCACCACCGCGTTGCTGTGGAACATCCAGTTCTCGCTGGTCGTCGAGGCGGTCCACGCCACTGACCGCACACGTCACCTGCTGAAGCGAGCGGCCTGGCTCGGTGCGCTCGTCACGTGTGACGGCGGCGCCGTGATCGGCTTCGGTGCGCCGTGGATACTCGGCATCGCGGGCGCGAGCTATCGCGCCGAAGGCACGGTCGTGCTTCGTCTACTGGCGCTGAGCCTGCCGTTCATCGGCGTCTATTCGCTTTACAGCGCGCTCGCTCTGATCACGAAGCGAACGTGGCTGGCGACCGCACTCGACGGCGTGGGTGCGGTGATCTTCCTGGTCGGCAGCGTGGCGACCGCGTCACGCCACGGACTCGTCGCGTTCGGCACCGCGTTCCTGGTCTCCCGCATCGTCATCGCGGTCGCTTCGGTGCCCGGCATCGTCATCGAATACCGCCGGCTCGCCAAGCCGGACGAGATGATGCTCGAGTCCTTGGACCGCGATCTCGCGGCGCGGGCCGCCGAAACCCAGCTGCTCTATCCGATCTTCGCCGTGCGTGGCATCGCGAGCGTTCCGACCGGTAGCTCATATGTCGCGGACGGCCTCGAGTGGGCCGGCATGGCGGACGCATATACCAGCCTGCTGCCGCGCGACGACCGCGGCACAGTCGTGCTGTCCGTGGTGGACCGGTCCGATCGGTCGGGGGGAGCGGACGGCGCCGAGCTTGTGGCGGCGCGCCCCAGCGGCCCCGTCGACGATCGGCAGGCCGTCGCGGAGGCGGGCGCCAGCGCAGCGGGTGTTGGCATAGCGGGTGTTGGCGTAGTGGGTGTTGGCGCAGCGGGCGGCGTTGGCGCAGCGGCGCCGAACAGCGTTCCGGCGACGCCGAACCACGCGGATCCGTTGCGCACGCCGGCGGCAGACGAGCGAGTTGGGGGACCACCGGCGCCGGGCGGCGGCCGCCCGTCCGTCGCGAACGGGACATCGGAAGCCGGCTCCGAACTGGTCGCTCCCCGATACCCGTCCGGTGAGATGAAGGTCAGCCGGGTTGGTCGACTGTTGGCTCGCGGCCAGCTGCGTGGCGCGAACGCGGTCCTGGCTTGGACTGCCGTGGCGCTGTCCGCGGCGACCCCAGTCATCATCGCGTTGCCGATCAGCCCGCTGGCCAAGGTGCTCGTCGTGCTCGCGTTCGCCTGCTTCGCGCCCGGTGCCGCCGCGCTGTGCCACGTGCGACTTGGTAGCGCCGTCGTGTCATGGGCAATCGCGCTGGTCGTGAGCATGGCGATTGTCGCGCTGCCGGGTGCCGTCATGCTGTGGGCCAGATACTGGCATCCGTTCCTTGCGCTCTACCTGCTCGTCGGTATGTCCGCCGCGGCCGCGATCGTCGGGTTGACGCCGACGATCGCGGCACACACTCGGATCGGCCGCCGCGTTATCGCTGACATCGAGCGCGCCGGCCTCGCCTCCTCGGCCTCGGCCGCGGGCACGATGACGACGCTGCTGCCCGCCGCGTCCAGTGGTGAGGCGGATGGCGACCTCGTCGCCACGCGAGTGCTGCCGAGGCTCGCCAACGATGGGCTTCGCTCGGCCGAACCGGCGGACGGCAACGGAACGGGCGCCGCGCGTCCGGCGCAGCCGCGTCCAGTGGGCAGCGGCGGCGATCCACGTACGAACGCGGACTCCGCCGACGCGACACAGGTCATCTCGGCGGTACCAGACGGCGTCGCTGCAGACCAATCGAACCCCGCACGGGACGCGGCCGCGACCGGTGTGACGGGTTCGGGGAGCCGCGCTCGCTGGTCGATCAGGCGGCCGCGGGCCGCAACCCAGACGGTCGCCGCCAGCCATGCCACCACGGGCGCGCCGGTCACGTCGCGGGTAACGACGACGCCGGACGGCACGGTGCCGACGACGGACGTTGACGGCGCGCCCAGCGAATCGGCGGGCGATGCGACGCGCGTGATCCCGGCGGTTCGCGATGCCAACGAAACGGTCGTCATTCGGCTGCCGCCGTTCGCGGAAACTGCCTGGCCGCCAGCGTCCGGCGTGACGCGCGCAGATGGGATTCCGGCGGATCGGGTGGCACGCGCCTCGGACGGTGCGGCGGACAACATCACAGAGGCTGGTACCAGCGAGGGTGCGCAGCGGACCGATACCGAAGCCGACCAGGCCGCGCGTACCACTCGCGCGATGACGATGATGATCGTCGAGGTTGCCATCCTCGCCGCCGCGGTCGGCTGCTGGATTGTGAGCCTGCGACTGTCGAGTACCAAGGACGTCGGCGACTACGGGCTGTTGAGCGTCATGCACCCGACGTTCTTCGTCGCCCTCGGGTTGTGCGTGGCCGGTTTCCTGGTGACGCTCACCCGGGACGTACGACGTGTGTGGCTGCTCGTCGGGTACATCGCGGTGTTGCTTGCGATCATGCACGCGACCGTTCCCGTGCTCGTGCACGAGCCCGAGTACGCCTGGACGTACAAGCACATCGGCGTCATCCAGTTGTTCCGCGTCACCGGCCATATCGTCAACAGCAGCGACATCTACCAGGCCTGGCCCGCCTTCTTCGCGGCCGTGGCCCAGCTCGGCACGTGGTCACACGTGAGCACGACCACCCTGGCCGCGTGGGCGCCGCTCTTTTTCGACGCGGCAAATTGCTTGCCACTGTTCGCCACCGTCCAGTCGCTCACCAGCGATCGGCGGCTGCCATACCTGACCGTGTTCGTCTTCACCAGCGTGAACTGGATCGGCCAGGACTATCTGTCGCCACAAGCGTTCGCGTACGTGCTCTGCCTTGGCACGATCCTCATCATGGTCCGCTGGCTGCGACGGCAGCGCGGGCAGTACCACCACCGGTTCCGCCTGGTGGATCGCCTCTGGAGTCGACTGCACGAAGGCCTCGAGGCGGTGCCGTATGTCGGCAAGCGCAGTGAGCGTGCCGCGCTGGCGTGCCTCTACTTCGTGTTCGCGATCGTCGTCATCGCGCACCAGTTGTCGCCGTATCTGATCGCCGCCAGTGCGACCGCCCTCCTACTTCTCGGCCTACTTCGCACGTGGCAGGTCGTCCCGATCCTGATCGGCATCACCGCGACCTACCTGTTGCCGCACTACAACGTCGTCGACCAGTACGGCATCTTCGACGGGCTCAACATCTTCCAGAACCTGCTCAGCGGGTTCCGGGGCACCGCGCCGCTGACCGCCAACAGCAGTGCCGGAGAGATCTTCTCGGCGCAGGCCGTACATCTGCTGTCGCTACTCGTCTGGGGCGGTGCGTTGATCGCCATCATGGTGTCCCGGCGTCGCCTGGGCGCGGTGGCACTGCCCGCCGTGCTTGCGTTCGCGCCGCTCGCCACGTTGGTCGCTCAGACGTACGGCGGCGAGGCGATCTATCGCGTGTTCCTGTTCTCCGCGCCGTGGTGTGTCTACCTCATCTGTCGCATGGCGCTCCGGATCCGAAAGGTCTGGGTGACGGCTGGGGTCGCCGCGGCGACGGCGCTGGTCTTCCTCGGTGCGCTCATCGGCATTCAGGGCGAACACGGCCAGCTGACCTTCGACCAGTTCACGCGCGGCGAGGTCCAAGCAGTGCAGTACCTCTACAACACCGCACCGGCCGGTTCGCACATCGTCGAGGCGGCCGACAACCTCCCGGCCCGGTTGAACCAGCGCTACGCCGACCTCAACTTCGGCGGCGACCCGGATCTGTTGCAGCCGTTACTGCCGACTAACCACGCCACGATCACCGAGGCCGATCTCGCGAAGATCAATGACTACTGCTCCGGACTCGACACCGGGGTGTACGTCATCATCTCGCGGAGCCAGGTGGCCTATGCGCACTACTTCGGCTACCTGCCGGACGGGCTCCTCCCGAGCCTGCAGCGTGCGATGGACAGCTCGCCGGCCTGGACGGTGCTGTATCGCAATGCCGATGCCGTCATCTACCAGTTCCGCGGGTAGCGACCGCACCGGACCAGCGGGCGGCGGGCGTCCTTACTTGGACGATGTCGCGGCGTACGCGGTGACCCAGTCCACCTCGAGGTTGACCTTCGACGGAGTCGAACTGTTGGGGCACGCCTCCCAGTCGCCGCCACACGGATGTGACTGCGTCTGCAAGGCAAGCGACACCGGCGCGCCGGCCGGTACAGCTTGGCCGGTCATGGTCGCCCAGACCTTGCCGTCGAGCCGGTAGACGATCTTTCCGGGCGACCACACGACCTCGGCGGTGTGCCATTGGGTGAAATCGCCGGTGACCTCGACGTGTTTCTCGCCGGGACCGATCGGGTGCGTAGTCGCCGACGTCATCGTGCGGTCCTTGCCGTTGTCCTCCGCGAAGTCGATCTCCGGCTTGGACTGTTCGTTGGTCGGCCACAGCAGGATCGCGTACGCGATGCCCCAGCCATGCTCCATCCGGAAGCGCACGTCATAGCGCCCGTACGTCTGGCTAAAGCTCTTCGAGTTGTTGATTCCGCCGGAGGCGAAGATCTCGCCCTTGGGGGTCTGCGTCGGCCACGCACCGATCGTGAGCACTCCGTTGCCCTCTGAGACATGCGACGACACGAATAGCGCTGCCGGGTCACTGAGCGGCTGACCGTCGTAGACGTACCACTTATCCGGGTCCACCTGGGTGCCGCTGAAGTCATCGGCGAATGTCTGATGCCAGCCGGGCAGGTCACCGACCGGCATCGGCACACCGGACGGGTCAGCAACGGCCGGCGTGGACGGCCGGGCGCTCGTCGCGCCGGTCGCGATCGTGGGGCTCGCCGTGGGTCGACCGCCGCCGCCGAGGATGATCTTCGCAGCGGCCAACACGAGTACGAGGGCGACGACTATGGTCGCCGTCGTGCCGACCCATCCCTTGCCGGACTTGTGTTGCACGGGTTGCGCGGCCGGCTCGTCGGCACCCTGGCCGCTGCGGTAAATGCCGTTCGCCACCGATGCTCGTCCGGACACCGGCCCAGGCTGCGGAGGTGTCTGCGACTGCATGCTTGTCCTCACTGGGCCGTCGCGCGGTCCCCGGTTGTCACTTCGGCGGGATTCATCGGCTGCGCGTCGGGACTACGGCGCGCCGAGTGTAGCTGTCCCGAATGGGCGGAACAACCACGTTCGGCATCGGAGCCGCCCTCGGTGCGGTAAGGATATCCACAACACACCGTCACGGCTCATCGAATCATGCGGTTGCGTATCTTGGCGTGCTGGGTACTGTCTGGTCTTGGCCGTCGTGGTTGGCCACGCGCATGCGAGCGACGCCGCGTCGGAGGACGGCTTGTTTGGACGGAGAAGCGCGTGCATATCGGCAACCCGGCAATCGGCGTCGCGGTCATCGGAGCCGGGTACTGGGGTCCGAACTTGGTCCGAAATGTGCAGGCCACCCCCGGCCTCCGGTTGGACTACCTGTGCGACCTTGACGTGGAACGTGTCCGGCGGGTGCTCGGTGACTATTCGACGGTCCGCGTCGCACCTTCGATCGACGAGGTGCTCGCCGACCCGTCGGTCCTCGCGGTTGCCATCGCCACGCCAGCCGCCACACATTTCGACGTCGCGATGAAGGCGCTTGAGGCCGGCAAGCACGTGCTGGTGGAGAAGCCGCTGGCGCCGACGTACGAGGAGGCCCGAGAGCTCGTCGAGGCGGCCGATCGATGTGGCCGGGTCCTGATGCTGGACCACACGTACGTCTACACGTCGGCGGTGGCACATATCCGTGATCTCGTCCGCCGCGGCGAGTTGGGGGCGTTGCAGTATCTCGACTCGGTTCGCATCAACCTCGGCCTCGTGCAGCCGGACGTCGACGTGGTGTGGGACCTCGCGCCGCACGACCTGTCGATCTTCGAGGCGATCCTGCCCGACGACGTATGGCCGGTGTCTGTTTCGGCGCACGGTTCGGACCCGATCGGTGCGGGCCACGCCTGCGTTGCGCATTTGACCATTCGGCTGTCCAACGACGCGCTCGCGCACGTACACGTGAACTGGCTGTCGCCGACGAAAATCCGCACCATGGTTGTCGGCGGGTCGCTGCGGACGGTCGTCTGGGACGATCTCAATCCGAGCCAGCGGTTGTCGATCCATGACCGCGGCGTCGAGCGAAGCGCCGCCGAGAGCATTGGGCCGGACACCCGCGATCGCTTGATCGTGTCGTACCGCACCGGAGACACGGTCGCGCCGGCGCTTGCGAACCACGAGGCGTTGCGGTCAGTGATGGTCGAGTTCGCGGCGTCCATCGCCGGCAACCGGCCGCCGCTGACCGATGGCTGGGCAGGGCTTCGCGTTGTCGCGATGCTCGAGGCCGCTTCGCTCAGCCTTGCCAAGGACGGTGTGTCGGTGCCGATCCGTGACATCGACGGCGCGCCGCCCCACCACCTGCGCCACGACCCAGACGGCCAAAAGAAGGTCGAGCTATCGCGGCGCGGCCGCGGAGAGGTGACGGTGTGAGCAACGCAAGTGGCGAGGTCGCCGACGGACCGGCGGGCGCTAGCCAGCCGATTGTCGGGCAGCGCGTGCTGGTGACGGGCGGCGCGGGCACGATCGGCTCGGCAGTCGTCGACCAACTTGTCGACGCCGGAGCGGCCGACATCGTGGTGCTCGACAACCTGGTGCGCGGGCGCCGCGAGAACCTCGCCGACGCGCTCAGCGTGGCCGGTGACAGGGTCGCGATCGTCGAGGGCGACATCAACGACCGCGCGCTCGTTGGCGACCTCATGGCGGGCGTGGACCTGGTGTTCCACCTCGCCGCACTACGCATCACACAATGTGCCGAGCAGCCCCGGCTCGCGCTGGAGAGCCTCGTTGACGGCACGTTCACGGTCATCGAGGCGGCCGTCGAGGCGGGCGTGAAGAAGCTGATCGCATCGTCGTCGGCGTCGGTGTACGGGCTAGCCGAGGCCTTCCCAACCACCGAGCGCCATCACCCGTACAACAACGACACGTTCTACGGCGCGGCGAAGGCCTTCAACGAGGGCATGCTGCGCAGCTTCCACGCCATGTACAGCCTCGACTACGTGGCGTTGCGCTACTTCAACGTGTACGGGCCCCGGATGGACGCCCATGGCGTCTACACAGAGGTGCTGATCCGGTGGATGGAACGTATCGCGCGTGGCGAGCCGCCGTTGATCTTCGGCGATGGCAAGCAGACTATGGACTTCGTACACGTACACGACATCGCGCGGGCTAACGTGCTGGCCGCCAGGGCAGACGTGTCGGACGCGGTCTACAACATCGCGACGGCGACCGAGACGAGCCTGCTCGACCTCGCGTCGGCACTGATCGAGGCGATGGACTCCGATGTCACGCCAGAGTTCGGACCGGCTCGCGCAGTCAACGGCGTGACGCGCCGGCTCGCTGACATCTCGGCGGCCGCGAGCGACCTCGGCTGGCAGCCTCGCATCGGGCTTGACGAGGGACTGCGGGGCCTTGTCGCATGGTGGCGGGCCGAGCAGACGGCCGGCGTGCCCGCTGCTCCGGTGGCCGAGGTGCCTGCGTGATCCCGGTGATGAGGCCGGTGCTCGGCGACGAGGAGGCCGCCGCGGTGGCCGAGGCGGTCCGCTCCGGATGGGTCGCGCAGGGCCCACGAGTAGCCGAGTTCGAACGCGCGTTCGCCGCGTACGTCGGCGCCGAGCAGGCCGTCGCAACGTCGTCGTGCACGACCGCGCTGCACCTGATGCTGTACGTGCTCGGCGTCGGACCGGGCGACGAGGTAGTGGTGCCGTCGTTCTCGTTCATCGCCACCGCGAACGCGGTGCGCTATTGCGGGGCCACGCCGGTCTTCGCTGACGTGTCACCGGAGTGGGGCAACCTCACACCCGAGACGGTCGCCGCGGTCTGTTCCCCACGCACGCGGGCGGTGCTCGCCGTTCACCAGGGCGGTCAGCCGGCCGACATCGAGGCGCTGCGGTCCGCGTGCGGTGACGTACCCGTGCTGGAGGACGCCGCCTGCGCCGCGGGATCGACGGTCCGCGGCCACCCTGTCGGGCGAGGCGCATTGCTCGCGGCGTGGTCCTTTCACCCCCGCAAGCTGCTCACCACCGGCGAGGGCGGGATGCTCACGACGGACAACGCGGAGTTGGCCGCGCGCCTTCGCCGGCTGCGCGAGCACGGCATGACCGTCTCGGCCGCCGACCGCCATGCCTCGGGCCGGGTCGTGCTCGAGGACTACGCGGAGACCGGCTTCAACTACCGCATGACCGATCTGCAGGCGGCGATCGGCCTGGTGCAACTGCGCCGCCTACCCGACATCGTGGCGAGGCGCCGCGAGATTGTCGACCGCTACTACACGCTGCTCCGCGACGTACCGGTTCGGCCGGTCCGCGAGCCGGCGTACGGCACGAGCAACTTCCAGTCGTTCTGGGTCGAATTGCCGGATGACGGGCCACGCGTGCTCGACGTGCTGGAGACACTCGCGGCGGCTGGGGTATCCGCGCGCCGCGGGATCATGGCCGCACACCTCGAGCCGGCGTACGCCGATCACCCGCACGGGCCGCTGCCGGTGACCGAGCGATTGACGAGCCGTACGTTGATCCTCCCCGTCTACCACGACATGACCGACGAGGAGCAGCGCACAGTCGTTGGTGCTCTCGAGAGTGCGCTCGCGCTCAGCCCGGCGCGGTCGTAGGAGGCGCATGTACAGCACGATTCCACTCGTCGATCTCCACGCTCAGCACGCGCAAGTGGCCGACGAGATCGCCGAGGGCTGGTCAGACGTACTCGCACACGCGGCGTTCATCGATGGTCCGCCAGTCGCCGCGTTCGAGGTCGCCTATGCCTCCTACATCGGGGTCGGCCACTGCATCGGCGTCGGGAACGGCACCGACGCCCTAGAGATCGCGCTGCGCGTGCTCGATATCGGCACAGGCGACGAGTGCGTGCTGCCGGCTAACACATTCATCGCCACGGCCGAGGCGGTCGCGCGGGCCGGCGCGACACCAGTGCTGGTGGACTGCCGGCCAGACACCGGCCTGCTCGACGTCGAGGCGGCCATCGCCGCGGTCACGCCGCGAACTCGCGCGGTGTTGCCCGTGCACCTTTATGGCCAGGCCGCCGACGTGGCCGGGCTGCGCGCGACGTTGCCGTCGGGTGTGGCAATCGTCGAAGACGCCGCGCAGTCACAGGGCGCACGCCGCGACGGCCGGCCGGCCGGCGCGTTGGGTGACATCGCCGCGACGAGTTTCTATCCAGGCAAGAACCTCGGTGCGTACGGCGACACCGCCGCCGTGCTCACCGACGACGACGAATTCGCCTCGCGAGTCAGGTTGCTTGGCGCGCACGGATCACCGCGCAAGTACGAACACCTCGTGCTCGGGTTCAACAGCCGTCTGGACGCGCTGCAGGCGGTCGTCCTGTCGGCGAAGCTCCGCCGGCTGGACGCGTGGAACGAGGCTCGGCGCACGGCCGCGGCGCGCTACGACGCGCTGCTGGCCGACGTTCCCGGCGTGACGCTGCCGGCCGTCGACGCCGGCAACACACCTGTCTGGCACCTCTACGTCGTGCAGGTGCCCGATCGAGATCGCGTCCTCGCGGCGCTTCACGACGCGGGCGTCGGCGCTGGCGTGCACTACCCGTTGCCGCTGCACCTAACCGGCGCGTTTTCCGACCTCGGTAAGGCCGGCGACTTCCCGATCGCGGAGGCGCGCGCCGAGCGCATCCTTTCGCTGCCGCTGTTCCCCGAGATCACCGAAGCGCAGCAAGAGCGCGTGGTCGAGGTGCTCGCCCGGGCGACGCTATCCGCGCGCGGTCGCGCGC
>Ga0126377_10000350_pt1 | contig 27554 bp, 29 predicted proteins | sample PanSoiMetPlot_22_FD_92647 | JGI IMG/M metagenome (GOLD analysis project Ga0126377, IMG submission 92647) | Tropical forest soil microbial communities from Panama - MetaG Plot_22 | ecosystem: Environmental > Terrestrial > Soil > Tropical forest > Bulk soil | place: Panama | collected 2016-02-17 | reverse complement strand
CGCGGTCGGTCTATTGCCGCCGGTTGCGCTGGTGGTCGAAGGGCTCCGGTGGCATCGCCCACGGTGCCTGCTCGTAACCCGCCGCGTAGTTCTGGTTGGTCTGCAGCGGATTACGGTTGACCAGCGGCCGCAGGCACAGCGGATGGGTGACGCTGCGCACCTCGTGCTCGATCGTGAACAGAAGCCGCCCGCTCTCAAGGTCAACGATATCGCGAAAGCGATACTGGTACTGGTTGTCCTCGCGGTTGACGAGGTTACGCTCGCGCAGTCGGCGGTGCGGACCGGAGAAATTCACCACGTAGATCTGCACGTGATGCTCGTCGAATTCCGGCTGCGACCGGTCGGTCTCGCGGAACAGCAGATGCTGATCCTGACCGACCTTGACGCGCGCAGTCGCCACGTCGGCGGTGGTCACTTCGGCCGGCACGTCGATCATCTTGCGATAGAATTCGGCGATGCCCGCCGCCGTACCGACCGGCACGTCGAACGCGACGTATGGGATGCCGAGCGTGATCCGGCCGAAGCGTGCGGGGTCTGGTTCGTAGCAGCGTATGCGGTTGCCCCACGGGCAGGTCGCCTCGACATGATCGTTGCGCTCGCGGAAATCGAAACGGGTTGCGTCGAGCTTCTTGCGGATGGCGGCGAGGCGGTTGAGCAGCGCGTCGCGGCCTGCGATTACGATGCCGGTATGGCCGCGCAGGATCTGCGGATTGCCGGTCGGCAGGTGGAACTGGCTGCGCCCGACGTTGATCCACATGTTGCCATCGGAGACCATCAGGTAGGGGTCGCGCGTCAGCCCGAGACCTGCGGCGTAGAACAATGTGGCGAGGCGCTGATCCGGAACCCGAACGTTGACGTGTTCGAGATGGATCGAGTTGCCGAGATCCTCTGCCGCGCGATCGTAGGTCTGATGCATGATGTGCGTTCCGAAGCCGATTTTGCAGTCGGACATCATAGCACAGGCCGCACCGGCGCTGCCGGCTCATGTCACTCCGCGGCGACCGACATCGTCGCTCTGATCTCCGCGCGCAGCGCGTCGATCGAAGTCAGCCCGTCGTTCGTTTCCACGTGCCAGAACGCCCAGCCATTGCAGGCCTCGAGGCCCTGGGCGATCGCGCCAACGCGATGGATCGAGCCGACCGTCTCGCCGAGCGCGATCGCGCCGTCGGCGCGCACCAATGCCTTGACCTTGCGCTTAACGTCCACGAGCTTGGCGCCGGGCGAAATCAAGCCGCGTTCGATCAGCGCCGCGAACGGCACCCGCGGCGCTTCGCGGGCGGTCATAAACGGCGCGAGCGTCGCCCGCGCGAGCGGTTCGACCGCGGCGATGCGTTTCTCGGCCGCTGCCGCATAGGACGCGTCGCGTTCGATGCCGACGAACCGGCGGTTGAGACGCTTCGCCACCGCACCGGTGGTGCCGGTACCGCTGAACGGGTCGAGCACGAGATCGTCGGGCCGTGAGGACGACAGGATCACGCGCGCGAGCAGCGATTCGGGCTTCTGGGTCGGATGCAGCTTCTTGCCGTCCTTGGCCTTGAGCCGCTCTTCGCCGGTGCACAGCGGGATGGTCCAATCTGAGCGCATCTGCACGTCGTCGTTGCCGGCCTTGAGGGCCTCGTAGTTGAACGTGTAGCCCTTGCCACCCGGTTCGCGTGCAGCCCAGATCAGCGTTTCATGGGCATTGGTGAAGCGCCGGCCGCGGAAGTTCGGCATCGGATTCGATTTGCGCCACACCACGTCGTTGAGAATCCAGAAGCCAAGATCCTGCAGCATCGTGCCGACGCGGAAGATGTTGTGATAGGAGCCGATCACCCACAGCGTCGCTGACGGCTTCATCACGCGACGGCAGGCCAGCAACCAGGCGCGCGTGAAGTCGTCATAAGCGGAAAAGCTCGCGAATTTGTCCCAATCGTCGTTGACGGCATCGACGCGTGAATCATCGGGGCGTTTGAGGTCGCCCTGGAGTTGCAGATTGTAGGGAGGATCGGCAAAGACGAGATCAACGGAATCCGCAGGTAATCTCGCCGTTTCGGCGACACAGTCGCCGATCATGATATGCCAAGATTTGGCGGACTGGGAAGTCGAACGGGGCGCCCGACTGGGCGCCCCGCGACGCGACAGTACCATGACTCAGAACTCTGACTCTGACGACGCGGGTCGGCGACGCGGGACCTACAACCGACAGATCGGCATCTTGAAGGTGCAAGGTAAAAATCGGCTTAATTGAATTTGGAACGACTGGCGCCCTAACAACTTGATAACCATATGCTAACCAGTGGTTGGCGTGGCTGCGCCGAACGCGGGCACATCAGGGTGGTTGGCCGGCAATTGTTGGCGGCCATGTGAGGGAGTTGAAACGATGCGCTGGGATGATCTGCCGCAAAGCGACAACGTCGAGGATCGCCGCGGTGAAGACGGGGGTGGCGGCCGCGGCGGCTTCGGCCTTCCGATCGGTGGAGGCGGGCTCGGCATCGGCACCGTGGTGGTGCTTGGGCTGCTCGGCTGGGCGTTGGGGATCGATCCGCGCGTGTTGATCGGCGGCGCCGAAATCCTCACCGGCGGCGGCTCGCCGCGCCAGGAAGCGCCCCTCAATCCGACCTCGCAACATAGCGGAGCGCCGAGTGACGAGATGGGCCGGTTCGTCGCGCGCGTGCTTGGCAGCACCGAGGTGCAATGGCGGGACATTTTCAGCAAGTCCGGCCAGCGCTATCGGGCGCCAACCCTCGTTCTTTATTCGGGAGTGACGCAGGCGGCCTGCGGCTATGCGCAGAGCGCCATGGGGCCGTTCTATTGTCCCAACGACCAGAAGGTGTATCTCGACACCTCATTCTTCCGCGAAGTCGAGACGCGGTTTCACGGCTGCGAGGGCAGGTCCTGCCAGTTCGTGCAGGCCTATATCATCGCCCACGAGGTCGGCCACCACGTCCAACAGCAGCTCGGCATTCTCTCCAAGGTCCACGAGATGCAGCGCGGCGCCGACAAGGCGCAAGCGAACCGGCTGCAGGTGCGCGTCGAACTGCAGGCCGATTGTCTGGCCGGCGTATGGGCGCACCATTCGGAAGAAAAGTGGAGTCTGCTGCAGCCCGGCGATGTCGAGGCAGCGTTGCGCACGGCGGCGGCGATCGGCGATGACCGCCTGCAGAAACAGGCGCGGGGCTACGTCGTGCCCGACTCGTTCACCCACGGCACGTCGGAGCAGCGCCAGCGCTGGTTCCAGACCGGCCTGAAGGAGGGCACGGTCAGCGCCTGCAATACGTTCGCGTCGCAGCAGATCTAGAGCGCGTTCAGCTAAGTAGAATTCGGAAACGCGCTCCGGATTCTTCAGTTCGTTCGCATTTTCTGCGGAAACCGGTACTCACTACTTTCCAGAGCTCTAACGCGCAATCAGGCTGTGCAACGACAGCACGAGTGGGGGGCGAGCCGCTCGTGGTCGACGGCCACCAGCGCCATGACAAGCCGCCGCTCGTTGCTGTGAACAGGTCATGATCGCGGGCCGGAATGTTTCGGACCGGCATGGCGTGCGGCTTGCCGGTCCGCGATTGTGGATGTAGGCTGATCGTACGGGGAAAGGCAGGCTCCCCGTCAGACGGGTTTCCGTCCAAGCTCTGCGCAACACTCGGCGTGTCGAGGAGATTGCGCATGGACGGCGTCAAATTCCTTATCGCTGTTTTGGCATCGTCGCGTGCGAGTACCGGCGCGCGTCGTGTGCGTAGACGCCCCTTCGATCTATCCGCGCCCTCATGAAATCGAACACGTTCATTCTCTACGCCGCCCGCGCGGTGCGCGGGTTTGGCGACGGCTTCGCCGTCATCATCTTGCCCGCTTACTTGGCTGAGATCGGATTCAATCCACTGCAGATCGGGATGGTGGCAACGGCGGCTTTGCTGGGAACAGCCGCCATCACGCTGGCGGTTGGATTCATCGCTGCAACAAGAGACCTGCGCAATCTGCTGGTGCTCGGTGCGGTGTCGATGACCGTGACAGGCTTGTTGTTCCCGAGCTTCGAACATCTCGCATTCGTCATGGCCGTCGCATTCTTCGGCACAATCAATCCGTCGACCGGCGACATCGGATTGTTCGTGCCGCTCGAGCACGCGATGCTGGCGCAAGCGGCTGCCGATCACGACCGCACGCGCGTGTTCGCGCGCTACAGCCTGGTCGGCGGATTGTCAACGGCCGCGGGAGCACTTGCCGCAGCGGCGCCGGATATCCTGTCTTCGGGCGGCCTGCACAAAATCGACGCACTCAAGGACATGTTCTATCTCTACGCAGCTCTCGGTGTCGCCCGCACCTGTCTTTACCGATATCTGCCGCATGTTCACAAGCACGAGCAAACGTCCCGGACGGTAGCCCTGGGGCCATCCAAGGGAATTGTCTACAAGCTTGCCGCATTGTTCAGTCTCGACGCATTTGCCGGCGGGTTCGCCATTCAATCGCTGGTCGCGCTCTGGCTGTTCAAACGGTTCGATTTGTCGCTCAGCGCGGCCAGCATGTTTTTCTTCTGGTCCAACGTGCTGGCGGCGTTCTCCTATCCGGCAGCGGCACGTCTTGCGAACCGCTTCGGCCTCGTCAACACGATGGTGTTCACGCATATTCCGTCGAGCATTTGTCTCATCCTCGCTGCGATTTCTCCCAATCTGACCATCGTGCTCGTTCTGCTGCTGGTGCGTTCGGCACTTTCGCAGATGGATGTGCCGACCCGCACGTCCTACGTGATGGCGGTCGTCAGTCCGGCCGAACGGACCGCCGCGGCGAGCGTGACGGCCGTGCCGCGCAGCCTGGCGTCCTCCATGAGTCCGGCGCTGGCGGGCGCTCTGCTCGCGACGTCGTTTGCGGGGTTGCCGCTGATTCTCTGCGGTGCCCTCAAGATCGTCTACGACGTCGCTCTGCTGTTCTGTTTTCGCGACATTAAGGCGCCGGAGGAGCGTGCCAGGAGATGAACGCAACGCCATCGTTGGGGAACGCGCTCTGGCTGACGCGCCAAAACCATCCTAATCTACCATTGTCCAACTGCTGGAATGCCATGCCCGGAATCGACGAAACCAGACCATTCGTGCCGCTCAAGATCGCGGTGCTCACGGTGTCCGACACGCGTTCGCCCGCCGAGGACAAGTCGGGCTCGACGCTCATCGAGCGCATCGACAAGGCGGGACACGTTGCTGCCGCGCGCGCGATCGTGACCGACGACGTCGAGAAAATTCGCGGGCAGGTGAGGGCGTGGATCGCCGATCCGACCATCGACGTGGTGATCACCACCGGCGGTACCGGCTTCACCGGCCGCGACGTCACGCCGGAAGCGCTCGAGCCGTTATTCGAGAAGCGCATGGACGGCTTCGCGACCCTGTTCCTGCTGGTGAGCCACGCCAAGATCGGCACCTCGGCGATCCAGACGCGCGCCACCGCGGGCGTCGCCGGCGCGACCTACATCTTCTGCCTGCCGGGATCGCCCGGCGCCTGCCGCGACGCCTGGGACGAAATCCTGGTGCACCAGCTCGACTACCGCTATCGCCCGTGCAATTTCGTCGAGATCATACCGCGACTCGACGAGCACCTGCGCCGGCCTAAGGCCACGGGCGCGACCGTCTAAGGCACTGGGTAGGCCGGACGAGGCGCGCCTGCAGTCGCGGATTGCGGTGCTGATCGCTTGGCAATCGTGCTCTTTCTCGTGCGAGCCAGCAACAGTGTGCGCGCCGCATTCCGAATAGGACAGGTACGCATCACGACAGATAGCCGTGCGACGATCACAGCTTGCGCTCCCAGGTCTCACCGACGAGATCGCGGCCGAAGCTCGTGTGCCTATCTTCGGCAATGCGCTTAAATCCGGCGCGCTCATAGATCCGGCGCGCGTCGATCAGGATGCTCTGCGTCCACAGCGCGATCGTCGCGTAGCCGGCCGACCGGGCGAAGCGGATGCACTCCTCGACCAGGCGCGCGCCGATGCCGTGGCCGCGCGCCTTGGGCTCGACCAGCAGCAGGCGGAGCTTCGCCACCGTGTCGGATTTGCGCACCAGGAAGACGCTGCCAACCGGCTCGCCGTCCATCTCGGCGATCCAGCAACGCTCGTGCTGCGCGTCGAAATTCTTGATGAACGCAGCGACGATCTCGGCGACGAGCCCTTCGAAGCTTGTGTCCCAGCCCAACGTCTCGGTGTAGAGTGCGCCGTGACGCGCCACCACCCAGCCGAATTCGCCCGGCCGGGGCGGCCGCAGCACATAGGCCGGTCGTTGCGCGTCGCGTTCGCCGAGAATGTGCCCGATCGTGCCCATCGCAGCCACGATCCGCTCCTGTTCGGCGTGTGGAAGCTCGGCAAGCATCGCGCCGACTTGGTCGTGCGAGCCGCGGTCGAGCGATCGAAAAGCGGTGCGCCCGGAAGCCGTGAGCGCAAGCAGGATCTGGCGGCCGTCATCTGCCGAGGCGGTCTTGGCGATCAGGTTACGGTCGGCAAAACGGCGCAGGATGCGGCTGAGATAACCCTGGTCAAGGCCCAGGGCTCCGGCGAGCTGCGTCGCGGTCAGCCTGCCGTGCTGCCCGAGCTCGTAGAGGACGCGCGCCTCGGCAAGCGAGAACGGACTGTCGAGCACGCCGTCCCGCAGCAGGCCGATCTGCCGCGTGTAGAAGCGGTTGAAACGCCGCACCGCGACGATGCGCCGATCGAGGTCGGTTGAGGCGGTCACGCGCGCTTTCACGGCAGGCCCCTGGTCCGTCGCGGATACATGACAATGTCAACCAATTAATTGACAATGTCAATAATCGGATCACATGATCCCAGCCGCCCCGCTGCGCAGCATGGCAATGCGCCGCCGCCCGAGTCGGGCAATGAGATCGGCTTGCGGGTCGGCGACGCCATCGCGGTGGCCGCCGATCCGGTCGTAGAGCTGTTTGAAAATGAGCAGCCCCTGCTCGGGCCGCGGCCGTCCGCCCAATGCAGCGCGCAACAGTGCCAGCGCCTCGACGAAGATCGGCCGCTCGGTACCGGCCGCCGGCACCTTGCGAAACACCGCGGCCCGCTGCTCGGCCAGTCCGCGCAGTTCGGTCTGCTCAACGAAACGCGAGGTCTCCGCAACCCAGGTGGCGTCGAGCACGGTTCCAGGGGTGAGGAACAGGATCCATGACCCGCGCGCGGAAGCTGCCGCGACGCGTAGCCGCTCAGCGGCCGGCGCGGCCGATATTTTCACCTCGCAGCCGGCAATGTTGGCGACCTCGGCGGTGTCGTCGGTCGATCCGCCGTCGGCGATGATGACCTCGCGGATGATCCCGCCCGCCGCCCCGGCGACAAGAGTGGCCAAAGTCGGAACGAGCACACGCTCGCAGTCCCGCGTGGCGATGACGACGCTCAGCATGGCAGCCCCCAGCCCGCTGCACGGCAGCATAGCGGGTTACGCCGCGCAAGCTCATCCTGTGACCGCGAAAGCCGAAGCAAAATCAATCAATTAGGATGCTGTTTTCATCGCCACAGGCAGGCTGCTGCAAAATGTTCTTGTTTTGTTCGAATGACTCCATTATCTAGTCGTCATGGCTTCCGGTTCGTCAGCTCTCCGTCGTCCGCCGGCTGCGGTGTCCTCCTCGGCGCCGGCGGACGAATTGACAACGAGCCAATCGGGCACCAGCGTCGAGCGCGAGCGTCGCCGCGGGCGTGGCGCCCAGTCGAATTCCTCCGGTCGCTACGAGCGGCAGGCGCGGGTCGTATTCGACGACGGCTGGCAGAGCCTCGAAGACCTGCCGCCGTTCAAGACCAGCGTGGCGATCGACACATCGCGCAAGGTCCTCACCCGCAACGACTCGCCTGACATCGGCTTCGACCGCTCGATCAATCCGTATCGCGGCTGCGAGCACGGCTGCATCTATTGTTTCGCGCGCCCAACACACGCCTATCTCGGCCTGTCGCCCGGACTCGATTTCGAGTCGAAGCTCACTGTCAAGCCCGACGCGCCGGAATTGCTCGCGCGAGAATTATCCGCGTCGGGCTACACGCCGCGCACCATCGCCATCGGCACCAACACCGACCCCTATCAGCCGATCGAGCGCAAATACGAGATCATGCGGCGCATCCTCGATGTGCTCGATCGTGCCGGCCATCCGGTCGGCATCGTCACCAAATCGACGCTCATCCTGCGCGACCTCGACATCCTCAAGCGCATGGCGAACCGCGGGCTCGTCAAGGTTGCGCTGTCGGTGACGACGCTCGACGGCAAGCTCGCGCGCGTGATGGAGCCGCGGGCGGCGACGCCGCAGCGCCGGCTCGCGGCGCTCAAGGAACTGGCGGCAGCCGGCATCCCGGCTTCGGTGATGGTCGCGCCCGTCATTCCGGCCATCAACGATGCCGAGATCGAGCGCATCCTCGACGCCGCGGCGGAGGCCGGCGTCGGCGGTGCCGGCTATGTGCTGCTGCGGCTCCCGCTCGAAGTGCGCGATCTGTTCCGTGAATGGCTGATGGCGAATTTCCCGGACCGTTACCGCCATGTGTTCACGCTCATCCGCCAGATGCGCGGCGGCAAGGATTACGATTCCAAGTGGGGCGAGCGCATGACCGGCTCGGGTCCCTATGCCTGGATGATCGGCCGGCGCTTCGAAACCGCCTGTCAACGGCTGGGGTTGAACAAGGCGAGGCAGAAACTCACAACCGAACATTTCAAGCCGCCGTTTCCGCAGAACCAGCAGCTGAGTTTGTTCTGAGAGTAAGCGTCATGACCGAGTGCCACGCACACATCAGCCTGATCACGCTCGGCGTAGACGATCTCGTCCGCAGCGCGTGTTTCTACGAGACGTTGGGGTTTGTCCGCAAAGCCCGCGGCAGCGGCGACGGGGTTGCGTTCTTCGCGGCTGGCGGCGTCGTGCTGGCGCTGTTTGGATGGGACCATCTCGCCGCGGACGCCATGGTGCCGTCAGCGCCGCGCCCGACCGGCTTTCGCGGCAGCGCGCTCGCCTGGAATTGTGCGACGCCGGGTGAGGTCGACAAGGTCCTCATTAAGGCGGCCAGGGCCGGCGGCCGCGTGCTCAAGACGGCGCGGAAGGTTTTCTGGGGCGGATATTCGGGCTATTTCGCCGATCCGGACGATCATGCCTGGGAAGTCGCCCACAATCCGCATTTTGCCCTGGCGTCGGACGGGCGGCTGACGCTGCCCGACTGACGGCGGGCGTCACCGGCTGCGCGATTTCTTTTCTTCCAGGTCGCGATGCTCGACCTGTTTTTCCACGCTGACGCTCAGGCGCTGGAAGGCGCCCAGTCCAAGCACGAGCAGGATCGCAGCGATGAGCAGGAACGTCGGGTAGATCAGCTTCTCCACGTTGTCCTGGCTGACGCGGAACACGGTGACCAGAGCTTCGAGAAAGACAGCGATTGCGATGGTGGAGATGAACCGAGTCAGGCTGCGCCGCGTCTCGGACGCGGCGCGCATTTCGCGGTCGCGCACCACTTCCTCGTCGATCAGGTAGGTCGCGACGTCGAACACGGCGATCGACACCACCACGAAGCCGATGCCGGTGAGCGCGGAAATCCCCGCGCTTTGTCCCGACCACAGGATCCTGACGAACTGGGCAACAGCGTCCCAGGACAGCATGACGGCCAGCAGCATGAGGATGACGGCGGCAATGCCGAAGATCGCGCGGGACAGATTGTCGAACAGGTTCTTGACCTTGCTAGCATCCATCATCTGGCCCCTGCAGTGGCGGCTTTGACCAAGAGCGGCGGGAAAACGGCGGACCGGCACGATTGTTCCACAGCCGGTCATTCCGTGGGCTAAGCCGGTTGCTCTGCGGCGTCGCGCTGCGCAACATGCGCATATGAGTCGACGTGCCGCCGGCCCCCGCTTGCCGCTCGATGAGGAGCCCGTCCGCCCGACCTTCGCGCGCGAGCGCAGGGCGATGAAACGGGGCATTGCGCCGGTCGCCGGTTGCGACGAAGTCGGCCGCGGCCCGCTTGCCGGACCGGTGGTCGCTGCCGCGGTGATCCTCGACCCCAAACGCATTCCACGCGGGCTCGATGATTCGAAAAAGCTGCCGCCCGAACGGCGCGAGACGCTCTATGCCCGCATCTGCGCAACCGCCCAGGTCGCCGTGGCATTCGGTCCTCCCTCTCGCATCGATCGCGACAATATCCGCCAGGCGTCGCTGTGGGCGCTGGCGCGCGCGGTGAGGGCACTGCCGGTCCGGCCGCGACTTGTCTTCGTCGACGGCTCCGATCGGATCGATGCCGGGTGCGATTGCGAGGCGGTGATCGGCGGCGACGCATCGGTGCTGTCGATCGCCGCCGCCTCGATCGTGGCCAAGGTCGTGCGCGACCGTTTAATGGTGCGGCTCGGCGCGGCCCATCCCGGCTATGGCTTCGAGCGCCACAAGGGCTACTGCGTACCGGAACATTTCGATGCGCTATCCCGGTTGGGACCGTGCACTCACCACCGCCGCTCGTTCGCGCCGATTGCCGCCGCGCTCGGCATCCTGGCTGCGCAGGACGAGGTAACCAGCTAGATTGTTGTTCGCTTGCCGGGCAAAAGCCGATCTCCGCACCGCGCCCTTCTTCCCTCCGCAACAGCGGGTTAGAGTCCCGATTCCCAGATGCTGCATGTCTCCATCATCGTCGAGCTCATCCGCGCGCGCCCGCGGCTGCTGTTCTGGTCGGCGGTGGCGGCACAGGCCGTTCTGTGGTTTCTGGTGCCAGCGCTGTTCTACACGGCGCCACCAGGTGATCTGCCCTATACGCTGGCGATCGGGCACGAGTACCAACTCGGCAGCTATCTCGGCCCGCCGTTCGCATTCTGGCTGACCGAGCTCATGTTCGTTCTCGTCGGCGGCAGCGCCGTCGGCATTTATCTCCTCGCACAGGTCTGCATCGTCGTCACCTATTGGGCGGTGTTCACGCTTGCGCTCGCGATCGTCGGCCTGCAGCATGCCGCTATTGCCACGCTGCTCATGGTCGGAATTTCCGCTTTCGGCATGCCCACCCTGGAGTTCGGGCCGGCGGTCGTCGCCATGCCGCTTACCGCGCTCGTCTTCCTCCACCTGTGGCAGGCAATCGGAACGGGCATTCGCCGGTCGTGGTATTTTCTCGCGGTCGAGATGGGCCTGCTCCTGCTAACGAGCTATTCCGGCCTGATCGTGCTGGCGCTGGTCGTCTTGTTCATCGCGACAACCGAACGCGGGCGCGCCACGCTCGAGTTCGCCGAGCCATGGATCGCGGGCGTCATCCTGGTTGCCGTCCTGTTTCCGCATCTGATCTGGCTAGACGTCGCCGGCGACGTGATCATCCCGACGTGGCAGCGGCTACGCAGTGCGGAAGCGGCCGAGACCAATCTGTTTGCCTGGATCCGGTTGGTCGGCGGGATCGTTATCATCCATAGCGGGCTTGTCGTGATCGTTCTGTTGGCGAGCGCGTGGCGCCTGCGTGACGCCGCCGACGTCCCGGTGTTGAAGCGGCCGCCGATCGACCCGTTCGCTCACCGCTTCATCTATTATTTTGCGCTCGCGCCGGCCTTCATCGCGACGGTGGTGGCGGCGATCCTCGGCCTTCCCACGCCGATTGGTGGCGCAGCGCCGCTCGCCGTGCTCTCCGGGCTGCTGGTCGTGGTCGCCGCCGGCGATGCAATCCGGTTCCATCGCCAGCGAATCGTCGGACTGGTATGGGCCATGATTCTGGTGCTGCCGCCGATCATCGCTGTCCTGGCCATCGTCGTGCTGCCCTGGGTGGTGGCGATCGATCTCACCGTGGTGCAGCCGGCCACGGCGATGGGGCGGTTCTTCGGCGAGAGTTTCGAGCGGCGCACGGGGCAAAAACTCGCCGTCATCGCCGGCGATCCTCATACCGCGGCGCTGATTGCGCTCGGCGCACCGTCGCGTCCCAGCCTCTATCTCGACGCCGCGCCGCACCACTCGCCCTGGGTGTCCGCCGAAGACATCAAGAAGAAAGGCGCGGTGGTGGTGTTGCCTACAACCGACACCGCCGGCGCGCCACCGCCGGCGATCAAGGAGCACTTTCCCGATCTCGTGCCGGAAGTCCCGCGCGCCTTCGAGCGTGCGGTGCAGGGCCGGCTGCCGCTGCTGCGTATCGGCTGGGGTATGATCCGGCCACAGGCTGAGCCCACAGCGGCGCGGTGATGGATCGAGCGACGCAGTCCGGTCAGTGATAGCTTTCGCCTTCGCGCACCTTGCCGCGAAACAGCCAATAGACGAAGCAAGTGTAGCCGAGGATGACCGGCAGCAGCACCAGCGTCCCCATCAGCATAAAGATCTGGCTCGCAGGCGCGGCCGCTGCCTGCCAGATCGTCAGCGCCGGCGGCACCAGGTAGGGGAATGTCGACACCGCGAGCCCGGCATAGCCGAGTAGGAACAAGCCGATGGCGGCGAGGAATGGCAGGCTCGCACTGTTTTGCTGCAATCCGCGCCAGCCGGCATAGGCGACCAGCAAGGTCACGATCGGGACTGGCCACAGGAACAGGATGTTGGGATAGCTGAACCATCGCGCGGCGATGCGTTCGAACGCCAACGGAGTCCACAGGCTCACGATCGCCATGAATACCAGCACGGCAGCGAGCAGCACGCGCGCCTGCCGACGCGACCGATTGGCGATTTCGCCTTCGGTTTTCATCACGAGCCATGTCGCGCCGAGCAGTGCATAGCCCGCGGTCACGCCGAGACCGCACAATGCGGCGAACGGCGTTGCCCAGTCGAACGCGCCGCCGGCGAAGGCGCCGTTGACCACCTTGATGCCCTGGACGAAACCGCCCAGCACGATGCCCTGACAGAAGGCCGCCAGCGTCGATGACGCGGCAAACACCACGTCCCACCGGCGGGTGCGGCGTGCCACCGTACGGAACTCGAAGGTCACGCCGCGAAATACCAATGCGAGCAACATCAGGATGAGCGGAAGATAGAGCGCCGGCATGATGACGGAGTAGGCGCGGGGAAATGCAACCAAAAGCCCGCCGCCGCCGAGCACCAGCCAGGTCTCGTTGCCGTCCCAGAACGGCTTGATCGAGGCCATCATCTGATCGCGCTGACGGTTGGTGTCGGTGAACGGGAACAGGATGCCGACGCCGAGGTCGAAGCCGTCGAGGATCACGTACATCGCGACGGCGATGCCGAGGATGACGGCCCAGATCAACGGAAGCAGGTCTTCCATGGCCGATTTCCGCCTATTGGCTCAGGGCCTGATGGCCGGCGACGCGGGCCGACGCCAGGGGCGGGCCGATCTCGCCGCCGAGTTCGGCTGCGGCGCCTCCCGGTCCTGTGGCAATGAGCCGGTTGATGTAGTAGATGCCGATCGAGAACACGATGCCGTAGACGATGACGAATAGCGCGAAGGTCACGGCGACGCTCGCGGCAGGAACGGGCGACACCGCATCCGCCGTGCGCAGGATTCCTTGCACCGTCCAGGGCTGGCGCCCGCTTTCTGTCACCACCCACCCGGCGATCACCGCGACGAAGCCGGTCCACCACGACTGGGCGGCGATGTGCAGGTACCAGCGCGTGTCGAACAATTGCCCACGCCAGAGGAGCCACGCGCCGCACAGCGCCGCCAAGATCATAAAGCCGCCGATTGCCAGCATGATGCGGAACGCGAAGAAGACCATGGTCACCGGCGGGCGATCCTGTGCGGGTACGTCGTTGAGACCGGGGAACAGGCCGTTAGGGTCGTGGGTGAGGACGAGCGAGGAGCCGCGCGGGATCGAAATGGCGTAGAGATTGCGCTCACCCTTCTGGTCGGGCCAGGCAAAGATGTGGAAATCGCCGGGCTGGCTGCCGTCCCAATGTCCCTCCATGGCGGCGATCTTGGTGGGCTGATGCTTGAGCGTGTTGAGGCCGTGCTGATCGCCGAGCAGGAGTTGCAGCGGCGCGAGCACGACGAGCAGGGCAATCGCCATGCGCGTCATCGTGCGCGCTTCCTCGACATGGCGGCCGGCCAGGAGGTGACGCGCACCGACCGCCAGGACGACGAAGCCCGCGGTCAGGAACGACGCGTTGAGCATGTGGGCAAAGCGATAGGGAAAACTCGGATTGAAGATGATGGCGATCCAGTCGTGCGGATAGGCGATGCCCTCGCGCATCTCGTGGCCGGCGGGCGTGTGCATCCAGCTGTTCGCCGCCAGGATCCAGAACGCCGACATGGTGGTGCCCACCGCAACTGCGATCGCCGAGAACACGTGCAGCCAGCGCGGTACGCGCTCGCCGCCGAACAGCATGATCGACAGGAACGTCGCCTCGAGGAAGAAGGCGGCGAGCACCTCGTAGCCGGCGAGCGGTCCGACGATGTTGCCAGCGACGAGGGAGAAGCGGCTCCAGTTGGTGCCGAGCTGATAGGACAGTACGACGCCCGACACCACGCCCATGGCGAATGACACCGCGAAGATCTTGGTCCAGAAGCCGGCGAGCCGCTTGTAGGGCTCCGCTCCGGTCCAGCCCCACAGGATTTCGAGCGTGGCGAGATAGGCGGCAAGCCCGATGGTGAAGCTCGGGAAAATGATATGGAAAGCGATGGTGAAGGCGAACTGAGAGCGGGCGAGGAGGACGGGATCGAGGTCCATGGGCGTGCTCATCGGCGGTCAGCCTCCACACCAGAACGCCCCTCAATATATGCCAGTTCCCGACCGCGACTGCCAATGTGACGGCCGGCCGGCGGCAGGGTAGCCTATGCCAACGGGAGGACAGACATGACGGCATTCAAAGGTTTCGGTTCGCTGGCGGACATCGCCGAGGAGCGCATCACCGACAAGATCAGCCGCCGCCAGATCGCCGGCGAACGCGGCATGATCGTGTGGTGGACGATCAAGGCGGGGGCACATGCCGCCGCTCATCGCCATCCGCACGAGCAGATATTCTGGATGTTGAAGGGCACGATGGAGTTTCGCCTGGGCACCGAGCGGCGGGTGTGCGGGCCGGGCGACGTTGCGGTCATCCCGGGCGGCATCGAGCACGAGGCGTGGTTCCCCGAAGACACCGAAGTCATCGATGTATTCGCGCCGCCGCGCGAGGATTTTCTTGCCGGCGGACCGCCGCCCTATATGCGCGCCGGCTGACCGGCAGCATAGCCCGCGAGTGCCTGCTTAACGGCGAGGAAATCGCGCCAGGCGAGACGCTTGTGCAGCGGCTGGCGCAGCAGGTAGGCGGGATGGAGCGTTGCCAGCGCGCGGATCTCGCGCGTGCCGGTATTGAACGGAAACCACCGCCCGCGCGTCCGCATGATGCCATCGGTGACGCCGAGCAAGCTCTGCGCCGCCGGCCCGCCGAGGCAGACAAGAATGTCGGGATCGGCAAGCTCGACCTGGCGCAGGATGAAGGGCAGGCAGATCTGGCTTTCCTGCGGCGTCGGCGTGCGGTTGCCGGGCGGCCGCCACGGCACGATGTTGGCGATATAGGCCGAGGTGCGGTCGAGGCCGATGGCGGCCATCATGCGGTCGAGCAGCTTGCCGGATCGGCCGACGAAGGGCAGGCCCTCGATGTCCTCGTCGCGGCCGGGCGCTTCGCCGACGAACATCACGCGGGATTGCGGATTGCCGTCGGCGAATACCAGTTGCTTGGCGGTCCCCCTGAGCGCGCAGCCCTCGAAACCCGCAAGGATGGCGCGCAATTCCCCGAGGCTTGCCGCGTTCCTGGCCGCTTCACGGGCGGCCATGATGGCTGCTTCGGGTGCCGGCGGGGCGGCCGGCGCCGCGCTGGTCCGAGCGGGGACGTCGGCAGAGGGGCGCTGGTCGATGCCGCGCGCAACCGCAGCGGCCGCGCCCTCCGGCGCGGCGTGCGCGGTTGTCTCCGTCGCCGTCGTGTCGGCAAAGCGGTTGACCGGCGCCTCGCTCACCGCGAAATCGACGCCCGCCTCGATGTAGAAGGCGAGCAGCTCCCGGGCGGCAGTGTTACGATCAACGGTCATGGTAGGATGGTCATTGTAAGCGATCACTGCGCGCTGTGAAACACGCGTGTGGTACCGGCCATGGACAGGGGGACAGGCATGACCGTCGAGCGAGCGCGGTCCGTGCGTCGATGGCGCCGCGACAGCAGGGATCGTCAGGGCCGTCGTCGTCGCGGCGGTCGCCGGCTATGCCTGCGCGCCGCGGCGTGCCGGATCAGGCGACTTTGGGGTGCTCGATCACCTTGGGCGGATGTGACGACCCGGCAATCAATTCCGTCTTGATCGTGATTCGTCGCGGCTTGCGGGCATCCAGCAGCTCATGGATATCGATTTGCAGGAGCCCGTTCTCGAACGAGGCGCCCTTCACTTCGACATTGTCGGCGAGGTTGAACCGGCGCTCGAACGACTCGCCAAAAAAGCTGGGATTGCCGTGGTCGGCATTGTCGTTGTCTTTGCCGCTGTCGAACGGCTGTTCGTCCTTCTGGCCCAAAATGGTGAGCTGGTTGTCTTGCTCAGTGATGGTGATTTCGTCGGCAGTGAAGCCGGCGACCGCGAGCACGATGCGGTAGCGGTCCTCGCGCATGCGCAGGATGGTGTAGAGCGGAAACTTGTTGCGAGCGACCTGCTCCTTAAGCTCGCAATAGAGCCGGTACGGCGATACGAAGATCATGCGCAACAGCAGGATCGCCGAACACGCCATCAGGATGTAGACGAGGCCGAGGAGAATCTCGCCCCAGGTACCGTCGAGAATGACCAGCTTGTCTCTGAAGCGGTCCTTCCATAGGACAGCAAAGCTGCCGAGGATTCCCGCGGCAAACAATAGATGCCAAAAGCCGGCGATCTTGATCGAGCCGGGAAAGGCATAGCTGAAACACCAGCGAATATAGGTTCGCAACATCGCAGCGAACTTGGCCCCGCCCGCATCTGTCATCGCGCGATTCCCCTTAATACATTGCATTTTCCGGCCTTTTGTGACAAGTGCGCAATGGCTTAACCCCTTGCATCCTGTGGATTTCTCCGCCGATGTGGGCGCGCTGTGTCCAATCAAGCGTGTGCGGCCTCAATGATTTGCCGGGGGATCTCGTGGCGGCCCCTGTCCACGGACGATATTCTCAGTGAAAAGGAGAGGTCATGGTTGGGACCGAGTTGCCCCGCGAAACGATGGAGTTCGACGTGGCGATCGTCGGCGCGGGGCCGGCCGGCCTGGCCGCGGCGATCCGGCTCAGGCAACTTGCGCCCGATCTGTCGGTCGTCGTGGTGGAGAAGGGCTCGGAGGTCGGCGCTCACATCCTCTCGGGCGCCGTCATGGACCCGATTGCGCTGGATCGCCTGCTGCCGGGCTGGCGCGTCGAGGAAACGCCGATCAAGACCAAGGTAAGTTCCGACCGCTTCTACATCCTGGGCGCGGCGGGCGCGCTGCGGCTGCCCAATATCCTGATGCCACCGCTGATGAATAACCACGGAAATTTTGTGGTTTCACTTGGCAACGTGTGCCGCTGGCTGGCGAGCAAGGCCGAGGCGCTCGGGGTCGAAATCTTTCCCGGCTTCGCCGCTGCCGAAGTGCTGTTTGACGCGAGCGGGGCGGTCGCAGGAATTGCCACCGGCGACATGGGTATCGGCAAGGACGGCCGGCCGAAGGACAGCTTCACGCGCGGCGTGGAGATCAAGGCAAAATACACCCTGTTTGCCGAAGGCGCGCGCGGCCACCTGACCAAGGGCCTGATCGCGCGCTACGGCCTCGACCATGGCCGCGAGCCCGGCAAGTTCGGCATCGGGCTCAAGGAACTGTGGCAGGTTGCGCCCGACAAGCATCAACCCGGGCTGGTGCAGCACACGCTCGGCTGGCCACTCGACAACCGCACCGGCGGCGGCTCGTTCCTCTATCATCTCGAAGACAACCTGGTGTCGGTCGGCTTCGTCGTCCATCTCAACTACGCGAATCCCTATCTCGGCCCGTTCGAGGAATTCCAGCGCTTCAAGATGCATCCACTGGTGCGCGCCACATTCGAGGGTGGCAAGCGCCTCGCTTATGGTGCGCGTGCCATCACCGAGGGTGGCTGGCAATCGGTGCCGAAGCTGACCTTCGCCGGCGGCGCGTTGATCGGCTGTGCCGCCGGCTTCGTCAACGTGCCGCGCATCAAGGGCAGCCACAATGCCATGCTGTCCGGCATGCTCGCCGCCGAGCATGTCGTGGCGGCGGTGGCGGCGGGGCGCGCCAATGACGAGATTGGCGACTACGACGCTGCGTGGCGCTCGTCCGACATCGGCGGCGACCTGTGGAAGGTGCGCAACGCCAAGCCGCTGTGGTCCAAGTTTGGCACCATGCTCGGCGTCGCGCTGGGCGGCCTCGACATGTGGACCAATACGCTGGGATTTTCGCTATTCGGCACGCTCCCACACGGCAAGGCGGACAGCGCCTGTCTCAAGCCGGCGGCGCAGTGCAGCGCCATCGTTTATCCCAAGCCGGACGGCAAGCTGACCTTCGACAAGCTCTCCTCGGTATTCCTGTCGAACACCAATCACGAGGAAGACCAGCCGGTGCACCTGCGCGTCGGCGATCTCGCGCTGGAGAAGGCTTCCGAGCACGACGTCTATGGCGGCCCCTCGCAGCGCTATTGCCCGGCCGGGGTCTACGAATGGGTGGGAGAGGGGGTTGACCTCAAGTTCGTCATCAACGCGCAGAACTGCGTGCATTGCAAGACATGCGATATCAAGGATCCTGACCGCAATATTACCTGGGTCGCGCCAGAGGGCGGCGGCGGACCGAACTATCCAAATATGTGAAGCGAACTGGTTCGGCTGCCACGATGATGCCATAACGTGCCCGTCAGGCTGCGGCGACGCGGGCGAGGCCGGTCCTTGCAGGAGCACGGCAAAGGGTCCACTCTGGCCGACGATCGGCAGGGTACGGGGGCACCGTGCCGCGATGATATGGAGAGTAGAATCCCGTGATTATTTTGTCATTGATGAAGCGCGCGGCCTGTATCCCGATGGCCATCGTGGTGCTGACCGTTCCCGCCGTGCTCGCGGCGCAGACACCGACTGTGCAGGAATTGTCCCGCGTCTCTCCGGCGGGAAACTATCTGGCCGCCCGCCACGCTAGCACTGAGCGCGATTCGGCAGCCGCAGCGGCCTATTACAGGGCGGCGTTACGGCACGATCCGAAGAACGGCGAGTTACTCGAACGCGCATTCTTCTCCGTGCTCGCCGAGGGCGACGTCGAGGAAGCGGTGAAGCTTGCCGAGCGCATTCTGCAAGTCGACAAGAACAATCGGTCAGCGCGGCTCGTTCTCGGCGTGCGCGCGCTCAAGCAGAAGCAGTATCAGGTGGCGCGCCAGCAATTTGCCCAATCGATTCGCGGTCCGATCACCGATCTCACCGCGACTTTGCTATCGGCATGGTCGCTCAGCGGCACCAATGAGACCAAGGCCGCTGTCGATGCGATCGACCGGCTGACCGGCCCCGACTGGTACGCAATCTTCAAGGATCTGCACGCGGGCATGATCCTCGACCTCGCCGGCAACAAGAAGGATGCGGGCAAGCGGTTCGAGCGTGCGTACAAGCTCGACGCTACTGCGCTGCGCGTCGTCGCCGCCTACGGCAGCTTCGCGTCGCGTTACAGCGGCAAGGACGAAGCGCTGAAGATCTATGAGGCCTTCGACAAGGCGCTGCCGCGCCACCCGCTGATCATTGAGGCGATGGGTGAGATCAAGAAGGGTGCCCAGCTTCCGCCGCTGGTCGACTCGCCGCAGGCCGGCGCCGCCGAACTCCTCTACGGTCTCGGCGCTTCGCTTGGGCGCCGCGGCGGCGAAGATCTCGCACTGGTCTATCTCCAGCTCTCGCTCTATCTCGCGCCCAATCACGCGCTGGCGATGCTGTCCCTCGCCGATCTCTACGAGGCGATGAAGAAGCCGGCGCTCGCCATCAAGATTTATCAGCGCGTGCCGGAGAAATCGCCGCTCAAACGCAATGCCGAAATCCAGCTCGCGGTCGATCTCGACACGCTCGACCGCACTGACGAGGCCAAGAAGCACCTTAGCAAGCTGATCGCCGATCAACCCAGCGAGCTCGACGCCATCCTCGCGCTCGGCAACATCCTGCGCGGCCGCAAGCAGTTCGCAGAATGCGCCGACGTCTACAACAAGGGCGTCGTCGCCATCGGCACGCCCGAGCGGCCGAACTGGACGATCTTCTACTTCCGCGGCATCTGCTACGAGCGCGCCAAGGAGTGGGACAAGGCCGAGGCCGACCTCAAGAAGGCGCTCGAGCTTTTCCCCGATCAACCGCACGTCTTGAACTATCTCGGCTATTCGTGGGTCGACCAGGGGAAAAACCTCGATGAGGGCATGCGCATGATCAAGCGCTCGGTCGAGCAGCGCCCCGACGATGGCTACATCGTCGACTCTCTCGGCTGGGCCCATTTCCGGCTCGGCAATTATGACGAAGCCGTGAAAAATCTCGAGCGCGCGGTGGAACTGCGTCCCGAGGATCCGACCATCAACGACCACCTGGGTGACGGCTATTGGCGCGTCGGCCGTGTGCTCGAGGCGCGCTTCCAGTGGTCGCACGCCCGCGACCTCAAGCCCGAAACGGACGAGCTCGCCAAGATCGAAGAAAAGCTCAAGGTCGGGCTGCCGGAAGAGACGTCGTCGGCAGCCGATGCGGCCAGGGCCAAGAAGCCCGGCGATGGCGGGTGAGGCGGCCGGCGGAGGCTCGGGCGAAACTCTTGGTACCGTGGCGGAACTGGTTGCCAACGCTCCCGCCAAGGTCAATCTGACGCTCCGAGTGCTCGCGCGGCGGGCCGACGGGTATCACGATATCGAAAGCCTGGTGGTGTTCGCCGATCTCGGCGACCGCCTGACGCTCGCACCGGGCCCGATGCTCGCTCTCGACGTGCGCGGCCCGACCGCCTTGGCGGGAGCAGTCGCCGACAACCTCGTCCTCAAGGCCGCGCGCGCTCTCGGGGAACGCGTGACCGGTTTGCGGCATGGCTGCTTCGCGCTGACCAAGCAATTGCCCGTGGCCGGCGGCCTCGGCGGCGGCTCGTCCGACGCCGCGGCGGCGCTACGCCTTCTCGCCGAGGTCAATGCCGTCGGCGCCGATGACCCGCGTCTGCTGGCGGCGGCGCGCGTGACCGGCGCCGACGTGCCGGTCTGCCTCGACCCGCGCCCGCGCCTGATGCGCGGCATCGGCGATGTGCTATCGCCGCCGATCGATCTGCCGAACCTTCCGGCGGTGCTGGCCAATCCGGGCGTGGCGGTCGCGACCAAGGATGTCTTTGGGATCCTGGGCCGCGTGCCGGGGGAGCGGACGATGGCGCCGTCGATCGATCCGGCCGCGATCCCGCGCCAACACGACGCGCTGGTCGAATTCCTCGCCGCCGAGACCAACGATCTCGAAGCGCCGGCGATCAGGCTGGCGCCGGTGATTGCGACGACGCTCGACGCATTGCGCGCCTTGCCCGGTTGCCGGCTTGCCCGCATGTCGGGTTCGGGCGCGACGTGCCTTGCTTTGTTCGACTCGGGTGGAGCGGCCGATGACGCGGCGAGGCGGCTGCGCGCCGCGCGACCGGGCTGGTGGATCGAGGCGACGGTGCTGGCGCGCTGACTAGACTAGTGCGAGCGCGCGATGCAGAATTCCACGGTTTCTTCGAGCGCTTGCTTCATGTCGGATGTCGGAAACAGCGCCAGCGCGTCGCGGGCGATCGAGCCGTAGTGTCCGGCGCGTTTGATCGTATCCTCGAGCGTGCGGTGCTTGGTGATCAGCCCGACCGCGTGATCAAGATCGGAGTCGGTCGCTTCACCCTGCTCGAGCGTACGCCGCCAGAACTCGCGCTCGCTGTCCGATCCGCGGCGAAAGGCGAGCACGACCGGCAGCGTGATCTTGCCCTCGCGGAAATCGTCGCCGACGTTCTTGCCGAGCTTGGCCGCCTTGCCGCCGTAGTCGAGCGCGTCGTCGACCAGCTGGAAGGCGACGCCGAGGTTCATGCCGAACGAGCGGCAGGCGGCCTGCTCGGCTTTCGGCCGGCCGGCGATCGCCGGTCCGACCTCGCAGGCGGCGGCGAACAATTCGGCGGTCTTGGCGCGGATCACGGCGAGATATTCGTCCTCGGTGGTTGCGGTGTTCTTGGCCGCGGCGAGCTGCATGACCTCGCCTTCAGCGATCACCGCCGCGGCCGACGAGAGGATCTCGAGCGCGCGCAACGAGCCGACCTCGACCATCATCTTGAAGGCTTGGCCGAGCAGGAAATCCCCGACCAGCACGCTCGCCTCGTTGCCCCATAACATGCGGGCGGCAAGCTTGCCGCGCCGCATGTCGCTCTCGTCGACCACGTCGTCGTGCAGCAGGGTCGCGGTGTGCATGAACTCGACCGCGGCCGCGAGTTTGACGTGGCCGTCGCCAGTGTAGCCCGTTAGTGCGGCCATCGACACGGTCAGCATCGGGCGCAGGCGTTTGCCGCCCGAACTGATCAGGTGATTGGCCACTTCCGGGATCATGGTCACTTCGGAGCCGGTCCGCGACAGGATGGTGGCGTTGACGCGGTCCATGTCGGGCGTGACCAACTCGACCAGCCGGTCGATGGTCGGCTCGGTGCTGCTTTCGAAGGGAACGATGACAGCCAAGTGGAATTCTCCGGAGGAGCGCTCGGGACGGCCGAGCATAGAAACGCTATGGTGAAGCAGCAAGTGTGCCCGAATGCCGCTCATTTAGTGCAAAAGCGAAGGCAATGGCAGGGGGGTGCAGGAGGGCGGCATGGACCACGCATTGGTACAGGAGCAGGCGGCCGAGGCCGAGCTTATCGAGCGTCATCGCATCGCTGTGCTGGTGCCTTGCTACAACGAGCAGGCAACCATCGGGACGGTCATTGCGGACTTCAGGGCAATGCTGCCCAACGCCACGATTCACGTCTATGACAACAACTCAACCGACCGCACGAGCGAGGTCGCCCGTGCCGCCGGCGCCGTGGTGCGTCGGGAAACGCACCAAGGCAAGGGCAACGTGGTCCGGCGCATGTTCAGCGACGTCGAGGCCGACGTCTACGTCCTGGTCGACGGCGATGCCACATACGATGCGACGAGCGTGCGTGGGATGATCGTGCGTCTCGTCGAGCAGCGCCTCGACATGGTGGTGGGTGCGCGCATCGACCGCGACAAGGCGGCTTACCGCCGCGGCCATCGCTTCGGCAACCGGCTGCTAACTGCATTCGTCGGCGCAGTGTTCGGCGCCGCCTTCACCGATATGCTGTCGGGCTATCGGGTGTTTTCGCGGCGTTTCGTCAAATCCTTTCCGGTTCTCGCCGGCGGCTTCGAGATCGAGACCGAGTTGACAGTTCACGCTCTCGAGCTCGAACTGCCGGTCGCCGAGATGACGACGCCCTACTACGCTCGGCCGGAAGGGTCGGTGTCGAAGCTCAACACCTGGCGCGACGGCGTGCGCATCCTACTTACCATCATCAAGCTCTACCGCAGCGAACGTCCGCTGCCTTTCTTTGCCGGAATCGGCGGCGGCCTTGCCGTCGTTTCGATCACGCTCGCCGTTCCTATCTTCCTCACCTTCTTGCGTAGCGGCCTGGTCCCTCGGCTGCCCACGGCGGTGCTGGCGACCGGTTTGATGCTGGCCGCGTTTCTCTGCATTGCCTCCGGCCTCGTGCTCGACACGGTGACACGAGGGCGCCGCGAAATGAAGCTGCTTGCCTATCTCGGGCAGAGCGCGCCGGATGAGGAAACGGATCGACGGGAATAGGGGCCAGGCACTTGCGCGAAATCGTCCGCACCAATGACGCCGTACTCGTTTCGGCGATCGAGGCGCTGCTCGAAGGTGCCGACATCCCGCATATGGTGCTCGACCAGAACATGAGCGTGCTGGAAGGATCGCTCGGCATCCTGCCGCGCCGGGTGCTGGTCGCCTCGCAATACGAGCGGGAAGCGCGGCAATTGTTGGTCGAGGCGGGCCTTGGTCACGAGCTGCGGCCCGATGCGCCCTGACGTGTCGCAGGACGCCGTGCTCGGCGGCCGGCTGATCCTGCGCCAGCCGCGCAAAGGCCATCGCGTCGGGCATGACGCGATCCTGCTCGCCGCCGCGACCACCGCGCGCCCGGGCGAGCATGCGGTCGACCTAGGCGCCGGCGTCGGCGCAGCCGGCCTCGCGCTGGCGCAGCGGGTGGGTGGGCTCCATGTGGTGCTTGTCGAGCTCGACGCGAGCCTTGTCGGTCTTGCGGGGGAGAATGCGGCGGCGAACGGCCTTGCCGACCGCGTTCGCGCGCTCGCGCTCGATGTCGCGGCTCCGCCGCGCGCTTTCGCCGCCGCGCGCCTCCTGCCGGAATCGGTCGACCGTGTGCTGATGAATCCACCGTTCAACGATCCGGAGCGGCAGCAAGGCTCGCCGGATGCACGCCGCCGCGTCGCCCACGCGGCTTCGCCCGCGACGCTCGCGCTCTGGGTCCAGGCCGCTAACCGGCTGCTACGGCCGGGGGGCACGCTGACTCTTATTTTTCGCGCCGACGGCCTTCGCGACGTGCTCGCGGCGCTTGGCCGCGGCTTGGGCGGCATCGCCGTGCTGCCGGTGCATCCCGAGCCGGCGAAGGCGGCGATCCGTATTCTCGTGCGTGCGACCAAGGGCAGCCGGGCGCCGTTGTCGCTCGAACCGGGTCTGGTGCTGGCCGACGATCACGGCCAGCCGACGCCCGCGGCGCAAGCAATTCTGCGTGATGGCACAGCTCTTTGGCGCGAAGAGCGCGATTGATATTGCGCTGGCTAAGGTCCTGCACAGCGGCGGCGTTTCGCCGCCGCGGCGGTGTCGCCGTCATTTCGCCCACAGATACGCCATCACCGGCCCGAACTGCCCAAGCACTGGGCAGGGGTCGGATGCGCTTGCGCCGCGATGGTGGTGTGTATCGAATCAACTGGGTTGGGCGTCGTCCTCGCGCGGTATTCCCGTGCTGGCGCTAATATGCGCAGATAAGCCGATTGAGCCGACCAACAGGATCAGCATGACAAGCTTGATGATCATCGTCCCCACCTGGTTGCCGGCTTCTGACATGGCAGCATCCGGCATTGCAAGAAGCGTTCCACCCCTTGGCCATACAATCGTCTGGTGAAGAATGCGTAACTTGAGCGGCGCAAGGAGGAGAATTATTACCCAACCATGGCCGAACCGAGGATGACCGAACACCTCCAGCAAATTTTTGCCAGCGCCCGTGCGTGGCTGCGTCCGGTGCTGCCGAAACGATTGCGCGGCGACGACGCCGTCGTGCCAGTGGTGCGTCTGTCCGGGATCATTGGCTTTTCGACGCCATTGAAGCCCGGATTGACCCTGGCCGGCGTTGCCCGCGCGCTCGACCGCGCCTTCGCCCTGCGGCGCGCCAAGGCGGTCGCGCTAGCGATCAACTCGCCCGGCGGTTCCGCCGTGCAATCCCACTTGATCTTTCAGCGCATCCGCCAGCTGGCGGACGAAAAGGGTATCCCGGTCATCGCTTTCGTCGACGACGTGGGCGCCTCGGGCGGCTACATGATCGCCTGCGCCGCTGACGAGATCGTGTGCGATCAATCCTCGATCGTCGGGTCGATCGGCGTCATCGGCGCGAGCTTCGGTTTCGACGAGGCGATGAAAAAGCTCGGCGTCGAACGGCGGATCTACACGTCGGGCGAGAACAAGGCGATGCTCGATCCCTTTCTGCCGGTGAAGCCGGAGGACGTTGAACGGCTCAAGGCGATCCAGAACGAGATCCACGAGGATTTCATCGCGCTGGTCAAGGCGCGGCGCGGACCGCGGCTGTCGGGTCCAGAAAAGACCTTGTTCTCTGGTGAGTACTGGACCGGCCGCACGGCGCTCGGCTTCGGTCTGGTCGACCACATCGGCGATCTGCGATCGACGCTGCGCGAGCGCTATGGCAAGGATGTCGCGATGCCGTTGATCGTCGGCGAACGCGGCTGGTTCGGGCGCCAATTGCCGGGCGTCGGTTGGGCCGGGCTCGACGACTTGTGGCGCCGGCCGGGCATGGCCGAGGAGATCGTTTCGGCGGTCGAAGCGCGCGCCATGTGGTCGCGCTACGGACTATGAGAGTAGCCGGATAACGAGGACGAGATGCTCGCCGTTCCCCCCGTTGTCGTTGCAGTGCTCGGCGCCGTCGGCGCGACCGCACTCGCGCGGCTCGTTGTCAAGGAATGGCGGCGGATCAACGCCGAACTGCACCCGGGTCAGGCGTCCATGTCCGACGCGGGCGAACGCGACAGCCTGCCCAAGCTTAAGCGCGATCCTCAGACCGGAGTCTATCGCGTCGATTGAGCGACGGTGGAATCGTTCACTCGTAGGTCGCGCGTCCGTTGCCGCTGCACAGCGCGGCGATGAAGAGCGCGACGAAAATCGCCCCTACGACTGCAAAGGTGAGCATCGCAATGTCCCCGAACCAAACGTGGACCGCAATGCTAGACGGCCGTTTCAAATTTCCTGTAAATGTCCGAGGGCAACCGTTTCGGTTCGTCGCGCAATGTCAGCAGGCCCGAGTCCTTGAAAACCTGTCGAATCCCCGCTTTGCGGGCGGCGGGCGGCGTTCCGGCTTAGCTGTGCATTAACGTTATCACGAAGGATTGCGCATCCGATCGCAACGCGCAAGGCCGGCGTCGTCGCGCCGCTACGATTCCTTGATGCCTTTCTCGCGCACGACCCGGCCCCAGCGCTCCATCTCGTCCTTGATCAGCGTGCCGAACTCGTCCGGCGAGTTTGCCGCCGGGATGGCGCCGGAATCGACCAGCTTCCTGCGCAGCTCCGGATCGGCGAGCGCCGTCGCGATGGCCTTGTTGAGCTTGGCGATGACGGCTGGGGGTGTCTTGGCTGGCGCAAGCACGCCGTACCAGTTGTCCGACTGCGTGTCAGGATAGCCGAGCTCGCTAAGCGTCGGCACATTGGGCAGCGCAGGATTGCGTTGGTCTGACGCGGCGGCGAGCGGCCTGATCTTGCCGGCTTCGATCTGAGGCATCAGTACGGGCGCGTCGGCGAAGAACGCCTGCATCTGGCCGCCGAGCAGATCGGTCAGCGCGGGTGCCGCGCCGCGGTAGGGAACGTGCAGGAACTTCACGCCCGCCGCCGACTGGAACAGTTCGAGTGCGAGGTGCGGCGTGGTGCCGATACCGGTAGAGGCGAAAGGGATCGTGTCGGGCTTTTCCTTGGCCAGAGCCGCCAAATCTTTGGCCGACTTGACTGGCGAATCCGAACGCACGACCAGCACCGTGGTGTTGCGCACCACCAGGCTGACCGGCGCGAAATCCTTCACGGCATCGTAGGGCATACTGGCGCGCATGTGCGGCGTGATCGCCACCGCGCCGACAGTGGTGAAGAACAACGTGTGCCCGTCGGGTTCGGCCTTTGCCACAAAGTCGGCGCCGATCGTACCGGATGCGCCGGCCTTGTTCTCGATGATCACGCTCTGGCCGAGCAGGTCCTTGAGCTTCTCCGCCATCAGGCGGCCAACGAAATCGGTCGGCCCGCCAGGCGGGTAGGCTATCACCATGCGGATTGGCCGCGTCGGATAATCTTGCGCCTGCGCCCACAGCGTACCGATCAGGACGAGCGCGCCGGTGGCGAACAGCGTTGCGCCCAATCGCCTGAAGAATGTCACGATGGCCTCCCCTGGTTTCGGATCTCGTCCGATCACTGCTGCAGTTCATCACACGTCACGATTCCGGCTTGATACCCTTGTCGCGGATTACCTTGGCCCAGCGTGCGG
>Ga0126377_10000349_pt1 | contig 27565 bp, 26 predicted proteins | sample PanSoiMetPlot_22_FD_92647 | JGI IMG/M metagenome (GOLD analysis project Ga0126377, IMG submission 92647) | Tropical forest soil microbial communities from Panama - MetaG Plot_22 | ecosystem: Environmental > Terrestrial > Soil > Tropical forest > Bulk soil | place: Panama | collected 2016-02-17 | reverse complement strand
TCCCCGACGAGGTCTTCGGCGAACCGTTCGTGCCGCCGGTGTCGGACGGATCGGGGCAGGATCGCGCGCTGCTGCGCAAGGCGAGCACTCTGCTGCAGGAGGCGGGCTTCGCGGTCAAGGACGGCAAACGCGTGACGCCGCAGGGCGAGCGCTTCAGCGTCGAGTTCCTGCTTGACGAGCCGTCGTTCCAGCCGCATCACATGACGTTCATCAAAAATCTCGGGGTCATCGGCATCGAGGCAACTCTGCGCATGGTCGACCCGGTGCAGTTCCGCAAGCGCGTCGACGACTTCGATTTTGACCTCGTGGTGCAGCGGTTCAGCTTCTCCAGCACGCCCGGCGACTCCTTGCGGACCTATTTCTCCTCCCAGGCCGCCGCCATCAAGGGATCACAGAATCTGGCCGGCATATCCGATCCGGTCATCGATGCGTTGATCGAGAAGATCATCGCCGCCGACACCCGACCCACGCTCGTGACCGCCTGCAAGGCGCTCGACCGGGTGATCCGCAGCGGCCGCTACTGGATTCCGCACTGGTACAAGGGAACGCACTGGCTCGCATTCTGGGACGTTTTCGGCCGGCCCGCGACAAAACCGCGCTATGCGCGCGGCATCCCCGAGACCTGGTGGTACGATCGCGACAAGGCCGCCAAGCTCGAGCAGCGAGGTTAGCGCAAACATGGCTGCCTATATCATTCGCCGCCTGCTGCTGATGATCCCGACGCTGTTCGGCATCATGCTGGTGTCTTTCGTCGTCGTGCAGTTTGCGCCCGGCGGGCCGGTCGAGCGGATCATCGCCCAGCTCTCCGGGGTCGACACCGGCGCGACCACGCGCGTGACCGGCTCGCAAGGCGGCGACTTCGGCAGTCGCGCGGGGGCGCAGGGTGCGTCCGGCGTCGACGCCATGAACTCGAAGTATCGCGGCGCGCAGGGCCTGCCGCCCGAGTTCATCGCCAGCCTGGAGAAGCAGTTCGGCTTCGACAAGCCGGCCTATGAGCGCTTCTTCCTGATGCTGTGGAACTATGCGCGGTTCGATTTCGGCAAGAGCTATTTCCGCGACACGACCGTTCTCCAGCTCATCAAGGAGAAGCTGCCGGTGTCGATCTCGCTCGGCATCTGGCTGACCCTGCTGACCTACCTGATCTCGATTCCGCTCGGCATCCGCAAAGCGGTCAAGGACGGCTCGCAGTTCGACGTATGGACATCGGGCGTCATCATCATCGGCTATGCGATTCCGGGTTTCCTGTTCGCGATCCTGCTCATCATCCTGTTCGCCGGCGGCTCCTTCTTCAACTGGTTCCCGCTGCGCGGACTGACCTCGGACTACTGGGCGCAATTGTCGGTGGGCGGCAAGATCCTCGATTATTTCTGGCACTTGGTGTTGCCGATCACGTCCATGGGGCTCGCCGCATTCGCCACCATGACACTGCTCACCAAGAACTCGTTTCTCGATGAGATCCGCAAGCAGTACGTGCTCACCGCCCGCGCCAAGGGCTGCGCCGAGCGCCAGGTGCTCTATGGGCACGTGTTTCGCAACGCCATGCTGATCGTGATCGCGGGCTTTCCCGGTGCGTTCGTACACGCCTTCTTTTCCGGCTCGCTGCTGATCGAGACCATCTTTTCCCTCGACGGGATCGGCCTGCTCGGGTTCGAGAGCGTGCTTAATCGCGATTACGCCGTGGTGTTCGCCACGCTCTACATCATGTCGCTCGTAGGCCTGTTGATCGGGCTGATCTCCGACCTCACCTATACCTGGGTCGATCCACGCATCGACTTCGAGACGCGGGAGGTCTGAAGGTGGACGACCGCACCGTCATCGAGGTTCCGGAGACCACGGCGCAGACGCCGATGGGGCTCGCCGTCCTGCCGGAGCGCCATCGCTTCGCGGTTTCTCCGCTCAATCGCCGGCGCTGGCTGAATTTCAAGGCCAACCGGCGCGGCTATGTCGCATTCTGGGCGTTCCTGGTCTTGTTCGTGGTGTCGCTGTTCGCCAACTTCATCGCCAACGACAAGCCGTTCTTCGTGCGGTACGACGGCCAGTCCTTCTTTCCGGTGCTCGTCACTTATCCCGAGACTGCTTTCGGCGGCGATTTCGAGACTGCGGCCGATTTTCGCGATCCCTATCTGCAGAAGCTGATCGCCGAGAAGGGCGGCTTCATGCTCTGGCCGCCGATCCGCTATTCCTACAACACCCACAATCTCGACCTGCCGACCCCGGCGCCCTCGAAGCCGACCTGGATGCTGACCGAGGCGGAGTGCAAGGCGGTGGTCGAGCGCAAGGGGCTCTCGGGCTGCCGCGACCTCGAATACAACTGGCTCGGCACTGACGATCAGGGCCGCGACGTGGTGGCGCGCCTCATCTACGGCTTTCGCATCTCGGTGCTGTTCGGCCTGGCGCTCACCATCATCTCCTCGATCATCGGCGTTGCGGCGGGAGCGGTGCAGGGCTATTTCGGCGGCTGGACCGATCTCTTGTTCCAGCGCTTCATCGAGATCTGGAACTCGATCCCGTCGCTCTACCTGCTCTTGATCATCTCCTCGGTGATGGTTCCCGGTTTCTTCGTGCTGCTCGGGATCCTCCTGCTGTTCTCCTGGGTATCGCTGGTCGGCCTGGTGCGCGCCGAGTTCCTGCGGGGGCGCAATTTCGAATATGTCCAGGCCGCGCGGGCGCTCGGCGTGTCGAACCGCATCATCATGTTCCGGCATCTCCTGCCCAACGCCATGGTCGCCACCATGACGTTCCTGCCGTTCATCCTGTCGTCGTCGGTGATGACGCTGACCGCGCTCGATTTCCTGGGGTTCGGCTTGCCGCCGGGCTCACCCTCGCTCGGCGAGATGCTGTCCCAGGGCAAGGCCAATATCCAGGCGCCGTGGCTCGGCATCTGCGGCTTCATGACGGTCGCGGTCATGCTCTCGCTGCTGATCTTCATCGGCGAGGCGGTGCGCGACGCCTTCGACCCGCGCAAGACCTTCGGGTGACGTGATGGACGCAAGCTATCAGGAACTGCTCGAGGTCAAGGATCTCTCGGTCTCGTTCCGGCAGGGGCAGCGCGAGACCGTGGCGGTCGATCGCGTCTCGTTCGAGATCAAGAAGGGGGAAACCGTGGCGCTGGTCGGCGAGTCCGGCTCCGGCAAGTCGGTCACCGCGCTGTCCGTGCTCAAGCTGCTGCCCTATCCGTCCGCGCACCATCCGTCAGGCACGATCCGCTTCAAGGGCCGCGAGCTGCTCGGATTGCCGGAGGACGAGATCCGCCACGTCCGCGGCAACGACATCACCATCATCTTCCAGGAGCCGATGACCTCGCTCAATCCGCTCCACACCATCGAGAAGCAGATCGGCGAGATTCTGCTGCTGCACCAGGGCCTCGCCGGGGAGGCGGCGCGCAAGCGCACGATCGAGCTGCTGACCCAGGTCGGCATCCCCGAGCCGCAGACGCGGCTTGCGAGCTACCCGCACCAGCTCTCCGGCGGTCAGCGCCAGCGGGTGATGATCGCGATGGCGCTCGCCAACGAACCCGACCTGCTCATCGCCGACGAGCCCACCACCGCGCTCGACGTCACCGTACAGGCGCAGATTCTGAGCCTGCTCAAGGAGCTGCAGACGCGGCTCGGCATGGCGATGCTGTTCATCACCCATGACCTCGGCATCGTTCGCAGGCTCGCCGACACGGTCTGCGTGATGAAGGAGGGCAAGATCGTCGAGACCGGCCCGGTCGAGCGCGTCTTCACCGCCCCGGAGCACCCTTACACGCGCGCGCTGCTGGCCGCCGAACCGAAGCCCGATCCGGCCCCGATCAATGCCAATGCGCCGGTCGTGGTCGAGACCAAGGACCTCAAGGTCTGGTTCCCGGTCAAGCGTGGCGTCTTGCGCCGGGTGATCGGCCACATCAAGGCGGTCGACGGGGTCAGTGTCGCGGTGCGCCAGGGCGAGACGCTGGGCATCGTGGGCGAATCCGGCTCGGGCAAGACGACGCTCGGCCTCGCCATATTGCGGTTGGTGTCGTCGGAAGGACCGATCGTCTTTCTCGGCAGCTCGATTGCCGGGCTGACGTTCAAGAAGATGCGGCCGTTCCGGCACCACATGCAGATCGTGTTCCAGGACCCGTACGGTTCGCTGTCGCCGCGCATGTCGGTCTCCGACATCATCGAGGAAGGTCTGTGGGTGCACCACCCGAGCCTGACCCGCGATCAGCGCGAGGAGCGCGTGACCCGCGCGCTACGCGACGTCGGACTCGATCCCGAGACGCGTTTTCGCTATCCGCACGAGTTCTCCGGCGGCCAGCGCCAGCGCATCGCCGTCGCCCGCGCCATCGTGCTGGAGCCCACCTTCGTGGTGCTCGATGAGCCGACGAGCGCGCTCGACATGCTGATCCAGGCGCAGATCGTCGAGCTTCTGCGCGCGCTGCAGAAGCGGCGCAACCTCACCTACATGTTCATTTCCCACGATCTGCGGGTCGTGGCGGCGCTGGCGAGCCGTCTGGTCGTCATGCGTCACGGCAAGGTGGTGGAGGAGGGGGCCGCGGCCGAGCTGTTCGCCCGTCCCCAGAGCGACTACACGCGCGCGCTGCTCGCCGCCGCCTTCAACATGGAAACCGCGCCGAGCGGCGTGGCGGCGCAGTAGCGGCAATGCGCAGACCTGTCATGGTCCCGGACGCAGCATCGTCCTGATGAGCGCGATCCTCCTCGCCGTCACCGGGCTCGATCCGAAAGCCTGGGAGCAACGGTTGCGGGCGCTCGCCCCGCAGCGCGACATCCGACTGTGGCCGGAGCGCATCGGGGATCCCGCCGGCATCGCCTATGCGTGCGCCTGGCATGCGCCGCGCGGGCTGTTCTCGGGATTGCCGAATCTGCGGGCGATCTTTTCGCTCGGCGCCGGCGTCGATCATGTGCTCGCCGATCCGGACCTGCCGGATGTGCCGGTCGTGCGCATCGTCGATCCCGATCTCTCCATGCGGATGACGGAATACGTCGTACTGCATGTGCTGATGCACCATCGCCGCCAGCGGCTCTACGACGCCCAGCAGCACGAGCGGACCTGGCACGAGCACGACCAGCCGCCCGCCAGCGAGGTCGCGGTGGGCGTGATGGGCCTGGGCGTGCTCGGGCGCGATGCAGTGGCGGCATTGTCCCGGCTCGGTTTCCGCGTTGCCGGCTGGAGCCGGACCGCGAAGACGCTGCCCGGAGTAGAGACCTATCATGGCTACGATGGCCTCGACGCCTTCCTGCGCCGCACCGAGATCCTGGTGTGCCTGTTGCCGGCGACGCCGGCGACCCAAGGCATTCTCGCCCTCGAGCTCCTGCGCAAGCTCAAGCGCGGCGGCGCCGCCGGCGGCGCTTTCCTGATCAATGCGGGGCGCGGCGCGCTCCAGGTCGATGCCGATATTCTGACCGCACTGGACGAAGACTCGCTTGCGGGCGCAACGCTCGACGTCTTTGCGACCGAGCCGCTCCCGGCCGCGAGCCCGCTCTGGCTGCATCCCAAAGTGACGATCACGCCGCACAACGCCGCGGCCTCCGATCCGCGCGCGCTCGTCGCCAACATTCTGCGCCAGATCGAGGCCTTCGAGGGCGGGGCGCCGCTGCAGCACGTGGTCGATCGCAAGGCCGGCTATTGATGCAAGATGCCTCCCGCCACCAGGTCGCCGTGGTCGGGGGCGGCCCCGCCGGATTGATGGCGGCTGAAGTGCTGGCGCGCGGCGGCGCGCGCGTGACCGTCTACGAACGCATGCCGTCGGTCGGGCGCAAGTTGCTGCTCGCCGGCCGCGGCGGCCTCAATCTCACCCACAGCGAGGCGCTCGAGGCTTTGCTGGCGCGCTACGGCGATGCCGAGGTTCGCCTGCGGCCCGCGATCGAGGCGTTTGCGCCCGCCGCACTGCGCGCCTGGTGCGAGGGGCTCGGCCAGGCGACCTTCGTCGGGTCGAGCGGACGGGTGTTTCCGCAGGCCATGAAGGCGTCGCCGCTGCTGCGGGCCTGGCTCGGGCGTCTCGGCGCGCAGCGCGTCGCCTTCGCGTTTCGCCACCATTGGCGTGGCTGGGACGACACCGGCCGACTGCTGTTCACGACCCCGCAAGGCGACGTCGCAGTGGCCTCGGACTGCGTGGTTCTGGCGCTCGGCGGAGCGAGCTGGCCGCGGCTCGGCTCCGATGGCGGCTGGGTCGAGCCGCTCGCCAAGGGCGGCATCGGGATCGCGCCGTTGCGGCCGGCCAATTGCGCCTTCGTGGTCGACTGGTCGGATGTTTTTCGCAATCGCTTCGAAGGCCAGCCGCTCAAGCGAATAGGGTTGTCCTTCGCCGGCGTCGGCGTGCGCGGTGAAGCGCTGGTCACGCGGACGGGGATCGAGGGCGGCGGCATCTATGCGCTGTCGGGCGTGCTGCGCGACGCGATCGCCGCATCAGGCCAGGCCACCTTGCAGATCGACCTGCGCCCGGACCTGACGCTCGCGGAATTGCAGCGGCGTCTCGGAGCGCCGCGTGGAAAGCAATCGCTCTCGACGTTCCTGCGCAAGGCCGTGAAGCTGTCACCGGCGGCGATCGGGCTGCTGCGGGAAGCGGACGCCGCGGCTCCGGCGTCGGACGTCGCGGCGTTGGCCGCGCGTATCAAGGCGGTGCCGATTCGCCTCGTCGGCGTGGCGCCGATCGCGCGCGCCATCTCGAGTGCCGGCGGTGTCGCCTTCGATGAGGTAGACGCGCATTTCATGCTGCGCCGTCGCCCCGGCACTTTCGTTGCCGGCGAGATGCTGGATTGGGAGGCGCCGACCGGGGGCTATCTGCTGCAGGCTGCGTTCGCCACCGGCGCTGCCGCGGGACACGGTGTGCTGCGGTGGTTAGCGCATGTTCCCGAACAGTGAACCGGTTTTCCGGTAAGGACATGCGCCAAATCAAAGGGACTTCAGGACTGACGGCCACACTGTTGCGCTTTTACGTCTCGGTAACCATTTTGCCATGACTTGGCCGCGGGCCTAAGCCAATACCGGGCCGCGGTTGCTTTCTATCGGGGGAAATTCGTGGGGTTCGATCCAAATTTGGGATCGATGTGGGGTTGTAATGGGGACTACGGGAGAGTTGACCGGATCGGCGCGGCGGGCACCCCATCCGCTCGTGGTGGCTGCATGCGTCCTCTGCGGCGCAGCGGCGACGCTGGCCGGCTGCGCCACCGTTACTCGCATACCCTATACCCAGGAGGAACAGACCGAGGCCGTCGTCGCGGGCTTTCCCGGTGCGCGGCTATGGGCCGACGACCCCGCCATCGCCAACCCGCGTCGCTCGGTCGTCTCTCGCACCCCGGCGCAGCAACCGATCGTGCTGGCGCTGTCCGGCGGCGGCGCCGACGGCGCGTTCGGCGCAGGCCTGCTGACCGGATGGACCGCGCGCGGGAACCGGCCGCAATTCACCTTCGTGACCGGCGCCAGCGCCGGCGCGCTGATGGCCCCATTCGCGTTCCTGGGGTCGCGCTACGACGAGGTGCTCCGCGGGGTCTTCGCCAGCGGCGAGATGTCCAATCTGCTGCAATCGGAAGGTTTGGCTGGCCTGTTCGGCACCGGCCTGTTCAAGACGGCACCGCTGCGCGAGCTGATCGCGCGGCACGTCGACGACGCCTTGCTGGCCGCGGTCGCGCGTGAGTACAAGATCGGGCGGCGGCTCTACATCGTGACCACCAATCTCGACGCCCAGCGCACCGCGATCTGGGACATGGGCAGGATCGCCTCGAGCAGCGACCCGGCCGCGCTCGATCTTTTCCGCAACGTCATGACCGCATCCGCGAGCATTCCCGGCGTGTTCTCGCCCGTGCTCATCGACGTCGAGGCACAAGGCAAGCGCTTTGCCGAGATGCATGTCGATGGCGGCGTGACCACGAACGTGCTCATCCTGCCCGAGGCCGTGCTGGTCTCCGGCACTCCGGTGTTTCCGCCCGATGCGCGGCCGAAGGTCTATGTGGTGATGAACAGCAAGCTGAACCCGGATTTCGAGGTGGTGCGGGCCTCGACGCTGCCGATCGTCACGCGATCGTTCGAGACCTCGGTCCGCGCCAATACGCGCAACACGCTGCTTGCCTCCTACCAGTTCGCCAAAGGCCGCAACTGGAATTTCAACGTGACCGCGATCGATCCCGACTATCCCAAACCGGCATCGATTGGTTTCGACCCGGCTTATATGCAGCAGTTGTTCGATTACGGGTTCGAGCGCGGCCGCCGCGGAATCGTCTGGCAATCGACGCCGGCTGAATTTCGGACGCTGCCGCCGTCACGGGTCGCCGGACGATAGCTGCCGCGAGAGCGCGGCTACAGTCGCCGCACGCTCGTCACCTCGCCGCCGGCGGCGCGGATGCGTGCGATCGCCTCCGCGACCGGCTCGATCGCAACAGCCATGTGGAAGGCATTGGCGTGGATCAGCGTGGCCTCGTCTCGGACGATGCCGACATGGCCCATCCAGAACACGAGGTCGCCGCGCCGCAGGATCGGCAGTTCCGCCGATAGCGCCAGCGGTTGGCCGAGAGCGCGCTCTTGCATAAGGCTGTCGCGCGGGGAGGCGATCCCGCAGGCCGCGAGCGCAACCTGCACCAGGCCCGAGCAGTCGAGGCCGAGGCTGGTCTTGCCGCCCCAGAGATAGGGCGCGCCCAGGAAGCGCTCCGCCACCGCAACGAAATCGCTCTCCATGGCGTCGAGTGGCGCAAGGTGCCGCGCCGGCAGATAGCCGCCGGATACGGTGATCGCGAACGGTCCTTCCAAGCGAGCCACCGCGAGCCTTGCTCCCAGCGGCAGGGCCTCGACCGGCGGCAGCTTGATCGACGGGCCCGGGAATACGAGCGTGCGCAGCGCCGCGACTTTGTGTGTCGGTGCCGGGCCGGCTGGGCCGAGCGCGCTTGCGGGCAGATAGCCGACATAGCCATCAGTCTCGAGCCGGCTACGAGCCCAGCCTTCGTCGGCCTCGTAGACGCTGACGCGTTCGCCCTTGAGCGCCTCGGTGCCGAGCGGAGCGTCAGGGGAGGGGGCATGGCGCAGCGGCGCCTGCGGATCGACGACCTCGCAGATCTGTTCAGCCATAGCGCGACACCAAGAGCGCATAGAGCGCGCGCGCTGCTTGGCACTCGGCGCCTTCGGGCCGTCCGGGCTTGGCGGACTGGCTCCAGGCAAAGATGTCGAAATGCAACCATGCCTTGGCGGACTCGACGAATCGGCGCAAGAACAGCGCGGCGGTGATCGAGCCGCCGAAACCACCGGAGGCGACGTTATTCAAGTCAGCGACCTTGGAATCGAGCAGCTGGTCGTAGGGCCGCCAGAGCGGCATCCGCCACAGCGGATCGTTCTCGCCCGCGGCGCAGCTTGCGAGGTCAGCAGCGAGCTTGTCGTCGTCGGTGTAGAACGGTGGCAGGTCGGTGCCGAGCGCGACCCGCGCGGCGCCGGTCAGCGTGGCCATGTCGGCGATGAGCTCCGGCTCCTCCTCGTCCGCCAGCGCGAGCGCGTCGGCGAGTATGAGGCGGCCTTCGGCGTCGGTATTGCCGATTTCGACGGTGAGGCCCTTGCGCGAGCGATAGACGTCGCGCGGGCGAAAAGCGGCGCCCGAAATGGAGTTCTCGACCGCGGGGATGAGCACGCGCAATCGCAGCTTCGTCCCGCGGTCCATCAGCATGTGCGCGAGCGCCAGCATGGTGGCCGCCCCGCCCATGTCCTTCTTCATGTTGAGCATGCCGCTCTCGGGCTTGATGTCGAGGCCGCCCGTGTCGAAGCACACGCCCTTGCCGACCAGTGTGACCTTGGGATGGCCTGGATCGCCCCAAGCGATGTCGATGAGCCGCGGTGGACGCGCCGCCGCCCGTCCGACCGCATGGACCAGTGGGAAATTCTCCGCCAAGAGGTTGTCGCCGACGATCGCGTGCATGGTCGCGCCGTGGCGGCCGGCGAGCGTGCGCGCGGCTTCCTCGAGTTCTCCCGGCCCCATGTCGTTCGCCGGCGTATTGATGAGATCGCGCGCCAGATAGACCCCTTCGACGATGCGGGTGAGGTCGTCGCCGTCGACGTTGCCGGGCAATTCGAGCTTCAGGTCCTTGTCGTCCTGCTTGCGATAGCGGGTGAAGCGGTAGCAGCCGAGCGCGAAGGCGAGCGCCGCCAGCTTCGAGTCGTGCGCGGCGTTGGCGAAGCGATAAGCGCCCGCCGGAAGCAGGCCCGCCAGCGCTCCCGGCCGGAACAGGTCCTTGCTGCCGTCCTCGGGGGGCTCGAGTGCGAACAGGACACCCGCGAGGGTGCCGTCCGCTCCGGGCAGCAGCAGGTGGCGGCCAGCCTTCGGCTCGAAGCCGGCGGCGTCGGCGAAGGCACGCGCGCGCGAATCGAGGCCCTCACGCAGGTCGCGCCAGGTCGCCGAGTTGACGAACGTGACCGGAACCGTCGTGGCGGCGTGGCCGCGCGGAAGGAAGATCGGATGCATCGGAGAATCGTCCTTGAATGTGCCTGCTATAGCGGTTTCCACCCCCTTTTACCGCAGAAAACGTGCCGATTAACCCGCCGTTAAGGTTAACGGTCTATTGCCGGAGGTAGGTGGGGGCCGATGAGGCCGTTGATGACTTGCTCGGTGCGTTACATGACGTTCGATTCGTTCCGGTGTTCCGTTCCGGTCGCGTGCGCCGTGCTCGCGTTTGCGTTGGCCGGCTGTCAGACCATCCAGCCGACTGAGACGACCGGTTCCGTTGGCGTTGCGAGCGCCAAGCCCCCGGCAGAAAACGACTGGAAGCGCGCGGTGGACGCGTGGGGCGAGCGCTACCGCGCCAACCCGAACGATCCCGATGCGGCGATGAAATACGCGCAGGCCTTGCGTGGAAATGGGCAGCGCGCCCAGGCCGAGGCCGTGCTCGAGCAGGCGTCGATCCAGCATCCGAAACACATGGGCCTGCTCGGCGCCTATGGGCGCGCGCTCGCCGATGTCGGCAATTACAAGCAGGCGCTCGACGTGCTCTCCCGCGCTCACACGCCGGACGCGCCTGATTGGCGAATCCTCTCGGTGCAGGGCGCCGTGCTCGACCAGATGGGCCGCCACGAGGAGGCGCAGCGCTACTATGGAACCGCGCTGCGAATCGCGCCCGACGAGCCCTCGGTGCTGTCCAATCTCGGCCTGTCCTACGCGCTCTCCAAGGATCTGGTGCGGGCGGAATCGACGCTGCGCAAGGCGGCTGCGCAGCCGAAGGTCGATCCGCGGGTGCGGCAGAACCTCGCGCTGGTGATCGGCCTGCAGGGGCGCTTCGCCGAAGCCGAAGGCATCGCCCAGGCCGATCTGCCATCGGAGGAGGCGGCCTCCAATGTCGCTTACCTGCGCCAGATGCTGGCGCAGCAGAATGGCTGGAAGGAGCCGGGCAAGCCCGGCAAGCCCCCGGTCCGCGCCCAAGGCAGCTGATCGCGCTCGCTGGACCTCGCGAGATCAGAGCCGGCTGATCGGCGACCGATATCTCTTACTGCATGTTCGAGACGCGGATCCCGGCGGGTCCGAGAATGACGACGAACAGCACCGGCAGGAAGAACAGGATCATCGGCACGGTGAGCTTGGGCGGCAGCCCGGCCGCCTTCTTCTCGGCCTCCGACATGCGGATGTCGCGATTCTCCTGCGCCATCACGCGCAGGGTCTGCGCCATCGGCGTGCCATAGCGTTCCGCCTGCTGCAGCGCCATGCACACCGACTTCACGCCGTCGAGATTGGTGCGCTTCGCCAGATTCTCGTAGGCCTGCCGGCGGTCCTGCAGGTAGGACAGCTCCGCGGTGGTGAGCGTGAGTTCCTCGGCGAGCGGGATCGATTGCGAGCCGATTTCCTGCGACACCTTCTTGAAGCCGGCTTCGATCGACATGCCGGATTCGACGCAGATCAGCAGCAGGTCGAGCGCATCCGGAAAGGCGCGCTTGATCGACAGCTGTCGGCGGGAAATCTTGTTCTTCACGAACAGGCTCGGCAGGTGCATGCCCAGATAGGTGGCGGCGATGCAGATCCCGAGCTTGGTCAGCGGCGGTTGGTCGATCACGTTCATGACGAACAGATAGAACAGCGACACCAGCAGCATGACCGCCGGCATGAGCAGGCGGAAAAACAGGAAGGCGATGTAGGGTGCCTGGCCGCGATAGCCCGCCTGCACCAGCAGCGCGCGCGCTGCCTCCTGGCCGACCCACTTGTTGAGGTTGAGCTGGTCGACGATGGTCTGCATGTATTGCTTGGGCGTGCGGCGCAGCGAGACCTTCTCGCCGCGCGCCAGCCGCTCGCGCTCGCGCTGGCGGATCTTCTCGCGCTCGATCGCGACCGACTTCATGCGCTTGCCCAGCACGTCGCTCGAGATCAGTGGCATCGCCACCGTGAGCACGGTGGCGATCGCGCCGACGGCCGCCAGCAGCATCGCCAGGAAGCGGGTGTCGGTGAGCTTCGAAAGGACTAGTTCGATCATGGCACCCGCCGCCTCAGAAGTCGAAATTGATCATCTTGCGCATCACCAGGACGCCGATCGACATCCAGATGGCGCATCCCATTAGCATCATGCGGCCGGTGGGGTGGGTCCACAAAAGCTCGATGTATTGCGGGCTGGTCAGGTAGACGAGCCCGGCCACCGCCGGCGGCAGGCACGCGATGATCGAAGCCGACGCCTTCGCTTCCATCGACATCGCCTGGATCTTGTTCTTCATCTTCTTGCGGTCACGTAGCACGCGCGACAGGTTGCCGAGCGCCTCTGACAGGTTGCCGCCGGCCTTCTGCTGAATGGCGACGACGATCGCGAAGAAGTTCGCTTCCGGCACCGGGATGCGCTCGTAGAGCTTGCCGCACGCCTCGCCGATCGGAATGCCGATGGTCTGGGTCTCGATGATCGCGCGGAACTCGCTCCGCAGCGGCTCCGGCGCGTCGGTGGTGATGATGCGCAGGCTGTCGATCAGCGGCAGGCCGGCCTTGATGCCGCGTACGATGACGTCCACGGCATCCGGGAAGCCCTCCAGGAACTTCGCCTCCCGCCGCTTCTTGAGGAATTTGAGCATCCAGAGCGGCAGGCCGATGCCGGCGACGAACATCAGGCCGAGCGACGGCAGCAGGCCGGCGTCGGCCATGTGGGCGATAACGAACGCCACGACGCCGAATATGCCGGCGGTGATGAAGAACCGCTGCTTCGACCAGCTGAGGCCCGCTTGCGTGATCTTGACCGACAGCGGGACGGATTTCGAATTGCGGTCCTCGAGTTCCTTGAGCGTCCCCTCGACCTGCTCGCGGCGGGATTTCTGGGCGTTGCGGCCGACGCGTGCGGGCGCCGCCGCTCCCGTGCGCACGAGCGAATCCCGCCGCTTCTCCGCCTTCTGCTCGCCGGAGAGAATGGGATAGATGAAGACCCACAGGACGCCGCCGACGGCGAGGGCCGCGAGGCCGAATAGCGCAATGCTCTGCATGGTCATGGCTCTGCTCAGCTCCGCGCTTCCTCGTTGGCAACTTCCGCGGCATCGAGCGCGGCGGCGAGCCTTTGCTCCTCGCCGTAGTAGCGCGCCCGGTCCCAGAATCGCGGGCGGCCGATGCCGGTCGAGCGGTGCTTCCCTATGATGTTGCCCTGCGCGTCCTCGCCGGTCATGTCGTAGACGAAAATGTCCTGGGTGATGATGACGTCGCCTTCCATGCCGACCACTTCGGTGATGTGGGTGATGCGGCGCGAGCCGTCGCGCAGGCGGGCGGCCTGCACCACGACATCAACCGACCCGCACAGCATTTCCCGGATCGTGCGCGAGGGCAGCGAATATCCGCCCATGGTGATCATGGACTCGATGCGCGACAGCGCCTCGCGCGGGCTGTTGGCGTGCAGCGTGCCCATCGAGCCGTCGTGGCCGGTGTTCATGGCCTGCAGCAGGTCGAAGGCCTCGGGTCCGCGCACCTCGCCGACGATGATCCGTTCCGGCCGCATGCGCAGGCAGTTCTTGACCAGGTCGCGCATGGTCACCTGGCCTTCGCCCTCCAGGTTCGGCGGGCGGGTTTCCAGGCGCACGGTGTGCGGCTGCTGCAGTTGCAGCTCGGCCGCGTCCTCGCAGGTGATGATGCGCTCGTCATCGTCGATGAACTGGGTGAGGCAGTTGAGCAGCGTGGTCTTGCCGGAACCGGTGCCGCCCGACACGATGGTATTGATCCGGCAGCGGCCGATGATCTTCAGAATGGCGGCGCCTTCCGGCGAGATGCTGCCGAACCTGACCAGCTGCTCGAGCGTGAGCTTGTCCTTCTTGAACTTGCGGATGGTGAGGGCAGGGCCGTCGATGGCGAGCGGCGGCACGATGACGTTGACACGGGAACCGTCGGGAAGGCGCGCGTCGCAGATCGGCGAGGATTCGTCCACGCGCCGGCCGATCTGGCTGACGATGCGCTGGCAGATGTTGAGCAGCTGCTGATTGTCGCGGAAGCGGATGCCGGTCTTCTGAATCTTGCCTTTGACTTCGATATAGGTCGTGCCGGAGCCGTTCACCATGATGTCGGCGATGTCGTCGCGCGCGAGCAGCGGCTCGAGCGGCCCATAGCCGAGCACGTCGTTGCAGATGTCATCGAGCAGGTCCTCCTGCTCGGAGATCGACATCACGATCGCCTTGATCGCGATGATCTCGTTGACGATGTCGCGGATCTCCTCGCGCGACGACTCGGCGTCTAGCTTGGCGAGCTGGGCGAGGTCGATCGCCTCGATCAGGGCGCCGAAGATCTGGCCCTTGACCTCGTAATAGGCCTCGGAATGCCGCGAGTCGGTGGCCGTGGGGGCGATCGGCGGCGAAGGCTCGGTGGGCAGGCCCACGCGCTTGCTCGGCGCCGGCGGCGCGACCAGCGGGGCGCCGAGCCCGACCGAGGGGATCGGCGAGCGGCCGCCGTCGCCACCGTTTCCGGCGTTCGGTGCGGGCGGCGGGGCGCCTTGCGGTGCTGCGGGCGGCAGCGCTGCCGGCGCCGGCGGCGCGGCTTGCGGGCGCGGGGCCTGTGCCGGGGCTGGAGCCGGCGCAACCGGCGCCGGCGCACGATTATCGGTCGCTGTAAGGGAACGCTTGCCGAACACTGACGCGTACTCCGACTGTCACTCTACTCGAACCGCTCACGCCAACTCCGAACTCGAACTGCTCAAGCCACTCCGGCCTCAGGTCATGCCGACCGTTTCATCAGCTTGTCGATCAATGGGCTGAGCAGGCTCGGCTTCGCCCTCTTGGTGTCGACCCGGCCGGTCAGCGTCTGACCGATCTGGCGGAACATCTCGGCCGTACGATGCGACGACGACAGCTCCGCGATCATCTGGCCGTTATTGGCCGCGGTGCCGAAGATCTGCGGCTCGAACGGAATGATGGCCACCGGCGCGTCGTCGAGCGCCTTGGCGAAATCGGCGGGCTTGATCTCCGGCCGCTTGGGAACGCCGACCTGGTTGAGACAGTAGGACGGCCGATGGTCGTTCGGGCGCGCCGCCTTGAGCAGGTCGAGCAGATTCTTGGCGTTGCGAAGATTGGCGAGGTCCGGGCCCGCCACCACCAGGATCTCGTCGGCCGAGATCAGCGTGCGCCTGGTCCAGCCGGTCCACTGGTGCGGAACGTCGAGCACGATGCAGGGCACGGTCGCGCGCAGCGAATCGAGGATCGAATCGAATGCCTCGGTCGCAAAGTCGTAGACCCGCTCGAGCGTGGCAGGGGCGGCCAGCAGGCTCAAATGGTCCGTGCACTTCGCCAGCAGGCGGTCGACAAAGGCGGTATCCACGCGATCCGGCGAGAACACCGCGTCCGCGATGCCCTGCGTCGGGTCCTGGTTGTAGTCGAGACCGGCGGTTCCGAAGGCAAGGTCGAGGTCGCCGACGACGGTGTCGAGGTTCACGTCGCGCGCGATCGCCCAGGCGACGTTGTGGGCGACGGTCGATGCGCCGACCCCGCCTTTGGCTCCGATCACGGCGATGACGCGTCCGACCGGCTTGGCGTCGGGCGACGAAAACAACCCGCAGACCGAGCGCACCACGTCGATCGTGCCGACCGGCGAGATCATGTAGTCGCTGATGCCGCGGCGCATCAGTTCGCGATAGAGGATGACGTCGTTGTGCCGCCCGATGACGATCACGCGCGTGCCGGCATCGCAGCACTCGGCGAGCGAATCGAGGCCACCGAGGATCTCGTCGCCGCGGCTCTCGGATTCGATCAGGATCACGTTCGGCGTCGGCGAGCCGCTGTAGGCCTCGACCGCGGCGGTGATGCCGCCCATCTGGACCTTCAGATGCGCCTTCGCCAACCGCCGGTCCTCACCGGCGGCCTGGATGGCGGCGGCGGTCTCGACGGTCTCGCAGAACGCCTGCACCGAAACGCGCGGCGCCGGAGCGATGTGCTCGTTGACGCCGTGGGCGTCACCCGGCGGAGCTTGCATTGTGTCCGTCATCATTTACCAACGTCGCTGATCTTGGCCTTTTCCTTGTCGGGATCGACGGTCGCCGTGGGCTCGCCGCGGTGGTACTTGTCGAGCACCGTTGTGCGGCGGCCGGTGTAGGGCGGCACCTCGCCGCGCGGCTGCACCAGGTCGGCCTTGTTCTCGACCATGGCGGCGAGATTGCGCTGGTAGGCGCAGCCGATGTTCCAGTATTCGACGTTCTCGTTGTGCTCGCGATTGTAGGTCGGGCCGATATCGTACGGCCACATGCCGCACGGTCCCGCCTCCGCGGTCATGGTCGGATAGCTCACCTTGACGGTGCCGAACTTGACCGGATCGGTCAGCCGGTAGGGCCGCACGCTCACGGCATCGGGCGGCACCCCGGCGGAGGTGAGGATGGCGCGCACCTCGTTTACGGAGTTGGCGGCCGCGACCTCGTTGCGCGTGCCCGCAGGCGTGTCGATGATGATGCCGCCGGTCGCCTCGCGCCGCCACCTGTTGGCGAAGGCGAGCACGTCGGCGCGCTGCTCGCCGTTGAGGCCGCCGCGCTGGCTGCCGATGAACAGGTCGAGCGTGCGCGGGCCTTCCTTGATGGCGATCGGATGCCGCAGGCGATAGTCGAATGCCGCGGGCGTGCTGGCGATGTTATCGGGCAGATAGCAGCCGGCGAGGGCGGCTGCGCAGCCGGCGACCGCCAGCAGGCGGGCCGCGGCCGCGCCGAACGAGCGGGTCATGCGCCGCGTCTCGACCGGTAGCTGGATGGAAGGCATCGATCGTCTCCTGGTACGGATCGTCAGTCGAGAATGAAGCCGGGCTTGCCGTGGTAGACGACTCTCGGGTCGCCCTTGCTGGCGGGGGCGTATATGCGGTTGAACTTTCCGAGCAGCGTGGTTGCCGGATCGCTCGCGTCGGCATAGCCGTCGTCCGGCCGCGAAAGATCCTTCTGCGCCACCGCCTTCACCACGTAGGGCGTGACGATGACCATGAGCTCGGACTGCTTGTTGATGTAGTCGCGGCTCTTGAACAGGGCGCCGAGGATCGGCAGCTGCATCAAGCCCGGAACGCCGTTGATCTGCTGCCGGGTCTGCTCCTGGATCATGCCGGCCATGGCGAGCGCACCGCCGGAGGGCAGCTCGACGGTGGTCTCGGCGCGGCGGGTCCTGATCGAGGGAATGGTGAGCGTGGACTGCTCGGTCAGGGTGATCGACTGGGCCACGGTCAGCTGGTTTTCGGTGGAGAGCTCGGAAACCTCGGTCAGGACCCGTAGGCTGATGCGTCCCTCGGCCAGCACCACCGGCGTGAAGTTGAGGCTGACGCCGAACTCCTTGAACTGAATCTGGTATTGGCAGTTGCCGATCGCTCCGAGCGATCCGGCCGTGCAGGTATAGCCGGCCGGGATCGGGAATTCGCCGCCGGCAAGAAAGCTCGCGCTCTCGCCCGAGATGGCGGTCAGGTTCGGTTCGGCAAGTGTGCGGATCACGCCGGCGCGCTCCATCGCGCGCAACGTGGCCTTCACCGACTTCCATTGGCCGGCAACGGTCGATGGAAAGAGCGGCTGGCCGACGACCGGAAACGGATTGTTGATGTTGAAGTCGAGCACCGTGGAGCCGAAGCCGACGCTGCCGTTGAGGTCGATGCCGAGCTGCTTGATGAGGTCGCGTTGCACCTCGGCGACCGTCACCTTGAGCATGACCTGGTCGCGGCCGTGCACGTTGATGTTGTTGACCACCTTCTTGCCGTCATCCACGAGGCGCGCGGCGATGTCGAACGCCTGGTGCGCTTCGATCGGGCTCGAGACGTTGCCGGTCAGCACGACGCCGTCGCCGAGGGCCTCGACATTGATGTCCAGACCGGGCAGCGCCTGCTTGATCGCGGCGCGCAATCCGTTGAGATCGCGCTTCACCGCGATGTCGAAACCGGCGAGCTGCTGGCCCTCGGCGTCGAAGAAGAACACGCTGGTCTGTCCGACCGTGGCGCCGATGATGTAGGCGCGGCGGGTCGAGCGGACGACTGCGTTGGCGATCTTCGGATCGGCCACCAGCACGTCCTTGATGTCGCGCGGCAGGTCGATCACCACCGACTTGCCGACGCCGAGCGAGACGAACTGGGAGCTCGCTTCGCTGCCCACCACCTTGATGACCGGCGTGCGCGGGTCGACCGCCGCCACCGCGGTCGGAGCCGGAGCCGGAGCGGGCCGGTCGGCGGCGGACGCGCGTCCGGTGGCCGCCAGCCCGAAGGCGGCGGCCACGGCAACGAGCAGAGCGGTGCGGATCAGCGACGAGTTCCCCATGATCAGTCCCTTTGTCGTCACGTCTATTTGGCAGTGGCCGTGGTGGAAACGCCGAACCGCACCACGTTGACGCCGCCTTGGCGTCCGGTGTCCTCGGTTGCGGCTTCGGGTTTGTTGTTGCTGAAGTCGACGATGCTGCGCAGCGCGAGCGAGAGCGTGCCGAGCTGGCGCGAGACGGCGAGCGTCTCGGCCTGGCGCGGGGTGAGCTCGAGCGTAGCGGTCTTGCCGATCACCACGCGCTGGCCGCTCTTTTCCTCGACGGTCTGGTCGATCGCCAGCACGCGCACGTTGGCGAGGATGATTTCGCTGGTGTGAACCTCTATGCCGCCATTGCTTCTTTCTGCGGCGCGGTCGCGGCGAGAGAGAATGACGTCGACGTGGTCGTTGGGCAGGATGAACCCGCCAGCTCCGGTCTCGGGCGAGACCTCGACCGAGATCGCGCGCATGCCCGACGGCAGGATGGCTGCCATGTAGCCGCCACCCGTGCCCTTGATCAACTTGGATTCGCGGATTGGCTCGCCGGACGAGAACGGCGCCCGCGCGATCGAGCCGGCGAGCTGCTCGATGGCGTCCGGCTGATCGGTCTTGCGAATGAAGTTCGATCCGATGCCGGCCGCCGGCCAGATCTGCCAGCGCATGTCCTGCGCGGATACGGTGCTGCCCAGCCCGATGTCGGTGCTGGCGATCAGAACCTCGGCGGTCTCCATCTGTACGACTGGCGCCGGCGGCGGCGGGTCGGATCGGCCGGCGAGCAATGCGGCGATGCCGCCAGCGACGACGGCGATGATGAGCACGATGATACGCGCGGGTTTCATACTCTCACATCCCAACTCACGCTGCGGCCGTACGCGACCGCAACTGCCAGACGACGCATCGACCAATAGCTTGATCGCGCATACGTGATTTCAGCAGGTAAAGGTCAAGGCATGGTTAATGAGGCGTATCCAAATCGAGTTAATAGTTCGTACCCCGCGGATTTCGCGCTCAGGACGAACGTCTTACTTCGTTAATCAGGTGTTAAGCGGTCAGCAGCGGGGCCCGGGCGAGGCGATCACATTCCGATCTTCGCCATCCACTCCGTGTCCGGATAGACAGCGAGGGCTGCCGCGGCGAGTGCGATCCCGTAGGGGACGCCGCCGTCCTTGCGATGCAGGCGTTCGACCCATTGCTGCCTGGCCAGCCAGCCCGGCAGCGGTGTCGCGCGGAACTGAAGCAGCGCCAAGGTCAGCGCTCCGCCGAACAACGATGCGTAGACGAGGTAGGGCAGCAGGTGATCGAAGCCGAACCACAACGCGGTCGCCGCCGCGAGCTTGGCGTCGCCGCCGCCGATCCAGCCTTGCGTGAAGAAGCCGAAGGCGACGGCGAGAACGACGCAGGCGGCGCCCAGATGCGAGAGGATGTCCATGGCGCCCATGCCGCCGGCAAGCGCGAGCGCGAAGAAGCCGCCGATGAGGATCAGCGACACCCGGTTGGAGATGGTCATGGTCAGGAGATCGCTCGAGGCGGCGAACGCCATCATCGCCGGAAACAGCATCAGCCTGATCGTGTCGGCAACCATGATCATGTTGTCGTGCGAATTCGTCGGGTCGGATAAATCCTAGGGTATCGACCTTGCCGTTCGGTTAGCGGCAGGTATTGCAACCGGAGCATTTCGGGAACTTCGGGGGCCTTCGCCGCAGATGCGGGCTAAAAGCCGGCGCCCGCCGAGAGGTGATCCCGGCGGGCGCCAATGCGCTGGTAGGTTTTCAGCAGCAATAACGTCGTTGCGGTGGGCCCGTCCTCTAGATCGAACACGACTCCACTTTGCCGAAAACGTTCCGTTTGCGCTTTTTACTTGAGCGCGGTCTGAACCGACGTGAAGGTCGTGTTCAGGCTGCTGCCCACGCTACCAACAACGGTGATGATCGCAACCGAGATGCCGGCGGCGATGAGGCCATATTCGATGGCCGTGGCGCCGGACTCGTCGCGAACGAAGCGCAGGAACTTCGACATGTGTAACTCCCTCATCCTGAGTGCCTGTTTGATCCTGGCGGTGTGGCCCCCGCCATACGGGGTTTCTACCGAGGACCCCTAAAAAGAAAGTGTCATGAAAAATTCAATTTATCACAATTTTACAGAGATTTGGGTAAAGCTGCGGCGACCGGGAACCGGACGGATAAGCGGGCACGAGAGAAGCGGGCAGAAGAGAGAAAAAAGGCTCCGGGGGCCACCGGAGCCTTCCAAGATGAGGCAGAAGACCGGACCGAACGCCTTATTTGAGGGCGGTCTGGACGCTGGTGAAGGTCGTGTTCAGCTTCGAGCCGAGGCCCTGGACGACGGCGATGATTGCAACCGAGATGCCGGCGGCGATGAGGCCGTATTCGATGGCGGTCGCGCCCGACTCGTCCTTCACAAAGCGCTGCACGAAAGTCGTCATGAGTAGCTCCATAGGTCCACACGTGGCTGTCTGAGCGGTGTCCCGGGAGGCCGTTATTCCCCGACCGAGGCCGGAACCATGATGGACGTTTACCCGGCGCCTCCTTGCGGTGAGGTTAATATCCGCGACGAAAATCACGGGTGTGGACGTGAAATCTGCTGTAGTTAATGATCTATTTCTCCAATCGCTGCTTGGTTAACAAAGCATTGTCATCAAGATATATTTGATTTTTTTGGAGGTCGACGCGGTAGAATCACGAAAGATCGAATTTTAATCACGAAACTACGGATCGAATACAAAGAAAATAATCGACTTAATTTGCCGGCCCGCTTAAGACTTCGCCGGGCGCAGGGGAGCCAAAAACAGCGCCGATCACGTGTCCGGGCACGCAAAGATCCGAGCGATGCCGTTGACGGCATCTTAACCCTCGAGACCGATACCGGAACCAACGGCCGCGGCCATGTTCGTCAGTCGAGTTGTTGCGTCATGATCGAGGAGATCCTCGCGGTTGTTCACAGCATGGGCGGGACGCTCCTGACGGTCTTGCCGATTTCGATCGCGCTCGGTGCCGCCTTTGCCGTGTTGTCCTTCTTCTGGGCCTGCAACCCGGGGCGCCCCTGGTGGCGCAAGCGCGAGCTTCTCACCGACCTCTGCTACTGGTTCGTCATTCCGCTGTTCGCGCGCTATCTGCGCATCGGGCTCCTGGTGCTCGGCGCCGCGCTGCTGTTCGGCATCACGACCGGGGAGGGGCTGGCCGAGTTCTACGCCGACGGCCACGGACCGCTCGCGCAATTGCCGCTCTGGCTGCAAGTGGTGATCTTCCTCGTCGGCTCCGATTTCATGATGTACTGGATTCACCGGGCGTTTCATCATCAGCCGCTGTGGAAATACCACGCGGTCCATCATTCATCCGAAGAGCTCGATTGGATATCGGCGGCGCGCTTCCATCCGATCAACATCTTCCTCGGCAGCGTCGCCACCGACGTCGCGTTGCTGCTGGCGGGAATCTCGCCGAACGTGTTCGTGTTCCTCGGGCCGTTTACCGTTGCGCATTCGGCTTTCGTGCACGCCAACCTCAACTGGACGCTCGGCCCGTTCAAATACGTGCTCGCGGGCCCGGTCTTCCATCGCTGGCACCACACCATGGCGGAACGCGGCGGGGAGAAGAACTTCGCGTCGACCTTCCCGGTCCTCGACCTTCTGTTCGGGACTTTCTACATGCCGAAGAACGAGCTGCCTGACGCCTACGGCATCGCCGATCCGAGCTTTCCGCCGAGCTTCGGCCGGCAGATGCTCTATCCGTTCAAGCAGTGACGGTTGGGCGGTCGCGCCGGTGTCCCGATTGCGACGATTCGCAGGACCCTGCCGCACCACGAAACGTGCGAACTTCGGCTCTCAGCACCGGTATTTGCGGTTCATTCACCATTTTCGCGTCAACTGCAATCAGTAGGGACCTGCCCATTCGGCGGCGCTTTGTGGCCGACGATGCGTAAGGCGCGGGAGTGTTCGATGGCGTTGGTGGTCAAGCGGCTTGTTCTTGCGTTCGTCTTTGCGACCGTCGCGGTGGCGATGATCGCGCCCCGGTCGGCACACGCTGCCGACGTCACCGTGCTCCTCGACCAGGCCAAGCTCATCAAGCTGCCGGAGAAGGTGGCGACGGTCGTGGTCGGCAATCCGTTGATCGCCGACGCTTCGCTGCAGCCCGGCAGCCTCATGGTGGTGACCGGCAAGGGCTACGGCTCCACGAACATGATCGTGCTCGATCGATCCGGCAGCGTGCTGACGGAAAAGACCATCGAGGTGCAGGGGCCGCGCGAGCACGTGGTCACGCTCCACCGCGGCATCGAGCGCGAAACCTACAGCTGCGCGCCCTATTGCCAGCGGCGGATTACGCTCGGCGACAGCAACGCCTATTTCACCTCAACGATCGGTCAGACCACCGTCCGCAATACCCAGGCGCAAGCCGCGGCAGCAAGATAAGCCGCGGAGTGCGAGCTCTCGGGCGCACAGGCCGATTTCAGGAGCGGCCGTCGCCGGCGGCGATGGTGGTTAGCGGAATCTGAATTGCGTTGCCGGCATTGGTGGTAATTACTGCAACAATTCGACAACACCTCTTTGTTACTGCTCAACTTGCAAGCTCAAAAGCTCAGCAGCGATGAGTGGTTGTCCATGTTCGAGTCCATCGCAACACAGTTCGCAAATGGCGTTCGGCGGCTCGCAGCAGCGTCCGTAGGGCGCCGCTTCGTTCGCCAGCAGGACGGCGCGGCGGCAGTTGAATTCGCCATCGTCGCGGCACCGTTTCTCGCGCTCGTCTTCGCCATCATGGAAACGGCGATCGTGTTCTTCGCCGGACAGGCGCTCGAGACCGCGGTAGCCGACTCGGCGCGTTTGATCATGACCGGTCAGGCCCAGGGCGCCGCCATGAGCCAGGCTCAGTTCAAGGACGCGGTCTGTTCGAAAATCTACGGCCTGTTCGATTGCCAGAACGGGGTCTATGTCGATGTGAGGAAGTTCTCGAGCTTCGCCAGCGTCACGATGCCGAGCCCGATCGACGCTAACAAGAACTTCCAGCCCAACTTCTCGTATCAGCCCGGCGCGGCCTGCGACATCGTGGTCGTGCGCCTGTTCTATCAATACCCGGTCTATGTCTCGCTGCTCGGGCTCGACGGCCTGGCGAACCTCGCCGGCGGCAAACGCCTCCTTGCCGCCACCGCCGCGTTCCGCAACGAGCCGTTTTCCACTTCTTCCGGTTGCTAACCGAGGCCGTGTGATGAGAATCTTCCCGCTCAGCCTTTCGCAATACTTCGCCCGTTTCAACCGCGATGAGCGCGGCGTCTCCGCAGTCGAGTTCGCGATGTTGCTGCCGCTGATGCTCACGCTCTATCTCGGGACCGCCGAGATTTCGCAGGCCGTGGGCACCGATCGCAAGGTGACGCTCACGACGCGCACGGTCGCGGACCTGGCTTCGCAGGTGAAGAACATCACGAACGCCGATATGACCAACCTGCTCGGTGCGTCGGCGTCGGTGATTGCCCCTTACGACTCGAGCAAGCTGAAAGTAACGGTGTCGCGCGTGGATATCGACGGGAACGGCAATGCCAAGGTCGTGTGGTCCGACACGCTCGGCGGCAGCGCGATGCATCAGCCGAACGATGTGGTGTCGGTGCCGACCGCGCTCAAGGTCCCGAACTCGTCGCTGATCTGGAGCGAGGTCTCTTACGCCTATCAGCCGCCGGTCGGTGCGGAAATTCTCAGCTATCTGGGTCTGCCGCAGGGCACGATCAATCTCTCCGACCAGATCTACATGGCCCCGCGGCTCTCGAACGTCGTCACCCGTAGCGTCTCCTGAAGCCAGCGGGATCGCGGAGGTCGCCGCCCCCTCACGGGATCGGCAGCACCGTCGTCGACTTGATCTTCTCCATCGCGAAGCGCGAGGTGACGTTCTTGAGCGGCACCGCCGCGATCAGCCGCTTGTAGAAATTGTCGTACCCCTGGATATCGGGCACCACCACTCGCAACATGTAGTCGACGTCACCCGCCATCCGATAGAACTCCATCACCTCGGGCATGGCGCCGACCTCGTTGGCGAACCGGTCGAGCCAGTCCTGCGAGTGATCGCCGGTCTCGATCGAAACGAAGACCGTGACCCCGAGCCCGATCTTGTCCTGATCGACGAGCGCGACGCGCCGCTGGATCACGCCGTCGGCCTCCAGCCGCTGAATGCGCTTCCAGCACGGCGTCGAGGACAGGCCGACCAGATTGCCGATCTCGGCAACAGAGTGCGAGGCGTCCTGCTGCAGCAGCGCGAGAATCTTGCGATCGATCGCATCCATGGCGCAAATCCCGTATGAGGGAAATAAATGTCAGCTCACCCGGATTGGTAGAATGATTTAATCCTTTTTAAGTTGCTTTAACGTCTAGCTAGAAAACTATTCTATCGCAAGTGAAACTCGTCCAGAGACGTGGCTGGGACTGCGGACGAGGTTAAGGCAGCAGGCTATCCCGATGCCGCGGCGCGACGGCCGCTGCGTCGATCTTATGGTAACCGGCGGTGTCCGGCGGGCTGATGTCGAGGCCATGTTCACTCTTGCGCACCTCTCGGACCCGCATCTCGCACCGCTGCCGTGGCCGAATCCATTCGAGCTCATGGGCAAACGGCTCGGCGGATTCATCAACTGGCACCGCAAGCGCCGCAACTTTCACCTGACCGCGGTGCTCGACCGGATCGTTCACGACGTCAAGTCGCGTGCGGCCGACCACATCGCGGTGACCGGCGATCTCGTCAACCTTTCGCTCGCCGCCGAATACCGGCCGGCGCGGTCGTGGCTCGAGCGCTTGGGATCCGCCCACGACGTGACCTTGGTCCCGGGCAATCACGATACCTACGTCCGCTCGAAGGCGCGCCATCCGCAGCGCCATTGGGCCGACTACATGCGCGGCGACGGTGCGGCGTCGGCCGCGGCGGTTGTGTTCCCATTCCTGCGCCGGCGCGGACCGGTGGCCTTGATCGGGCTGTCGACGGCGGTGCCGGCGCCGCCGTTTCGGGCGACCGGCCGGCTCGGCGCCGAGCAGCTCGCGCGCTTTGCCGAGCTCTCCGCCAGCCTCCGGCGCGAGGGCGCGTTTCGCGTCGTGCTGATCCATCACCCGCCGGTGATCCGGCCGGAATGGCACAATGAGCGGCTGCTCGACGGCGACGCCTTCCTCGCGGTGCTCAAGGAGCACGGCGCCGAGCTCGTGCTCTACGGTCACGAGCATGTCCATTCGCTGCGGTGGTTCGACGCGCCGCGGCCGGTGCCCGCGATCGGGGTGCCGTCGGCGTCAGCCGATCTCGGCGGCCAGTACGATCCGGCGGCGTACAACCTCTATTTCATCGACGGACGGCCCGGCGCCTGGCGATGCGAGATGGCGTCGCGCGGGCTGTCGACCGACGGCATCGTCGAGCTCAAGCGCAGCGTCCTCGCCGGCTGAGGCAAGTTCAGGCGTGCGCGAGGCCAGGTATGGCGTGCGGCCGGAGCTCGAGCAGCGCGCGTCTGCCGATCAATGCAACCACGATCAGGATGGCCAATGGACCGATCGGCACGACCACGAACGGGAAGACCAGGATGAGCAGGCTGGCGGCGGCGATGCCGATCATCTCCCCGCGCAGGACGCCGGCGGCGAGGCCCGCGCGCACCAGAAACGCCATCGGCACTGCCAGCGTGACGTAGTCGTACAGGTAGAGATACGGCGTCGAAAGCAGCGCGCCGGTCGCGAGCGCAGCTGCCTTGACGTCGAACGAGACGCGGCTGCGCCACAGTGCACACAGCACGATCGCGCTGGCCGCGATGAGCGCGCATTGCAGCGACCAGGCGAGCGCTTCGCTGCCCCCGAGCGAGCGGACGATGCCGAACAGGCTCTGCAGCTTGTGCCAGTCCGCCTGGCCTTCGGTGAGGATGGCTTGCGATGCCATCGGCAGCGAGTGAACGAACGCGATCCAGCTGCTGGTGCCGAAGGCAGCCCAGGACGCCGCGTTCAGCAGCGCCGCAACGATCGCCGCCGCGAAGAACACCCGCCATTGGCCACCGGCGACGAGGACCAGTGGAAACAGAAGCCCGAACTGCGGCTTGTAGGTGAGCAAGCCCAGGAAGCAGCCGGCCAACAGCGGCCGTCGCTCGATGAAGAACAGCGCGCCGCCGAGCAGCGCGGCGCTGACGAAGCCGTTCTGACCGACCATGAAATTGGACAGTATCGCCGGAAACGCGCAGGCGAGGAGAATGCCGATACGGTCGCCGACGATGGTGCGGATGGCCAGGACATAGGCCGGAAAGGTCGCAAACGACCACAGGACCTGCGCCGCGGCGAACGGCAACATGGCGAGCAGCGCGGCCACGAACAGGAACGGCGGCGGGTAGAGCCAGGCATAGTAGCCGTCGAAGGAATAGCCGATGACCGCATCCTCGACCGCCTTGTGGAGCGCCCAGTCGTAGGCGGCGGCGGGCTGGCCGTCGAGCACGAGGCGGCCGGCCGCCCATACGTTGACGAAATCGGTCGGGATGCCGTGGCCGGCGGGGTCGATGAGGAAGGAGCCCTGCACGAACGACGCCACCAGATAGACGGCGTTCGCCACGCAGAGACCGAAGCCGATCAGCTCGACCGGACGTGACGTTCGGATGTCCCAATGACTGATCGACATGGCGCCTTCGCCGCTCGCCGCAACCTATATTTGCCCGGCTTGCGAAAGCGTTAAGCACAACGAGCCGGCAGTGCGTCGCCGCGAAATCCCGGGGCAAGATTTCGTTTACCGTCCCGTCGATTGCGCCGATGAGGAACAAACAAGAGCCGGCGTGTCATGAAAAATTTTCGACGATGTTGTTTCAACGTTAAGTCCCGTCCCGCAAGGTTGCCCGGTCGTCTAGAAGAAGTCGAAGAAGACCGGGGCAATGGCGGGCAAAGAATCATTGGCCGCATGGCGATTTTTCGAGCTGAATTGGCTCCCGATCGCCGGAATGTGCGCCGTATTGGCGTTCGGCGTGAC
>Ga0126377_10000347_pt1 | contig 27647 bp, 29 predicted proteins | sample PanSoiMetPlot_22_FD_92647 | JGI IMG/M metagenome (GOLD analysis project Ga0126377, IMG submission 92647) | Tropical forest soil microbial communities from Panama - MetaG Plot_22 | ecosystem: Environmental > Terrestrial > Soil > Tropical forest > Bulk soil | place: Panama | collected 2016-02-17 | reverse complement strand
GCTCGCACCGATATGATCGAAGCGCTGAAGCAAAAACTCGGAGAAGAGGTCGAAAAGCTGCAACACGAGCTCAACGTCACGCTGCCGAACGAGATTCGGAAAGCGGTCGAGCTCGGCGACCTTCGCGAGAATAGCGAATACAAGGCGGCCCTCGAGCGTCAGCAGTTCGTGCGCGCACGGCTGGGCCAGCTTCGTGAGCGTCTCAGTAAGCTCGCGTCAATCGATCTGGCGCAGATCCCGGCGGACCGAGTCGGTCTCGGATCGCGCGTGGTGCTCGAGGATCAGAAAACTGGTGCGCGCGAGACGCGTCATCTGGTGTTCGGTGACGCGCTGGAGTTCGACGAATCGCAGGTGACGATGGCGTCCCCCATCGGCCGCGCGCTATTGGGAAAGGCCGTGGGTGAAGTCGCGTTTCTCAAGCTCCCGACGATGGTGCGGCAGTTAAAGGTCGTGGAGTTGAGGACGATTCATGATGCGGGCGAGGAGGAGCTCTGAGGGGTGGAGCGGTCGCTTGCGCGAAGCGCCCGCTTCACAGCGACGCCGAAGGCGGAGCGCTCCGCAGGGAGCGCAAGCGACCGCTTAGCACGATAACCCTACAGGTAATGAGCAGTGGACCCGGTCGCGAGCCGCTCGCGGACCCGCTCAGCCCATTCTCGCGCTGAAATTCGCTCGAACGCATCGAGTGCAGTTCGCCACGCTTGGCGCGCCAACGGTTCGTTCTTGCCATCGAACAGCGCCAGGCCGAACTGATATAGGACCTCCGCGCCCAGGAGCGCATCTTCGCCGACGGCGGCGAGTGTTGCTGCGTACCGCAGCGAATCGATCGCAGCGTCGTTCCGTCCCGTCAGCCGCTCCCACGCGCCACGCAGCTTCAGTGCTGCCGCCTTGCGAACGTCGTCGCGCCGCTGTTCCGCAATAGCGAGCGCGCGAAGGACCGCAGGCTCCGCTTCTTCCAGCTCGCCTCGCGCCAAACACATCTCGGCGCGGTTCTCCTCGAAAAAGCCCTCGTAGTACAACTCGCCCCGAGCCTTCGCGAGCTGCCGGCCGCGCGAGATCGCACGATCTGCTTCCCCGTACTGGCGCTGCGCGATGAGGATTACGCTGAAGTTGACCAGCACGCGCACGACCTGCTGCTCGTCGCCCACCGTTTCCGCGACATCCAAGGCGACGCGGAAGTGGTCGATGGCCTTTCCCGGATCACCGCGCGTGTCGGCGATGATGCCGAGGTTCGACTGGATCATCCCGACCAGCGGTAGCTCGCGGCAGCCCTCCGCGAGGGCGAGTGCATCCGTGAGCAATTCAGAGGCGATCGTCAACTCGCCTCGCCGGTGCGCGAGCATGGCGAGGCAGTTGAGTGCGTGAGCAATCCCGCGCTCGTAACGAAGATGCCTCGCGATCTCGAGGCTGCGATCGTACAGCCGCTGTGCGTCGGTCGTTCGTCCGCTGTCGAGCAGCACGTTACCTTCCCACCGCAGCGTGTCGGCATGCAGCGGTGTCAGCTCGTTTGATCCGAGAAGACTCAGCGCGTCACGATGGCGTTGAAGGGCGACGTCGGGCGAGTCGCCATACGTCGCGCTTCGTCCGAGCTCGGCGACGCGTTGCGCCTCGCTCGCGGCAGTCGTGGGTGTCAAGCGGGCCATGGTCCTTCTCCTGGGCCTTCATTCATCGACCGCGCGACCGGTGGAATACGCATATCCAGAAAAATGCCAGATTAACGCGGTCGACGTTTGGAGTGGCAGATTTATCTGGACCGACAGCAGCTCGGTTACACTCGTAATATTCGACGAATTCGGGAAGTACCCAAGGTAGAGCAAGAGCGGATCGATCGTTCCGCCGGTTCGCGCCTCCGTATTGCTCAAATCCTGAGTCGTGACGACGGGTGCTAGGAACTGCAGGCCGTGGGGCTCGAACTCGTATGCGACGTTCGATCCGGCGAGCGCCCTCGCGGTGATCGTGACCGGCGAGGTCAAAGCCAAGGGCGGAACGACAATCGTAAGGCCGGCATTCGGCAGCACCAACGTCCCACCGAGAAGTCCGATACGCTTCTGCGCCACCTCGTCCGTCGCGAGCGGCGACGTCCGCTGAAGCGGGATGATGGTGATCGGATTGCTGAGAAGCGTAGTGTTCGCGTGATCGCGCTGTGTAGGCGTGGCGGCGGGCGGCGTCGTCGGACTATCGCTCGAACAGCTGACGGCGAGGCCCAGAGAGCTGGCGACTACGAGCACTGCGAACAGGGGGCGGAGACGCATCGATCGATCCTCAGGGGTCAGATGGTGGGGGCCGGGAAAGGCGGGAAAACGTTGTCTCTAGGCTGCGCGGGCGGCGCGAGATCATCCCCGTGCCAAACCACTATCTCCTTTCACGCGACAGGTTTGTCGCGCGCGCCATGTCGTCAAAAACACTCGGCGATGGCGGGTCAGATTGTTTCTTTGGTGCTGTGCGAGAAAAAAACCCCTCGCCCCGTTTCTTCTCCGCAACCTCAGTGCCGCGGCGCAGGTCGCTAACGCCGACACCTTCAGACTTACCTGATACTGAAGATCCGCTCGGCCTCATTGGAATAGTCGGCGACGGCTCGCCGTACTCCCTCTTCGTCCCAACCGAGTAACGGGGCGACAGCTTTGGCAACACGCCCGGCGATCGCCATGCCATGGTCCGGCGACTCGAACGCGAGATGCGTGCGCCGGATAAGGAGGTCGCCGAGGGTGCTGGCCATCTCGTTCGTCACCGAGTAACGAAGCTCGCCGATGGTGTAAGGGAGTATCGGGTCGAGGGTTGCACGCCCGTTATCGGCCCCGATCTCGCGCCAAACATCGCCCCATCGGCTTCCATAAGAGCGTGCGAGATGCGTCGCGAGCGGCAGATCGTTCGTCGCACTCGTCGCGGAGGCGACTGCCTCTTCCAGCGAAGAGATGTCGCCACCCGGGAGCGGCAGCGATCGCGTTTGCTCCCGCCCCTCCCTGCGCTTGAGACGAGCCATCACGGCGCGCACGACGTCGCGGGCCATCACGCGATACGTCGTGAGCTTTCCGCCGGTGATCGAGATGATGCCGTGTGGGTCGGCGTCGATTGCATGCTCGCGAGACGCGGCGCCCGGCGTCTCCCCTTCTGCTGGAACGAGTGGCCGAATACCTGCCCACGCGCTCACGACGTCGTTCGTCGTCAAATGCGCCGCAGGAAAAAACGTGTTGGCCGAATCGAGCAGATAGCGCACGTCCTCGTTCGATGCGTGCACTTGATCGGGCGTCGCCGTCGAATACGTGTCGGTCGTTCCGATGATCGCGTGCGGGCCGGCAGGCAGCGCAAACAACACTCGCCCGTCGCTTGGTGAGAGCAGTGTCAGCGCCGCACGATTGCCGACACGGTCCCGCGGAACGGCGATGTGTGCGCCCTTGCTTCCGCGCACGGCTGTTCCCCACGGTCCCGTCGCATTGACGATCACCGCCGCCGACACGGCGAGGCGTCGAGGCGCGAATCGATCTTCGACGACGGCGCCCGTCGCCACGCCGTCTTTCGTCGTGACCTCGACGACAGGTGCGTGATTGAGAACAACCGCACCGGCCTCGACCGCACCGATCGCATTGGCGAGCGTCAGTCGTGCGTCGTCGGTTGCAGCGTCGAAGTAGCTTGCGCCGCCTAGCAGGCCATCGGAGCGTAGCGCGGGCTCATGCTCGAGCACGGCATTGCGGCTCAGTCGGTGGTGTCGACCGACGTTTCGAAACAGCGCGAGCAGATCGTACAGAAAAAGGCCGGCGCCGAGCTTCCATCGCGGGATCCGCGCGCCGGCATAGACGGGCCAGGTGAACTCGAGCGGATGCACCAGATGCGGCGCAATGCGAAGCAGCCGACGCCGCTCGGCGCTCGACTCGAAAACCAGATGGAGGTGCCCGTGCTCGAGGTAGCGAACGCCGCCGTGAATCAAACGCGACGAGCGGCTCGATGTCCCGCTCGCGAAGTCGTCCTTTTCGACCAGCGCCACACGAAGTCCGCGAAGCGCGGCGTCGCGCGCGATACCGCACCCGGTGATTCCACCGCCGATCACGAGGAGGTCGAACATCGTGTTCGACAGCACCTCGAACTGCCGCCCACGCCGCTCGGCCGGTGAGATCATTGGATATAAGGTAGCGTCGCTCGGTCGCTCCACCCGAACTGAGGACGTCACGATTCGATCGCCCTCACCTCTAGCCGCTGGCGGCGGTCCCCTGTCACCTTTCGAACATGTTAGGCAGACGTGTCGCCATCATCGCCGGCGTGCGAACACCATTCGCTCGCGCAGGCACGCTGTTCAAGGGGCTTTCGGCCATCGACCTCGGCAAGCGCTGCGTCGCCGAGTTGATTCAGCGAACGAATCTGGACGGCGACCTCGTCGAGGCGATCGTATACGGAACGGTCGTGCCGTCGGTGACGGCGCCAAACATCGCGCGTGAAGTTTCGCTGATGCCCATGCTTCCTCGCGGTTGCGAGGCCTATACTGTGAGTCGCGCGTGTGCGTCGGCGAATCAGGCGATCACCGATGCGGTGGACCAAATCGCGCTGGGCAATCGTGACATTGTCATCGCTGGCGGCGCGGAGTCGCTGTCGAACGTCCCGATTCTTCATTCGCGCGGCATGTCCGATAAGCTCGTGGCGCTGTCGCGCGCAAAGAGCGCCGCTGGCCGCGTGAAGATTCTGAGCTCCGTTCGCCCGCGTGATCTCGTGCCCATCACCCCGGCGATCGCGGAGCCCTCGACGGGCGAGACGATGGGGCAGTCCGCTGAGAAGATGTCAAAGTTGAATCACATTTCGCGCGAGGATCAGGACCAGTTCGCGCTGCGCTCACATCGCCTTGCGTCGGTTGGATCGGAGGACGGACGCCTCACCGCCGAGATCGGACCCGTGTGGGTTCCGCCGAGCTATGAGCCGGGGGTTTCGTCCGACAACGGCATTCGCACCGACTCGACCATCGAGGCATTGCGCGCGCTGAAGCCAGTCTTCGACAAGCGTTATGGAAGTGTGACGGCGGGCAATTCGTCGCCGCTCACGGACGGAGCCAGCGCCGTGTTGTTGATGAGCGAGGAGCGCGCACGCGTTCTCGGTTACACGCCGCTCGCGTTCATTCGCTCGTACGCCTATTCCGCGCTCGATCCCGGTGAACAATTGCTCATGGGTCCTGTGCTTGCAGCTCCCGTGGCGCTCCATCGCGCGGGCGTCACGCTCGCGAACATCGATCTCATCGAGATGCACGAGGCGTTCGCGGCCCAGGTGTTGAGCAATCTCGATGGATTCGAATCGCGCTACTGGGCGGAGCGTGCCGGTTTCCCCGAGCCGGTCGGCGCCGTCGATCGCTCGAAGCTCAACGTGATGGGCGGCTCGATTGCCATCGGGCATCCCTTCGGTGCGACGGGCGGCCGGATTCTGATGACACTGACGAACGAGCTGGTTCGCCGCGGCGGCCAGCTCGGGTTGATGACGGTGTGCGCCGCGGGTGGAATGGGTCACGCAATGGTCATCGAGCGCGCCGCATGACGACGACAAGCCAGGCGCCCGTCGCGGACGAATATCCGCCGACGCTGTCGATGGAGATCGACAAGGACATCCTCGTCGTCACGCTGGATCGTCCGGACGAGTCGGTCAACACTCTCACGCCATCGCTCGCCGGGGAGTTCGAGGGACTGTTCGTTCAGGTCATTGAGGATCAGCTCATTAAAGGAGTGGTGCTGATCTCCGGAAAGCCGGACAACTTCATCGTCGGTGCCGACATCGATCAGTTCCTCGAGATCAGGTCGGCTGGCGAAGCGGAAAGGATCAGTCGCCTCGGGCAGGATTTGCTGTACCGTTTGGAGCATCTGCGCGTGCCGGTCGTCGCCGCGATTCACGGCGCGTGTTTGGGCGGCGGACTGGAGACGATTCTCGCGTGCCGATACCGCGTCTGCACCGATCACCCGAAGACGATCTTCGCGCAGCCGGAGGTGCAACTCGGGATCATTCCGGGCATGGGTGGGACGCAGCGACTGCCGAAGCTCGTGGGGTTGCAAGCAGCGCTGGACATGATTCTCACGGGCCGCAACGTACGCGCGAAACGCGCGCTGCAGATCGGCCTCGTGGACGAGATGGTGCATCCGGCGATTCTTCGCGACATCGCGTTGGATCGCGCGCGCGGGTTGGCCGACGGGTCGTGGAAAATCGAGCGCTCGAGCACACACGGTGCGACGAGCCTGCTGCTCGAGCACAACCCGATCGGTCGGGGCGTGGTGTTCAAGAAGGCGCGCGATAGCGTTGTGGAGAAGACACACGGACTGTATCCCGCGCCGCTCGCCGCGTTGGACGCGGTGCATGCCGGTTACACGCGTGGTTTTGAGGGCGGTCTGCGCGAAGAGGCACGTCTCTTTGGCGAGATGGCGGTTACCGACGTCTCGCGACAACTCGTGTTTCTCTTCTACGCGAGCAACGCGATCAAGAAGGATCCCGGCGTCGAGCCACCGGCGCCCACGCCGCGCGAGGTGCGGAAGCTTGGCGTGTTAGGCGCTGGTTTCATGGGTGCGGGCATTACGTCGGTTGCGGTGCAACAAGGAACGCAAGTCCGGCTCAAAGACACTGATCTGCCGAGAATCGGACACGGGCTCGGGGCCGTGCGCGCCGTGCTCAATGAGCGTCTCGCGAAAAAGCAGATCACGCGCGTCCAGCTCGACGACTTCATGAGCCTGGTCGGCGGAACTGCCGACTATTCTGGCTTTGATTCCGTCGACCTCGTCATCGAGGCGGTGTTCGAGGACCTCGCGCTCAAGCACCGTGTACTCGAAGAGGTGGAGCCTGCGATCGACCCCGCCGCGGTCTATGCATCGAACACGAGCACGATTCCGATCTCCAGCATCGCGCAGGTAGCGAAGAATCCGGAACGTGTGCTCGGGATGCACTTCTTCTCGCCCGTGCACAAGATGCCGTTGCTCGAGGTGATCGTGACGCCGAGTACCGACGCGGAGGCGACAGTCACCGCAGTCGCGTATGGAAAGAGGCTTGGCAAAACTGTCATCGTCGTGAACGACGGTCCGGGCTTCTACACGACGCGAACGCTCTCCGCCTACATGAACGAAGCAGGGCGCCTGCTCGACGAGGGCGCGTTCATCGAGGCCATCGACGAAGCGCTGGTCGACTTCGGGTTCCCGGTGGGCCCGATCACGCTGCTCGACGAAGTCGGAATCGACGTCGGCGGCAAGGTTGGGCTCGTGCTGGCCGAAGCGTTCGGCGAACGGATGGCGCCGTCGGAATCCATGCGCCTTGTCGTCGCCGCCGAGCGAAAGGGGCGGAAGGGTGGAGAGGGGTTCTATCGGTACGACGAGTCGGGCAAGAGAGGCGACGTCGACCTGAACATCTACGACATCATCGGCGGCGAGCGCCGCGAGATTGACAATGAAGAGATCGTCCAGCGCTGTGTGCTCGCGATGGTGAACGAAGCGGCCCGCTGTCTCGAGGACCAGATCCTCCGGTCGCCCCGCGACGGGGACATCGGCGCCGTGTTCGGGATCGGGTTTCCGCCGTTCAGGGGCGGACCGTTTCGGTACGTCGACAGCGTTGGAGCCCAGCGAGTCGTAGATCAGTTGCAGGACTTGAATACTCGTTTTCCGGGTCGATTCGCGCCGGCGGCCATCCTGCTCGACAAAGCGAGCACACGAAGCCGATTTTATTGACCGGCGGTAGCGCCGGGCACCCGGCACCAATCGCATCTCTTAGTGTGACCCCCGTTCCCCATCCTAGGTCTGTCCCTCGTGGAAGGCAGTTCCGACGCCGTAATCGTTGACCGCGTATTGCGCGGGGATGTGGAGGCGTTCCGTGTGCTGGTCGAGCGGTATCGCGATCGGTACGCGCGCTACGCGCTCCACATGCTCGGCAATCGGGAAGACGCCGAAGAGGCGCTGCAAGACGCATTCACGCGCGCCTATCGGTCACTGGATCGTTGCGAGGATCCGGAGCGGTTCGCTGCTTGGCTGTTCCGCATTCTGGTGAATCGCTGCCGCACGCTCGGGGCTCGGCGCGGACGCCGCGGGCGCACGTTCGTCGTCGACGACGTTGCACTCATGGCGGCGTCCGTGGAACATCCGTCCGATCGCGGCGCATGGCGGGAAGAGATCGAACGTGCGCTGCAGCAGCTCCGGCCGGAACAGCGGGAAGCCTTCCTGTTGAAGTACGTAGAAGATCTGGGCTATGACGAGATGTCGCGGCTCACGGGGGTCGGCGTCTCGGCGTTGAAGATGCGTGTCATGCGCGCCTGCGACCGCCTGCGTGAGCTGCTGAGTGAGGTGCACAGTGCTTGACGATCATGAGAGACGAATCGACCACATCGCGCGCGAGCTGAAGCGCGAAGAGCGGGTGAGCTCGTCGTTCGACGTGCGCGTGATGCGCGCCGTTCGCGATCTGCCGCGACACGCGCGGCTCACGCTCTGGTCCCGTCTTACCACGCCGCGGCGCATCACGGTGACGCCGCTTTCGTGGGGACTCCTAGCCGCCTCCCTCCTGGTCTTTGCCGTCGCCGGCACTCGCGCGGTGCTCGTCGAAGAATCGACGAACCCCTCGAAGCCGATCACGACCGCGCTCTTCGCCGCGCCCGCCAAGAAGCAAACGCCGCAAGCCGTTCAGTTCGTCCTCGTGGCGCCCGATGCCAAGAAGGTCGCGGTCGTCGGCGATTTCAACGGCTGGGACCCGAAGCACGCGAGCTACCAAGCCCAACACAGAGGCGGCGGTGTCTGGTCCGTCACGGCATCGGTGCCTGTGGGACATCACCGCTACTCGTTCGTCGTTGACGACAGCCTCTGGGTCGCTGATCCCATTGCACCGCGGGCCGTCGACAACGACTTCGGAGTGACGAACTCCACGCTCGTCGTCCAGGCTGCTCAAGAATGAATGGCGCCGTGCACATCGCACGCTCCGCCGTCGTTGCCGTCGCACTCATAACCTCCACGGCGTTCGCGCAGGAGACGTCGGCGCTCGCGTCCCGCCTCGACAAGCCGACATACGTCGCCGTTACCGCCATCGTCGATTCGGCTCGCGCCGCGAAACTGCCGACCAAACCCCTACTCGACAAAGCCCTCGAAGGCTCGGCGCGAGGCTTCGACGGACCCACGATTGTGAGCGCAGTGCAGCAACAGTGGGTCCGCATGGGCGCCGCGAAGCAAGGCCTCGGAGCATCCACCAGCCCGGACGAGATTCGTGCGGGGCTTGCGGCGCTCGAAGCAGGCGTCTCCGTCCGCGACCTCGCGCGCATTCGCGCCGCCAGCGGCAAACGGTCCGTCACCATGTCGCTTGCCGTCTTGGCCGACCTCATTGCGCGATCTGTCCCAGTTCCGACGGCCACAGACCTCGTGCTCCAGCTGACGCGCGCGGGCATTCGCGACGGCGACCTTTCGACCTTCCAGCGCAACGTGCGCGCTGACATCGATCGCGGAGCCGACCCCACCGCCGCGGCTACGACGCGCGCGCGAGGCGTCATCCGCGGCGCCGAGCCCAAGTCCTCCGGCTTGGAGTAGCGTCCCGCCTGACCGATCGGGTACAATTCCCCGTCCTTTTGCATTTGGGGAATCCATGCGTTCTGTCGCGCTCAGGTTCGCGGCACTCAGTCTCGCCGGCGCCCTGCCGGTCGTCGCACAACAAGTCGTCGATACTCACTCGATCCCGGCCAAGAGCAAATACACCCGCGAGAGCTACGCGGGGAAAAAGCCGCTGACCCGTGCCGAGCGCACTGGATTCACAGAGACGTCGCACTACGACGACGTCGTGGCCTTCATCGATTCGCTCAAGAAGCTCGGCGCGAAGATCTCGACCGGCTCGATCGCAAAAACCGTCGAGGGGCGCGAGCTCCCGTACGTCATCGCGTCACGTCCGCTGATCACGACGCCCGCGGAGGCGCGTCGCCTCAACCGCCCGGTCGCCTACATCCAGGCGAACATCCATGCCGGCGAAGTCGAGGGCAAAGAAGCGATGCTCTCGATGCTGCGCGATCTGGTCTTCGACAAGAAGAAGAACGTTCTCGATTCGGTCGTGCTGATCGTCCAGCCGATTTACAACGCTGACGGCAACGAGAAATGGGCGCCGCAGGCCCGCAACCGTGGCGCGCAGAACGGACCAGAGATGGTCGGCACTCGACAAAATGCGTCGCAGTGGAACCTGAACCGCGACTACATCGGCGCCGACGCACCCGAGACGAAGGGCGCGTTCGCGATGCTCAACAGGTGGAATCCGGATCTCTTCATGGATCTCCACACGACGGACGGCAGCATCCACGGCTATGCGCTGACCTATGCGCCGCCGCTCACGCCCACTGCGGTGAACGTCGTGCCCTACGCGGCGAACACGCTGCTGCCGGAGATCCGGAAGCGAATGCGCGACCGGCACGGTTGGGAGATTCAGGACTACGGCGATTTCTCGCAGCCAGGCAATCGCGGCGCGGGTCGCGGCCAGGCACGCGGCGCCGCGCGAGGTGGTCCGCCTGACACCACCGCTGGCCGCGGCCGCGGACGCGGCGGGGTTCCCGGATTCGCCGGCGGTGGCCGCGTATCGCTCGAAGCGATGATTGCCGACTCCATTCCTTCCACCGGCTGGGCGTTCTCGACCTACGAGTCGCTCGCACGCTACGGGACAAACTACTACGGCCTCCACAACCGCATTGCCGTTCTCAGTGAAGCGTTCTCGCACGACCCGTTCGATCGTCGGGTTGCGTCGACATACGACTTCGTGGCCGAAATCCTCTCGTATCTCGCGGAACACAAGACGGAAATCATGAAACTTGGCCGCGACGGCGACGCGAAAGTCATCGCGTGGGCGAAAAATCCGGGTTCGTCCCCGCCGCTGTCACTCAGGTCGCGCATGGATACGACGCGCATCGAGGACGTGCGCGTCGAGCAGATCACCGTGCTGACCGACAGCTCCGTCAAGCGTGAGGCGGGGATGGGCATGCGTCAGCGAACGGGCATCATGAAGCTCGTGAAAATGCCAGTGATGGCGAGCTTCACGCCGACGCTGACGAGCACGCTGCCGTTTGCATACACGTTCGACGAGAAAGCAGCGCAGGCCTTGCTGCCGATTCTCAAAGTGCACGGCATCGCTGTCGAGAAGCTGGATGCAGCTGCGACTGTGACCGCGCAAGCATTCCTTGTGGACAGTGTGATCGACCGCGGACGATCCGAGACGTCGCGGATGTTGAAGGACGTCACCGGTAAATGGGGCCAGCCAGCGAGCCGGTCTCTCGCGGCGGCCAGCTACATCGTCCGTGCTGGTCAGCCGTATGGACTCGCGGCGTTTTATCTGCTCGAGCCCGAGAGCGAGGATGGGTTGATGCAGTGGAGTTTCTACGACGGCATCGTCACGGCTGACTCCGACTTCCCGGTCGCTCGAATCGTCAAGCCGGCGACAATTCGCTCACACGTCGTTCGTAACTGATGTTTCGTTCCACACTTCTGTATCTCTCGAATCAACCGCGCGTTTTTCGGTTCGTCCGCAACAACAGGCTCGCCAAGAGATTCGCCTCGCGCTTCGTCGCTGGTGAGACGCTCGACGAAGCGCTCCACGCGGTCCGCGAGCTCAACGCAGTCGGCATCACAGCATCACTCGACCTGCTCGGCGAAAGCGTCACGAACGAGCGTGAAGCGCGCGCTGCCGGGCAGCAGTACCTCACGATTCTCGATCGCATCCATCATCGGAAGCTCGACGCGAACGTTTCGCTCAAGCTGACGGCGATGGGCCTGGATATCTCCGAGGACCTTTGCGTCGCGGTGACGCAAGACGTCCTGGATCGAGCACGGCAGTACGGCACGTTCGTGCGTCTCGACATGGAGTCCAGCGCCTACACGGATCGGACGCTGGCGCTCTTCTACGATCGACTGTATCCCTCTTACAGGGACAACGTCGGCATCGTCTTGCAGAGTTACCTCTATCGGACCTCGTCGGACGTCGATCGCGCGATTGAAGCGAAGTGCCGCGTCCGTTTGTGCAAAGGCGCCTACAAGGAGCCGGCGTCTGTTGCGTATCCCGAGAAGGATGACGTCGACCGCAACTATGTGAAGTGCATGCAGGCACTGATGGAGCGCGGCAACTACCCTGGCTTGGCCACACACGACCCGGCGATCATCGACGCCGCCAAGAAGTTTGCCCGTGATCAGGGGATCGATCGTTCGCAGTTCGAGTTTCAAATGCTCTACGGCGTGCGCCGAGATCTGCAGCTGCAGCTCGTTCGAGAGGGATATCGCATGCGCGTGTACGTGCCGTTCGGCACGCAGTGGTATCCGTACCTTATGCGCCGGCTCGCCGAACGTCCGGCGAACGTCGCGTTCATCACGGGAAACGTCATGCGCGAGATGGTGGGCCGCAGGAAACGCTGATGGGTGGGTCCCACGCGCGGTATCGGCCGCCCGATCATTCGAAGGGCGATGAGGCGACGATCGGCGGCTACATGGCCGTCCACGACCGGCCGGCTGCGTTCGAGGGAAGCGATGGATTCTCGTACAGTGTCGAGATCATGTCCGAGGAGACGGGCGAGTCTCCAGGCAACTGGGGCGCCTACTTCCTCTTCATCAAGTGGGCGCGACTCGGCGCACAAACGCCCGAGGGGCATCTCGAGAGCGACTATCTCGCGCATGCCAACACCGAAGCCGACGCACGTCAACTCCTGGGCGCGACCCCGCTGGGCGACGTGAAAGCACTGCTCGATCGTTTGATCGCCGAGCATCGCGGAGCGGAACCGCAGCGTCGCTGGTGGGATGCCATGCGCGACGAGGGCGGCGAAGCGTGACCGACGAGCGCCTCATCCCGGGCGTCGTCATGAGCGGCACAGGCGGCGTTTGGCAGGTGCGGACTACGGAGGGCGAGACCATCGACGCGTCGCTGCGCGGGCGTTTAAAGAAGTCGAATGCCGGCAAACGGGCCGACGGCTCGCTTCGTCGTGACACAGTGCTCGCTGCCGCCGAGACGCTCAAGCTCGCGGTGGGCGACGACGTGCTGCTCGAGCCGGGAGCCCGCGGCGAGGCGTGGGCCATTGCCGAAATCCTCCCGCGCCGGTCGAAGCTTGCGCGTCGCGCGCCGGGGGGCGGACAAGGGGAGCGCATCGTCGCCGCAAACGTCGATCAGGTCGTCGTGATGTTCGCCGCCGCGAAGCCTGAGCCGCACCCCCGGATGCTCGATCGCTTTCTCGTCATCGCCGAGGGAAATGCGCTGCCCGTGCAAATCGTCATCAACAAAGTAGATCTCGTCGGCGAGTCAGAAGCGCGCGAACGTTTCGCGATCTATGAACGCGCGGGATATCAGGTGCATTACACGAGTGTGAAGGCGGAAGTCGGGCTCGAGGCTTTGCGGAACGCGCTCGCTGGTCGTCGTTCTGTCGTCACCGGTCCTTCAGGTGTCGGTAAGAGTTCGCTGCTCAACGCGTTGTTCCCGGGTGCGAACCTTCGCGTCGGCGCGATCAGTGAATCGGTGAACAAGGGACGACATACGACGGTGGGCGCGCTGATGCTACCCCTGCCCGGACCCGAGGGTGGCTACGTCATCGACACGCCGGGGCTTCGCGAGATCGGCCTGTGGTCGCTGCCGTCGGAACATCTCGATGGCTGTTTCCCCGAGTTGCGCGCGCTGCGAGAGAGCTGTCGTTTTGCCGACTGTCGCCACGTGGCCGAGCCGGACTGCGCGGTCCGTGAGGCGCTCCAGCAGGGCGCTGTCGATGAGACCCGATATGACAGCTATGTCAAGCTGCTCGAGGAAATCGAATCAGAAGAATGACTCGGACCTAGGCGCTCGGTGACGGGTGCCAGAGGATTCTGACTGCTAGCGAGGAAGACATGACCTGCGACCATCTTTGGGCGTCAGCACTACTTGGCTTGACGTTGGTTTCGGCGTCCGAGGTTCGGTCTCAGGCGGTTAGCTTTGATCCGTCACCGGCCGAGGTGGCGTCATTCCTGCGCTCGCGCGGCCAAGCCGGTCCGGCCCTAGCTGTCCTCACGCAATTGCGAGCACGCCAATCGCAGAAGAAGATGGACGAGGTCGCGGATTCTCTGGCGGCAATAGCGATTGGTTTCCCGGGCACGGGATACCAACCCAGACTGACTCGGATGAATGCGCAAATTGCGCTGCTCGAATCCGGTATGGGCAGAACTGGGATTCCCTATTCGGGCGCCAGCGATCGACTGATGCGAATTGTTGAAGAGTCGCAGGACATTGGCGTACGCGCCTCGGCGCTCTTCGGCTTGATGGAGCTGCCAGACCGTCTCAGCCGACTGCCTCTCCTCAGAAAAGTCGCTACATCGCGGAATCCCATCGCATACCGCGCAGTCATCATGCTCACGGAGATCGATCCTGAGGGCCGCGCGATAGCGCGGGCCTTGTACCAATCAGGAGGCGTTGTTGATTCGACCGCCATCGAGACTCTCCATGACATGGCTGGAGTTTACCATTGGCGTTAGAGCTGTCGAATGCTCATTCCGAATTTCTAGCGCCTTAAGCTAGTGCCTAGCGCCCAGTGCCTAGGACCTTACCAGGACCCTCTCTCCCCCGCCATTGCGATCACTTTGCTGAGACGGTCCGCGGCGTGGCGCCAGTTCACCTGGATCGCCAGCTCGGCATCGTCCGCCCGGCCCTCGTCGATCGCCGCGATGATGATCTCGTGCTCGTAGTTCGACGTCCGAATGTCGCCCGTCAGCATGCTGATATACATGCGGATGTAGCGCTCCGCTTGCGGCTTCACCGCGTCGTGCAACGCGAGCAGGCGCGGACCGGCGCTCGCTTCGACGATCCGGCGGTGGAAGCGCTCGTCCGCGTCGTACAACGCACCGTGATCGATGGGAAGCGTCTTGCCCGCACGATGGAACTCGGCGTTCAGTGCCTTGAGATCTCGCGTCAACCCGCGACGGTCGACCGGCGGGAGAAGCGCCGCGCTGCGCGCGCCCATCCCCTCGAGCGCACCCACGATGTTGAGCAGCTCATAGACGTCGTCGCGCGTCAGCGGGGCCACCGTGAGACGTGATTGCTGCGCGCCCGGAGAGCCCATGACATAGCCCTCTTGCTGCAGACGCTGCAGCGCCTCGCGTACCGGCGTGCGGCTCACGCCGAGGCGCGTCGCGATCTCCGTCTCGACGATGCGACTCCCTGGCGACAACAACCCCTGCACGATCAAGTCCCGCAGGCGCACGTACACCTGCTCCGGTCTTGATCCATGAGGCGCGTCGGCGGCACTGCCCATCGCGACTTCCGGCGATCGTCCGTCGCCAAGCCGGGTCGGTCGCGCAGTGGGCTTCTTGGGGGCGGTCATCTCGGGTGAATACTGAAGCCCGGTGAGGCCGCCTGCAACGCCGCTTACACAATGGTTGCTCCCCTTACCGACTGCGGCGACATTCCAATCGCGATGACGCCTCTCCCCAGCCGACCACGCCGCGCCAGCTCGGCGCCGACCACCTTCCGCGGCGGACTCGGATGACCTGGGCACTTGAAGAATTCTTTGCCGCCGTAGAGGAGGAGTTCGGCGTGCCAGTAGGAGAGACATCCGACCACTTCCTCGAGACGCCCGGCCAGGTCATCGATTTCGTCGTCGACAACACCGATCCGTCCGACGGCCTCACACCCGACGACTACCGCGACCACGTTGCCGGCGTCGTCGGCGAGATCATGGCGCGGACACTCGGCGTGACGAGGTACAGCGAAGCCTCGAGGTTCGTTCAGGACCTCCATATCCGGTGAGCGCTCGTCGGATCCTCCTCGCCGACGCCGACGCCTTCTTCGTCGCCGTCGCTCGGATGATCGACCCCGAAGGCGCGGGCAAAGAGCCGCTCCTCATCGTCGGCGGTACGCGAGAAAGCCGGGGCGTCGTCTGCTCGGCCTCCTATGAGGTGAGGAAATACGGCGTTCGCTCCGCGATGCCCATCGCACGAGCCCTTCGCCTGTGTCCGCAGGCGATGTGTGTTCCCGTCCCGCGCCGCGCGTGCGGCGAGAAGAGTCGGGACATTCGCAAGGTTCTCGAGCGGTTCGCACCCATCGTTCAGGGCGCCAGCATCGACGAGTGGTACATGGACCTCGGCGGCACGGAGGGGATGTATCACCATGAGCCGCTCGCGGTCACCGCGCAGCGCATTCGCGATGCAGTCGTCGCCGACACGAAGTTGTCGGTGTCGATCGGTGGTGGAACGACGAAGTTGGTGGCCAAGCTGGCCGTTGAGCGAGCGAAGCCGAAGCCGGGGACCGGAGCGACGGGCGTCCACGTCGTGCCCGAGGGAGAAGAAGGTCGATTTCTCGAGACGTTCGATCTCGCCGAGATTCCGCTGGTCGGTCCACGCTTTCAGGAGCGGCTCGCACGCCTCGGGATGAAGACGGTTCCCGACGTCTTACAGTATGACGTCCAGACACTCGGCCAGTGGCTCGGTGAGCGGGAGGCGCATTGGCTGTACAATCGTGTTCGCGGCATCGATCACGGAGAAGTCGAGGGGCATGGCGAGGCAAAGAGCATCAGTCGGGACGAGACCTTCCCCGCCGACATCCACGACGACGATGAGTTGATGCGCGAGCTGCTCGCCCTCGTGACGCGCGCCGCGACCGATCTGCGCGGCGACGCGCTCACGGCGCGCACGATTACCGTCAAGCTGCGCGACTTCGATTTCAAGACGCGACAAGCCAGTCGCACGCTTCCCAAGCCGGTCATCTCCGATCGCGTCATTCTCGAGGTTGCCCGGTCGCTCCTCGCGAAGCTGCGGAAAGCTCGGCGCGTCCCTGCACGCCTCATCGGCGTTGGGCTTTCCTCGCTCGCCGTCGACGCAACGGCCGATCAGTTGTCGTTGTTCGAGATGAGTGATTCGAGAACTGACGAAACCGACCGCGACCGCTTGCTCGCACGAACGATCGACCGAGTGCGGGCCAAGTTCGGCGCCAAAGGAATTCTTCCCGCGCGACTCATCGATTAGAGCTTATTCTCTCATGCCAGCCATCCTGACATCGACGTCACCAAACGGGGTTCACACAATCACCCTCAACCGCCCAGAGCGATTGAACGCCGTCGACCCGACACTCGCCGCCGAGTTGCCGGTTGCGATCGACGCCGCGGCGGCGGAGGATGCGATCCGGGTCATCGTCATCACCGGAGCGGGCCGAGGATTCTGCTCGGGCCTCGATCTCTCGACGCCTCCTCGTTTGCCCGACGCCTCGCGCGTCGAGCGACTCGACCCCTATGCGTGGGTGGGACGCTGGGTGTTCTCGATGGTTCGCTGCGAGAAGCCGATCATCGCTGCGGTAAATGGTCCGGCCGCCGGCGCGGGTTTCGGGCTCGCGCTCGCAGCCGACATCCGCCTCGTCGCCGCGAGTGCGCGACTCACCGCAGGTTACGTCCGGCGCGCGCTGAGCCCCGATGCAGGCGTCAGCTTCTTTCTGCCGCGCCTCGTAGGAATGTCTCGTGCGACGGAGATCCTCTTCACGGGACGAGACATCGATGCCGCCGAAGCCGAGCGGATCGGACTCGCGTCGATGGTCATCGCTGATGACGGGTTCGCCGAGCGCGTACACGAGTATGCCGAACGCCTCGCGGCGGGTCCGCCGAACGCGCTGGCGTTGACCAAGCGTCTGCTCACGACGAGCCTCGACGTTCCGCTCGAGACTCAACTCGAGCGAGAATTAGTGTACATCAAGACGTGCTTCGCGTCGAAGGACGTCGCCGAAGCGATCGCAGCGTTCGGTGAAAAACGTCGACCCGAGTTTAGAGGAACATGACGCGTGCGTTGATTGCATTCATTGTTGTCGGGGTTTTTGCGTCGCAACGGGCCGCGGCGCAGGCGATCGCGCCCGCGGGCGTCGTCAATCGACCGATTGTCGCAGATACAACCCCGAACCACACGAAGTCCGCCGCGTTCCTCCTTCGATCCCTTACTGGCACGCTCGGTCTCGTGGGCGGAGCGGTGGTTGTGGTCGGACTCGCTGCGGCGACTGGTCCGCATGCCTGTGACGACTGCGGGGGCACGAGCCCCGAGGGGCGTTGGCCGTCCTCGCGCTTGGCGGCGCTTTAGGCGCACCAGTCGGCGCGTCGGCTCCGAAGCTCCGTTCAAAGTGCACGTTCGGCGGACGGCTGCTTCGGTCTACGGGCGGTTCCATCCTCGGGAGCGTGTTGGGAACAGCGATCGCCTTTAACCTTCACCATAATGAGCCGATTTTGATCGGGGCGCCGCTCGGCGCGGTGGTGGGCTCTTCGACCGCTTTGCTCGGCTGCTGACTCGCGGGGCCGCCGAACGCGCTGGCGTTGACCAAGCGTTTGCTCACGACGAGCCTCGACGTTCCGCTCGAGACGCAACTGGAGCGAGAATTGGTGTACATCAAAACGTGTTTTGCGTCGAAGGACGCCGCCGCAACGATCGCGGCATTCGGAGAAAAACGTCGACCCGAATTCAGAGGAACGTGAAGCCCTTCTTGGTCGCACTCATCGTGGTTGGCGCCGTGTCGCACCGCGCGTCGGCGCAGGCGGTCGCGCCCGCGGGCGTCGTCAATCGACCGGTGGCCGCAGATACGACGCCGAGATTCACCAGCGACGACTCGTTCCTGATTCGATCGCTCACGGGCGCTCTCGGTTTTATGGGCGGTGCGGCGGCTGGACTCGGACTCGCGGTGGCGATGGGTCCGTACGACTGCAGCGGATGCGACGACCGGGTTCCCGTCGAAGCGGCCGCTGGTATCGTACTTGGTGGCGTTCTTGGCGCGTCGTTCGGAGCGTCAGCTCCGAAGCTCCGCGGGAAGTGCTCGTTCGGCGCGCGGCTGCTTCGTTCGACAGCCGGCTCCGTCGTTGGAGGCGCAGTGGGAGCAGTGATCAGTTTGAACGCTGGCTCCGGGGACGGCGTGGTCGTCGGGTTGCCGCTCGGCGCGGTGCTGGGCGCTTCGGCCGCTTTGAGCCACTGCTGACGTCTTCGGCGATTTCGTCCATCGTTCGGTTGGTGGTGACCGACGTGGTGATCTCCTTGGCGACGTCGAGATCGACCTGCGCGAACTCGTCGCGGTGTTTGATCAACAGCCACTGCGGACGTCCCGGACGTTTCATTCGGACGAGCACCCAGCCGCCTTGGAGTCGCTCGCCGTGCAGCACGATCTTGAGGTCGCCGCGTTCGTATCCCTCGCGCAGCGACTCGACGCCGCCACCATCTTCGGCTTCATAGGTGCCGCGGTCCCAGAGCATCACGGTGCCCGCGCCATATTCGCCCTCGGGGATCGTGCCCTCGAACTTGTTGTATTCGATCGGATGATCTTCGACTTCCATCGCGAGCCGCTTCGCTTTCGGGTCGTAGCTTGGGCCTTTGGGAACGGCCCAGCTTTTCATGATGCCGTCGAGCTCGAGGCGAAGGTCGAAATGAAGGTTGGTCGCGTCGTGTTTCTGGACGACGAATTGCAGCCGCCCCTTTGAGCGCGAGCGCACCGCCCGACCCGCGGGTTCGCCGGTCTTCGTGAAATCGCGCTTCTTCTTGTATTCCGCGAGCGGCTTGCCTTTCAGCGGCGCCCGCCGTTTCCGCGTCGGCATGAATCGTGTCTCGAGTTACGAGAGGCGTGTCGTATAGCTTCCGGCGTGGAAGTTTCGCGCCGCGAAATTTTGCTCCGAGCTCATGCGCAACACGCTGATCGTTGCCCTCGCGTTTCTCGCCGCTTGTCATCGCGGCTCGGTCACCCAAGAAGCGCCGCCGGCTGCGCCCGCGGCCCGACCGGCAGCCTCGGCGCCGCCATTCGAGATCGCATATCGGGTGAGCTGGACGGATCCCGCGTCGCACTTGTACGACATACAGATCGACATCAAACGTGTGACCGGCAACGTCGTCGAGCTCCAAATGCCGATCTGGTCACCCGGCAGATACGCGCCGTTTTTCTTCGCCCGCAACGTCACGGACTTTAGCGTCGCTGGCGACGGCAGATCCATTCCCTGGGACCGCGAGAACGGCTCGCTGTGGCGCCTGCAGGCGGACGGCGCACGCGAGCTGACCGTGCGCTACCGTGTGTTCGGCAACACGCTATCGGGCACGTTCAGCGTGCTCGATACGGCGCACGCGAACTGGAACGGGCCGTCGATGTTCATGTACGTCGTCGGCCATAAGCCGGATCCCGTGCGCCTCCGCGTCACGCTTCCCGCTGAATCACGGATCGTCAATGGCGATTCTCGCACGCCGACGCAGTCCGAGTTCTCGTTCGAGAACTACGATCGACTTGTCGATACGCCGACGGAAGTGGCGACGGGATTGCTGATCGATACCCTGCGGATCTCCGATCGCAGCTATCGGTCGATGGTGCACCACAACGGACCCACCAACGCGAACGTTCGCCGTCGATTCATCGCTGACCTCGGCAAAATCATTCGCTACGAGAACACCGTGTTCGATCCGCCGCCGCTCGAGATGTTCACGTTCATGTTCCATGTCGGGTATCCCGGTGGCGACGGCATGGAGCACCTGTACTCGACGCAGATCATCAGCCCACAGCGATGGGTCGAGAATGGGCAAGTATTGTCCGGGCTCTCCTCGGCCGCGCATGAGTATTTCCATGTCTGGAACATGAAACGTGTACGCGCGGTGGATCTCGGACCGTTTCACTACGATCGCGAGCAGTATCAGACAACACTTTGGGTGGGCGAAGGATGGACGCAGTATTATGGCCAGGTCGCGCTCCCACGATCCGGTGTCGAGCCGGCGGATGCGATCTATGACGTCGCGGCGGAGCTCATTCAGGCCAACCTCACCGCACCAGGCCGCAAGGAAGTTTCGGCCCGTATGGCATCGTTCGAGGCGCCGTTCTTCGACGGTGCTTCACCGGGTTTTGCGGTGAATCCGAATGCGTTCTTCTCGTATTACACGAAAGGCGCCGGGATCGCGCTGTACCTCGACCTGTTCATCCGTGGTCGAACGAACAACGAAAGGTCGCTCGACGACGCGTTCCGTCTTCTGCGCGACCGCACGTGGAACGCGCCGAATGCATCGTACTACCTCCAGGGGCGCGGGTACACCGAAGCCGACGTCGAACGTGCTGTGAGCGACGCGGCCGGCGTCGACATGCACGATTGGTTCGAGCGCCACGTCGGCGGCACCGAGGACATGAACTACGACGACGTGCTCTCGGCGGCTGGGATGCGTCTCGTCCGCGACCCGCAGACGGCGAACGATGTCCCTCAGACTGGATGGCGCGTGGTTCCGCTCGCGAACGCTACGCCAGCGCAGGCGAAAATTCGCGCGGGTTGGGTCAGCGGAAAGACTCCCTAATTGTCATCCCGAGCGCAGCGAGGGATCTGCTCTTTCCGCCGGTCGCAAAAGCAGATCCCTCGTCGCGGAGTTTACCCTGAGGAGCGCGCGACGTAGGGCTCCTCGGGATGATAGGGTTCGGAAACAGAAAACCGGTTGGGCAACGGTGAGTGAACGGAGCGACCGAAACGGAATGGCAACGGCAAGAACGTGATTTTATCTGTTCTCTGTTTGAATCGGTTCTCGAAGAAGTCGGGATAGAAGCGGGCCTTCTTGCGATCGCCGACGAAGTGCGTTTCTGGGCTTTCCGTTGCCCTCGCGTTTCTGTCGCCCCGTTCATCGCCGTTGCCCGACCGGTTTGCGGCCGACGTTGTCTCATTAAAAGTGTTCTTACCCGCGAGGGATCGTGGCTATCGCGCGGACGTCCCTCGACATCATTCTCGCCGCACCAGTGTGATCATGGCCACGCCCGTGAGAATGACGGCGGCGGCAGCAAGGGTGCGCATCGTTATCGATTCGCCCGCGATCGCCCAGCCGAGGAACACCGCGACGAGAGGATTCACATATGCGTATGTCGACGCCTTCGCCGGCGACACGGCTTGCAACAAGTAGATGTAGGCCGTGAATCCGACAAGGGAGCCAAACGTCACGAGATACGTCCACCCGATCCACGAGCCCGCGGAAATCCGCGCGAGATGCACGTGCGCGAGCTCACCGCGCACCAGGCCGAGGAGCACGAGTCCCGCACTGCCGCCGAGCATTTGAATGCCGGTCGACATCGCCGCTGACGTCGGACGATCGCCGTGCTGATTGAACACCGACCCGCACGCCCACGCGAGTGACGCGACCGCGAGAACCAAGGCGGCGGCCGTGTCAGCGGAGCCGGCCGCGGGATCTTTCCCACGTCCCACGAGAAGGATCATGCCGACGAACCCAACGAGCACGCCGACGAGGATGATGGGACGCGGGCGAACGCCGCGCGGTCGCGCCCAGTCGACGAGCACCATCCAGAGAGGAACGACCGCAACGAGTAACGCCGCAAGCCCCGACGGCACTCGCTGCTCTGCCCAAGCGACAGCGCCATTGCCGAAACACAACATCAACACGCCGGCAATCGTCGCGTCGCGCCACTGTGGTGCGGTCGGCGCGGGCGAGCCGCGTCGCCGCGTCCAGAAATAGAGGATGGCGCCGGAAATCAGAAACCGCACGCCAGCCATCAGAAACGGCGGCATGGTTTCGACCGCGTATCTGATCGCCAGATAGGTCGAACCCCAAACGATATACACGGCGGCAAACGCCGCGATGACGTGCGACCGCGGATACCGCGCGGCCGGCGCGTGACCGTCGTGAGTCATTACGAAAGCTCGCGAACCGGTCAATCGCCTTCGATCAGACGGCGCAGAGCCTCGACGTCATAAGGGCGCGACACGATCGCGGAGCCCGAGATCGACGGAGGAAGAATGTCCGAGTCGATCGGGCCTGCGGAGGACAGAACGAAGCGTGACGTGGCGCATCCGCGCGCGCCGCGCAGCGTCGCGGCGATGGGACTGCCGTCGCGGCCCAACAGCCGCGCGTCGCACACGACTGCGTCGAACGTCGTCTGTGCTGCGAGACGCAGCGCGAGGTCACCGCTGCCGGCGTTGATCACCGCGTGGCCGCGTGCCGTGAGAAATCGCTCGACGAACAACAGATCCGTCGCGCCTGGATCGACCACGAGAACATCGAGCGGTCGTGATGCTTGTCCCACCGGCGGCGGAACCGGCACCGGCGCCGCGGCCGGAAGACGAATGACGAAACGCGCGCCGGGGCCCACCGCCTCCTCGAGCGTGATGACGCCGCCGTGGTCGGAGACGATACCATGCACGACTGCCAACCCAAGACCAGTTCCCTCGCCTTCGCCTTTCGTCGTCCAGAACGGGTCCCAGATTCGCGATCGCCATTCTTCCGGAATCCCCGGACCATTGTCCTCGATCTCGATGAAAACGCCCTCGCCATCGTGACGGGTGCGAACAGCAATTCGCGCCGTCATACCCTCTTCAGCGCGCGGCGCCAGCGCCTGTTCGGCGTTGTTCAGAAGATTGAGAACCACCTGCTCCAGCTGTGCGCGGTCCCCATGGATGGGCGGGAGCGATGGTTGAAGGTCCAGTGTGCACGCGATTCCCGCGGTCTCGAGCGCATAGCGGCGCGTCCGCGCGATGTATCCCACAATATCATTGATGTCCGCCGGTACGCGACGCTCGACGTCGCGCTTTCGTGTGAGCGCGAGCAAGTCCTTCACGATCGTCGCCGAGCGGATCGCTTCGTGGTTGATCGTCTCGAGTGCCGCGCGATCCTCGCTTGGCCACGGCTTCCGCAGCAGCAGCTGCGCGAAGCCCATGATGGCAGCCAGGGGATTGTTCAACTCGTGTGCGACACCGGCGAGCGTCGTGCCGAGGCTGGCCATGCGTTCGCTTCGACGCATCAACTCTTCGCGACGCTGCCGGTCGCCAACGTCTTCTACGATCCCGTCGTACGCAATCACTCTGCCTTCTGCATCGCGAATCCGCTGTACCGACAGGCGAACGGTGATCGCGGTTCCGTCTCGTCGCTTCCACCGCGTTTCGACCCATTCCGGAAAGACGACACTCGGACGTTCACGGAGTCTCATTCGATCTTCGGGATCGAGGTAGACATCACGCGCGAGCTCGAGGCCCAGAATGTCCTCTGGGCGCGTGTAGCCGAGCATCGACATGAGCACCGAGTTCACTTCGACGAAGCGTCCCTCGGGTGTCGAACGATAGACGCCGTAGCCGACACGCTCGACGAGCGACGCATATCGGTCGGAGACCTCGCGAAGTCGCGTCTCGAGGTCGTGGGCGCTGAGCATCCGTTGAGTCGAGGAGTACGGGGACATCGTCGGCTGGTGGGCGGTTCTGTGCTTCCCCGGAGCTGGGCGGGGAGTCCCCACCGAGCGCGCCTAATTAACTGAAAATCATCCGGATTAACCAGTGGGGGACCATATGTCCGAAGGGACCCAAACGGAGCGGCAGCGACCGCTTCGCTCTTTCTTAGTGGATGAGATGGGTAGAAATGACTTGCCGAAAAGCTCGCCCCGACGCAGTTTCGGGTTGGATGCTTAACCCATCAACTATTCACACACGTGCAATCCACTAACAACTCGTTCGGGGAACGCCGCATCGCCTTCGAGCTCGAGGCTGTACCGTGGATCGACGACGTCTACCGGTTTGCGCTGTCCCTGACCCGTGATGAGTGCGACGCGGATGACGTCGTTCAAGACACGTTCCTCCGCGCGTACCGGTCGTGGCATACCTACCTGCCTGGTAGCGACTGCCGCCGATGGTTGTTCACGATTTGTCGAAACGTCTTTCTGCGTTCGCGAGAGCGCGCGCGTCCGACGGTCGAGCTGGAATCGACTGAGGTCGAGTCACTCGCTACGGACTCGACGTATGCGCCGAGCGGCAAGGACAGCTTCGATGACGTGCATGTCCGGCTCGACCTCGCCCCAGCGATCGATGGCGCGCTCGCCAGGATCCCGGAGCCGTTCCGTTCGACGTTGATCATCGTCGACGTCGAAGACCAGTCGTATGAGTCGGCCGCCGAAACACTCGGCGTCCCCATCGGGACCGTGCGGTCGCGTCTCTTCCGCGGCCGCCGTCTGATGCAAGAGCAACTTCAGCCTTACGCAGCTGATGCGGGGTTTGTGGCCTAGCCACCATGCGGGGTCCAAATTTCCATGAGCTGCGGCTGACCTGGCTCGCCATTCAACGTCAGTCGCGTCTCGACAACGATGTCGGGCGCGAGTGACGCCGCGACTGAACAATAACGTTCGAATGAGAGTTTGATCGCGCGCTCCGCGTGCTCGCGCTCGATTCCAGCGCCGTCGATGTGCATCTCGACGTCGACGCGGAGAAGACGGCGCGGTTGCTCCGAGCGACGCTCGCCAGCGATCGAGGCCGTCAGCCGCTCGACCGGCGTCCTCCGCTTGCCGATGATGTCGATGACGTCGACGCTCGCGCACGTCACGATCGAGTTCAACAGCGTCTCGACGGGACCGGGCGCCTCTTTCGCGCTCCCGTCGATGCGATGCGTGCGGCCCGGCGGGCCAGCGTCGAACGCGCGCTCACCGCGCCACGTCACCGCGGAACGGGTGATGACGGGACCGCCTTGAACCGTCATGGCGGCACTGGGTCGGGGCGAAGGAATGTCGTCGGACATGATCTCCTGAGGTGTCAGCCGATGCGCGTTCCGTTCGCCACTGGTTGATCCACCGCGAGCAGAACGACTTCCGTCGGCGTCGGCATGCCGCCGAGGACTAGCACTTCGCTCACGAACCCGGCAATGCGCCGTGGTCCGAGATTCACTGCGGCGACGACCTGTCGTCCCACGAGCTCGCGAGGCGTGTAATGCACCGTGAGCTGAGCGCTCGAGCGTTTGTGCCCGAGTTCAGGGCCGAAATCGATCAACAGCTTGATCGATGGCTTTTTCGCTTCCGGAAACGGCTCGGCTTCGAGCACCGTCCCAACGCGCATGTCGATCGCGAAGAAGTCGTCGGCCGTCGTCATTGAAAAAAGATATCGACTCAGGTCCGCTCGCGAATCCACCGCTCCACACGGTCGGCGAGCGACTGCCAGTCAGGCTCGAGGACCACCATATGGCCGTGGCGTTCCACCGTCACGAGTGTTGCGTTGTAGCGCCGTGCGATGCGCGCCACGATGCGCGCCGGAATGAAGCGGTCATCCTCCGCAGCCACGACGAGCAGAGGACAACGCACGCAACTCGCGTCGACGGGTACGCCCACCACCGACATGTCACGCCCCGCGCGGCCGCTGTCAGGCAACATGCGGTCGAGCAAGCGCTCTTGCTCCTCGCGCGGAACGCGATTCATGACGAGCGCGCGCAAATCTTCGCGGCCCGGATGCACGACCCGCGAACCGAGAATCCACGGCAGATATCGGATTTGTCGCAACGCGACCGCAGGCGACAACACGCTGATTCCCCGCGGCGGCGCGGGTGTGATCAGCACGGCCGCATCGACGCCGCCGCGTTCGGCAACCTTCTGCGCAACGAGTCCACCCATCGAATGTCCGACAATCGTCTTCGCGCCGATGTGCCGCGCAACGGTCACGGCGTCATCCGCAAAATCGTCGATCGATGCGCGGCCCAGGTTGGCGTTTGGTTTACTCCCCGCTCGGCCGCGTAAGTGAACGGCATACGCGTTCACGCCGCGTTCGGCGAAGAACTCGAGCCAGTCGTTCCAGATGGAACCGTCGACGAAGTACCCGTGCACGAACAGCACAGGATGCGGCCGAGCGGCGCCGCTAGGCGCGGCGTGGAGGGCGGTCAGGTCACCGATCTGGATGGTTTGCATCGAACACCTAATAGCCAACGAAGGCCGACCACGCTAAACATGCACGCCTATGCATCCGCCCGTGATGGACCCGTACTCGAAGCACGTGCTCGTCTGTGTTGGGGGGTTTTGCTCGCCGGATCATCGCGGCCGCGAGCTCTATCAGCTCTTGCCTTCATTACTACAACGCGAGGGTCTGCTGTTCGGTCCTCGGCGCGTGAAACGAGGCGAGACGCCGTGTCTCGGCGTGTGCAGCGGTGGGCCGATCGTCGTCGTGTATCCCGACGGCATCTGGTACGCCGGAGTGACGCCAGCGCTGCTCGAGCGCATTGTCGTCGAGCATCTCCGGGATGGGCGTGTAGTCGAAGAGGCCGTCTTTCACAGATTGTGATTCCGGTCCTTTCACGACGTCGTCGTTCAGTCGTAGCTTTTCCGCTCATGTCCGACGACATCCTCTACCGGCGCTTGATGCCTCACGGCCCGTCCGTCCACATTCGACGTACGAGCGAGCCGGGCGTGACGCCGGTGAGAGTCGTGCTCGAGGTGGAGCGCCGCGCGGGTACGCCGCGCGCCGGTTTGGGGATACCGCCGGCGCTCATTCACCTGGAGGCCGAGAGCGAAGCAGCCGCCATCGCGGCGCTCGAATCCAAAGCAAGGGACGATCGCACGATCGTCCAGCTTCTCCGGGACAAAGGTCTTCGGTAACACCCCGAGCCTCGTTGCCCGCCCTCGGCGCGGCGACTAACTTGCCCTCCGAGCGGTCCCGGCCGCGTAGACGTAGTTCCCGCTCTCAGTTTTTTTTCGATGCCCGATCTCCCGAATCGCCGGATGATCATGAACCGGGCGCGGAAATACTTGCTCGATCAAATCGAGCTCGATCCGCAGCCCCGCCCTGACGACAGTCCGCCTCGATTGACCCCTCAAGCCCTCGAGACCACCCGCATGTCCCGCTCCCGCGAACGTATTCTGGCCAACCTCGACGAGATGTACCGCGAAGCGTTCGAACGGGCGAAGGCGACGGGTGACGACGCGCAGATGGCGACGCTGGACTTCGCGTATCGCCGCGAGCAGCTCTACTTCGAGATTCTGCTCGACGTCCGCGACGCGGTCGAGAAGCGCGG